>Ga0326728_10004506_pt1 | contig 41014 bp, 40 predicted proteins | sample MB3enrmetagenome_FD_207602 | JGI IMG/M metagenome (GOLD analysis project Ga0326728, IMG submission 207602) | Lab enriched peat soil microbial communities from McLean, Ithaca, NY, United States - MB31MN | ecosystem: Environmental > Terrestrial > Soil > Wetlands > Peat | place: USA: New York... | reverse complement strand
AGGGCCTATGCTTGCCCGGTGGTTTGGCGTTCGCTCTTGGTCGTGGACAGTGATGTTCATAACCTTTTCGGTATCAGCGTTATATATGATTGTTCACCAGTTGGTGGGTGCAGAGATATGACAACTTTATTGACGGTGCTTTCAAATACATAATCCTTCTCCCAGCTGAGCTTCCACCCGCACCAGCCCCTCACGTGCTGACAAACAACATATTTATGCTCTTCGTTTGTCTGGGTGGAGTATTCATCACCTGGATCGAATTCAGATGGGTCGAAGTACGCTCTAGTGGCGCCCTCTCTCAGTGCCAAAAGGACAATGGCAATTTCATCCTGAAATTGTTGACTGAGCGCACCAATGTGCCTCTTGAACGACTCATCAAACTCTACTTGCCAAGGCATGGGTAGGCATTATTTTATCACCCATGCCCCGGCATTGGGAAGATTTATGAACATCCTGCCAACGTTCTTTCACCCTCCAATTCGACTTCTTCATCGGAAACGTCTCGAGACCCACTCCCAAAATATGTCTGAGGGAGCAGGGCATTTTGATCCCTCGCCTCGACGTCCTGTGTTTTCCTTTCCTTCGCCCGTTTTGCTCGCAATCTTAGCACTTGGGAATCGAGCAGCGGGGTGATGAGTTGTGCACGTTTTGGCACAAGTGTCAACGTGTTTTCCCGATTGAGACTCCACTCGAACAGGTCGCCCTCCTGCAAGTCGAAAAGAGCACGAATTTCCCCCGGCACTGTGATTTGGAATTTGTTGACAATCTTGGTAACGATGGGGCGGGGCGTGCTTAGGCAGCCAGTGCTCTGGTCTCGTTTCATTTTCATCTTCATTCTCATTTTCATTCTCCTCGCCATCCATATTTCCGACTCTCGGATGTACGCTGTCTATCGCACCAAAGTTGCATCACATCCTGGACATCTCCAGGATGTGATAGCCTGCGAGGAATAAGAACCCGATCGCAAGCAATGCCACTCCCCACAACCCAAATTTTGTGGCACGGCGATCCATCACACTTTGTGCAAAGTCAACCGATGATACATCCAGCCCTTTGTAGCCAAAGCCACTCAAACCGTACTTCACGACAAATTCATGCAGCTCTTGGAGTTGCCTTCTGTTGGCTCGCTCCGGTTCACGCAGAAGCATGTCGTACGCCAAGCAGATGGCGCCCAAGAAATTAAGCACCTCTCCGGCTATTCCAAGCCAGTGTGGCAGCTCATGGCAGGCCAAGTACGTCCTCCAACTGAATGCATACACCCTATCATATCGGACGCTCTGAAAATCCGATTAGAGGAAATTTTCCAGAAAAAAGTACCGATCTCGTGTTACGATTCTCCCAAATCTTGCTGCACCAGAGTGGTGTACTGTGGTGCACCACCAAACGGATTCACCGTGTCCCAAGAAAAGAGCGGCGCCTCTTCAACGCGTACATCTGTGACAATACCCAAGGAAACGTACGCCTCACTTGAGGCTATCGCGAAGCGGAAAAAGGTCTCTGTTGCTTGGGTAATACGCGATGCTGCAGAAAAGTACGTGGTAGAGCAATGCCCGCTGTTCGCGGGAAGAAAAAATGAAGGATAGCTCGCGACGGAGCCCGTTCCGAACATTTGACATGATCGAGCGCCGACTCGGATCAATTGCAGCTTCACACCCATTCTTTGTTCTTGAATTCTTCCAACAGACAGCGACCTTCGCATGCGTTGCGTGACTTCGGCTTTGCAATCGGTACCGATTCCTTGCCTCTGTTTGCTTGGGGACAGATGGGCCGCTCCGGAGTGGGGCGGCCCGTTTCGTTTCCCGCCCCTAGAACTGAACGCCCAGGGTGCCCAGGAATGACTTGACCTCGGGCCAGACGGCCTTCAGGTCGCTCGCGGTCTGAATGTCGAGGGCAATGTTGAGGGGGTTGGCGGCGGCGCCGGCAAGCTCCGAGAGGGGCTTTTCCACCGCGCCCACCAGGGTGGCAAGCGCCGCAATCACTTCGGGCGCCGCGTGCAGGGCCTTGTCGGCGCCGGTGAGCCACTTCAGGGCATCCTCGGCTCCGATTTCAATGCCCTTTTCGATATTCACAAGGATATTGGCCATCGCGATTGGTCCTCTTCCCGCCAGGGCCGGTTCCGTTGCGGACCGGCCGCTGGACTTGGTTGGTGGCGGCTCCCCGGCCAGGCTGCGCCGTGGTTTCGGCGGAGGTTTCTGGCGGAGAGCCGCTGCCGCGCAGACCCTGGCGGAATCGGGTTCGCCGCATCCTGGCGGCAGCTCTGCCCAGGGGCCTTTCCCACTGGAAAAAGCCTCCGGAAGACTCCGCAAGGATGCATCGACTCAGGTTTCGCCCCAGGGACGGTTCCGCGCCCCGGCGCCATCCGATGGGGGGAGAGCATACTCATTCGCCTGGCGCGACGCTTCCGTCTTTTGTCTGGCTACCTTTAAGGTTAGGCAATCCGGGTATATATTCGGCAGACAGGAGAGATTAAATAACATGTTTTGAATCAAACGTTTAGGCGTGATTCTCCGGGGCCGGGGGCTTGACAAGGCAAACCGGCCCCTTGGCACGCATCGGGAATTTACCTTTTTAGAGCGTCGCGCCGCACGCCGAGCAGAACCGGGCGCCGGGCGGGTTGGTCTGCTGGCAGCGGCCGCAGGCGGTGAGCGTTCCGGGCTGCGCCGCGGGCGGCACTTGGACGGGGACATTGACCGGCCCGCCCCACCCCGGCATGGCGATGCCCAGCGCCGCCGCAATCCCGGCGGCCTGGATGGCATTGAATTCCCGTACCCGGCCGGGCATGAAGAAGCACTCGATGAAGCCGAGAATCCATGGAATCGGCGTCCAGCAGAAACAGGCGTAGAGAATGCCCAAGCCAGTGCGGCGCAGATAGAAGTGATGGATGCCAAAACCGCCCAGGAACAGCGCCAGCAGAATGCCGACAACTTCATCGCGGCGCACCGACTCATATTGCTGATAGAAGATGGCTTGCGGATTGGGATACGGGACGCTGCTCATGGCTCGATCTCCTTGCTTGCTCTGCATTTTACATACGTACCCGCTTGTTCCGGGGTTCCCCCGCTGAAGAGAAGCTCCGTGCCCCATCCTTGCGAGGTTTCTCTGTCGCAAGGGTGGGAAAACGCGAGCCTCGAACCCGCCTTGCCCTTCCGCGCATCCAACGGGGCATGAACGCACACACCGCTTCCGCGGCCGCCAGCGGCAGCTTTTTCATCGGCGGCGATTTGCCGGTTCACCGGCTCGGCTATGGAACCATGCGGCTGGTGGGCGAGGGCGCCTGGGGCGAGCCCGCCGACCCGGCCGAAGCCCGCCGCGTTTTGCGCCGCGCCGTCGAGCTGGGCGTTACGCTGGTCGACACCGCCGACGCCTACGGGCCGGAGATTGCCGAGCGGCTGATCGGCGAGACGCTGGCGCCCTATCCGGCAGGCGTGGTGATCGCCACCAAAGGCGGCATCACGCGCCAAGGCCCGGCCAAGACGGAGTACGTGGGCCGCGCCGGGTATTTAATTCAGTGTGTCGAAATGAGCCTGCGGCGGCTCCGGTTGGAGCGGATCGACCTTTACCAACTGCACCGCATTGACCCGCGCACGCCGCTGGAAGAGAGCCTGGGCGCGCTGAGGCGGATGCAGGAGCAGGGCAAGATCCGTCACATCGGCCTGAGCGAGGTCACTCCGGCGGAGATTGAAGAGGCGCGGATGATCATCGAAGTCGCGACTGTCCAGAATCGGTACAGCCTGGCCGACCAGCGGCATGAGGAGACGCTGAGGTACTGCGAGCGGGAGGGCATCGGCTTCCTGCCCTGGTATCCCATCGCCGCAGGCAAACTGCTCAAGCCGGAGAACCCCTCGGCGGCGGCGCTGGCCCGGATCGCCGCGCGGCACGAGGCGACCGTGGCGCAGCTTTCGCTGGCCTGGCTCTTGCAGCGCTCGCCGGCGATGCTGCCGATTCCGGGCACATCCAAAGTGGCGCATCTGGAAGAGAACGTGGCCGCAGCCGGGTTGAAGCTGAGCGCGGAAGAGTGGGCGGAGGTGGAAGCGGCGGCGAAGGGCTAAGTCTGTACGGGATCGGTGACCGCAAGGTCCCGTTCCCAGCCTTCGTTTTCGAGCTTGATGTGTTCAATCGCGACGGCGTTTGCACCGGCATCCAGATCGGGAAGCGCCCCGTACTCCGAAGGCCAGCAGCGGTAGACGTTGTAGGCGCGAACCTTTTGACCGGCTTCGTTGTACAGCTCGATGACGATGTCTTTGCGGAACTCATTCAGCGACATCTCCGAGCCCAGTCCAGCTCCCAGCTTCCAAACCAGGTTGGCCCAGTCTTCAAAGGACGTGTCGTCGGTGAGGCCGCGTTCCAGGATGATGGGCTCGAACTCGGTCAGGCCGGTGGATTTCCGGCTGGTGCTGGGATCGCCGCCTTCCCGGAATTTCACGACCTCCGTGGTGCGTATGAGCCCGGTTACGCGTGAAATTGCCGGCACATAAGCGCCGTCCCATTTCACGCGGAATTTGAAGTTCTTGTACGGATCGAAGCGAGTCGGGTTGTTGGGGAAGTCTGCCATGCGAGGAAGCATAGCATCGAAAACGGCCTATTGATCAGAGAATTCCATCAACAAAAGAGCCGCAACCCCTTCCAAGGCTGCGGCTCTCTTGCGGCGGTCTTGCGGCCGGGCTACATGCCTTCCTTGACGCCTTCCACAAAGGCTTTCAGCTTGCGGCTGCGGCTGGGGTGGCGGAGCTTGCGCAGGGCCTTGGCTTCGATCTGGCGGATGCGCTCGCGGGTCACCTGGAAGCTCTGGCCGACCTCTTCCAGGGTGTGCTCGGAGCCGTCTTCCAGGCCAAAGCGCATCTTGATGACCCGCTCCTCGCGCGGCGTGAGGGTGCGGAGGACCTGCGAGGTGTACTCCTTGAGGTTGACGCTGATGACGGCCTCGGAGGGCGAGACGGCGCCGCGGTCTTCGATGAAGTCGCCCAGGTGCGAGTCTTCCTCTTCGCCGATGGGCGTCTCGAGCGAGATGGGCTCCTGCGCGATCTTGAGCACCTTGCGCACCTTGGCCACCGGGATGTCCATGCGCTTGGCGATCTCCTCGCTGGAGGGCTCGCGGCCCAACTCCTGCACCAACTGGCGGCTGGTGCGGATGAGCTTGTTGATGGTTTCGATCATGTGCACAGGAATACGAATCGTCCGGGCCTGGTCGGCGATGGCGCGAGTGATGGCCTGGCGAATCCACCAGGTGGCGTAGGTCGAGAACTTGTACCCGCGGCGGTATTCGAACTTGTCCACCGCCTTCATCAGGCCGATGTTGCCCTCCTGGATGAGGTCGAGGAACTGGAGGCCGCGGTTGGTGTACTTTTTGGCGATGGAGACGACCAGGCGGAGGTTGGCCTCGATCAGCTCGCGCTTGGCCTGCTCGGCGTCCATGTCGCCCTGGATCATTTCGCGCTGGGTGCGCTTGAGTTCCGCGATGGAGACGCCGGCGTCGGCCTCGGTCTTTTCGAGATCGATTTTGCAGTTTTTCTGCTGACGGCGGTACTCCTTTTTCAGATCCTCGCTTTTGCTGGCTTCGTGCTTCTGCTCCAGCGAGCGAATCTGCCGCTCCAGCGTGCGCATGGTGTCAACGGTCTTGTTGACCTTGTCGAGCAGGCGCTTGCGTTCCAGGGCGGTGTATTTGAGTTCGCGGACGATGCGCGAGATGAAGACCTTTTCGCGGGCGATGAGCCAGCGCGTGTGGCGGGCGTCGCGGAGCTTGGCCTTGGAAGCGGCGGCCGGCGCGGCCTGCTTCTCTTCGAGCGTGAGGATCTTCTTCTGGTGCTTGACCAGCAGGTCAATGCGTGTGACCGTGGCCTTGACGCGCGTCTGCACCACTTCTTCGGTGAGCTCTTCCTCGTCGAAGACCACCACTTCTTTGACGTTGCGCACGCCGCGCTTCAGGTCCTCGCCGAGAGCCACGATTTCGCGGATCACGATGGGCGAGCGGGAGATGGCCTTGAGCACGCGGAGCTGGCCGCGCTCGATGCGCTTGGCGATTTCGACTTCGCCCTCGCGCGTGAGCAGTGGCACGGTGCCCATTTCGCGCAGGTACATGCGCACCGGGTCGTTGGTTTTTTCCAGGGTGCCGGGAGTCAGGTCGAGCTCGACATCCTCACCCTCTTCCAGCTCGAAATCCTTGTCGCCGCCAAACTTGGGGCCGTCGAGCAGGTCGATGCCCTGGGTGCCGATGGTGGTGATGAGATCGTCCAGATCGTCGGGCGAGGAGCCGATCTCTTCCGGGAGCATGTCGTTCACGTCGCCGTAGGTGAGATAGCCTTTTTCCTTGCCGACTTCGATCAGGCCTTCAATATCGTGTTCGAACTTGTCGTCGATCGCCAAATTACTCCTACTCTCTTCGGCATTTCGAGGGATGCCGGGCCCTATTCAATTCCGGATCAGGCCGCCGCTCTCTGCAGAGCGCGCCGCTTGAGCGCATTGCCCTGGGGAAACCTTCCCGGCAATGCCGCCGCGCAAAGCAGATTCAGCACCGTATTGCGCACCGATGCGCGGCCGGCCCGCTATGCGAAAAAAAGATTTCACTGGACAAGGCCAGGAAATCTCCGCGCACATGCGGACACGGACCTGCGGTCACCCGCAAAAAAGAAGCGGCTTCAGGTGGTTGCTCGGAACAGGATGACAAGCGCTTCAGGTTTTCTCCTGGGTCGCCCGCGAGCCGAAGCTCATGGATGGGGCAGAGGGGCGCGCATCCTCACAGAGATCAATAGATTACCACAATTCGCCCCGGTTTCCATCATGCAACACGGGGCAACGCCAGGGTTTCCGCTGGCCGCCTGGCAACCGGGCCGGGCTGCTTTGCTTCCTGCCCGCTCCGTCTCCTGTGCATTAGACGCAGAATCGGGACCGTTTGATGCACGGTTAACATCGCCTTGGCCTACGCCTTGAGCGGGCTGCTCCTGCTACCGTTCCGGCGGATTCTGGTTGTGCAACTGCCTGAGCGTGCGATCCAGCTCCAGCTTTTGCTGGGTGAGCAGGGTCAGCTCGGCAAAATCGCCGCGGCGTTCGGCTTCGGCGATGAGCGAACGCAGGTCGCGCTGGCGGTTTTCGATGGCCCGCTCCTGAATCTCCTGGATGGCGCTCAGCACTTCGGACTCCTCGGGCGGCTTGGTCTCAGCCAGGAGGGCCTCGGCCAGCAGAGCCCGCTGCGCCGGGTCCTGGACCGCGTCCATGGGGTCGTTGGCCTGGCGGACGGCCAGGGCCTGCAGGGCGCCACATGTGCCAAGATGCTCAAACCAGGCCGGCTGCTGGGCCAGAGCCTCGGCCGCCAGGCGGCGCGTGCGCTCGTTTTCAGGGTCGGTGACAGCCAGGGCGCGCAGCAGCACCCGCTCGACCTCGCTGAGCGCCGTGGCCCGCACCTCGATGTGTTCGCGGCGGCGGAGCGCGGCCTGGCGCAGCTCCTCGCGCAGCACGGCCGAATCGATGTCCAGCTTTTGCGCGGCGTCGGCGGCAAACTGATCGCGGGCCAGCTTTTCCGGCATCCGGCGGATGTGGGGCAGCAGGTAGTTCATGGCCTTTACCTTCTGCTCGGAACTGGCGCCGGGAAAGATCTGGCGGGCACGCTCGATCAGGTAGTCGGACTGGCGGCGCGCTCCGCGCAACGCCGCCGTGTAAGCCTCCACGCCCCGCTCGCGGATGTAGCGGTCGGGGTCAAGACCTCCGTCGAGGGTGACGATCTTGATGGTAAAGCCCTCTTCGGTGAGCAGGGCGATGGATTTCTCGGCGGCATTGCTGCCGGCGGCGTCGGGATCGAAGTTGACCACCACGTTGGAGGTGTGGCGGCGCAACAGGGCCACCTGCTGCTCGGTAAAGGCCGTGCCGCTGGTGGCGATCACGTTCTGAATCCCGCGCAGGTAGACCGAGATGCAGTCCATCTGGCCCTCCACCAGCAGGGCAAACTCGAATTTGCGAATGGCAGCCTTGGCCTTGTCCAGGTTAAAGAGCACCAGGCCCTTGGTATAGAGCGGCGTTTCCGGCGAGTTGATATATTTCGCGCCGGCCTTGTCGCCCGTTTCAAGGGTGCGCGCGGTGAAGGCGATCACGCGGCCGCTTTCGTTGGCGATGGGAAAGATCACCCGCTTGCGGAAGCGGTCGTAGAGATGGCCCTGGGTTCCATCGCCCTGCTCTTTGGAGGCGAAGAGGCCGCTGGCCCGGAGGGTATCGTTGTCGGCCATGCCGCTGAGCCGGTCGCGCAGGGCGTTGAAGCTGTCGGGCGCGTAGCCGATCCTGAATCTGCCGATCCCCTCGGCTGAAAGTCCGCGACCTGCAAGGTATTCGCGCGCGACGGCGCCCTCGGGCCCGCGCAACTGCTCCTCGAACCAGGCGGTCGCGGTCTCGTGCAGTTCCAGGAGCTTCGCCCTCAGGCGCGCTCCGGCGGCCTCCTCCGGCGAAGAAAACTCGCGCTTGGGCAGGGGAATGCCGCATTTCTGGGCGACGATCTTCACGGCCTCGGGGAAGGTGACGTTCTCGATCTTGCCGACGAAGCTGAAGACATCGCCCGAGACGCCGCAGCCGAAGCAGTGGTAGAACTGCCGCACCGCGTGCACGGAAAACGACGGCGACTTTTCCTTGTGAAAGGGGCAGAGGCCGGAGTAGTTTTGCGCGCCCGCCTTGCGCAGGCGGATGTAGCCCTCGATCACCTTGACGATGTCGGCCTGCTGTTTGACGGTTTGGGCGAAGTCGGACACGGGAGGGTCTGTATTGAGGATAAGGCCCGGCGTGGGGAGACGGGCGGATTTCACGGTCCCTGGCGGGCAGAGACTGGCCCGGGCGCGATGCGGGCGGGCCGGGAACTCGCACATTTTCACCGCTTCACAGCTTCTGTGCAACTGTGAGACTCGCCAAAAATGCGCTTTTAGTTTGAATGGTTTAGGTGCGGTTTCACAGTTTCACAGGCAAAATGTGCACAGTTTTTTGGGGGTGTAGGGGATGCAGAGTTAGCGAGCTGGCAAATCGGCAAGTCTGCGAGTTGGCGGCATTGCGGATGGTCTGCATGGGTCGACGAGAGGAGACTTGCTGTTTTGTCCCTTCCTTACCAGTCTGCGCCAACGGAGGGGAATCATCTGCAAACCGCCTGGGACTCATCGATGTTGTATGCAAGGCAGCTCAAAGGAATCCGGAGTCCAAGAAAAACGAGTACGCAACGAAGGAAGGATTGAGACCTGTCAACTCGCCATCCGCTCCTCGCGTTCCAGCGCCTCATGGATCAACATTTTGAGATAGGTTTGATAGCGCAGACCGCGACGCTCGGCCAGCGAACGTGCTCGGGAGATATCCTCCGGTGCGAGGCGGATGGTGGTCGGGGGGGTGGCCCCACGTTGCTTCAGCGTTCCCTGCCGTACCCGGCCTTCCTGCGCCGCCTGCAGGAACGCCGTTGCCAGACCCTCGCGGTTCTGATACGCCCAGTTGGCCTCGTCGGCCTCATTTTCAAACTTCGGAATCTTCAAAGTTTCCATAGCGCCGCCCCATTTCGGCGAGGTAATAGGTTTTCAACTGTTTGGGCGCGTCCCATGCGGAAATCACCCTCACTTTTCAGCCGCGCCATGTTGTCAGCAATTGCAGAATCCGCCCCTTGGCCGATTCCCCAAGTTGCAGAAGCCGTTCTTCCTCGCCGCTCCCTTCCTCAATTTGCAGCTCGACGTCAAGAGGTTCCCCGAGAACGACCTCTTCGGCCTCCTTCGGCGTTACATCGTGCTTGGCGATATGACCCACATTCGCCGCATCCCAATCGAAAACCAATTCTTGCTCGTGCATAAATGCCCCTCTAAATAGCTTTCTGTATTCAATCGACTACCTATCATAATGTATTTACAGTGTATGTCATTTTCCGCATCTGTCAAGGCTTTTTGAGCCTGTTACCGGTGGAATGAGCCTTGCTCAGCAGGCAGACCCTGTGCTGGGAAATGCGGTGATGTGGTTGGCGGGCGAAGCGAGCAGCTCGTGGATGGTCATTCGGCGCTCTTGCAAGGACAAGGCTAAAACCTCTCCGGCGACCCTGGCGTCTTCGAGAGCGTCGTGGGCCTTGTAGGCGATGCCGAAGGTTCGGGCCAGGGTGGGCAGCTTGTGGTTGGGCAGATGGGGCCATGCGCAGCGGGCCAGCCAGCAGGTATCGATCCACTTGCTATACGGCACAACCGGAATTCCGGCGCGCAGGCAGGCGCCGGAGAGCGCGGAACGATCGAAATCCGTGTGGCTGGCGACGGCCGCTCCAGCCAGCATGGACCGGACTTTGGGGAAGACCTGGTTCCACGAGGGAGCTTGCGCCACCGTCCGCGGCCCAATGCCGTGCAGAGCGACATTGAAGGCAAGGAACTCGTCGTGCGGATTGACGAGAGTCTCCCACCCATCGACCATTTTGCCGCCGGCGAAACAGGCGATGCCGATCTGGCAGATGCTGTTCCGCGCCTGATTGGCGGTTTCCACGTCCACCACGAAATAGTCCACGGCCGCGGAAGAGCTCATTGGGCGGATTCCACTCCGCCGTGGAGGTAGATCCCGGTGTAGTCGAGGTAGTTCTGGGCGTATTCGAGGATGAGGGCGCGGTCCGCATGGGAGAGTTCGCGGCGGAGCTTGGCGGGGACGCCGGCCCAGAGGGTGCGGGGCGGAACCTGGGTGCGCTCGGGAACGACGGCGCCGGCGGCGATGATGGAGCCGGTGCCGATGCGGCAGCCGTTGAGGATGGTGACGCCCATGCCGATGAGGACTTCGTCTTCGACGACGCAGCCGTGGACGGTGGCGTTGTGGCCGATGGTAACCCAGTCGCCGACGATGACCGGGTAGAGGTCGCGCTGACCGTGGAGGACGGCGCAGTCCTGGACGTTGGAGTTGGCGCCGACGCGGATGGAGTGGACGTCGCCGCGCAGGACGGCGTTCATCCAGACCGAAGAGTGCTCGCCCAGGGTGACGTCGCCGATGAGCTGGGCGGAGGAATCGACGTAGCAGGTGGCGGGGAACTGGGGCCAGCGGCCCTGGTAGCTGCGAATCATGGAGAATGGAACCTCGCGGAAGCCGGGCGGGCTTCCTGATGAAAGTGTAAAAGAGAAGCCGGGAGGGTGCGGGGAGGGAATGTGCAGGAGTGTTTCCCGAAAAGGGAAGATCCAAGGAGAGAATCCTCCCAGAATAAGCGGCCCTATACCTACAGCCGGTTTTACAGTATCCTAGAGAGGCCCCTTTGGCAGGTTTGGAGGTGGGATTTTTTGGCAGAGGTTCGCGTACAAGAAGGCGAGCCGCTGGAAAACGCGCTGCGCCGGTTCAAGCGGAAGGTACAGCAGGAGGACATCATCAAGGAAGTCAAGCGTCACTCCTACTATCTGAAGCCCGGCGAGAAGAAACGCGTAAAGGCGGCTTTGGCGCGCAAGCGGAATCGCAAGAAGGCTCGTAAAGAGCAGGACTAGTTTCAAACAAATCGCAACCGCCGCCTCGGCGTCTCCCGCTGGAATAAGCGGGAGACGCCGGACAGGCAGGACAAGGCCGGGCGGCCTGCGCGATTTTATCTTTCGGATTCATTTTCTCCACGCGTGAAGCGTGGTGGTGTTCTTCAAGTCTCCCGGCTTGCCGGGCAGACGAAGCATTCGCCGCTGTACTTGTTGCGGCCCGGGCCCTTGTTGTGGATTCACGTACGAAGACAGGGAAACGGGACCGGCAGATTTGTTGCAGTCAGGGCCGATTTCGGCGTCTTTCCCTGCTCAGGGGAAGCCGGCCATGGAATTCAAGGATCGCGTTCTGAAGTGCATCGACTGCGGCGCCGAGTTCGTATTCACGGCCGGCGAACAGCTCTTCTTCCACGACAAACAATTCAAGAACGATCCCAAGCACTGCAAGCAGTGCAAGGCGAAGCGCGGCAATGGCGGGCCGAAGGTTCGTCCCGAGACGCGGACCACGTGTTCGGAGTGCGGTTCGGAGACGACAGTTCCCTTCAAGCCGACCCAGGGCAGGCCTGTGCTGTGCCGCTCCTGCTTCCAGAAGCAGCCGGCCAAGCCTCAACCGGCGCCAGAGCTTACTTGAATGCCCGACTGAAGAGCACGTCTCCCTTGAAATCAGCGGGAAATCCAGCTACCCGGACGAGCGTGGCCAATTGCGCCCAGTGACGCTGACTGTGGAAGAGCGCATGGGCCGCGATTCTGCGCCGGGAAGCGGATCGCGCGTCCGGCGGCAGCCATGGGTAGTCCAGCGCGACCGGCTCCTCCCAGTTCAGGGCAGGATCGTCGAGGAGCGAGCGAAAGACCTGGATGGCCTTGAGGTGAAGGTCGAAGAGTGCGTTGAGCGGGCCGGCGGGCATCGCTTCCCTGGCCAGCACGGGCAGGCCGGCGGCGCGCTGGCCCCAGCGCAGTTCGACCCCCCAGATGTGACGGACGAATTCCTGCACGTTCGCGGTTCCGCCGATGCCGCAGGGGAGTTCGAGCAGGGCGGGGCTGGCCTCAAGGTGCGCGTGCCAGTAGGCCGCCGATTCGTGGTTCCAGTCGAGAAGTTCTTCCAGAGCGATGGCGGGTGTCATGGTTTCCTCCTCAGAGCGCGATGACCGATGTCGCGGCGATAATACATTCCTTCAAAGTGAATCTCCGCCATGGCCTGATAGGCGCGGGCCAGGGCTTCTTCCAGCGAGGGCGCGGCGGCGGTGACGCCCAGCACGCGGCCGCCGGCCGTGACGAGCTGGCCACCGATCTGGGCCGATCCGGAGTGGAAGATCTGCACGCCCGGAACCTGGGCAGCGGCGGCGAGGCCGGCGATGGGAAAGCCCGTTTTGTAGCTGCCGGGATAGCCGCCGGAACTGGCCACCACGCAGGCTGAGGCGCCTGGGGCCCAGCGCAGCTCGGTTTCGGCGAGGCGGCCATCGACGGAGGCTTCCAAGGCCTCCACCAGGTCGCTGTCGAGACGGAGCAGGATGGCCTGGGTTTCTGGATCGCCAAAGCGGGCGTTGAACTCCAGCACCTGGGGACCGCGGGCGGTCATCATGAGGCCGATGTAGAGCACGCCGGCGAAGGGCGTATCTTCCTCGGCCATGCCGCGCACGGTGGGCTCGGCGATGTGGCGCAGAATCCACTCTTTCATGGAGAGATCGAGCATGGCGTCGGTGGAGTAGACGCCCATGCCGCCGGTGTTGGGCCCGGTATCGCCCTCGCCGATGCATTTGTGGTCCTGGGCGGGAGCGAGCGGAGCCACGTGCTTGCCGTCGCAGAGGCAGAGGAAGCTGAGCTCGTCGCCCTCGAGAAACTCCTCGACGATGACCTGGCGTTCGGTTTCGCCCAGCAGTTGTCCGCTGAAGAGGCCTTGCGCGGCCTCGATGGCGGTGCGGCGCGAGGGGCAGATCATGACGCCCTTGCCGGCGTGCAGGCCGTCGGCCTTGATGACGATGGGCGGGTGGAAGATTTCGACGGCTTTTTCCAGCTCTGCCTGGGTGGCGCAGACGGCGTAGTTGGCCGTGGGGATGGCGTGGCGCTGAAGAAAGCGCTTGGCGAAGCCCTTGCTGCTCTCCAGCATGGCCGCGGCGCGGGTGGGGCCGAAGACGCGGAAGCCGCGCTGCTGCAAGGCGTCCACAACGCCCAGCGAGAGCGGCAGCTCGGGGCCGACGATGGTCAGGCCGGGCTGCTCGGCCTCGGCCAGGCGCATCATCGCATCCACGTCTTTCAGGTCGACCGGAAGGCAGCGCGCGACCTGGGCGATGCCGCCGTTGCCCGGCGCGCAGACCACTTCCGTGACCCGTTCACTCCGCTTTACCGCCCAGGCCAGCGCATGTTCGCGGCCTCCCGAACCAAGGATCAAGACTTTCATGGCGCACTCCCCGCTGCGTCGGCATCCCACCCCGGAGATTGCCGAAGCCCGAAAGGCTATGGTCGGCAAAGCGGGGGGTGGAAGTCAAACCGAGAGGGCAAGAATTTTTCAAGCAGCTCATCTATTGTCATGCGAAGAGACTTGCTTGCGGGTTCTCGCCCAGACCGAGCCGCTCCTCGGCCGTCGCAGCGAACTCCGGGCTGATTTCAAATCCCAGATAATTTCTACCGAGCAGTTTGGCCGCGACCAGCGTGGAACCGCTACCGCAGAAGGGGTCCAAGACAACCTGTCCTTCCTGCGTGGTGAGTTCAATCAGAGCCTGCATCAGCCGCACGGGCTTTTGCGTGGGATGAAACCCAGATTCACCTGGAATGAATCCGCTGCGCAAGACATTGTCGGGGGACCGCTCGTATTTCAAGAACGCTGCTTCGTTAAAGGCTCCAACCGAGTGGGTCAGTACGTTATCGGCTATCGTTCCACCAATCTTGTAGGGCTTTGTGAACCACAAAATAGGTTCAAATGTCGGCCGCAAATTCCCGACGCGCCATCCCTCCCACCTTTCCGAATTTGCAGCATCGCCGCGGCGATCGTAGATCACGCTTACTCTTTGAGCACGATGCGGCGCACGCTCCCGCAACCAGGCAAACATATCGCGGAAGCTGAAACCGGCATCTTCAAGCGCCGCGATGCAGCGATGCGAGAATCGCCTTCCTGCGAAGATGAAAACCGATCCCCCAGGTTTGACTACTCGCAACCATTCGGAAGCCCAACTGGAGCACCACGCGTAATATTGCGCGGGTATCTCGCGGTCCGCCTCGGACCACCCGTTAATTGGCTTACCGCGCTTCTTGAATACGGCCCCAGCCTTCAATTGCGCCGGGCTCGATCCCAAAAGGGCGGAATTCGTGTTGTCGTGCAGGACATCCCAGTCGTCCGCGCCAATTCCATAGGGTATGTCGCTGAGAATCAGATGCGCGAATTCGTCGGGAACAAACCGCATGCCCGCAATGCTATCGGCGTTGATCACCGTATTGAGAGATATGTCTAACTGCATCAAGGTATAAACTCCATGATTTCGTTGGTTGCGATGCTGCGAATCTTCTTGATTCGATCCTGAATCTTCCGCGTCTCAACAAGTTCCTTCAACGCCTGGTCGTGGCTCAGGGCCATAATTCGCGCGCGTTCTTTGGCCAGATAGGTCAGGGCGCTTTCTTTCGCGAGAGCCAGCGATTCCATGGCTGCCAATTTCTCGGTCTGCCAAAAGTCAACGATTTTTGGTGAATGCCTCAACATTGTCCCGTTGACTGTCTGCCAATACTCAGGCGCTCCTTTCGAGGTATTGAGCGAAGGGATGCTCTTAAAGATCGCGTGGAGCAAGTCAATTGCGTCGGAGCCGCCATTCGAGATTCCAAAAGACACCAGAACCGCGAGATGCGAGTATGTGAACAGGCAGACGTTTCTTGCGCTTGCCTGCTGATAGATCTGGCTTGATTTTGATGGCAATTGGTAGATTGGACAGACAATCATCGCATACGGCTTCCCGTGCTTCCACCCGTCCATCGATTGAACCTTGAAGTCTTTCTGGTTCTTTGCCGTTCTGCTCAAGCGAAAGGATTTTGCGTCTGCAACGAAGCTGTAGTCGTCGGCAAAGGCCTCTACATCCGCCGCATCGGCCCTCTCTTGCAAAACGAGGCTTTTCAAGCCGATTGCCTTGAATGCTTCCGCCAAAAGCGAGTCGGTATATTTTGAGTACAGCTTCTCCGCTGTCGAGTCATGCGCAAATGCTTCCGGGATGTCTCCGCAGAGTCTCAGATGGTCAAAGAGAGCGCCGTTCCCGTCTGCTTCACGTTCTTGCCGAAGGTCGCTCTCAATTTGTTCGGATGCTTTCCGGAAATCATCCTTTACCTCACTCTTTTGTGCTTCAAGGAAGGCGATCCAGCGTTCCCTGCGTGCTACCGCGGCCTCGCCGATAATTCTGCTTTCGGACATTGAAACTCTCTCTGCGAAGTTGAGGTTCAGTCTAGGGTACTTGGCTCATGCTCGCAACAGACCAAGACCGCCGCGAGGTGTTCCAGATTATGTGCGTTGGCCCGCCAGCGCTGCGTACTTTTCATATACTAGCCTTTTGCGGGCTGAGAGGTTCGAGAAACACGCCATGGTCCAAACGCGCATCAAGCCGCATTTCGAGCAGGTGGCCGAGCAGGCGCGCCGGGAGGAACAGCGGCGGGTTTTCCGGCGCAACCAGGTGTTTGGGATGGTGCTGGTGGCGGGGGCGATCTTGCTGTGGTGGCTGCTGCGCACCAATCCGAAGTGGATCTTTCCGCCGGGGTGGTGGCGGCCATGAGTCCCGCGCGGATGGGCACTGCGTGCGGCGGACCTTTGGAGGGGAGCAACGGCCCGCTTGCCGTGCTCATCCTTGGCCCGACGGGCAGTGGCAAGACGGCGCTTTCGCTGGCGCTGGGCGAGCGGTTCGGCGGCGAAATCGTCAGTTGCGACTCGGTGGCCGTCTACCGCGGCATGGACCTGGGGACGGCCAAGCCTACAACCGAGGAGCGGGCACGGCTGCCGCACCACCTGATCGACATTGCCGAGCCGGACGCGCCGTTTACCGCGGGCGAGTACAGCCGGGCGGCCAGGGCGGCGCTGCGGGAGATTGCCGGGCGGGGCAGACTGCCCATCGTGACCGGAGGCACGGGACTTTATCTGCGCGCGCTGACCGACGGACTCTTTGCCGGTCCGGCGAGGCAGACGGAGCTGCGGACGCGGCTGGAGCGCAGCCGGCGGCGGCACGGCGAAGGCTGGCTGCACCGGATACTGAGGCGGTTGGACCCGGCCTCGGCCGAGCGCATCCACGCGAACGACGCGCCCAAACTGATTCGCGCGATCGAGGTTTGCCTGGCGGAGCGGAAACCGCTCTCGCATGTGCTGGGCGATAAAGCGCTGGCCAGAGACCCGCTGACCGGCTTCCGGCTGCTGCGCATCGGGCTCAATCCGCCGCGGCCGGCGCTCTACGCCCGGCTCAACCGGCGCGCCGAGGCGATGTTCGCGGCGGGGCTGATCGAGGAAACGCGCGGGCTGCTGGCTCGCTATGGACCGGTGAAGGCGTTGGACTCGCTGGGCTACCGGCAGGCGATGGCCGCGCTGGCAGGGTCTTCCACCGTCGAGCAAGCGGTAGCGGCGGCCCAGCAGGGGCATCGCAACTATGCCAAACGGCAGTTGACCTGGTTCCGGCGGGAGCCGGAGGCGCACTGGATCGAGAGCTTCGGCGACGCGGCGGAGACGCTGCGCGCGGCCTCGGAACTGGTGGATGCCGGACTGAGGGCGAGGCTTAACGGCTGACTTCGGCTGACGCCGCTCCGCCCTCCGGTGGGGAAGCCGGCGCGGGATTCACATTCACAATGGTGTAGCCCTGGGGGATTTCGAAGAGAGAAGCGGGCGGCTCTTCGCGCTTGAGGGCGGAGAGCCCCACCGTCTGCACGCCGCTGCGCGGGTCGGAGTGGCGAAGCAGCAGGTTGATGTGCAGATCCTCTGCATACCAATTCTCATCCACCACCTCGACAGGCTGGCCGGTGCCGCTGGCCGCGGCCGACACGACAAATGTGCGGCGCGTGCCTTTGGCTTGAAGACCGTTGAGGGTGGTCGTGCCCAGGTCGTCAACGTAGACCCAGGGATTGGGAAAACCGGCCGCCTTGGGTTCCTCGGGAAGCAACTGCCGGCGGGCGATACGAGTGACAGGGTCGCAGAGGGTTCTAAAGCGCGTCTGGGGATCGAAGAGACGAAGCAGCATGAGCGGCGGCGATCCGTGGAACGACTCCGGCATGAAGCGGCGCCGTTCATTGTGGACGCGGCCCCTGGAATCGCGGGCGATGAGAGCGATGGTGCGCATGACATGCACGGAGCCGTCGCGCAGGGTGCGCTCATTTTCGATGACCGCCGTGGCTGAAAAGGGAGCGCCGGGGAGAGGCGCCACGGAGATTCCGCTGACTGTGACAGAACGGCTGGGAGGAGCGGGGCTGACGGCGGTCTGCTGGGCAGAGAGGACAGGGAGCGCGGCGAAAAGCAGCGCGGCGGAAAGGAAGAATCTTCGCGGCATAAGCGCCTTGCACGTTGCGGGGCCAGAGTACCACAGGCCAGCGGCGGTACACCGACAGATTGCGCACCACCGGAAATGCGGCGGGCATATAAACTAAGCGAGATGAGGCGGCGCCGGGTGAAAATGGCGCGCCCCGGATTGGAGCTTCCCCTTGGCAGAGACAGTTTTTGACGTGGCGATTATCGGCGGCGGACCGGCCGGCTACACGGCGGCCATTCGCGGCGCGGAGTATGGACTGAAGGTCGCGCTGATCGAGAAGACCAGCAAGCTGGGCGGCACCTGCCTGCACGTGGGCTGCATTCCCACCAAGGCGCTGCTCTTCAACGCCGAGGTCTGGGACCACCTGCAGCACGCGGCGGAGTTCGGCATCGAAGGAACCGGCGCGCCGACGCTGAATTGGGCCGCGGTGCTGAAGCGCAAGGACGGCATTATCAACAAACACGTCAAGGGCCTGGACTTCCTGATGAAGAAGCACAAGATCGCGCGGTTCGAGGGGTTTGCGCGGCTGACGGGAGCGGCGCAGGACGGCGTGCATACGGTCGAGGTGACTGGAACCGGCGGCGAGGTCAATCAGGTGAAGGCGAAGAACGTGATCCTGGCCACCGGTTCGGAGGCCAAGATGCTGCCCGGGCTGGAGGCCGACAGCCGCATCCTGACGAACATCGAAATCCTGGCCATGGAGCAGGTCCCCAAGTCGCTGGTGGTCATCGGCGCGGGCGCGGTGGGAATGGAATTCAGCTCGCTCTTCAGGACCTTTGGGACGGAGGTGACGATTGTCGAGTTCCTTCCGCGCGTGGTTCCGGTGGAGGACGAGGAGATTTCAAAGGAGATCACGCGCCTCTTCAAGAAGCGCGGCATCGACGTGAACACCGGCGCACGGGTGGAGAAGGTGGAGAAGACCGAAGACGGCGTGCGGGTAACCTATACCGACGCCAACGGCAAGACGCAGGTGAAGGAAGCCGAAAAGGTGCTGGTGGCCGTGGGGCGCGCGGGACGGACCGGAGAGATCGGCGTGGAGAAGACGCGGATGGAGCTGGAGCGCGGGCTGATCAAGGTCAACGAGGCGCAAGAGACAGCGGAGCCGGGCGTCTTTGCCATCGGCGATATTGTGGCCGGGCTGCCGCAACTGGCGCACGTGGGCGCGATGAGCGGGATGGTGGCCGTAGCGAAGATTGCCGGGCGCAAATTCCGGCCGGTGCGGCGGGACCGGATTCCCGGCTGCACCTATACCGAGCCGCAGATCGGATCGGTGGGGCTGACCGAGACGCAGGCGAAGGAAAAGGGCTACGAGGTGAAGGTGGGCAAGTTCCCCTTTGCGGGCAACTCGAAGGCCACCATCCTGGGCAGCCACGACGGCTTTGTGAAGGTCGTGTCGGACGCGAAGTACGGCGAGATTCTGGGCGTGCACATTCTGGGGCCGCAGGCCACGGAACTGATTGCCGAGGCGGTCGCCGTGCTGGAGCTGGAAGGAACCGTCGAGGAGCTGATGTTCACCATTCACGCGCATCCCACGCTGGCCGAGAGCCTGCTGGATGCGTATGGAGCAGTGGAGGGGATGGCGATCAACGCGTAGGGCAGCGGAGTTCGCGGAGTTAGCAAACGAGCGGCGGGCCATCCTTCAGGATGGCCCGTTTCCGTTAGTGCCCGAGCTCGATCTGGATTGTCTTTGTGCCGTCGGGGGCGTTGGACGGCGTGACGACTTTCACGGTTTGGTGGGCAGGAATCTCGACGGAGGTGGGTAGAAGCATGTAGGCGTCGCAGCCGGCCCATTGGGTGCAAATGACACGGACTTCGCGCAGCAGGCGGGCCTTCGATCCGCTGGGCAGGATGGGTTGAAATGCATGGGCCTGGAGCATGGGCTGCAGGGATGAGAAGGGTTTGTCGTCACCAATGAGGTGAGCATGGGGTGGTTTACCGGCTTCGAAGGCGACCAGGAAATAGGCCGTCCCGTTGAGCCTGGTCGTGCGGACGAGAGGGTGAATCTCGATTTCCCTGTCGAGTTCGGCGCGCAGGCTGCCGTTGTACTGGCCCTGGTTCAGCGCGGTGGATGTCAGGGCTTTCCCGGTCACCCGCCTGTAGCCGTCGGCGATCCGTTGGTCCAGATCGTAGTGTGATGGCAGCGCCCCACCGACCTGCGTATCGACGCTTGTTACGCTGGCCAATTCGAACAAATGCGCCGCTTCACTTTTATTCCCTTTGGCCTCCAGCACGCGGGCAAGCTGGTAGCCGCTCATCCGGCTCTGACTCAATCCCCAGGCCGAGCGGAGATGGATTTCGGCCGCACCCAGTTCCTTATTCTCAGTTTCTGCCCACCCCAGGCAGGTCCATGCAGAGGCGAGCACTTGCGCCCAATAGATAGAGTGCGGATCCTCAGGCGAAAGCTGCGACGACGTTGCGTCGGCCTCGTAGACCATTTGCCGGCACTGCTCTTCCGTTCTGGCCAGGTCACGGGCACTGGCTGGAGGATCGGCCCCAAGAACGATTGAGGCATCGTGGAATGTGTTCATGGCGTCGGCGAACTTTTTCTTCAGCTCATCGGGAAGGCCGAAGGGTGCGCCTGGCGTGCTTTGGGGCAAAGCTGCGAAGGTAACCCGGGTTTGGAAGTCCTGGGCGTCGTGCGCACCGATCAGCACGGAGGTCTGGACCTCGTCCGCATAGATGGCGCGGCGGAAGGCGAGGTATTTGTCCCATTGATCGAGGGGGATTTTAGTCTTCGTGATCGTCAGTTCCCGCTCGGCCGCGAAGACACCGTCCTTGAGGCTGTAGGAGGAGTGGTACTCGGCCCAGTCTTCCTTCAGAGTGGTTTCCTTGCCTGGAACCATAGTCCAGCCTTTGGGAAGTTGAACGGACGTGACGTAGACCTGCTCACCGGGAGAGCCGATTTCGGGGTCGTCGGCGGGCTTTTTCACCTTGACGCCGGGCACCAGGCCCCAGCCGGTGGGCGGCATGGGAGGAAAGATGCGGTGGTCGTCCCACTCGCCGAACTTCTCGCGGGTGTAGTCGTAGGAGAACTGCAAAGGCTTGCTGGTTTGTTCAATTTCTGAGATCTGCGGATTGGAGACCTCTCCGCCAAAGCCGATAGCCTCAGAGAAGCGCTGCATGGCTTCTTTCCATTGGGACTGAGGAACCTGGCGGAAGACGGTGCGGAGAAGGAGTTCGACGTCGCCGTGATAGGACTGGGCAATGTGGCCGGTGAACTGGCCCTGATCGGAGAGCTTGCCATCGACCTGGAAGCGGGCGGATTGGACAAAAGGCAGTTCGGCGGGCGTGTGCTCAAGATAGGCAGGCTTGCCGAGAGGGATGGCGAGAACCTGCTTGTCGCGCAGGACGGCCATGAGAATGCCGATGGGCGCAATCTCCTCGGTGGAATCCATCCACAGGAGCTTGCCGGAGAGCGGAACAAGGGTGATGACGTGGTCGAATTGCGCGGGCGAGGGCGTGGCGGGATCGAGCTCGCGGCTGCTGGAGATGAGCACCGGCCAGGCTTCGATGCCGGCGGCTTTGAGCAGCGAGGCCAGCAGCGTGTGCTTGTCTTTGCAGTCGCCGTACTCGTTGGAGAGCACATCGTCGGCCGGGTGCGGCTGATAGCGGCCGATGCCGAACTCCAGGCCCACGTAATGGATGTGGAGAGCCACGTCGTTGAAGATGGCGCGAATCTTTTCCTCGTCGCCGGTGAGCCCCTTGGTGAGCGCGGCGGCCCTGGCCTGGATCGCGGGCGTTATGGCGAGCGGGTCGCGCTGGAGCGACTGGTACCAGGCGCCCACCTGCTCCCAACTGGCGAAAGTGGTCACCTGGACCGAAGGCTTCCAGTGCTTGACGGATTTGGGCGGCGCGTCGGGATCGGGACGGGCAAGATTGGAGCTGGCCCAGTGGTAGAGCTTGCGGCCGTTGGCGGCGGTGACGGTGGGCTGCAGATCGGCGCTGGCGACGGTGACGGCCTTCTCCGCGGGCAGATCGAGATCGAGCTGCTCGTCGAGAACGATGAGGTTTTTCTCGAAGGAGTACTCCAGCCAGAAATGGCCGGGCACCTCGGGCTTGAGGGTGCGGAGGGTGACCTGGGACTCGAGAATGTCGCCGACGCCGAGGCCCTTGACCGCAATGTGCTTCTGGTGGATGTCGGAGTACATGGGCGCCGTGCGGGTGACATCGGCGGGCATGTCCTGGACGTTGTAATCGGGCGTGACCACCACGGCGCCGTCGGGCTTGATGACGCGGACGTAGCCGATCTCCACCTGCTGGTTCGAGGCCGTGTAGGTGAAGGTGAGCACGGCCATCTGCTTCACGCCGGAGTCGGCCAGGATGCGGGTGCGCCCGGTCATCTGGCGAGTTCCCGTGCCGTCGGCCGCCATGCGAATCCGGGTGGAAAGCTGGTCGATCACCAGGCCTTCCTTGGAGATATCGGGAGGCTTGGCCGCGGCTGGCGCGGCAGCGGGCGAAGCTGGGGCAGGCTGGGAGTGCGCCGCGGCGGAAAACGGCGCGCAAAGACAAGCGGCGATCGCGAGAAGCGCCAGACAGCAATGACTGAGAAGGATACTCGATGAGCGCAGTGGCGAAACGATCGTACGACGCATAAGAGGGGTCACCCGGGATTACTGGACACGATAGCAGAATCCTGGGCGGCCGGCGACGATGGCAACGGCCGAGGCCGGTAAGCCGGAGATGGAACCGGCGTCTCCGCTGAGAAAACGGAGACGCCGGAGGGTGAATGCTACAGTTCCGTGGACTGGCTCTTGACCAGCGCCTCGGCCTTGGCGATGAACTCGGCCAGGGGCATGGCGCCCTGGTCGCCCTTGGCGCGGGTGCGGACGCTGACGGCGCCGGCGGCTTCTTCCTTGTCGCCGAAGACCAGGATGTAGGGCGTCTTCTGGTTGGCGAAGTCGCGAATCTTGCCGTTCATCTTCTCGTTGCGGTCGTCGATCTCCACGCGGAGCCCCGCGGCCTTGAGTTCGGTCTCGATCTTCTTGGCGTAGGCATGATGCCGTTCGCTGATGGGCACCAGGCCCACCTGCACCGGCGCCAGCCACAGCGGGAAGGCTCCGGCATAGTGCTCGATAAGCACGCCGAAGAAGCGCTCGACGGAGCCGAAGAGAGCGCGGTGCACCATGACGGGCTGGTGCTTTTCGCCATCCTCGCCCACATACTCCATCTCAAAGCGCGCGGGCAGGTTGAAGTCGAACTGCACAGTGGAGAGCTGCCACAGGCGGCCGAGAACATCGACGAGCTTGATGTCGATTTTGGGGCCGTAGAAGGCGGCCTCGCCGGGAATAGTCTTGTAGGCGATCCCCTTGCGATCGAGAACCGTCTTCAAGGACTCTTCGGCGAGTTTCCAGTTTTCGTCGGAACCGGCATAGTGCGCGCGGTCGTTGGGATCCCAGGTGGATAGCTCGACCTTGAACTCCTTGAAGCCGAAGGTGGTCAGCACGGCCTTGGCAAAGTCGATGCAGGCTTCGACTTCGTCCTCGATCTGGCTGGGCATGCAGAAGATGTGCGCGTCGTCCTGGGTAAAGCCGCGCACGCGCAGCAGGCCGTGCATGGTGCCCGAGCGCTCGTAGCGGTAGACGTTGCCCAGTTCGGCCAGGCGCACCGGCAGGTCGCGGTAGCTCTTGGGCGAGTTTTTGTAGATGAGGATGTGGAACGGGCAGTTCATCGGCTTCATGCGGTAGTTCGCATCGTCCAGTTCCATGGGCGTGAACATATTCGCCGCGTAGAAGCCCTCGTGGCCCGAGGTCTGCCAGAGATTCACCTTTGCCACGTGAGGCGTGTAGACCAGCGAGTAGCCGCGGCGCAGGCACTCCTCGCGCATCCAGTCTTCCATGACCTTGCGAATCATGGCGCCCTTGGGATGCCAGAAGATGAGCCCGGCGCCGGCCAGTTCCTGGATGCTGAAGAGATCCAGTTGCTTGCCCAGCAGGCGATGGTCGCGCTTGGCCGCTTCTTCAAGCCGGGCAAAGTGCGCATCCATCTCCTTTTGCGAGAAGAACGCGGTGCCGTAGATGCGCTGCAACTGGGGGTTCTTTTCGTCGCCCAGCCAGTAAGCGCCGGCCAGGTTGGTGATCTTGACGGCCTTTACGCGCGCCGTGGAGGGCACGTGCGGCCCGCGGCAAAAATCGACGAATTTGCCGTTGCGATAGAAGCTGACCTCGTCGCCGGGGGCGGTGAACTTGGTGACGAAATGGGTCTTCATGAAGTCGCCATCGCGATTGAAGCCTTCCAGGCTCTTATCTCTTGGAGCGAATTCATGCAGAAAAGGCTCATCGCGCGCGATCACTTCGGCCATCTTGGCTTCGATGGCCGCCAGGTCCTCGGGCGTGAAGGGCTTTTCGCGATAGAAGTCGTAGAAGAAGCCGGAATCGGTGGCCGGCCCGTGGCCCAGCTTGGTCTCGGGATAGAGCTCGAGCACCGCCGTGGCCAGCACATGGGCGGCGGAGTGGCGCACGACCTTGAGCGCCTCGGGGTCCTTCTCGGTGACCAGCTCGAGGCCGGTATCCGCGGTAAGCGGGGTGGCCAGATCCACGAGGCGCGGCGCGGCGGCGTCCTGCGCGGCGTACATGGCGTCTTCCGACTGGCCGTCGGTGGCGGCAGCCGGCTTGACCGCGGCGCCGACCGGGGTGAGGCGCGCCACGACGGAGGCAGCGGCCAGGCGCGGAGAGATGGAATTGGCAATATCCAGGGGCGTTGTGCCGGAGGGAACCTCGCGAACCGCTCCGTCGGGCAGGTGTACGGCAATTGTCTGCGTGCTCATGATGGGTAGGAGTCCAGTGGGGCCGCACGAGGAAAAACACGGCCAACACTTTGAGGATAGAAGGATAAAGGGGCTCTCGTCGAGCAAAACGCAACGCGGCCCCGTGAAAACGCGCCGGATCGGTGGCCGGCGGTGACCCGAAAAGGGGATGGAATTCTGCCCCCAAAGGACCGATCTTCCTGCTCGTACGGGGAAGGATCAACTGCCGGAGAGATGGAATCGCGCGACCCGCGTGGCGGCGAGGACTCCGGCAAAAACTGGGGATCGCAATGCAGGTGCTTTGCAAGAGCACGGAACAGAACGCCGAGACACATTGCTGTGTGTGCGGCCAGGGATTTGTCCTTTTCTGGGAGCGGCAGTCGCACGCGGAGCGCGCCGAGGCGCTGCGCGAGATTCAAAAGACCCTGCGCGGCCATCACCGCGACCAGCCGGGGCCGGAAGCTCACCCGCGGGCCGGATTTCTGGTTCCCAGGCGGGACGATCCCGTTGCTTTTTCCGGCACGGCGACTCTGGGCCATGCGCCGAGCTGGGCGCTGTAAGAACCAAGGGGATGGAAGCAGGTTTTTCGCCGGAGGAACGGGGCGGCTCCAGGGGATAGACGGCCTGGGGGCACGGATGGCCGCCCTGGGCAAGAGCGGCTGGGACTCAACGGCGCGCGAGATTTGCCGATGAGTTGAAGAGATGAGTCTCAGCCAAAAGCCGAACTGTTGTACCTGGAGTTCATTCGTAGCTTTTGCGCACGACCCTGAACTCTGACAAGACGAGCGCTGTTTGAGATGCTGGCTGGCGACTTTACCCTATGAGGTCATCGCGGCCAGCATCCTCTTTTTTGCGCGGAAGTTCGCTTCCGCGCGATCGGCGCTCCTGGCGAGCGGCATACGACGCAGGAAAATTGAAAGAGCCTTTCCTCAGTGCGTGGAATCCATCTCTTTTGAAGAAGAAAGATGGCGGGAATGCGCTGGATTTCGTTGCTGCTTTGGATGGGAGTTTGCTTTGCCGTGGCGGGCGTTGGCGGGCGCTGGACGGCGAGCGAAATTCCCGGATGGTACCGGACGCTGGCGAGGCCGGCGATCGCTCCTCCGAACTGGGTCTTTGGCCCGGTGTGGACTCTGCTCTACGCGCTGATGGCCCTCGCGGTGTGGCAGGTTTGGCAGGCGGCAGCCTCGCCCCTGCGCAGCTGGGGAGTGGTCCTGTTCCTGGCGCAACTGGGGTTGAATCTGGCCTGGTCCTGGATCTTCTTTCGCCAGCACGCGATTGGCGCGGCGCTGGCGGAGGCGATTCTGCTGTGGGCCGCGATCGGGGCCACGACGCTGGTCTTCAGCCGGATAGCGCCGGCGGCGGCGTGGCTGATGGCGCCGTATTGGGCCTGGGTGAGCTTTGCTTGCGTGTTGAATCGGGCGTACTCGCGGCTGAACTGAGCCTTGCCGCGGAAACAACCAGAGAGCGCAAACGCACGCGAGGGCTGGGGTAATTCCCAGCCCTCGCGTGTGTTTGCTAGATTCTGCCGGAATCCGGCCTGGGGGTTACAGCGGCTGCACGTCGGCAGCCTGCCATCCCTTGGGCCCCTTCACCACGTTGAACTGCACGGCTTGCCCTTCCTGCAGACTCTTGAAGCCACTCGAGTTGATTGCAGAATAGTGCACAAACACGTCTTCGCCGTTCTGGCGCGAGATAAAGCCGAAGCCCTTCGCGTCATTGAACCACTTCACAGTACCTTGTTCCATTTTGATCGTATTTCCTGGATTGAATTGCGCTGGATGAATCGGAGCGACCACTGGCAGAATCTTGCTTGGTTGGGCGAGTGCTGCTCACGCCCGGTTCGACTCTAACGCTGACAACAGTGTACCATCCTCCGCAAGATAGATACGCAGGAATTCTTGTTATTTTGTTCCAGGCCAGGCAATTTCTGTTTCGGAAGTCGTTGAAGCAAGGTAACTTATTCTTGCGCTCCCGATTGTGATAGGGTGAGAGGTCGCGATGACTCACGATCCCGTACCCGATCTTTTAGCCCGCGCCACCCAACTGCTTGAGGCGGAGTTTAACTCCCTGCCGGCCTTCGAACAGGCCATCGATCAAGGGGCAATCGCCCAGGTTTTGCAGGCCACGGCGCACCGGCTGGGCGACAATTACCCCTACTTTCATCCTCTCTATGCCGGGCAGATGCTCAAGCCGCCGCATCCGGTGGCGCGGGCCGCCTATGCGCTGGCGATGAAGATCAATCCGAACAATCACGCCCGGGACGGAGGGCGGGCCAGCTCGGAGATGGAGATCGAGGCGGTGCAGCAGATTGCCGCGATGTTTGGCTGGGCGGAGTTTCTGGGCCACCTGACCTCGAGCGGCACGCTGGCCAACCTGGAGGCGCTGTGGGTAGCGAGGCAGTTGGCGCCGGGCAAGCGGATTGTGGGCTCGGAGCAGGCGCACTATACCCACGAGCGCATCTCCGCGGTGCTGCGGATCGATTATGCGGGCATCGCGGCCGATCGCCACGGGCGCATGAAGCTGGAGGCGCTGGAAGCCGAACTGCGCAAGGGCGACGTGGGCACGGTGGTGGTGACGCTGGGCACGACGGCGATCGGCGCAGTGGACCCGCTGGACGAAGTGCTGGCGCTCAAGAAGCGGTATGGCTTCAGGGTGCATGTGGATGGGGCGTATGGAGGCTACTTCCGGCTGATTCCGGAGGCGCTGGACGAGCCCGCGCGCCGGGCCTATGCGGCGATGAGCGAGGCCGACTCGATCGCCGTCGATCCGCACAAGCATGGGCTGCAGCCCTACGGCTGCGGATGCGTGCTCTTTCGCGATCCGGCGGTGGGGCGCTTCTACAAGCACGATTCGCCCTATACCTATTTCACTTCAAAGCAGTTGCATTTGGGCGAGATCAGCCTGGAGTGCTCGCGGGCAGGCGCGGCGGCGGTGGCCCTGTGGGCGACGCAGCGGCTTCTGCCCCTGACGCCGGGAGGCGAATTTGCCCGCGGTCTGGCTCGCGGCCGGGCGGCGGCGGTAGAGATGGACCGGCGGCTGCGGCTGGACAAACGCTTTGAAACGCTGGCCGTTGGCTCACCGGATCTGGATATTGTGGCCTGGAAGGTGAAGGCCGCGAGCCTGGAGCTGGCCTCGGAGCAGGCGCAAAAGATTTTTGTGGCCTGCGGCACGCGGAATTTGCATCTGGCTCTTGTACAATTGCCGCATTCCTGGTTTGAAACGTTGAATTGCTGCATCGACCGGGATGAAGCCATGCCGGCAGCCTGCTTGCGCTCCGTATTGATGAAACCCGAGCATGAGGCGTGGCTGGACAGAATCTGGAAAGAATTGACGGCGGCCTGCGGGGACGTCTGGGGAGAATAGGAACAATGGCAGAGGGAAATGGTTTGGGCGCCACAGAAGAAAACGTTCTCATAACGGTGGGAGATTGCTCCTTGACCCTTCTTCCGCGCCTGGGCGGCAAGATCGCCTCGGTTTGCGTGAAGGGTCGCGAACTGCTGCAGGCGCCGCTGGCTCCCTATGGGCCGCGCACCCAAACCATGCCCTTCGACGCGGGCGACGCAAGCGGCTGGGACGAGTGCTTTCCCTCGGTGGCGGACTGCACGGTGGAAACCGTTGCCGGCGCCGCTCATGTTCCCGATCACGGCGATCTGTGGCGGGTGGAGTGGCAGCCGGTGGTTTCCAGCGCCAACTCCGCGACCTTTCGCGGGCAGTGCTTCTCGCTGCCGCTGGCGCTGGAGCGGAAGGTCACGCTGACTGAATCCGCCAAGGGCTGGCGGCTGAGCCTGGGATACAAGGCAACCAACACCGGCAGCATCCCGTCGCCCTGGTCCTGGGCGGTGCATCCCCTGTTTGCCTCGGGAGCGGGAGACCGCGTGGTCTTGCCGGCGTCGATTCGTACCCTGCGCCTGGAAGGCTCGGGCGGCGGCAGGCTGGGACAAGGCGGAGACCAGGTGAGCTGGCCCATCGCCAAGCTGGTAACCGGCGGCGAGACCGATTTGAGCGTGGGATTGCCGCCCGAGTCGGGCGTCGGCGACAAGCTGTTCGCCGGCCCGCTGGCCGCCAAGGAGAACTGGTGCGCGCTGGAGCGGCCGGAGGTCGGCGTGCGAATCCGGTTCGGCTTCGATCCCGCGGTGACGCCATATCTGGGGTTGTGGATCTGTTACGGCGGCTGGCCCGACCGGCCGGGGACGAAACAGAACTGCGTGGCCATCGAGCCGGCCACGGCGCCCGTTGACTCGCTGGGAAAGACGGGGCCGTGGTCGCGCGTGCTGGCGCCCGGCGAATCCAGTTCCTGGCCCATGATTGTTGATCTTGAATCCATCTAAGGTGTGACCTGACATGCATGATCCTACCGTTCTACGTTCCATTCACCTTGCCCGCTTCCAGGCGGAACCGGCGATCTTTGTCGCGCCGGGCCGCGTTAACCTGATCGGCGAACACACGGACTATGCCGAGGGCTTTGTCATGCCCGCGGCCATTGATTTTGCCACTCTGGCCGGCATCTCGCCGCGCACCGACGGCAAGATCGTCATCTATTCCGAGAATTACGGCGAAGAGAAGACCTTCGAGGCCGCGGCGCTGCCCGCCAAGGCAAGCAAGCACTGGAGCGATTACCCGATCGGAGTGGTTGCCATTCTGACCGGCGAGGGACACAAGTTCCCCGGCTTCAGCCTGAGCCTGTGGGGCGACGTTCCGCTGGGTTCGGGGCTTTCCAGCTCCGCCGCTCTCGAAGTGGTGACGGCGCTGGCCGTGCTGTCGCTGATCGGCGCCAGCTATCCGGGACCGGTGCTGGCCCGGCTCTGCCAGCGGGTAGAGAACGAGTTTGTGGGCGCCAACTGCGGCATCATGGACCAGTTCATCTCAGCCAACGGAGCCAAGGATCACGCCCTGCTGCTGGATTGCCGCGACCTCAGCTTCAAGCTGGCTCCGATTCCTTCCAACGTGGCGCTGGTGATCGCCAACACCATGGTGAAGCACTCGATTGCCGGGGGCGATTATCCCACGCGCCGCAGAGAGTCGGAAGCCGCCTGCGCCATCATCAACAGCCACCGCGGCGGGGTGCCTTTTTTGCGCGACGCGACCCTCGAGGACCTGGAAAAATGGGGGCACGAGATGGAGCCGAAGTCGCTGCTGCGAGCCCGCCACGTGATCAGCGAGAACCTGCGCACGGTGGCCGCGGAAAAGGCGCTGGAAAAGGGCGACCTGGCCGAAGTGGGCCGTCTGATGGCCGAAGCGCACCGCAGCTATAGCAAGGACTTCGAGGGCAGTTGCGCCGAGGCCGACCTGATGGTGGAGCTGGCGCAGGACATTCCCGGACTGATCGGCGCGCGGCTGACGGGCGGCGGCTTTGGCGGCTGCACCATCAACCTGGTGGAACAGGAGCGCGCGAAGGCCTTTGCCGAGGAATTGGGCCGCCGTTACGAAGCCAAGACCGGCATCGCGCCGCAGATTCACGTCTGCCACGCCTCCGGAGGCGCCCACCGGCTCAGCTAAAGACAGCATTTGCCTCACAACCAGGCGCCCCGGCGCGGATTGTTCAGTACAGGCAATCCGCGCCGGGGCGTTGTTTGCCGGGGATGAAAATCCAGGCCGGAGCTGCGGGAGCCAGTTCCAGCCCGCCCTTGGCGGGCTCTTCAAGGGGTTTTCGAAGCCTTCCTTGTTAAACTTGTGAGGTATATGCCCCGATGAATACCAGAAGGAAGCCTCTAATGCGGCCAGCCTCTGCGCAGTCATATTCCCACGCCGCCGCTTCCCAGGGGGAGGCAGCGGGGAGAAATAGAGTTTATGCAACCGACGTCCTCAAAGCCTTTTTCGTACGAAACCTTTCCCAGTTCCGGTCTGGTCGCCTACTTCTCGATGGAGATCGCGATCAATCCGGCCATGCCCACCTACTCCGGTGGCCTCGGCGTCCTGGCCGGCGACACGCTGCGTTCCGCGGCCGACCTGGGCGTTCCACTGGTGGCCTTCACGCTGCTCCACCGCAAGGGATACTTTCAGCAGCATCTGGACAGCAATGGGCTGCAGAGTGAAGACATTCAGCCCTGGAATCCAGCGGATTTCTGCACGGAAGAACCGGCGCGGGTGACGGTCTCAGTGGAGGGTCGCACCGTAGCGGTGCGGGCCTGGCGGCGCAACCTGGTGGGCCGCTACGGGCACGTGGTGCCGATCTACCTGCTGGACACGGACCTGGAGGAGAACTCCGGCTGGGACCGCGGCCTGACCGACCACCTGTATGGCGGCGACACCAACTACCGGCTGCAACAGGAGATTGTGCTGGGCATGGGCGGGGCGCGCATGGCCCGGGCGCTGGGCCACCGGGTGAATGTGTACCACATGAACGAGGGCCACGCGGCCCTGCTGACGCTGGCGCTGCTGGAGAGCCAGATGGGCGGCGGACCGCAGGGCTTTGCCACCGACGCGGAGATCGCGCAGGTGCGCAAGCGGTGCGTCTTTACCACCCACACCCCGGTTCCGGCCGGGCACGACCGCTTCTCGACCGAGCAGACGATCCGGATTCTGGGCGGCGATCGGACCGCGAAGCTGGAAAGGCTGGGCTGTTATCGCGACGGCATGTTGAACATGACGCTGCTGGCGCTGAAGTTTTCGCGCTATGCCAACGGCGTGGCCATGCAGCACGGAAAGGTTTCGCGCGCGATGTTCCCCGAGTTCCAAATCGACTCGATCACCAACGGCGTGCACGCGCCCACCTGGGTCTCGGAACCGGTGCAGCAGATGCTGGACGAGCATATGCCCGCGTGGCGGCGCGACAATCTTTACCTGCGCAACGCCATCGATCTGCCGGAGGCGGCGATCCAGCGGGCTCATGCCAGCGCCAAGGAGGCGCTGCTGGCCGAGGTGGCCGCGCGCACCGGCCTGGCTCTCGATCCCAAGGTGCTGACGCTGGGCTTTGCCCGCCGCGCGGCCACCTACAAGCGGGCCACGCTGCTGTTTACCGATCCCCAACGGCTGGCGGAGATTGCCCAGGCGGCCGGCGGACTGCAGATTCTCTACGCCGGCAAGGCCCACCCGCAGGACGAGCCCGGCAAGGCGCTGATCCAGCAGGTGGTTGAAGATGCGGCCAGGCTCTCGAACGACGTGCTGCGCATCGTCTATCTGGAGAACTACGACTGGAAGCTGGGCGCGCTGCTCACGGCCGGCGTGGATGTGTGGGTGAATACGCCGCAGAGGCCCTACGAAGCCTCCGGCACCAGCGGCATGAAGGCCGCGCTCAACGGCGTCCCCAGCCTGTCGATTCTGGACGGATGGTGGATCGAGGGCTGCATCGAGGGAGTGACCGGCTGGGCGATCGAAGACGGCGCCAACGATACCGAGGAAGCGGCTTCGCTCTACAGGAAGCTGGAGACGGCCGTGGTCCCGCTTTACTTGGAGGCTCCGGAGAAGTGGGCCCGGATGATGCGCAATACGCTGGCCTTCAACGGCTCCTATTTCAACACCAACCGCATGGTCAAGCAGTACACGCGCAACGCCTACTATCCGGTGAAGCTGATTGAGCCCGTGAAGGTGGAGGAACCGGTCTTCGCAGATTGAGGCGGCGGGGCAGTCTCTTACCCCGGATACGCGCCGGCGATGTAGCCCTCCAGCGCCTGGATGGTCTGTTCCTGGCCGGAGATCACCCACTTGACCAGGTCGCCGATGGAGATGACGCCCACCACGGCGTCGTCCTGGAGCACCGGGAGATGGCGAAAGTGGTGCGCGGTCATCATGGCCATGCACTCGTCCACGGTGTGCTCCGGGCTGACGAAGACCACCGTGCTGGTCATCATCTGGTGGACCGGGGTTTCCCTGGAGGGGTGGCCCGTCAGGACGCCTTTGCGCGCGTAGTCGCGCTCCGAGAGGATGCCGACCAGCCGGCCGTTGGAGAGAACCAGCAAGGCGCCGACATCGTGCTCGGCCATCTTCACGATCGCCTCGTAGACCGACTGCTCGGGCGCGATTGACAGCACCTGGTTCTGGCTCTTGCTCTTCAACACCAATCCAATTGTGTCGGAAGTCTTCATCGGACCCTCCTGGCCCAGGGCGGCAACGGAACGGTTGAGCGTTCCCTCGCTGGACGGTCCTTGCCGCCGGGAAAAGCAGCGTATCCCGGTCCGCGCCAGGACGGCCCGGAATCCAGGTTGAATGAGCGTACTCGTTTTTGTGGATCGGGGAACCGGCCGGAGCGCAATCGAGCCTCTCCCGCTCCGGCGTGTAGACAATATAGCCCATCGGGAATGCAAGAGAACAGAACTGAATTGGAGGGAACGCTCCGGGGATGGGGAAGGCGGCTTTGCGCGAAAGCTGGCCCGCTGGCAGGAAACGGGGTGCATGCCTTTTGGCGGCCATTCTGCGGATTGGCGGTCAACCGCTCGGAGCAGAAAACGTCCGCGATGGCGACTTTGCTGGAGTAATATTTCCCGACTGGAGCTTTTGTGCTATCCCAGGTCTCAAAATCGAGACCTGGGGCACCCATCTTCAGTGGTTGCTCTCACTTCTCCCGGCACCTGGGCCACCCGCCACTCGCGATCTGAAGGAGAGAACAATGCTCGGTTTCATGATTCTGACTGTCAGCAATGTCGAACGTTCACTGGCGTTCTATGAAGCAGCCTTGAAGCCTCTGAACATCAGATTCTTCCTGCCCTACAAGGGCGAAGGCGGTCATCCTGACCTGTGGGGATTTGGCGATGGAAAGCAGGCGTTCTTTTGGCTCCAGCAAGGCAAGCCCGATCCAGCGTCCATTCACTGGGGGTTCATGGCCGAAAGCAATGGCAAGGTCGATGAATTCTACAGGGCAGCCATCTCCGCTGGGGCCAGGGACAATATTTCGCCACGTGCACGTCTTGAATATTACCCCGGATACTACGCCGCTGATGTATTCGACCCGGACGGATATTCATTCGAGGTCGTCCATAAGAGCTAAGGCCGGAGCGTGACATCGCAGCAGCGGCTTTTTTGCTTGCAGCTCGCAATGCTGGAATCGTGAGCCTACGAGCATCATCGCGCGAATTCGGTAAGCGCCGGTAACGTCTGCCCGGCAAGAATGAGTCCCGGCAGACGCCGCAGGGGCCAGAATCGCTGTTGCGCCTGCACCGTCGCCTACTTGGACATTGAGCTGCACCCGAGCCTGGCCAGAGAATGAAAACTTCCGCTGGCTCTCGCTGGCGCTCTACCGCGGTCTTGCCTTCGAGCCGGCGGGAGGACAGCGGCTGGCCATGCACCGCTGAGCGGCTTTGATCTGCTCTAGTTGCCGGTTGCGGTCGCCAGCCCGAGTTGCCAAGGAATCTGATTGTAGGTGGGGGCGTTCGCCGCGGGGTTGTCTCCCTGGTAGAGAAATTGCAGGTTGTTGGGGTCGATCTGCAGGGTTTGGTCGTAGCCGTCGCGGAGGATTTCGCCGTGGCTGAAGTCGTCGGTCCAGGATGTGACTCCCGTTGCAAAGGTCACGTTGCTCTCGCCCAGAAACGGCGTGGCGAAGCTGTTGGCGCCGTTTACCGGAGTCCACACGCCATCCAGGCTGTCGGCAAGGAAGGCCCGGAAGTAGCGGTGTCCACCAGGACCGCCCATGGCCTCGACGAGGGTCAGGTACTGCGTCGATCCCTTGATGCTATAGGTGTGGCTGGCCTCGAACAAATCTCCGGCAGTGGCGGCCTGCATGACGACCTCCGGCGCGCTGAAACCGTTGGGGAAGTTGGCGACGGTGGTCTGGCTGCGATAAAAGTCGCCGCCGTCGTCGGTGAAGAACAGGTAGCAGTTGGCCGCATCGCAGATGGCCCAGAAATCGAGCCAGTTCTTTACGTTGGAAGGCTGGCTGGCAAAAAAGCTCTGCGGCGCGGTCCAGGTTTGCGGCTGGGTAGGGTCGGCGGCGGTGGAGTACTGCGGCGGGCCGGACTGGTAGATCAAGTACCACTTGTTCTGCGGGGCGAAATAGAAGAGCTCGGGCGCGCAGTGGTAGCCGCTGAGGCCGGGCGTGGCGTCCATGTAGTAGGGCTGGGCGGCGGAGGCCGCATTCCAGTTGGTGAAGTTCAGGTAGGCCATGTTGTAGTCGCCGGAGCTGTCGACGGTGCTGGCATAAACGTTCCACTGGTTGTTGAAGTAGACCGCGGTGGGGTCTTTGATGGCGACCAGCGGATGGGTGGCGTTGGAGAGCGGGGAGATGATCGGGCCGGTCGAGCTCCATGCATAGGGATCGGGGGCCGAAGCAGCGGCGCTCACCACGAGGCTGAGGCTCGATGAGGCCGAATAGGTGCCATCCGTAGCCTGCAGCGTGAGCGCGTAGGTGCCCGCGCTGAGGGTCGTCGCCATCACGACGATTTGCCCGCTGCTGCCGGAGTCGGGGTTCAGATAGGAGACGGTGGCGCCCGGGGGAAGGCCGGCGAGGCTGAAGGTAACGCTCCCCGTGGTGCCGGTGCGGACCACGGTAACGGTGCTGCTGGCGCTGGAACCTTGGGGGACGGCGAGGGTGGCCGTGGAGAGCTGGAGCGCGATGCCGTTGGTTACGACGGGCGTGACCGGCGTGACCGGCGCGGTGGCGCCTCCGCCGCCGCAGCCAAGGAAGGAAAACGAAAGAAAAAGACCGGGAAGCAGCGGAGCGAAATTCTTCATGGGTCAAGCGCCTCAGAAAAAAGGATGCAGTCAAGCTCGGGAAAACGATTCCTGCACAGTTTCTTCCTCCGCCTTTCGCGCTGTCAACAGATAAAGCGATTTATATCGGGGCTATTGCGGCTCATCGCGATCGCGCCCTGCGCAAAGGCGCGGAGTTCCAGGGAATCGCCGCCCTTGCTTCCGGCGGATCGGGCGGGTTCCTACAGAAGTCCGCTGCTCAGCAGGCGATAGGCCTCGTTGATGGCGGCCATCTCTTCGGTGGCAAGCTGGCGCTCTTCCGCGGTTTTGCCCTCGAGCCGGTCGGGATGGCAGCGGCTGGCCATGCGGCGGTAGGCGGCCTTGATCTGCTCGCGCGTGCTGGTCGCGGCCACTCCGAGGAGCCGGCAGGCGCCGCGCTGCGTCATGGGATGAAGAGTATCGAGGCCGCTGTCGCACTCCGCGGCAAAGCGCTTCCAATCGCGCGGCGCTCGGTCTTGGCTCCGCCCAACCGGCTCTTCGAGGGGCGTTTGCCAGGCGGCGCCGTAGCTCTCCGCGATTCCGAAGCGGGACGAGGAATGGTACTCCGCCGTCAGTTCGCTCTGCTGCGCAAAGCTGAGGGAGGCGAGGCTGGCGAAGTTCTGGAACGCGTTGCCGCGGCGCTCGCGGCCCTTCTGCATCTGCTTTCTCTGGTGGAAGTTCTCCACCGCGGCAGGGACGCCGAGGGTCCAGCTTTGCACAAAGAAGAGAGGATCGGGCTCGGAGCCGCCGCCCAGCACCTGCTCCATCTCGGCGACGAACTGGCAACCCAGTTCCGGCCGATCCGGTTCGACGGCGGGCATGGCTTCATAGCCTTGCCGCAAAGTTGAGCACGAACCGCGATCGACATGGAATTGGCCTGCCATCTTTACCCTCCGCACGCAAGCGCGCCGCACCGCCTCGCCTGCGCCTTTGCGTCCACGCCTTGCCGGTTCCGGTGTACTGGGTTCATCGGCAGTTGGAGGGATTTCTTCTACGCGCGGGCGAAAGTCCGGGATGCGGGCGGAATCAAACGGGGAAACGTTCCATTCCGCGGCATTCCCGGCCGATGGATGGGGCCGCGGGCCCGCAAACCGCCTTGCTGCTAGAATGGAGAGTGCCGCAGTGTGCGGCGCATTGCCTCTCTGAAAGCCCCCAACCCCATGGCCTCCGAAGGCCGAACCAAAAGAAGGAAAAGCTACCCTGTGACCCAGACGATACGCAATATCGCCATCATTGCCCATGTTGACCACGGCAAGACAACCCTTGTAGACGCCATGCTGCGGCAGTCGGGAACCTTCCGCGCCAACGAGCAGGTGGCGGAGCGGGTGATGGACTCGAACGAACTGGAGCGGGAGCGCGGCATCACGATCCTGGCCAAGAACACGGCGATCGTCTTCGAAGGCGGCAAGATCAACATTGTGGATACGCCGGGCCACGCCGACTTTGGCGGCGAGGTGGAGCGGGCGCTGAAGATGGTGGACGGCGTGATGCTGCTGGTGGACGCGGCCGAAGGCCCGCTGCCGCAGACGCGCTATGTGCTGGCCAAGGCGCTGGAGGCCAAGCTCAAGCCGATCGTGGTGATCAACAAGATCGACCGGCCCGACGCGCGGGCGCAGGAAGTGCTCGACGAGATTTACGATCTTTTCATCGACCTGGACGCGGACGAGAGCCAACTGGATTTTCCGGTGCTCTACGCGGTGGCCAAGGCGGGGACGGCGACCACCGACATGGCGACGCCCGGCGTGGACTTGCAGCCGCTGTTTGAGAGCATCGTTGCGACGATTCCCCCCGCCACCGGCAATCCGGACGGCACGCTGCAGATTCTGGTCACCAATCTGGATTACTCCGACTATTTTGGCCGCATCGGCATTTGCCGCGTCTTTCAGGGCACGCTGCACGCGGGCGACGACGTGACCATCTCCAAGCGCGACGGCACATTGCAAAAGACGCGCATCACCAAGCTCTTCACCTTCAGCGGCCTCAAGCGGATCGAGACCACCGAGACCACGATGGGCGACATTGTGGCCGTGGCCGGCGTGGAAGGCATCACCATCGGCGAGACCATCACCAGCGTCGAGAATCCGGCGCCGCTGCCGTTGATCGTGATCGACGAGCCGACGATTGCGATTCAATTCAGCGTGAACAACTCGCCGTTTGCCGGACGCGAGGGCCAGTACGTGACCAGCCGCAACCTGCGCGAGCGCCTGGAAAAAGAGCTGCTGACCAACGTCAGCATCCGCGTGGAAGAGACGGGCTCGCCGGACAGCTTCAAGGTGCTGGGCCGCGGCGAGCTGCAACTGGCAATTCTCATCGAAATGATGCGCCGAGAGGGCTTCGAGCTGATGGCCGGGCGGCCGGAGATCGTGACCAAGACGGTGGACGGCGTGCGCATGGAGCCGGTGGAGCATTTGACCATCGACGTGCCCGAGGCCTACACCGGCGTGGTGATCGAAAAGCTGGGGCCGCGCAAGGGCGAGATGAACAAGATGCACAATCACGGCTCAGGCCGCGTGCGCATGGAGTTTCGCGTGCCCAGCCGCGGCATTATCGGGCTGCGCAGCGAGATGCTGACCGAGACGCGCGGGACGATCGTGATGAACGCGCTGTTCGACGGCTACATACCCTACCAGGGCGAAATTCCGCAGCGGCCCACGGGCGCGCTGATCTCAGACCGGCAGGGAGCCACCACGACCTATTCGCTGAACGGGTTGCAGGAGCGCGGAATCCTGTTTGTGGGAGCGGGCGTCGAGGTCTACGAGGGGATGATCGTCGGCGAGCACTCGCGCGACAACGACCTGGACGTGAACGTGGTGCGCGAAAAGAAGATGACCAACATGCGCGCCTCCACCGCCGACGAGGCCGTGCGGCTGGTGCCCTGCAAGACGCTGAACCTGGAACAGGCCATCGAGTTCATCGCCGACGACGAGGTGGTGGAAGTCACGCCGAAGTCGCTGCGTCTGCGCAAGAAGATCTTGCAGCAGAATAAACGGCCCAAGCGGTGGGAAAAGAACCTCGAGTAGGCGCTGCGGCGTGGCAAGGAGGAGCCGGCATCTGGACAATGCTACGACTCTTCCTTGCTTCTCCAAAACTCCCGGACTTGCTCGAAACGCGAAACCCGGTCTCCGATCTTGGCGATTTCTTTAGGATAGAATTCGAGCATTACGTCGCAGAATTCCAGCATCCACTGCTTTCTGGAATATCCCGGGCGCACTGTTATGAAGTTGGAATTGGCTATCTGAATCTGTCCCCACCCCAGAGCGCCAATCGTCAGGCAATCCCAACCAAGGAACTCTATCGGGGCAAACTTCACTTCAGAGACCTTAGCTGTATTGCCCGCAACGCTATAGCCGATCATCAATATGGTAAAAAAGTTACTGTCATCCTCATAGAACCTGGATAGGCGCTCAACCGATGTCAAATTCGGCATATTGAATTTTGTATCTTCTCTATGCGTTTTGACATCGACGATGTAATAAAGTCCATCCACGTCCTTGAATGCGACATCCGCCATGGCTCTTCGAGCAAAATCGGAAGAGTATTCAGAGCAAACGGGACCAAGTAATTGATCGAAAGACCTTCCAACGATGTCTTCGATGGCATCCCCGGCCGCTCTTGGACTCCGTGCGGTGTTTTGCGAGAGAAAGTCCGGGTTGCCATTGATGAGGTCTCGAACTCGCGTCTGAATGGCGAGATATTCGTCTGTGTGAAACAGCTTGCTTTTCATCTTTATCTCACAAATAGAGCGTTCTGCATCGCGGCCGAAAGTCGATCGGCAGGCCGCTTCTTCTGCTGCAGGGCCAGAGTGTTCCTTTCCCAGAACACCCCCCCAGAATATCCCTGGATTGAAGCATCTTGACCCACAAGGCGAAGCCGTCTCTCCGCCAAGAGGCAATATTCCTCTTCCATCTCTATTCCGATGAAATGGCGGCCAAGTTTCTTGGCAACCACCGAGGTTGTTCCAGATCCTAAAAAGGGATCGAGTACGATATCTCCAGGTCTTGAACTTGCGAGTATCAGCTTGGCAATAAGCTTCTCTGGCTTCTGAGTCGGATGGTCGGTATTCTCAGGCATCGACCAAAACGGCACTGATATGTCGTTCCAAAGATTTGACGGATGCGTGACGCGGAACCCCCCGCCTTCTTCTTGATCCCAATCCTTGGGTTTTCGGTTCTCGTCCCGGTATGGGGCGATTACCCTGCGCTTTTGCTTTACTGCATCTACATCGAACCAATAATCGTCGGATACGGTGCAAAACCAAATATCCTCCGAGCAATTCTTCCAATTATGTGTTGCGCCACGCCCTTTTTCCCGTTCCCAGGTAATCCTGTTTTGTATGTGAAAGTATTCATCGAGTACGCGCTGCGCTGCTCCAGAAGACCGCCATTCGCTGCATAGATAGACAGATGCAGTTGGTCTGAGCGCGGGAAGAGCTAACTTTATCCAAGAGTGAAGCCAAGCCTCATATTCGTGCGATGAACGTTTCTTGAAATCTGTTCCATTAAACGACTTCGTCAGGTTGTATGGAGGATCGACGATAAGTAAATCCACCATCTTGCGAGGAAGCAGGGGAAGGATGTTGAGTGAGTCTCCCAGAATTGTTCGGTCAATGCAAGTCTCCAATTCGACAGGGGATTCAAGCTCGAGCAGCCGCGGACGCAGGCAGACGTGGTCTTCGTCATTGAGGGTGAGCGTTCGATTGCGCGGGGCGCGAGATACTGCTGCCTTCATACGAACAGTGTAGCCAATTGCCCCAAATCCCGCTTTTGGAAAACGGCATTCAATCATCACCGACGCTGAATCCCAAAATGCAGCCCCCTCACTCCGGCAGCACAGCCTGCAGCACTTCCTGGGCGCGGGCGGCGCGCCATGCGGCCAGGCGGCCGTGGAGCGCGGGGTCGCCGAGGGCCAGAATGGCGGCGGCAAAGAGCGCGGCGTTGCCCGCTCCGGGCTTGCCGATGGCCAGCGTGGCCACGGGAATGCCCTTGGGCATCTGCACCATGGAAAGCAAGGAATCCAGGCCGTTGAGCGGCGTGGCCACCACCGGCACGCCGAGGACGGGCAGCAGCGTTTTGGCCGCGATGACGCCGGCCAGGTGAGCCGCTCCGCCGGCGGCGGCGATGAAGACCTGCACGCCGCGCGCGGGCGCCTCGGCAACGTACGCGAAGAGCTGGTCGGGGGTGCGATGCGCGCTCAGGACTCGCGCCTCATGGGGAATCTGAAGCGCGCGCAGAATCTCAATCGCAGGCAAGACGACCTCGTAGTCGCTCTTGCTGCCCATCACGATGGCAACCAGGGGATGTTCGCTCATGGAGCGATTATACGGAAGGCCGGGAGCGAAGAGACTCAGTGCCGGCGCCAGGCTTCGACGGCCACCTCGACGACGGCGAAGACCACGCTGACGGCGGCGAGAAAACCCTTGGCGCGCTGCCAGTTCTGCTCATGGCGGTCCATGCGGCGCTCCAGATCGGCGATGCGGCCGCCGTTGCCGTCGCCGGTGAGGCTGGCCATCTGCGTCTTCAGCACGCTCAAGTCGCTCAGCACCTGCGCTTCGAATTCATTCATCATTCGCATTGGCCGGCATTCCCTCAGGGGCTAGCTGTGGAGGCTCAAGAGGTTGTTCCTATTCAACCCAGCCCGGGAAGCCGGGGTGTTGAGTTTGAGGCTAGCATGCGGTCGATGGAAGTTGTAGTCGTGCAGCCAGTATTCGAGCTGTTGTTCTCTTTCCTCTGAGTCCTGGTAGGTACGGGCATAAGCCCATTCGCGCAGGGCGGTCTGGATGAATCGTTCGGCCTTGCCGTTGG
>Ga0326728_10004505_pt1 | contig 41023 bp, 32 predicted proteins | sample MB3enrmetagenome_FD_207602 | JGI IMG/M metagenome (GOLD analysis project Ga0326728, IMG submission 207602) | Lab enriched peat soil microbial communities from McLean, Ithaca, NY, United States - MB31MN | ecosystem: Environmental > Terrestrial > Soil > Wetlands > Peat | place: USA: New York... | reverse complement strand
GCTCGGAGGAAGCAAATAGCCCTGCTCCGGGCTGTAAACCTTGAATCGCGACATACTTCTGTTGTCGCCCAACCGCAATGTGAATTACAAGTGCCTCGTGCAGTTCTCACGCAGACACTGAAGCCCCTGAGGGATGCTTTTCAATCTGAGACGCACACCAGCACATCCACCTCACGCCGCAAAATGTAAGATGGAAACAAAGGATCTTCCCCGTGCCCGGCACAACCATTCAATCAACGCGCCTTGCCCTCAGTCGGCTCGCGCCCGAGACGTTTCAGTCGGAAATCCGCGCCATGACCGTGGAGTGCGATCGCATGGGCGGCATCAACCTGGCGCAGGGCGTTTGCGATACGCCGGTGCCCGACGTGGTGTTGACTGCGACCGCTCAGGCCATGCGCGACGGACAGAACATCTACACGCGTTGCGACGGCATGGCGCGGCTGCGCGAGGCCATCGCGGCCAAGCAACAGCGCGACTACGGCCTTGGCTACGATTCTGATTGCGAGGTGCTGGTAGCATCCGGAGCCACGGCCGGTCTTCATGCCGCGGCCATGGCGCTGCTCAACCCCGGCGACGAGGTGCTGGTCTTCGAGCCGTTTTACGGCTACCACGTGAATACGCTCAAGTCACTGCGCGTGACGCCGGTGCTCGTGGCGCTGGCCGAGCCGGATTTCCAGCTCGATGGGTACGCAATGCGCGCGGCCGTCACGCCGCAGACACGCGCTGTCCTCTTGAATACGCCAGCCAACCCCAGCGGCAAAATTTTTTCCTGGTCCGAGCTCGAAGAGGTCGCGGAGCTTTGCCGGCAGCACGATCTCTTTCTGATCACCGACGAGATTTATGAGTATTTCGTTTACGATGGCGCGCGGCACATCTGCCCGGCCACGCTGCCCGGCATGCGCGAGCGCACCATCGTGCTCTCGGGCTTCAGCAAGACGTTTTCGATCACGGGCTGGCGCATTGGCTACGCGGTTGCCGATGCGCAATGGATACCGGCCATGGCGCACTTCCACGACCTGACGTTCGTGTGCGCGCCGGCGCCTCTGCAGGTGGGCGCGGCCGCGGGGCTCGAGAAGTTGCCGCCGAGCTTCTACGCGCAATTGGCTGCCGATTATCAATCCAAACGCGGCCGGATGGCGGCGGCGCTTGAAGACGCGGGCATGAAGCCGACGGTGCCCGCGGGCGCGTACTACATCATGGCCGGCGCAGAACGCCTGCCCGGCAAAACCGCCGCGGAAAAGGCGCGTCACCTGCTGCGCTCGACCGGCGTGGCCGCCGTAGCGGGATCGGCATTCTTCCGCCCCGGCCACGGCGAGAACCTGCTGCGCTTCTGCTTTGCCAAGCAGGATGCGGAGCTGGACGAAGCCTGCGCCCGCCTGCGCAAGCTGTAACGGCGCATCCCCTCAGCTCAGCACAAATCTCGGGTGCCCCAGGTCTCGATTTTGAGACCTGGGAAAGCACGAGCCCAAACTCACTCCTTCAACCCAGCAGAAAAACTCGGTCGGAAAGCACGATCCGCCTACTGCGCCTACTCAGCCAGCCATTTCTTCAGATTCGGCTCCTGCAGTCGGCGCAACTCGATGCAGCCGTCGATGTGCTCGAGGGCGTGCCTGAGGGCCGCGTCGGCCGCGGGCACCGGGTGTGCGGCAAAGAAGCTCTTGACGTCGTCGCGCGCCTCGACGGAGCAGAAGCTGCCCGTGCCGTCCACGAAGATCTCGCCCATCTCGGGCGTGAATTCGGTCTGCACCTGATCCCAATGTGTCTTGATGAATTTCCAGGATTGGTCGCGATTTTCGGGAATCCGCATCGCGATGGCAAATTGGATGGCCGAATCCTGGTTGCGCACCTTCGCAGAGATGGAATACTCGAGGGCGCGCTCCAGCAGATCAGGATTGGTGAAGGTGACCAGCTCGCGCAGCGCGAGCTCCTGCAACTCGGGATCGCTCGAGGTCTCGTAGATCTCTTCGAGCTTATCGAAGAGCGCGGCGTCGCCGTCCTTCACGGCGATGTTCACAGCGGTCTGGCCGAGAGTGGGATCGACCGAGGCCGGATCGGATAAATATTGATCCGCGATGTGGCGCGCCTGGGCTTTTAAATCGGCATCTTTGCCGTAGTGGGCAAGGACGCCGAAGAGCTGCGCGCGCAGCTCACGCGCGTTCGGTAAGTCGCTTGCCGAGGCATCGCCGAGATGCGCATACGCAGGAGCAAATGTGCGCCGAATCCAGGCGGCGAGAAGGTCGCGCTCCTCCTGGGTCGAGGCCACGGTGTCAGATATGTCGCCAACATCTCCGGCGGAGTTCGCGAGAACGTAGGCATTGGGATCGGCGCTGAGAGCAGCCGCCAGATTCAGAAAATCACCCACTGTTGCCTTGTTGGCGCGCACCTGCGCCCACTCGTCGCCGGTCAGGCTGATGCGTTCTTCGGGAGTGAGGCCGGTTTCCGCCTGGGCGGCGAGCGCCGCGTACTGGGCGGGCGCATACGCACCGCGGTAATAGCCCTTGCCGCCCGCGTTGGCGAAGAAGATTTGCGAGACCGGCGCCGCCAGCGACGGCGAGGAGGGAGTGAGGACCTGGCAGTTCTGGTTTTTCGCGCCCGCTTTGAAGCAGACCGGAAGCATCCATTTCTGTTTGGAATCGGGCGTGATGCCGGGGCTGAGGAAGAAGCGCGACTGCGCCACGGAGACCTGGCCTGATGCGGGAAGGCCAAATTGCAGAATAGGCGCGCCCGGCTGCGCCACCAGCGACTCCATGATCTTGTCGACCGGTTTGCGGCTCACTTCGGTTTGCGCGTTCCAGAAATCTTCGGCCGTGGCGTTGCCGTATGCGTGCGCGACAAGATAAGCGTGCACCCCCTTGCGGAAGGTTTCTTCGCCCAGATAGTTCTCCACCATCAGCAGCACGGCGCCGGCCTTATCATAGGCGATGGGGTCGAACATTTGATCGATCTCCTCCGGCGTTTCGGCGCTGGCGCGAATGGCGCGCGTGGTGGGCTGTGCGTCCACGTCGAGCACGTCTTGTTCGTCGGCGACGACGTATTGCGGAATGTTCCACTCGGGACGCATCGCGGCCACGCACTTGTTCTCCATCCACGTAGCGAAGCCCTCGTTGAGCCACACGTTGTCCCACCATTGCATGGTCACCAGGTCGCCGAACCACTGGTGCGCCATCTCGTGAACAATGTCCAGGGCCGCGATTTTCTGGGTGCGCAGCGAGGCGGTTTTGGGATCGATCAGAAGGGCGGTCTCGCGGAAAGTGATAGCGCCGAAGTTCTCCATGGCGCCGGCCTCGAAGTCGGGAATGCCGATGAAGTCGAGTTTCTTGAGCGGGTAGTGAATGCCGAAGTAGTTGTCGTAGTAGTGCAGGGCAAATTTGGCGACATCGAGCGCGAAGGGCGTGAGCGCAACCTTGTCGGGCGTGGCGCAAACACGCAGGGTCACGCTGTCCTGCTCGCCCATTCTGCACTGGAAGTCGCCCACCACGAAGGCAACGAGATACGTGGACATTTTGGGCGTGGTTCCGAAGACCACCGTGTGCTTGCCTGCGTCCGGCCCCGGCGTGTCTGACGCGATGGCGCCGTTGGAGATGGCGGTGTCGCCGGCATCGATCGTCAGCGAAATGTCGTACGTAGCCTTGAAGGCCGGCTCGTCGAAGCAGGGAAAGGCGCGGCGGGCGTCGGTGGACTCGAACTGCGTGACCGCGTAGTTGCGGCGCGCGGTCTTTGAAAGATAGAAGCCGCGCAGCTCATTGTTGAGGATGCCCGTGAAGTGAATCTTAAGAGTCGCATCGCCGGCGGGGATGCTTTTCGGAAAGGTGAGCGTGGCCTGCTGCTTTTCGGTATCGAAACTTACCGATCCCGATTGCGCGCCGCCGTCGCGGACATCGATCTCCACGCTCTGGAATTTGAGCTCGATCGCGTTCAGCGAAATGGTGCTGGTGGGCTCCTTGATGTTGACGTCGATCGCTTCAGAGCCGGAGAACGCGGCGGCCTTCAGATCGGGCGTGAACTTCAACGTGTAGTGGGTCGGAACGACGCTGCCCGGCAGGCGTTGCGCCCGCGCGGCGTGGGAAAGACTGAAAAGAAGACAGAGGATTACGGCAGAGGCGCAACAATGAGCGCCAAATGAGAAAGAGTTCCAGCAAATTTTCATCAGGTTCCTCGTGAAGATAAGCGGAACGGCAGGGCAATGGCCTGCATAATATGTTCCACTCCAGAATGTAGCCGCCCGCGATCGCGCGCCGGGCGGCCAGTTACAAACTTTGACGTAGCCTACTATTCAAAATAACGTAGTCAGCTATTTAAGCTGCGCCGGCGCGAGCTTGGGCGTAATGCCTTGAATGATCAGCCATGCCGTGGGGTAGGCGAGGCACGCAATGACAAACAGCGATACATAGCTGTGCGTTGTCTGGACAATCGCCCCCGCGCTGAACAGCAGCAACACACCGCCGACGGCGCCAGCCATACCGCCGATGCCGGTTACGCTGCCCACGGCGGCCTTGGGAAACATGTCGGAGGGCAGCGTAAACACGTTTGCCGACCATCCCTGGTGGCCTGCAGTGGCCAGTCCCAGGAGGGCCACGACCACCCAAAGGTGATGAACGAACGGCACAGAGAAGATTGGGGCGATGCACAGGGCGCAGATGAGCAGCGCGGTTTTGCGGCTCACATTTACGGTCTTTCCGCGCGTGATCAGGGACGAGGAGATTTGGCCACCGCCCACGCTGCCGATGATCGAAATGCCGTAGGCGAGCATCACCGGAACCTTACTCTGCGAAAGGCTCAAATGGAATGTGGTCTGTATGTAGCCTGGAATCCAGAACAGATAGAACCACCAGATGGGATCGGTGAGAAACTTGGCGACGGCGAAGGCCCAGGTTTCTTTGCATGGAAGCACGCTGGCCCAGGGCACGCTTGCGATTTTCTCGCCAGGATCGCTGAGAATCAGGGCCAGCTCGGATTTCGAGACGCGGCGGTGTTCTTCCGGGCGCCGATACATGAGCAGCCAGAATACGAGCCAGACGAAGCCAAGGGAACCGGCCGCGATAAAGGAGCCGCGCCAGGCTCGCGCCGGCCCAAACACGCTCCACCGGCTGAACAGGCCCACCAGTACAGCCACAAACGCCGGCGCCACCATGTTGCCTACGGCGGCGCCGGCGTTGAAGAGTCCGGTTGCCGTGGCGCGCTCGCGCTTGGGGAACCACTCGGCCACGGTCTTGATGCAGGCGGGAAAGTTCGCGGCCTCGCCCAGGCCCAGCAGGAACATGGCGAGCGCGAACGAGGCGACGGAAAACGCCAAGCCGGGCAGCATGGCCGCCACGCTCCACAGACAGATGGCGATAGCGAAGGCCTTGCGCGTGCCCAACTTGTCGGTGAGTCCGCCGGCTACCAGCATGGCGATGGCGTACGCCAACTGAAATGCGACCGTGATGATGCCGTACTTGTAATCGTTCAGGCCGGGAACGACGCCTTCGAGGGTGTTCTTGAGATTCGCGATCACGGCGCGGTCGACATAGGCGATCACGGTGGCGAAAAACAATAGCGCGCAAATCACCCAGCGATGGTGCGACATGCGATCTGAGGAACCCATGTTCGGGAGGAACGTGAGTAATTCGCTGCTTTCTTGCGCCATTTAGTCAGACTCCAGACGAACGCAAAGTGGTCCGACCAATTATAACGGCCAGCCGCATTGGCGCGCCCGGCAGGCCGTCACCGGGTCACGAGGAAGTCTTGCGACGCGGCAGCAGCGAATCGAGAAACAGCAGGCAGGCGCCGGTGACGATCGAGGAGTCGGCCAAATTGAAGTCGGGCCAGTGATAAGTGAAGATGTGCACCTCGATGAAGTCGACCACGTAGCCATAGGCGATGCGGTCGTGCACGTTGCCCAGAGCTCCGCCCAGAATGAGCGCGAGTGCGACCGTGGCCAGCGCGAAGCGGTCGCCCAGCCGCAGCATGGCAATGAAAACGCACAGCGCGGCGAGCAGGGTGAACGCGACCAGGCCCCAGCGCACGACGTTGGGCGAGGCCGTGTCGGCAAACATGGAGAAGGCCGCGCCCTCGTTGGTCCAGTGCGTGATGCGCAGAACGTGGTCGATGACGGGGATAGCGCCGCCGAGGCGAATGTGCCGCGAGACCCACGTCTTCGATAGCCGGTCGGCGAGGATGACGAGAGCCGAGATCAGCAGTAGCCAGTGGAGGCGGCGCGGCCGGGGCCAGTTGGCAAACCAGTTCATTGGCCGGTCTCCGGTTTCGGCGGCGCGATGCCCATTTCCTTGAGTGCCAAGCGGCAGCGGCCGCAGACGTTTTGCCAGATGCCGTAGTCGGCGGTGTCGGGCATGAAGTTCCAGCAGCGTGCGCACTTCGAGCCCGACGCGGGCGAGGGGTTTATTTCTATGACGGAAGAGAGGAGCGAATGCTTAAACCCAACTGCTTTTCCTTGAACAGCGAGTCTAGGCTCTGCCCTGACGACTTTGACGGCGGAAACATTGAAGAGCTCTTTGAGTCCGTCAGCATGGCGTTGGAGAAGGTCAAACAAATCGCCGGGAGCGGAGATTTCTAGGTCGGCTTCGAGACTCTTTCCAATGCGCTTGGCCTGACGCTCTCCCTCAAGATCGAGAAGAACTAGGTCGCGAATCTGCAAAAGTGTCATCCACTCCTCAATCAGCTTGGCCGGGTTCTCTGAGAAAACTTCCTCCGGCTTGGGGAAGCGCGCCAGATGCACGCTGGCTTCGCGGCCGTCGACCGGCGGCAACTGCTCCCACACCTCGTCCGCTGTAAAAGTGAGGATGGGCGCCACCAGCCGCACCAGCGCCTCGGTGATCTGCCATAGCACGGTCTGCGCCGAGCGGCGCGCCTGGCTGGTGAGCGCGAAGGTGTACATCCGATCCTTAAGCGCGTCGAGATAAAAGGCGCTCAGGTCGACGATGGCGAATTCGTTCACGGCCTGGTAGACGCGATGGAACTCGAAGGCCTCGTACCAGCCGAGAATTTTTTCCGTGAGCTCGCGTGTGCGGGCCAGCATGTAACGGTCGAGCGGAACCAGTTCGCTCTCCGCCACGCGGTCGCGCGCGGGGTCGAAGCCGTTCAGGTTGCCGAGCAGGAAGCGGAAGGTATTTCTGAGCTTTTTGTAGAGCTCGGCGCAGCGTTGCATCAGGTTCTCGCTGGCCGCCATGTCTTCGCGGAAATCCACCGACGCAACCCACAGGCGCACGATCTCGCCGCCCATCCGGTTGGCAATATCGACGGGATCGACGCCGTTGCCCAGCGATTTCGACATGGCGCGGCCCTGCTCATCGAGTGTCCATCCGGCCGTGGCCACGTGCGAATACGGCGCGCGCCCGCGCAGCGCCACCGAGGTGAGCAGCGATGAATGGAACCAGCCGCGGTGCTGGTCGCCGCCTTCGAGGTACAAAACCTCCAAAGCCCTCTTGGGTCCGTGACCGCTCTGGAATGATTTGTAAGCCGCGCTCAAATCCGGATCCGATTCGCAGACGGCGAGCCAGCTTACGCCGGAATCGAACCAGACGTCGAGAATGTCGGTCTCCTTGCGGAAGGCCGTGCCGCCGCAGTGGCCGCACTTGGTTCCCGGCGCCAACAGGCCGTCGCTCGCTGGCAGATGCCATGCCTCGGCGCCCTCGCGCTCGAAGAGATCGACGATCTTGCGATTGAGGGCAGCGTCGATGATCGGCTGGTTGCAGCCTTCGCACATAAACACCGCGATGGGCACACCCCAGATGCGCTGGCGGCTGATGCACCAGTCGGGGCGCGTGGCGATCATGTTGGTGATGCGCTCCTTGCCCCAGGCCGGATCCCAGACCACTTTGTCGATCTCTTCGATCGCAAGTTGTCTAAATGTTTTTTCCTCGTTCTGCGCGGACTTGATGGGCGTCTCAAGAGAGATAAACCACTGCTCGGTAGCGCGGAAGATGACGGGATGGTGGCAGCGCCAGCAATGCGGATAGGAGTGCTCGAGTTGAGCCCCGCCCAGCAGCGCGCCGCGCTCTTCCAGCATGGCGACGATGACAGGGTTCGCGGCCCAGACCTTCATTCTGTCGAAGGCTGGCGGGTTGACCTGCGGCCACGCGGCGGGGTCGACGTGGATGTGCCCGCCGGCATCCACGCGGCTGGTGGGGTCGAGGCCGTATTTCTGGCCGGTATAGAAGTCGTCGGCGCCGTGCGAGGGCGCGGTGTGCACCGCACCGGTGCCGGTGTCGGCGGTGACGTAGGTGGCCAGAACGCCCAGAATGGTGCGGTCGAGGAACGGATGCTGGAAGGTGACGCGGTCGAGCACGGCGCCCTTGAAGCGGGCGAGCTCTTTGGTGGGCCCAAGCTTGCAGGCGTCGGCCACCTGCCCGGCCAGTTCGGCGGCAACGATATACACGGGTTGAGTCTCGTGGTCTCTCACCCTTGCCTGCGGCAAGGATGGGGCACCCGGCATTTGTGGAGGATTTGCCTCGAGGGCCACGTACTCGAAATCGGGATGGAAGGCCACGGCCATCGACGCGGGAAGCGTCCACGGCGTGGTGGTCCAGATGATGGTGGAGACGTCGCGGCCAGCGAGCGCGGGCGCAAGGTCTGCCGGATCGGAGGTGAGCCGGTACCGCACGTAGACCGAGGGGCTGGTGTGGTTCTCGTACTCTACTTCGGCCTCGGCCAGGGCGGTGCGGTCGTGGATGCACCAGTAAACCGGCTTCAGGCCGCGGTAAACGAAGCCCTTTTCGAGGAACCTGTAGAACCCTTCCAAAGTCCTGGCCTCGTAAGAGCGCGCCATGGTCTTGTAGGGCGTTTGCCAGCGCCCGAAGCAGCCAATGCGCTCAAACTGCTCCGTTTGCAGGTCGACGTACTTCTGCGCGTAGGCCCGGCAGGCCTCCAGAACGGCCGGTACCGGCATGGTTAGCTTCTTATGGCCCAGTTTCTCGTCGACCTTGATCTCAATGGGCAGCCCATGGCAGTCGTAGCCGGGGACGTAGGGGGTGTCGTACCCGGCCATGGTCTTGGATTTGACCACGAAGTCCTTCAGGCCCTTGTTGAGAGCGTGGCCCAGGTGAATGGGTCCGTTGGCGTAGGGGGGGCCGTCGTGGAGCAGGTAAACAGGCCGGCCCTGGCCGGCTTTGCGCAGCTCTTCATACAGGCGAAGTGAGGCCCAGCGCTTCAGCCGAAGCGGCTCATTCTGGGGCAGATTGGCTTTCATCGGGAAGGCGGTCTGGGGCAGCGTCAGCGTCGCCTTTAGCTCCGGCGCAGAGGACATCGGGACTCCGTTCTAGGGTCTGTTCAAACTATTGGGGTGGATGGCGTTACGAGCGAAAATTCGGCCAGACGAGGCGACGGCCGAAGGCCGTGGCAGGCCCCACCGTCGAGGCCGGAAACGAAGTATGGTCGAATTTGCGCCGCAACCCGAAGGGACGGGGCCAGTTTTCCCGATTTCGTTGTCACTCGTCGCTCCAGTGATTTACCACAGCACGCTCCTCGCTTCTAGAACTCGGAAAAACTGGCTCCCGTCGCCGCCATCCCAATAGTTTGAACAGACCCTATGATGCAAACTTGTTCATCATCCAGTGTAAATGGCAGCGTGAAGATTTTTCCGGTAACAAACCGGGCTGCAGGAGCGTCTATTATTTGTTAGGGTGTGAACAGACCGTAGGACTGTGGAGGCCGCAGCAGTTCGTAGGTTGCTTACCGAGCCAAGACAAGGAAGGGCGCGGTGAAGCATAATGAATGGATGGCCCTGTAACGGGCGCGCTCGCGTCCGGACGGGCAATGGCAGCCCCACTGGTGGCGAAAAGGCACACAACCAACGGACATGACACCGGAAAAAAAGAACGACCAGGGAGGCGCAAGGCCGGAGTTCGGCCATGAGCTGGATGCCCTCTTGGGAAGAGCTTTCGAGGAGAAGCCCCTCTGGGTGGACCTCTGGGAGAGCATCAGGGATGTGTTTTTCCCGGTCAAGCTCCCGCCTTTGCAGTTGACCTCGCAGCCCATTCCGGTGCCCGACCGGATGGCCGTCAAGCCCAATCCATGGGCCTTCGGCATCTCAAGCACCGTCAATATTTGCATCCTGCTGCTGTCGATTTGGGTGGGCATTCGCGTGGTCCACAAGATCGTGAATCAGCCGCTGGTGGCCACCGATATCGACGTCGGCGACTACAACGCGCCCCAGTCGAAGCTCAAGGCCGGCGGCGGCGGCGGTGGCGGCGACCGCAGCATGATCGATCCCAATAAGGGCAAACTGCCGCAGAAGTCTCCGGACCCCATCACGCCTCCGCAGCCGCAGACCATCGACCACCCCAAACTGCCCGAGCCCGCGGCCATCAATGTGCAGCCGGACATTCAACTGCCCGATAACCCGAATATGCCCATGATCGGCATGAAGAACTCCCCCAATGTGACGTTGGCCTCGGCTGGACAGGGCAACGGCGCGGGCATGGGAACGGGCTCGGGCGGCGGCCTTGGCTCCGGGTACGGCAACGGATATGGGCCCGGTTACGGCGGCAATGCCGGCGGTGGGGTTTACCAGGTGGGCGGCAGAATCTCCAGCCCAGTGCTCATCGTCCAACCCGAAGCCGAGTTCTCTGACGAAGCGCGGCGCGCCAAGTACCAGGGCGTCTGCGTCATTGCGCTGATCGTCGATACGCAGGGCAATCCGCAGAACGTGCACGTGATCCGCAGCCTGGGCATGGGACTGGACGAGAAAGCCATGGAAGCGGTGCGCAAATACAAGTTCAAGCCGGCCATGAGGGACGGCAAGACGCCCGTGCCTGTCATGATCACCGTCGAGGTCGATTTCCACCTGTATTGAGGCGTTTATCAGCCTGTAAACGAAACAAGCGGAGCGCACGTCGCTCCGCTTTTCGTTTGGGGCTCTTACTGGAACTGCCTTGCACAAACCGCCGTGCCCCATCCTTTCGCGTTCTTTGCGAAAGGGTGGGAAACCGACTCAGCCTGAGCTGATCCAACCCCGCTAACGCCGCGAACCCCGCCAGCTCCGCGAACCCCGCCAACTCCGCTAGCACCGCTGCTTCTACATGATCATCCAGTCGCCGTCATCTTCCAGCAATTCCTTCATGGCGGCACAGTCGCCCGGCGCGTGCCGGCAGGGAGCCACATCGGGGCCGTCCACTGCGCGCATCACCGTCACAATCTTCTGATTCGTTTTCAGCACTTCATCGTGGCACTTCTTTGCCACGGCCATCAGCTGGTCCCAGCTGCCTTCGAGAACCGTCCCCTTATTCTTCGCCTGGTGATAGAGGCCGCTCGAGTCAATAATCTTCGCCAGATTCGCGGCGGCATCCGTCGCGTGCCGCCCTTTGCCCTTTGCCTGCACCGTCAACTCAAGGAGCATGGGAACCGTCCCTTTCGTAGTCTTCCTCTTGATCTGATACATCGGGCAGCGCGCCAAAGCCGTGATTCAGGTCACGTTCGCAATGCGACGCCCCACCCCGGTGTTCCTGCGGGCAGGTTTCTCTCTCGCGCCAGGTGGCTGAGAGAGAGTTCAGTGCAGGATCAACACGCTCGTCTGCGTGCGAGCCTCAATGAGAACATCAATCGACGGATGCTATGGGCCTTCCTGCTGCGCAGCTGAGCGCGCGAAGACGATCGACTCCTGATCCTTGGCCCCCAGTTTCACATAGAAGGCGCGCACGGTAGCGTAGTAGGGAACGGCGTAATCGATTCGTCCCAGTGCGTAGTCTCTGTGGACCGTTACACTGCTCGCCGCCGATTCCGCCGTCAACTGGTATTTGGCGGCGTCCTTCAGATCCAGGCTCATGTTCGCCGGCGTGGATACAAGACGCACAGACTCAGGAAAGTTGATGCGCACGGCATCGCGGACGAACTCGCGCCCGGGGAAGTAGACCGGCAGTTCGCGGGTCTCCGGCTGGAATCTCGGTGCGCTGCGGGCCTCGAACAGGTCCGCCTTCGCCGCGATTTGCCTGCCGTCGCTGGAGCCGATCGGTCCTTTCAGGTTCGCTGCGATTGTAAGCGGCTCCTCATACTCGGCCAGGTTCTCGATGGAAGAGACTTCCACCACCATCTCGGCGGGAAGCGTCTTTTCCAGCTGCTCCCCGATTCTCTTGCGCAGTTCGGCGTCGCCATAAACCGCGCCGATCTGCCGCCAATCGATAGCGCTCGTGCCCAGGTAACTCAGTTTCAATGTGCCGGTGGCCCGGCCCTCTGTATCGATGGTCAGGTTTGCGACCCGCTCGATCTGGCCTGCATCGACCGGCTCCTGCGGTGTCTGCGCGATCTCGGTCCCGTTCTTGGTCTGGCGAATCCCGGTTACCGCGGCGTGTCTCCAGCTCAGATGGCCGAAAGGACAAAAGCGCGTTCCGGGATCGAGAAACAGCTCCTTTCCGTCCAGTTCAACCACGGTGATGTCATCGTCAAACTGGCCCATGGTCAAGTAGTCGGGGTTGAAGACCCACCGGTCGCGGTTTGAAACGCGCATCACGTATGCGGTAAATCCGGCGGCCCTCGCCGTGGAGACAAAGACCGAGTTGATCTGGTCGTTATCTCCCCTGCCTGCGTCGAGAATCTCGTTTGCGTTTTGCGCCGCCACCGGAAGCGCCTGTTTCGCATCCAGCTTTCCCTGGTCGCGATCCACGCTGAGGTTGTCGAGCTTCATCACGGCGGCATACAGCTTGCGCAGTTTTTGCTCCGGAGTGTCGGCCGGGGCGATGATTTCCGATACTGCCCGCTTCAGGTAGTAAGCGGGCTCATCGAAGCGGTTTTGCACCTGCGACCAGCGTTGTCCCGCCTCCTTCCAATACCGTTCCTTCCAGTTCCCCTGGGTCGCTACATCGTGCATAAAGTAAAAACGCACCCGATAGACAAAACTCGACTCGGGAGGAGTGGCTTCCTCCTCCGGCTTGGCAGGAATATCGCTGGTGTCCAGTGCAAATTCCTGTTGGGACTTGCCATCTTCGAATGCGAATCTCTTCACGTCGACGCCGGTTGGGAGTTGCGCTGCGTAGAGGATCATATCGATCTGATGAGCGATCTCACCGCTTTCGATCGTGTGGACGAACCCACCCAGGGCGTGCCACTCGAAGTGAGCTTTGCGGACGTAGTACTCCCGTTGCAGAGTCCAGGTCGGCGGCTGCACGTGATGCTCAAGCTGAATGGTGTAGCGATACTCCAGGATGCTTCCGACCTCGGGCTGCGGCAGCTTATAGGTTTTCTCAATGATCTTTCCGTTGGGCAGCTGGAGGGTCTCTTCCTGAGGCGCTTCCGTCATGGGAACTTCGGTGCCGTCAGGGTGAATGGTTCTGCCGGCAAATTCCTGCACCTCGGACGAGTATCCCGACGTGGGCAGCGCCGAGCGCAACTTGATTGTTGCGGCTTTTGCCCCATCCTCTTTCAGAATCTTGATTCGATTGTAGAAATTGAATGTCCCTTTATCATCGTCGGTCACCTCCTCGTAATAGAGGATGACGGCGGCGGCTCCGGGCGCGCCTTTCTGTTCTGTCATGGACCTTTCCTCGGGCGTCGGAACGGTCCATCGCCGCTTCTGCGCGTCCGCGTGGAACGCCCCGAAAACGATCGCCAGAGACAGGAAGAGAAACAGAGTACGAGGCTGGAGAGGACTCATCGATGGCTTCATTGAACCGGTGGGCTACTGAGGGATCATCTGGCCAAATCTTCGTATAAGCCGTGTCCTGAGTCAATTGAAAACCGCAGGGGGCACAGCGTTTCCACCGAACGACCGTCGGGCGGCTCGGTCCCGTTCTCCATCCCACACTGTGAAACTGTGAAACGGTGAGACCTCCGCGAACTCGAACAAAACAAAACCCTTACAGGCAGCTCCGCGGTGAGCGCAAAAAGCGTTCTTTTGAAGATCGCGTATTTTGGAGGATTTTCCGGAGGCCGAGAGCTAAAAGCTGAAAGCTGAGAGCTGGCAGCTGGCGCCTCCACGTGACGGGTATCACTGGTTAGACCACTTGCGGCTTTCTATACTCGGGGCGCGGTTCGGTTCTCTTGCGCTGCGCCTCGAAAGGCGCGGCGAATGATCGCAGGTTTTTGGCGGTGAGCCGAAGAAAGGGTGCGTCATGGCAGGAGCGGCAGTGGTCGAGGCTGGACGTCAGGCGGAAGCGCTTGATCTTGCGGGATTGACGAAGATGTACGACTTCACCAGGAAATCGGTGGCCATTACGGGCGGCGCCGGCATCCTGGGCAGCGAGATCGCCAGCGCCCTGGCAGGTTGCGGCGCACAGGTGGCCATTCTCGACGTGAATCCCGACGCAGGCAAGGCCGCGGTCGATCGCATGGGCGAACACGGCAAACAGGTCACGGTCTTCCAATGCGACGTGCTCAACCGCGACAGCATCGCGAAGACGGCCGAGGACGTTGCCGGCCGCTTTGGCAAGCTGGATTGCCTGGTGAACGGCGCGGGAGGCAACAAGCCCCAGGCCACGACAAGTCCCGATCTCAAGTTCTTCGATCTGCCGGCAGACGCATTGCGCTGGGTCTTCGAGCTGAACATTCTCGGCACCATCCTGCCCAGCCAGGCCTTTGGGAAAATCATGGCGACGCAGGGCTACGGCGCCATCCTGAACATTTCTTCGATGAACTCCTTCCGGCCGCTCACGCGCATCCCGGCCTATTCGGCGGCCAAGGCCGCGGTCAGCAACTTTACGCAGTGGCTGGCCGTGCACATGGCGCAGGAGTACTCGCCCAGGATCCGCGTGAACGCGATCGCGCCTGGCTTCTTCCTGACCAATCAAAACCGCTTCCTGCTGCTCGACAAGGAAACCGGCGAGCTCACCGCGCGCGGCAAGTCGATCATCAGTCACACGCCCATGGCGCGCTTTGGCGAGCCGCGGGACCTGTTCGGATCGGTGCTCTGGCTGCTTTCGCCGGCCGCGGAGTTCGTCACCGGCGTAGTGGTGCCCATCGACGGCGGCTTCTCGGCCTACAGCGGCGTGTAAGCGCGAGCCGGCACACAACACCGGTTTCGCAGTTGCTATCTCCTCGAAGCCACAGCAGCCAAGTGGCGTTTTCCTCAAGAAAACGCCACCCTGCATGACCGCCGGAAACGGATACATTCACTGCGAAACCGGTCTAACAGCGCACGCTTGCTCTGGCGATTTGATGTTCGGACTTTCCTTGTCATTAGTGAGGAAAATAACTGGCTTCAAAAAAGATATTGAAGATGGAGTTCCCGCCAGCCTGCGCGAGAATGCTGAAATTCGGGCTGCAAATTCGGCTGGGCTCGACGCGCTATAAGCCGACCTGCAATGGTCGGATCCAATATGCCTGGCGCGTGATCGATCCCAAAATGATACAGGCCCCCAAAATACAATTGCTTTACAAAAGTCTTACCTTTTTCTTGCTGCGCCCCGCATTGCGTGCTAAGGTGTTGTGTAATTCCCTTTTGTGCATCGAGGTCAGGTGAAGAAGATCTCACCGGAACGCAGAACATTGAAGTGAGCCTTCGCCACACGCGAAGGTGGCGGAGTCAGTATTTTGTAATATCGATCCTGGGGCATGGGACCGACGGGCGCGGAGCGTACCCCAAATCCACCTCTAGAAAATCACCTTCTCTGTCGCAGCAGAGATCCACATCAACAGCAGCCACTCCCCCGAAAGCTCCCCTTCGACCGCCCAATCTCCGATGGCTGTTCTGATACCTCGAATTCGCACGATTAATGTTCGGCTCTCCGAAGAGGAGTACATGGAGTTAGAGCGGTTCTGTATCGCCAGCGGCGCGCGAAGCATCTCCGATCTTGTGCGCAGCACCATGCACAGCGTAGTCACGAACGGGAATCAAGACAACTCGCTGGCATCGAGCGTCAACGAGTATTCCACGCACGTGCGGGATCTGGAGCTGAGGGTCAAGGAACTTGCCGCGGAACTTGCATCGTTCCGAGCCGGTGTAGGGCGGCAAGTTGTAGAGCGACCCGATGCGAGAGATGAGACTGCGGTCCCGCAACTCTTGGTTGATGCGGAGGTTTCGTCCGGCCCCGCCATCGTGGAGCAAGCGCCGTGCGAGACGGATTCATGACGGTGGGGCAAAGAGCGAAAGGGTGAGCAAGCATCCGGCTGCCGTCCCCATGCGTTTTTATGTGATGGCCTTGGGAGGGATTCTGTTCCTTGCTGCCAGCCCGCTGCCTGCGGCGCCTTCCAGCGGACAACAGAGCGCCAATCAGGGAGCGAACGATGCCGACGCGTCGGCGCAAGAGTGCGATCTATCCGTGTCCGGTTCTCCCTATATACCGGTAGACAGTTGGATCTATCCGGCCGTGCTGCGGTTGTATTCGCTGGGCTTTCTGGATCATGTTTTTCTGGGCCTGCGTCCCTGGACGCGCGCCAGTTTGAGCCACATGCTGGAAGACACCGGTGACAAGATCGAGGACGCCGCCGAAGGGCCGGTCACGGACGAGGCGCTTGAGTTGTACGATGCGCTGAATCATGAGTTGCATCTGGACAGCGGAGGTCCCTGTCCGGCGCGCACCGGCGATATGAGTATCGAATCGACTTATTCGGTGATGCGCGCCATCAGTGGTGCGCCCCTGCGCGACAGCTTTCATTTCGGCTCGACCATCGTCAACGACTATGGCCGGCCCTACGAAAACGGCTTCAATAACTATTCGGGCGCCAGCGGCCACGCGATCGCCGGCCGGTTCACGCTCTACGCGCGCGGCGAGTTCCAGGGCGCGCCCTCGGCCGCGGGTTATTCGACGGCTGTGTATCAAGCGTTGGCAACCGCAGACGCAACGATCAACCCCGTCACCGGTCTGGCCTACGGCAATCAAGCCACCATTCCTTTGGGGCCAATCGGCACGGCTACCCGGGGGCGGTTTCTCGAAGCGTATATTTCGACCCAAGTGCTCAACCACGTGGTTTCGTTCGGCAAACAGGACGAGTGGCTCGGGCCGGCTCAGGGTGCCAGCATGGCCTACTCGAATAATGCCGAAAATATCTATGCCTTCCACATCAACCGCATCGAGCCGTTGTACATTCCATTGCTTTCAAGGCTCACTGGGCCTTTCCGCTATGAGTTCCTGGTGGGTGCGCTGCGCGGTCACACGTTGATGCCGAATCCGCTTTACGCCAACAACCCTGCGGTTCAACCTAACGCCATCAACCCCGGCAACCCTTGGGTGCATTTGGAGAAAATCAGTTTCCGCCCTACGGACAACCTCGAATTCGGCTTTGAGCGGACTGCGTTTTTTGGAGGCGAGGGCCACTCGCCGGTTACGCTCCATACCTTTCTGAAGAGCTTTTTCAGCCTGTCCGCATCGAATGGCACCGTGAAAGATGGCCGCGATGATCCCGGCGCGCGCTTTGGCGCCTTCGACTTCTCCTACCGGCTTCCATTTGTGCGTAAGTGGCTTACTCTCTACAGCGACTCGGAGGTGCATGACGATGTTTCTCCCATCGACGCCCCGCGGCGCGCCTCCATACGTCCAGGTCTCTACCTGTCGCATGTGCCGGGAATCGCCAAGCTTGACCTTCGCGCCGAAGCCGCGATGACCGATCCGTCGATCACGGACAGCCAGGGCGGCCGCTTCATGTACTGGGAGGGCATCGAGAAGCAGGGCTACACCAACCAGGGCCAGCTTTTCGGGGACTGGATCGGGCGTGAGGATAAGGGCGGGCAAGGTTGGATCACCTATCACCTGAGCGGCAATGAGTGGGTGCAGGCGAGCGCGCGCAACCAAAAAGCCGCCAAGGACTTTATTCCAGGCGGCACGACGCTGAACGATTTTGGCGTTCAGGCCGTCAAACGCATCCATAAAGACTTTGAGATCGACGGGAGTTTTACGGTGGAGCACTGGAAAGCCCCGGTCTACCTCCCCGGTTCACAGACTGTGACCGCCACAACCATCCAACTGACCTGGTTTCCGGAACGCAAGATTGGCTTTTGAAACCGGGGCGCAGGTTTGACCCCGCAAACTAAGTGAAAACTCGCGTTTGAGACGCTTCCCACACCATGACGCATAAACTCCTGATCTTCTTTGCAGTGTTCGGCTCCGTTTGCGCCGGACAGACGGACTTGAACACGCCTCCTGCTCAAACGGTCACGTGTCCCACTGGCCCCGGTCCAGTTTCCGCAGCCGAGGCGGCTCAATGCCCTCCCGGGACCACCCAGGCTCCGGCCACCGGGTTGAGCGCATATCCTGCTCGAACGGGGACGAACCTCACCCCCGGATCAATGCAAGAACCAACTGAAGCTGCTCCCGGGCCCGGCACGACCCCGGCGCCATCCACCCGGGTGATCGGTCCGATCACCACTCGGTCCGAATTCGAGATGTTCGCCGAAGATGCCGCTGGGCGCCCGCTCCACGTGTATGGCAGGCAGTTATTCGATGAAGTCCCTACGACCTTTGCTCCCATGGATCGCATTCCCGTCCCCGCCAGTTACGTGCTGGGTCCGGGAGATCAACTGCTGATACGGGTGTGGGGAAAAATCGACCTTGATGCCAGCGTAACTGTGGACCGGAACGGCCAGATATTCCTATCGAGAGTGGGAAGCTTAACCGTAGCCGGGTTACGCTATGAGCAACTCGAGAGCTATCTCCACTCGGCCATTGCGAATCTCTACAAAGACTTCGAACTGAATGTGACGATGGGCCAGCTTCGCTCCATTCAGATCTTCGTTCTGGGGAGCGCTAGGCAACCGGGAACGTACACCGTCAGTTCTCTCAGCACGCTGGTCAACGCACTCTTTGCCTCCGGCGGACCCTCCGCCACAGGGTCGATGCGGCACATACAGTTGCGCCGTGACAATCGCACCCTCGTTGACTTCGACTTGTACGACCTCATACGAAGAGGCGACAAATCGCACGATGTCCAGTTACTCCCAGGAGATGTGGTCTATATCCCGCCCGTCGGACCGCAGGTTGCGATCATGGGGAGTGTGAATGAGCCCGGGGTTTACGAACTGAAGGGCGAAACCACGATTGCCGCCGCGTTGAGCGACGCGGGCGGCCTGACCAATCTGGCCCAGGCCGATCGCGTCCTTCTGGAGCAGATCGAGGCCCACAGGAGAAGGCGAGTCGATGACTTCCCTCTGGACGCATCGGGACTCGAGCGCCTGCTCAAAGATGGGGATCTCCTGCGCATATTCCCTATCTCGCCGCAGTTTGAGAACGCCGTGATGCTGCGCGGCAATGTCGCTCAGCCGGGCCGTTTCCCCTGGCACGAAGGGATGCGGGTCTCGGATCTGATTCCGTCGCGCGATTTTCTGATTACGCGCAGCTATTGGTACCAGGAAAGCCATTTGGCAGAAAACGCGCCGGCAGGCAGCAGTTGGAGCGAGGAAAACGGCGTGGCTGGCAATCCGCGCGGTGCAGGCATTCCCAACCCGGAATACGGGGTGGCCCGCAACCCGCGCGATGCAGGCATTCCCAACCAGGAATACGGGGTGGCCGGCAATCCGCGCGATGCAGGCGCTCCCAACCAGGAATACGGGGTGGCCGGCAATCCGCGAGATGCATCTGGTCCGAACCAGGAATACGGAACGGCGGGCAACTTGCCTAGAGGAAGCGAGTTCAACCAGCAAAACAAAACACCGGTCCATATACCGATCGATATGATGACCGACCTGGTCCAGAACACGGCGGAGATCAACTGGGACTATGCCTCCATCCAGCGCCTCGACGAGCAGGATTTGAGCACCCGCCTGATTCCCTTCAACCTGGGCAATGCCATCGGCAGCCCCGCATCTGCTGATAACCAGCTCTTGAAGCCAGGCGATGTGATCACCATTTTTTCCCGCAGCGACCTGCCCTTGCCGATGGACAAACACGCGACATTTGTCCGGGTGAGCGGAGAGGTCAATGCGCCGGGCGTTTATCGCGTAGAACCGGGAGATACTCTACGAAACGTCGTCGAGCGCGCCGGCGGGCTCACTCCGCACTCTTACCTCTATGCCTCGCAGTTGTCGCGCGTCTCGGCGCGCCAGGCCCAGGAAGAGCAGCTCCGGGTCTCGATCGCACAAATGCAGAGAGAACTCACCTCGCGCTTTGCGGCTGCCCCGTCCGCAGGCTCGGCGAACGCCGCCGAGCAACAGATGCAGCTGAGCACACAGCAGGCCGCCATCGCCCAGCTCGCGGCAGTGAAGCCCACAGGCCGAATCGTTCTCGACATGAAGCCCAGCGCCGGCACCGTCGCCGATATTCCGAACTTCCCGCTCGAAGATGGCGACAGTTTCTATATTCCACCCAGGCTCAGCACGGTTCAGGTCGCGGGAGCAGTCTACAACGAGAATGCCTTCAGGTATCAGCCCAGAAAGCACCTGTCCGCATATCTCAGAGATGCCGGCGGACCCACCAGACAAGCTGACGCGAAGCGCATCTTCCTGGTCAGGGCGGACGGAACCGTAATCAGCAGGCAAAGCCACGGCCAGTTCTGGCATACCGACTTTGAAAGCACTGTCCTGCTGCCCGGCGACGCAATCATTGTCCCCACCAAGCTGAAAGGCCCGAGTACATTCATGCAGCAGCTTCCGTTCATGACTCAGGTGCTTTCACAAACGGCGATGACCGGCGCGGTGATCGGCACTGCGTACTGAGAGAACAATGATCCAAGAGAACTCCACCATTTCATCTCCTGCGCTTACCGCACAGGAAGAGCTGGCTGCCGCTCCGATCTCAGGTATTCCGCAGGAGATCGCACTCCTGGAGCTTCTGACCGAGCTTGCCCGGCGCAAGGCTCTTATCGCAAAGGTCACAATTGCTGCTGTGGCGATCGGAATCGCGCTCAGTCTGGTTCTTCCGGTTCGGTATATGGCAACGACGAAAATCATGCCTCCGCAGGAGACTCAGTCCACTGCTTCCTTGCTGATGAACCAACTCGCTGGCAGCGGCGCCGCTCCTCTGGCCGTACTTGCCGGCGGAGGGTTGGGCCTGAAAAGCCCGAACGACCTTTACGTGGGCCTGCTGCAATCAAGGCCCATTGCCGACGCCCTCATTCATCAATTCGATCTGGTCAGCGTCTACCGCGCCCGGGACATGACCGCGGCTCGCGAGAAGCTTAAGAAACATACCGAAGTGGTTTCAGAAAAGAGCGGACTGATCGCGATTTCGGTGACGGACCGGGACAAAAAACGCGCGGCCGCCTTGGCCAATGCCTATGCGAGCGAACTCCGCGTCCTCACTCAGAACCTTGCGGTCACAGAGGCCTCGCGGCGGCGGCTGTTCTACGAGGAACAGTTAAAGCAAGCAAAGGAAGCACTAGTTGCGGCCGAACTTGCCCTCCAGCAGGTTCAACTGCAGAAAGGCGTAGTCCAGTTGGATGCGCAGGCCAAGGCCATGATCGAAGGGCTTGCCGCTCTCCGTGCGCAGGTCGCGGCCAAGCAGGTTGAGGTGCAGGCCCTGCGTTCCTATTCCACCGAACACAATCCGGATGTGCAGTTGGCGGAGCAGGAGCTGGACACGATGCAAGCGGAGGTTGCGCGCCTTGAACAGAGCAGCCACTCCCCGGAGTTTGCCAACCTGGGACTCAAAAACATGCCCAGCGCCGGCTTGGAGTATCTTCGCGCCCAACACGAACTGCTGTATCAGCAGGCCCTCTACGACATGCTGATGAAACAGTACGATGCCGCCAAGCTGGATGAAGCCAAGGAGGCGGCTGTCATTCAGGTTGCCGAGCCGGCCATCGAGCCGGACCGCAAATCGTCTCCTAAGCGCGTGCTGATCGTCGTTCTCTCCATGGTTGCAGGCTTCTTTGCTGGATGTTGTACCGCGCTGTTCCTGTGGTGGAAAGAAGTACTACGGCTCGATCCGGTTTCAGCCCGGCAGCTTGATGAACTCGTATTTGCCCTTCATAGGCGAAAGGCGCCCAGCGCCTGAGGAACCGTCATGGGGCGGATGATCCGCATTGTTTCACTTTACGCAATGAGCACTTTCGATACATCTCCTATGATTGCTACGCGTCGGCCGGCGGTAGCCGATGCCAGAGCGATTCCGTCCCTGCGCAACAACTTTGCCTGGACCTTCGTCAGCAATATGTTCTACGCCGGCTGCCAATGGGGCATGCTATCGGCGATCGCTAAGCTCGGCAACCCCACCATCGTGGGAGAATTCACGCTGGGCCTGGCCATCTCCGCGCCGGTATTCATGTTCTCCAATCTCCAGCTTCGCGCCGTACAGGCAACCGACGTCCAGGCGGAGTGCAGATTTGCGGACTATTTCACGTTACGACTGCTGACGACGCTCCTGGGCCTGATAGTAATCGTAGCCTTGCTGCCGTTTGCCGCGGCTTCGTCCGCCGTCGGCCTTGCCATTCTGCTGGTCGCGGTGTCAAAGTCCGTCGAGTGTATGAGCGATGTGATCGCCGGATTGTTGCAGCGGGAGGAGCGGCTGAAGCTGGTCTCGATCAGCCTGATCATACGCGGCTGCGGTTCCGTTCTAGCCTTTTCCCTCACCTTCGCATACTTCCGCAATCTGGCCCTGTCGATTGCTGCCATGAGTGGAGTCTGGCTGGCGGTGGTTCTGTTCTACGATGTGCCCAACGCCAAAGCGCTAATCGGGCACGGGGATGGATTCTTCCGGTTCGATGCCCGCGAACTGTGGCGTCTGATCCTGCTCGGCCTTCCCTTGGGATGGGTGGCGACATTCGGGTCGCTGAACGCGAATATCCCTCGCTACTTCCTCCAGCACTACTTGGGCCTAGCGGAGCAGGGCATCTACGCATCGCTCGCATACCTGATTGTCGCCATCAACCTAGTCGTGGGTGCGCTTAGCGTTTCGGTCACCACGCGCCTCGCCCGGCTCTTTGCAGAGGGCAATCACAAGCAGTTTGTGCAGCTCTTGACAAAGCTGTCTATGCTCGGCGTGTTGATCGCGGCCGTTGGAGTGCCCTCGACGTTTCTTGTGGGGCGGCCGCTGCTCACCCTGCTTTATCGCAGCGAGTACGCGGATCACGTCGGCCTGTTGGCGCTCCTCGTAGGCACCGCCGGCATCAACACGATTGGAGCTTTTCTCTTCTGCGGCGTGACGGCCGCACGTTCTTTTCGCGTGCAAGCTCCGGTCTACTTCGTGCAAATGGTGGTAGGGGTGGCGGGGACGGCGCTGCTTGTTCCTCGATGGGGCATGATCGGCGCGGGTGTTGGGCTTCTTCTCTCTGCGATGACCATCGTGCTGGGCGGCGTATGGGCTCTGCGCCGGGTTGTTAAGGCGGAGCTGCGTTAGCATGAATGATCCTCCCACGCCCTGGCACCCGTTCTTACTATGCCGTCACTTACTTTGGGCGCGGGCGGTATCGAAAGGGTTACCTCGGTGATTTATTACATCCTTCCATTCTCGATATGGGCAACCTTTTGTACGTGGAAAGTATTGTGCGGTTCCCAGACACTTCGACTATTTGACTATTTCTTCGCATTGCCCTTAATCCTTTTACCGGTACTACGCGGGGAAGTCGGCACTGACACTCCAAACTATATTGCAAATGCGCAGGGTATCATTTGGTGGAATGGACAACGTACCATTGACGTTGAAATCGGTTACGTGCTCCTTGTACGGCTGTTAGCAACGCTTACTAGCGATCCTCGACTAGTTGTTGCCGTCCTGAGTTTGTTGGCAGTAGTACTGTTTTTCACAATGCTTCATATGTGGGGAGATGGTCAGTGCATCACGTCACTCGTATTTATCCCTCTTTGTTACTTCTCATTTACGATGAATACACTTCGTGTCGGGATCGCCTTTCCCCTGGCTGTCATTGCGATCTTACAGTTAGAGAAGAAACGATTCGTCCCATGTTGTATCTTGGCGCTTGTGTCGATAAGTGTGCAACTGACAGCAGTCATATTATTGCCCATGCTACTTTTGGCTAGACGAGGAGCAAAGATTTCCGTTAAGGAAGCGATGTACGGCTTGCTCATAGGAGCAATCATCCTATATTTAGGATATTACATTTTCGGGGAGCTGATAGCCTATAAGGCATTGTCGTATTCTCTCCCTCCATTGCTCGAAAGCAACAGTGGCACAGGGCCGCTGCTCATGTCATTCGCTTGCAGCATTATAGCAATATGGTTGTCTGAAAAGCGGCGCCGCTACCTCGGCCTCATCTTTTTTGCTATACAGGTTACATTCTTTGGGGTTACGCAAGTGTCTTATGCCGGACTCCGGCTTCAGGCGATGGCGTTATTTGCGCAACTGTTAGCATTATCCTATTGTGCAAAACGGCCAATTGGAATGGGCCAACTCGCCGTAGTCGTTCTACTGTGCTGTATGGTGTTCTGCGGCACGGCCCGAAACTTCATTGCAAGTGCTGGCGAACCATCAGCGTTCATTCCGTATTATTTTGCTTGGGAGAGTCGATGATCTGCAATCAAAGCGCCATAATCCCGGACTGTAAGTCATGAAGCGGCAAACTAGTATTGGCGTCGGCTGCGAGTCAGTATAAGGCACGGGTTTCTAGACTATGAGCAAACACCACTCGGTTGCCATCGGTATGCCAGTGTACAACTGTGAGCGTACTGTTGCTGAAGCAATTTCATCGATTCTCAATCAGACTCTTGAGGACTGGGAATTGATCGTTTACGACGACGGCTCGCACGACGACACCGTGTGCGTGGCACGGAAGTTCTCCGATCCGCGCATCAAAGTGGTGGAGGGAGGAAAAAACTGTGGCCTGCCTAGCTGTCTCAATGAAATCATTAATCTTTGCAGAAGTGAGTACTTCGCGCGGATGGACGGAGACGACATTGCCTATCCAAACCGTCTACGGAACCAACTCGACTTTCTACGAAATCACGCAAATGTAGATCTGGTAGCTGGGTGCATCATTGTGTTTCGTAGCGACGGAGTGGCGCTAGGGGTGCGGCGCGGTGTGGCAACTCACGAGCAAATATGTGCACACCCATGGTCAGGCATTCCCATGGCTCATCCAACCTGGATGGGTAGAACTGATTGGTTTCGTCGTAATCCCTACAATGCCGATATGTCGTTAATGGAAGACTGGGAATTGCTGTTTCGCACTTATCGGCACAGCATCTTCGCCAATGTGCCGGAGATTGTCCTGGGGTATCGGGAGGACTCCCTGTCGTTGCGGAAGACACTTGTGGCACGTTGGCATAAATGCAAAGCAATGCTACGGAGCGCTAAGGAGGATTGCACTCGATGGCATGCAGCGTCTGGTATCGCAGGTCAGATGTCAAGGTCGTTGGTCGACATCACCGCTATCGGGCTGAATCTCAACTATCTTCTTCTTAAACATCGCGCTCCACCGGTCTTATACGAGGAAGTTGCGGTCTGGCAGGACGTACTCAAAAAGACGCGGGAGACGGTGCTGAATCAGACCATGCCGCACGAGGCAGTGTCCGCATGAATAGCCCGAGTGGGACTGACCGGCCGAGACTCACGTATGTTGTAACAGCATCTATGAGCGTGGGTTTCTTCTATGGGCAAGTGGCCTATATGGTTAGCAACGGGTGGAATGTAGATGTTATTTCCAGCCCCGGCCCCGAGTTGAATGCAATGCGCGCTGAAGGCGCTAGATGCTGGGCTCTTCCCATGGAGCGAGAGATTGCTCCTCTTAAAGATATTGCTTCGCTATGGCGACTCTGGCAACTCTTTCGTCGCACGCGCCCGAACCTGGTTGTTGCCGGTACACCCAAGGCTGGTTTGTTAGGAGTGCTGGCTGCGCGTCTGACGGGTGTGCCGCAAGTAGTCTACACATTACATGGGCTGCGCCTCGAGACAGCGCTTGGTCTGAAGCGCGTGCTGTTGACATTTTCAGAGCGAATCGCATGCCGCTTCGCGCATCGTGTCCATTGCGTCAGTCCAAGTTTGCGAGCGCGCGCGATTGGACTTGGCCTTGTTCGATCCGATAAAGCGGCGGTTGTGGGCCCGGGCACTTGTCGCGGAGTGGATACTGATCGTTTTCGGCCGTCACCCGATGCCCAGCAAAAGGCAAGCAATCTGCGGCGCAAGCTGGGAATTGACAAAGATGCGCTGGTAATCGGCTTTGTTGGCAGATTTACGCGGGACAAAGGTATTCTGGAACTCTACCAGGCGTTCACATCTGTTCGCGAACGGTACGCCAACCTTCGATTACTGCTGGTGGGAGACTTTGAGCCGGGAGATCCGATTGCCGTTGACATTCGGCGAGCCATTGAAAGCAATCGCGACCTGATTCGCACGGGATTCGTCGCCGATGTAGCTCCGTATTATCGCCTCATGGATATATGTGTGTTGCCAACCTACCGTGAAGGACTCCCCGGAGTTCCTCTTGAGGCGCAATCTTCAGGAATTCCAGTGATCACCACGCAGGCAACTGGAGCTATCGATTCAGTTCTTGATGGACAGACAGGGTTTATCGTGCCGGTAGGCGATGTAAAGGCGTTGTGCGCCGCCATTGACCTCCTACTAGGTGATCCCTCTTTACGGAAGCGCATGGGCGAAGCGGGCCGTGTATGGGTGGAGGCTGTATTTCGGCAGGAGATCGTATGGGCGGCGTACGCGCGAGCTTATAAAGAAGTGTCATGTGGAAGAAGCCTTGAAGGCGTTGAGGTGTATGGGGAATGAGATCGGCCCGTCAGGATGCTTCTCCTATGCACAGCACTTCCGGCGCCTCACGGCCGAAACCCCGGCAGCGCGGATGGCGGCTCGCGGTCAAGCGCGGATTTGATGCGAGCGTAGCGCTGGCCGGGCTTGCGCTCTTCTCGCCAGTGGCTCTTGCGTTGGGCGTGTGGGTTTGGATATCGATGGGGAAGCCGATCTTCTTTCGGCAGAAGAGGCCGGGACGGCGTGCCCGGCCGTTCATTCTTCTTAAATTCACAACCATGTCACGGGCCTGCGACGCCGCGGGGCAACTGCTCCCCGATGAGATGCGGCTCACGCGCGTGGGGCGGGTTCTTCGTTCGTTGAGCCTGGACGAACTCCCGCAACTCTGGAACGTGCTGCGCGGCGAGATGAGCCTGGTGGGTCCGCGCCCGCTGCTCATGGAATACCTGGACCGTTACACGCTGGAGCAGGGGCGACGCCATGAAGTCTTACCCGGAATCACCGGATGGGCCCAGGTCAATGGCAGGAATGCGCTGTCGTGGGAAGAGAAATTCAGGCTCGACGTGTGGTATGTCGACCACTGGAGTTTGCGGCTCGATTTCAAGATTCTTTGGCTAACCCTGTTCAAGGTGCTGCGGCGGGATGGCATTCGCCATGAGGGCCACGTGACGATGCCTGGATTTGCTGGCAGACGAGCGCCCGATGCGGCCAAGCAATAGTGATTGGGCCGGTTTTGATTCCGCAGCGCGAACCGGCAAGAGGCTGAGCGCCTCCAGGAGAGGCGGCAAGCAAGACGATTCAAAAGGAGCGAAGAGATGCAGAAGCAGGAGTTCCTCGCCGAGATGGAAAACATTCTTGATGTACCAGCGCGCTCGTTGACCGGAGAAGAGTTGCTAAGCGACTTTGACGCGTGGGATTCGCTGGCGATGCTGGCCTTTTCCGTGTTGGCCAGCGAGATGCAGCATCGCGAGATCTCGGGGCGTGTAATCCGCGGCGCGAGAACCGTCAACGACCTTTATGGCTTGATAAGCGATGCGACCGGCGTCGCGGTGTAACTTCTTTCACGAATTCACTGGATGGATAAGGCATTGGCGCCAAGAAGGCTCTTCATTATCGGGGCGGGAGGATTCGGCAGAGAGCTGGAATCCTGGCTGGACCGCATTCCGGAGGCGGCCCGGGAGTGGCGAATCCATGGGTATCTTGACGACGATCCCAGTGCGTTGGAGGGCTATCCATCGGAATACACGGTTGTCGGAAAGCTTGACCAATTCGAGTTCGCTGCGGGTGATTTGGCGATTTTGGGGATTGCGACTCCCGACACCAAGCGTGCGGTCGTGAAGCGTTTGAGGGGCCGCGTCGACTTTTTCACGTTTGTTCCGCCCGATGCGCTGATCGGCAAAGGCGTGCGTTTGGGACGGGGTGTGGTGGTAGGAATGGACTGCATGTTCACGACCAACATCGATGTGGGGGATTTCGCGACCGTCAACTCCCATAGCAGCATCGGGCACGACGTCCGCATCGGAGCCTACGCCTCGCTGCTGGGCAACGTCACCGTGTCGGGGAAGTGCCAAATCGGGAACTCCGCGGTGATCGGCGCTTGTTCCACACTCATTCCCGGCCGGAGAGTCGGTGAGCATGCTGTAGTGGCGGCGTGTGCAGCGGTCTTCCGGCACGTTACGTCCCATTCAACGGTTGTAGGCAACCCAGCGCGCAAATTCTTGCATGCACCGCAAACTGAATTCACAGAATCAAATGCGCCCTCCGCTCCGGAGGCTGAGGCAGCACAGGAGCAAAATGCAAATTAATATTCTTGAGTATCTGGAAAACGCTCAGTACGATCCCGGCAAGATCGCTCTTGTGGACGGAGATCGCAGCTACACATTTGAAGAAATTAGAAGATTCGCGAAGTCCTGCGCGACGCATCTCATTTCGCGGGTTGACGAGATTTGCAGGCCGATTGCTGTCTTTCTGCCCAAGTGCGCAGAGACGGTCTTGGTCGATCTCGGCATCGTCTTCAGTGGCAATTTATATACCAACCTCGACGTGAAATCTCCAGCCCGGCGCATCTCGCTGACGATCGACAATCTGCAGCCAAGGCTGATCGCGACCTCGCGCACCCTGGCCCCGCAGCTGCAGCAAATGGGAATCGGCGAGAGCCAGTTATTGCTTGTGGAAGACATTTTCGACGCTTCCGCGCCGATCGACGAAAGCGCCCTGGCCGACCGGCTTGCCCGGGTTGTGGACACAGACCCACTGTGCATCATTAACACGTCGGGATCCACCGGGGTTCCCAAAGGAGTGGTCCTCAATCACCGTAGCACGATCGACTTCATGGATTGGTGCTTCGACTGCCTCAAGCTGACCGGAGACGAGCGAATCGGCAGCCTCTCGCCGTTCTTCTTCGACATTTACACGCTAGAACTGAACCTGTGCCTGGCGAAGGGCGCCACGATGGTGATCGTTCCGGATCAGCTTGCCATCTTTCCCGCAAAGCTGATGGAATTTCTGTCGGCGCAGGCCATCAGCTTCATTTTCTGGGTGCCTACCATCATGGTTCATATCGCGGAGCATGGACTCCTGGAGGAGTTCGACTTGTCCGCTTTGAAGGATGTCTTCTTTGCCGGGGAAGTGTTTCGCACCAAGCATCTGAATCATTGGCGGCGCGCGCTGCCCGCAGCCCGCTTTGTCAACCTTTATGGGCCGATCGAGATCACGGTCGATTGTACGTATTTTGTTGTGGACCGGGAGCTGGCCGACGATGATCCTCTTCCTATCGGATACCCCTGCCGCAACACCGACATCCTGATTCTGAATGAAAACGACGAACCGTGCAAAGACGGGGAGCGCGGAGAATTGTGCGTGCGGGGATCATCTCTGGCGATGGGTTACTGGAACGATCCTGAAAAGACCGCTAAGGCGTTTACGCAGAATCCGCTGAATCATCATTATCCCGAGCGCGTTTACCGCACCGGCGACATCGTGTACAGGCGGCAGGGCGGCGAGATCATGTATGTCGGGCGCCGGGATTTTCAAGTCAAGCATATGGGCTACCGGATCGAGCTTCCGGAGATCGAATGCAGGGTATTGGCCGTCGACGGGATCGCCAATGCCTGCGTCTTGTATCAGCACCAAAAGAAGGAAATCACTCTGTTTTACGAAAGCCGGGAGAGCGCGATAGGGCCGACGGAGATACGAAAGAAATTAGCTGAAACGCTCCCCAAGTACATGCTGCCGACCGCCTTTCATCGCATGGAGGAACTGCCGCGGAATGGGAACGGCAAGATAGACCGCAATCGGCTCAACATACAGTTGCAGAGCATGGTGGATGCGAGCGCTTACGCAGATTGACGAGATCTTAGCATTGGTCGCATCAATCCGGCCAAATGCGAACCGTTTTGTGACGAATTTGTTTGCGTCCCGCGAGCAGATGCAGCAATGGGCCGACCGCGGCGCTTTATCGGTATGGGAAACAGAGCGAGGTCTGCTCGTTCTGCGCCGGGATCGAGATTTGCAGCGCCTGTACCACGTGGCCGCCGATGCTGCCGAACTTGCGCCGCTACTGGAAGTGCTCTCCGCAACCGGTCCCCCGACGGAAGTCGTCGTTGATCTGATTGGAATTTCCGGACAGAACGAAGCCGTGGCCAGCGCCTACCGGGCGCATGGATTCAGTGATTACGCGAAATTGTTGCGCATGCGGCGTCTGCCGCCCCGAGCAACTCATCGGCAGCGGGGGAATTCACCGCCCGGCTTTGCGTCGCCCGATGATCTTGAAACTGTCTCGACGTTTCTCGGCCGCGTGCTGGACCGATTTCGCGACCAGATTCCCGATGCCGATGAGTTGCGCGAGGCGATCAGCCGGCGCGGGGTCCTGGTGGAGCGCAGTGATGGCGCAATCGGCGGCCTGCTTCTGTTCGAAGATACAGGTCTCACTTCCCTGCTGCGCTATTGGTATGTTGACCCGGATCGCTGCAATCGGGGCGTCGGCGGACGGTTGATGAAAGCATATCTCGGGCTTTGCCCTGAACAGAGCCGGAACCTGGTGTGGGTGGTGCGCGATAACGTGGACGCCATCGCGAAATACCGCCATTACGGTTTTCAGGAAGACAGCCTGACAGACCAAATTTTGCTGCGAAGGAGCACTCTCGGATGACACGCATTGAAGAGATATTGAAGGGAATCCGGCCGGAATTCGATTTCGCGAACTCCCAGGATTTCCTTGCCGATGGCATGCTCGATTCGTTCGACATGGTGACCCTGGTTTCGGAACTCGATCAGCACTTCTGCATTTCCATCGCCGGGATCGACATCGTGCCCGAGAACTTTCGCAGCATCCCATCAATCCAGAATCTTCTCGGCAAATACGGAGTGCAATGAACTTCCTTTTCAGCCACCGAAGGGTAAGAGGTTTACTTGCCATCGTGCCCGCCCACGAGCGGAGCTTCGTCGACGAGATGGCGAATTTCAACTTTCCTCGTGCGCGTTCGCTCAAGCTCAAGGAAGTGATGGGATATGGCCGGCACCGCCTTGTGGACGGGGACGTATGCGTCTCGGACTTGGCGTGCTTTGGGCTGGAGAAGCTGTTTGAGAACGGCCTTCTGAAGCGCGAGGGATTGGACGCGCTGGTGGTGGTGACCCAGTCTCCCGATTACTTCATGCCGCCAACGAGCAGCGTGATTCACGGCCGCATGGGGCTCGAAAAAGACATGCTTTGTCTCGATATCAATCAGGGCTGCGCGGGCTTTGTGATGGGCCTAATGCAATCGTTTCTTCTGCTGGACCAGCCGTCAATCGGAAGCGTGGCGCTGATCAATGCCGATGTGCTCAGCCGCAAGGTTTCTTCGAAGGACCGCAATAGCTACCCGCTGATCGGGGATGCGGCTTCGATTGCGATCATCGAGCGCAGCGAGGATCCCGCGCCCATTCACGCCAATCTAATGACGGACGGAGCGCGGCGGGAGGCGCTGATGATTCCGGCAGGTGGCTTCCGGTTGCCGGCATCGGCGGAGACTGCCGTGCTGCATGATGACGGCGAAAACAATCTTCGCGCTTTGGATCATCTGTGCATGGATGGCGCGGCTGTCTTCAATTTTGTGCAGGTCGAGGTGCCTCCCATGATCGAAGCACTTCTGGAGTTTGCTGGGACCACAAGCGCCGACATCGACTACTTTCTGTTTCATCAGCCCAATCGGTTCATGCTGCACAAACTAGCAGAACGAATGAAGGTGCCATACGAGAAGATGCCAGCCAATGTCGTGGAGCATTATGGGAACTCGAGCGGAGTGACGATCCCGGTAGCCATCACTCACAACTTGGGAAAACGGATGGTCAGCAAAGAGGTCCGGGCGTGCCTGGCCGGCTTCGGCACGGGATTGACCTGGGCTTCCATGCTGCTCAAGCTGGGGCCGCTCGATTTTTGCGAACTTGTGGAGTTCTCCTAGTCGGGGCGCCATGACAATGTGCTGCGACATCACCTCGCTCCCCAACGACCACTGCGGCTCGGTGGCTTATGTTGCAGCGGAGCCGGATAGCAAGTGGGCGCTGGTGATCGACCCGGCGGATCTCATCTCCGGGCGGGTGTGTGAGTTTCTTTCGCGCAGCGGATACACGGATCTTCTGATCGCCCTGACGCATGAGCATTTCGATCATATGTCTGGAGTCAACCGGCTCCGAGAGTGCTTTCGAGCCACTGTGGTTGCATCCGCGATCAGTTCGCGATCCGTACCCGATCCGAGGAAGAATCTCTCTCGCTACGTGCTCGGCGTCGATATCCATTGCGCGGGTGCGGATGTGACATGGGACAGCGGAGAAATCGAGCTGGAGTGGAACGGTATGCGCATTGCACTAATGGCCACGCCCGGTCATTCGCCTGGAAGCGTCTGCATCGCGATCGAGAACAAGCTATTCACCGGAGATACGCTGATCTACGGAACGTCAACCGTGGTCAAGCTGCCCGGCGGTAACCGGCTCCAGTTACGCCAGTCGATAGAGTTGCTCTGCACGCGGTTTTCCGGTCAGACGATGGTCTACGCGGGCCACGGCCCGCATTTTCGGCTGGGTGAAATCAATCTCGGTCAGGTTTTTGGCCACCCCCAGGTACAAGCATATGCAAGCTGTTCCAGTTAACCCAATGGAGCTCACAAATCGCCGCTATCTGGTTACTGGAGCGGCCTCAGGAATCGGACGAGCCACTTCTGTGCTCCTAAGCGGCTTGGGCGCTACACTCGCCTGCGTCGACTTAGATCAATCGGGCCTCCGCGAGACTGGCAGCCTGCTAGTGGGTCAGGGGCATGTCTTTCGCACCCTCGACCTGCTCGATTTGTCTTCTATTCCCGGCTGGATCTCCGGCATCGCGGAGGAGTTTGGGAAGCTGCACGGATTTGTGCACGCCGCCGGCGCTCCGGCACCATGGCCTCTGAAGGCGCTTTCTCCTCCGCTATGGAGAAGGGTGTTGACGGTGAATACCGAGGCCGCGATGATCCTCTCCCAGGCATTTCAGAAGCGGTCCATCTTCGCAGGCGAACATGGATCGATCGTTTTCATCTCCTCGGTGATCGCGCGTGCCGGTTCTCCCGCCGCAACGGCTTACGCGATGACCAAGGCGGCCCTTGAAGGGTTTGCGCGTTCCGTGGCGCTTGAGCTGGCCCGAGTTCCAATCCGCGTGAATTGCGTCGCTCCGGGCTTTGTGCAGACCCCCATGTTGGAACGAATGGACGCGCTTTGGGGCCCGGAACAACTGGAACGCGTGGAGGCCCTGCATCCGCTCGGGTTCGGGCGGGCCTACGACATCGCGTGTGCTGTCGCGTTTCTGCTGGCCGACACGGCACGCTGGATCACAGGGTCTGTGCTGGTTGTGGACGGCGGATATACGGCGCAATAGCAATTGAAAAACGATGACGTGCCTTGCTTGAGATTCGAGATAGAACATGCCTGAAACCCAGAACCTGTACACCCTGATCACCGGCGCTTCCTCCGGCATAGGGCGAGCCATCGCGGAGCGCCTGTCAGAAAAGCGTCATCTGATTCTGCACGGCAGAGATCTGCAGCGTCTCGAGGCTTGCCGCTCGCATTGCGCGCATCCCGAAATGCACCTTCTGTGGATGCACGATTTCTGCGACCTTGAAGGTTTGGCGCCAAGCTTGACGAAGCTATTGGCCGAAACGGACATCGCCGTGGATTGCCTGGTTCACTCCGCTGCAGTGCTCACGCTGCTTCCGGTGCGCGCGGTAACTCACGCGGCATTTAGCAAGGTATTAGATGCAAACCTGGTCTCAGCTGCGGAGATCGTAAGTTTGCTCGTCAAGCGCAGGGTCAATCGGCAACAACTGAAGAACGTTCTCTTTATCTCCAGCATTGCCAGCAACTTCGGCGCTCCTGGATTCAGCATGTACATCGCCAGCAAGAGCGGGCTCGACGGGCTAATGCGCGCGCTTGCCGTAGAACTTGGCCCCGGCGTGCGCGTCAACTCCATCCTCCCCGGCGGCATCCGCACACCGATGACAACTTCATTGCTGGAGGATCGGGAGGTTGTGGACAAATTGGCGCGCGACTATCCACTCGGTCTCGGAGAGATGGGGGACATCGTTGATGCGGCAGAATTTCTGACCTCGGAATCTTCGCGTTGGATCACCGGCCAACAATTCGTTGTCGATGGCGGCCGGTCCATCAACATCTCGATTTAGACCCAGCACCCGGAAACGAAAGTATAGATGCAAAGACGAATCCTCCTATCGGTACCCCATATGGGCGGCACCGAAGAAATCTACGTCCGCGAAGCTTTTGCTTCCAATTGGCTGTCGACGGTGGGCCCGAATTTAGCCGCGTTCGAGAGCGAGTTTGAGTCCTACGTCGGACTGCCGGCGGTGGCTCTGGCCAGCGGCACGGCGGCCATCCATCTGGGTCTGCGGTTGCTCGGCGTCGGGCCGGGCGACTTTGTCTTCTGTTCGACGCTTACCTTTGCCGCCAGTGCCAATCCCATCCGCTATCTCGGGGCTGAACCGGTTTTTATCGACAGCGACTATAAGACCTGGAACATGGATCCGTCGCTCCTGGGATACGCTTTGCAGCAAAGTGCGGAGGCGGGCAAGTTGCCCAAAGCCATAGTGGTAGTTCACCTGTACGGCCAGTGCGCCGATATGGATCCAATTCGCGAAGCCTGCGAGTGCTACGGCGTTCCCATTCTGGAGGATGCGGCAGAGGCTCTTGGCGCAACCTACAAGAAGAGACGCGCCGGCGAATTGGGTGATGTGGCTGCATTTTCCTTCAATGGCAACAAGATCATTACGACAACCGGTGGTGGATTGCTGGTCTCACACAATGCCGCGTGGGTAGAGAAAGCCCGTTTCTGGTCGCAACAGGCTCGCGATCCGGGGCTTGCATACCAGCATTCCGAACTGGGCTACAACTACCGGATGAGCAATGTGCTTGCTGGTATCGGACGCGGACAGCTTAAGGTGCTGGGCCGCCGCGTCGAGCAGCGGAGAGCGATTGCATTTCGCTATAGAGATGCATTCGCCGATCTTCCGGGCATTTCGTTGATGCCGCAGGCTTCCTGCGGTCTGCACACAAATTGGTTAAGTTGCTTTCTCATCGATGAGAGGGAGTTCAGTTTATCGCGCGACGGACTGATCAAGGCGCTCGATGAGGCCAACATCGAATCCCGCCCTGTGTGGAAACCGATGCACCTTCAACCTCTATATGCGGGATGCGAACATTTTGGCGGACAGGTGGCAGAGGACTTGTTTGCACGAGGGATTTGTCTTCCAAGCTCCAGCAGCCTGTCGGAGGAAGAGCAATTGCATGTGGTCAATAGCGTCCGGCGAGCGGCCGGAGCAGATGCGCTGACGGAATTAGTTCAAGCCGAGTGCCTAACGGCGTCCGAGCGCGCCGAATCTGCGGTGTAAGGAGCAAGCAATGCGCAGCAGACTAAGAAGAATGTTGGGGACCAATGCAATGCGTTGGCTCTTCGTATGGGTCGCACAAGGCTGCATTTTTGCACTATCCGGGTTGATAGCGTTTCTGTTACGGTTCGACTTGAGCCTGCCGTCGACTTGCCTCCGTTACTTTGTCTATGCGCTTCCGGTCTGGATTGTCGTCAAGAGCGTTATATTCCAGGCCTCGAATTTGAATCGCAGTGGATTGCGGTATGTAACGATTGCCGATGTCTACAGGATTTTAATTGCGAACTGTGCCGGATCGCTTCTAAGCTGGGCGATCATTTTTGGAATTGCTCCCGCGGGTTTTCCGCGATCAATTTACTTATGCGACCTCATCCTTTCTCTCTTGGGCACGGCTGGACTACGTGTAGTGGTTCGAATGGTAGCCGAAGCAACACAAGGCGGACAGGGAAATGCCCAGGAGAAGAGGACGTTTATCTACGGAGCCGGAGACGCAGGCATAACTCTGCTCAGAGAGATTCGGAACAATCCAAGACTGGCGTATCAGGTTTGCGGATTTCTCGACGACGGCCGAGACAAAAAGGGCTTACTTATTAGTGGTATAGAAGTACTTGGCGGTGGGGACGAAGTAAAGTCACTCGTAACCAAGCACAATATAGCGATCATTCTGATTGCCATTCCCTCGGCGACGGGCGTCGAGATGACCAGGATACTGGAGTTGAGTCATGCGGCGGGAGTGGAATACAAGACCGTGCCCGGACTCGGAGAGGTAGTCGAAGAGTGCGGCCTGGTTGGGCAAATTCGCGAAGTTGCAGTCGAAGATCTCCTTGGTCGAAACCCGGTCCGGCTTGAAGTAAGTCGCATTCGCGATGCGCTCAAGGATAAGGTCGTTCTGGTAACTGGGGCTGCCGGATCCATTGGATCCGAACTTTGCCGGCAGATTGCGCGCTTTCACCCTGCCGGAATCGTAGGATTTGAAATTGCCGAGTCCCCACTGTTCGAGATCGATCGCGAAATGAAGCAGAGATTCCCGCAGGTCCCCTTCTACCCCGAGATCGGGAACGTTCAAAACCGTGCACGCCTGGACGACGTTCTCTGCCAATACAGACCTACCATCGTTTATCATGCCGCGGCGTATAAGCACGTTCCTCTCATGGAGACACACGTCTTCGAGGCCGTGGAGAACAATGTCCTCGGAACCTACAACCTCGCCATCTCCGCGACCAAACACGGTGTCGAGGATTTCGTTCTGATTTCCTCCGACAAAGCCGTCCGTCCGACCAACATCATGGGCACCACCAAGCGCGTCGCTGAACTCATTCTGCTCGCGCTTCAAAACGGGCGAACCCGCTACGTCGCGGTTCGTTTTGGCAACGTGCTGGGCTCGAACGGCAGCGTGATCCCGATCTTCAAGAAACAAATCGCGGCAGGGGGGCCAGTCACCGTAACTCATCCGGAGATGCGGCGGTTCTTCATGACTATTCCGGAGGCGTGCCAGCTGGTATTGCAAGCATCGGCAGTCGCAAAAGGCGGCCAGATCTGTGTTTTGGATATGGGCCAGCCGGTCAAGATCGTCGATCTAGCCAGGAATCTGATTCTGTTGTCGGGCTTGAAACCGGAGGAAGATATCAAAATCCAATTCACCGGGATGCGGCCCGGCGAAAAGCTCTACGAAGAACTAAGTACGCTTCTCGAAGATACGATTCCAACCGAGCATGAGAAAGTGCGCATCTTTGTAGGCAACGGGGTACCGGAAGGTAACATCCGCAGGTGGCTGGATGAGCTTCGCGACCTTTGTGAGGCCCGCGATACGGGCCGCCTGATGGTTGCCCTCAAAGAACTGGTTCTGGACTATAGCCCGAGCGCTGACTTACTAAGACGCGTTGTTGAATCGAAGGACCGCGACCCGCGCGTATCCGCTCTTGATCGGTCGCGCATAAGTCATCACACAGAAACGCCGATTTGTTGAAGATATCCATTCGCTCGGTATCAATAACATAGCCATCTCCTGCCAGAGGCACTGCTCTCTGACAAGCAAGGAAACGGCAGAAGACATGCGCTCTGTCTGTTGGAACCTTCTTAAAAGAGTGTGAGACGAGTGCTAAGGGCTGCCGGTTCATTCGTGAACAGAGATGCCTCATTCGATGCGGGCTGTCGCGTCGTGGCGATGGGCGGAGGCACAGGCCTCTCCGCTTTACTGCGCGGTCTGAGGCGCCGAGTGAGCCGCGCACATGGATTCGCCGCCAATTCCATCGAACTCCAACCATGCGTCTCCAAACTGACTGCCATGGTTGCGGTCGCAGATGATGACGGCTCAAGTGGCCGCTTGCGTTGCGACTCTGCTATGCCGCCGCCGCGGACCTTATTACTCTTGGTCCGGGCTCTTTTTACGCGAGTTTAATTACCAACCTGCCGGTCGATGGTATCTCGGGACCTTTCCGTCTCCATTGCCACGCGCGTTCACATTGCCAACTTCATGGCCCAGGCGAATGAAAGCCTGGGCCTTATAGTTTCGGGGCACATCCAACGAGTCTATGAGCACGCCGGTGCGTCCATCTTCGACTACGCTCTCGTAAACACTGGCCCTATCTCCGCGGCCCTTCGCGCGCACTATGCTTCTGCGGGCGCCGAATCCACGATCGCCGGCATTGAAGCAACGGGAAGGCGTTGTGCGACAGGGGACTTCGTCGAAAGAGACAATTCTCTGCGTCATGCGTCCGATTCGGTTACGGAGGCCGATGCTTGCACTGCTCGCATCGGTGCCACGAAGCGTCGGTAGCGCTCTTGAAGCCCAGCGCATATTTCCGGAGTCTGGACGCGCTCCAGCGGCCGAAACAGGCCACGGCGTGACAGTGAATGCATGAGCGGGAGGCAATGAAGGGGCCGAAAGTCTTATCAAATCTACGCTCAACTCTTTGATCTTGCGTGCTTTAGAGAACGGCCGGCGCTTTTGCGCCGGCCGTGCCAGTTAGGGGTGACCGCGGTCACATCGAGCAGCGAGCTCCTGATATTTAATCTCCTCAAGTTATTAAAACATTGCTTATCGTTGTCTACTTCACTTTGGTCTGACTTCCAGAAGCGGACCCTGCCCATAAGATCTCGCGTAAGTTTCTACGGTTGCAATTCTATGCCCGAGAATCGGAAAGATCACGCAGCAGCGATCTGGATGACACCACGGCACTCGGAATGGGATGCCGGAGATTCTTCTGTATCTGAACAGCGGGGAATGAACCATGTACGAGGGTCCTTGGCATGTTCTGCACGTGCTTGCGAACCACGAAAAGCGAGTCGCGCAGCATCTATCTGTGCGTTCTTTGGAACACTACCTGCCGCTCTACACGGAGCGGTCAAAATGGACTGACCGTTCCGTCACCCTGGAACGTCCGCTTTTCACGGGATATGTGTTTGTCCGTTTCTCGCATCATGCCAGGCTCTCCGTCGTCTCCACGCCCGGTGTGATCCGCCTCCTGGGCGATCACGCGAGCGATACAATAAGCGCCGGGGAGATCGACAGAATCCGCAACGGGCTGGCGAGCGGTTGCCTGTTACGGCCCCACCCGAATGTATCCCCGGGAACGCCGGTGCGCGTGCGCGGTGGCGTTTTTGAGGGAGTCGAGGGCATTGTGACGGAATTCCGCCATCAGTGCCGCGTGATCATCGCCCTTTCCGCGGTGAATCAGTGCTTTTCTTTGGAACTGGATCTCGAAGACATTCAGGTTCTCCGAAAGACGCCTGCAAAGAGCGCGTTAGCCCTACCGGAGGCCGATCAGACCCTCAATTTCATGCGCGCGGATAGCTCGACTTCGTGGCGGGCTCCAAGCGTGTGACTGCATTCGCTATCGGGAAGCCCTCGGAAAGCCACAACCGGACAGATGCCATACCTACACCCTGCCTTGAGGAACATCGCGGACGTTGTTAATCAGCGAAACGCGGGAAGGGCAGCGGAGGCAGTAGCGGCATGAAGCGCAATACCATATTCCACGCCATAGTCGGGTTTTTGACTGTGACGGGGTAGCTTGTAAGTGATTGATTTTATGGTGCGCCCGGAGAGATTCGAACTCCCGACCTACTGATTCATAGTCCCTTTTAAGCGTCACTGCAGGGTGCTGCAAGAGACTGCAGAAACATGAATAAGTCATTTATATACAACATTTATAAGTAGCATCTCATTTGCATAATGCCGCAGGTGACAGCATGAAAATCCGATCCGAACAGCCATCAAAACAGCCACTAAATTCCAGACATAAAAAGCAGTGACGGGTCGCGGACCGGTAAAGAACTCAGGCGCGCCAAGGTATTTCAGGCGGCGGAACAGGACGGCCAAGGCGAGGCTGTCCAGGTAACGGGCGACCTTGCCGGTTCCGAAAATGCGAGCAAAGGACCGTCGCTAGAAAAGTGTCACGTAAGACAGCGGCGGCGACTGTATCAAAAGGCTCTCCCAAGCTTAGGAGACGGGTTCTTGAGGGTCTTTTGGCGGCACTGGTTTACCCTGCCGCTTCATCGAACTTGCGTTCCAGATTGGTCGCGGTTTGATTTGTTCAGGAATTGCGACCAATCGTTGTATCTTGTCGTCAAGGATTTGCCTTCTGTTCATGTAGGCATCAACCAGGCTCGTTTTTGGGGTGTCTTCTCCAACTTGATGTTCTTGCCGACTCATTGCGCAGTTTACAACTGGCGGCTCCTTGACCCTGGTCGATAAAGGGAAAGTGATCTTCTTTGTCTGCTGCGCTGTTGAGGTGTGTGCATGATCCTGCGCCGGGCAAGTCTCATTGATGACGTGCCCCACTATCTCCTTGGCTGGAATCTTGGAGGGAAAATGACAGACAGCCTCACCAGCGCTCATTGTGCTTGGCTCTTTGGGAACTTCGGCGCAGGTGCGCTCCCTCATTGCGATCCAATTGCTGTCTTTTTCCGGCTGTTTGGCTAGCGTAATGAACCTTCGGATACTCGTTTCTGGTTTCCCTAATTCCTTGGCGATCCCACGCACAGAACACTCGAAGCCAACTAACTCGTTTAGCTGTTCGCCCAGTTGTCGCGGAGTAAGGATGCTCCAACAAGCTCGAAGACCAATTAAGGCCTCTCGAACTTCTGGGCGTGTCATGGCATGCTGATGGGCAGTTTGGTTGACGCGTTTCTCATTCTTTCCAACTTTTTTCCTCGTCGTCACGATTTAGACAGCTCCTTAAGTTTTGAATGGTCGATTACAAATTGTGCCAAAAAGTACGTGCTGTTGAAGTCTTTTCTCTAACAGAAATTGGATTGTCCAATGGCCTTGTCGACCACTTCGAGCGTATCGCGCGTAAGGGCGTATTATGCGCCGCAGTTCTTTTTCTTCCGGAGGCTGATAGCCCGCATTGCGTAGACCGCGCTTAGCCATCTCCATCAACTCGTCCAAACTCTGCTGCTGCCGCTTTCTTAGGCCCGGAATCGGCTTCCCCAAAGGCTTGAAATAGGCGATATGCAAACGCATCCATCGCAAATGCGCTTTCCAGGCAATCATGAGCGCCGCGTACTGTTTCCTTCCAATTTCCGTGATCAAAATTCGATTCGCTCTTTTCATGGTAAGCGTACGCCGAGTCCCTCTTGACGCGAGGTAGAGTGTGTCATCAGGTGTCCGCTTGTTTTTTGGTGGACACCTGATGAGTGTGTTCAAGCAGCCTGGGAAGAGTCGGTCTGGAGTGAGGCTGT
>Ga0326728_10004503_pt1 | contig 41041 bp, 32 predicted proteins | sample MB3enrmetagenome_FD_207602 | JGI IMG/M metagenome (GOLD analysis project Ga0326728, IMG submission 207602) | Lab enriched peat soil microbial communities from McLean, Ithaca, NY, United States - MB31MN | ecosystem: Environmental > Terrestrial > Soil > Wetlands > Peat | place: USA: New York... | reverse complement strand
CCGGCTTCTGGGACAACGGCCCGTTCTATCAGCATCTGGCCGCGTTCCCCGGCTTCGGCATCGAGAGCACGGCGGACACGGTGGGCGCGGTGGTGGGAGTGGCCACGGTGGCCGGCGTGGCCGCCCACGCGGTGATGACCAACATACGCAAACGGAGCGTGATTGCGGAAGTCCACGCCGAAGATCAAAAGGAGTCGTGAGGAGCTATGGCACGCGTCGTCGTCGATCCGGTAACTCGTATTGAAGGCCACCTGCGCATTGAGGCAGTGGTGGAAAATGGCGTCATCACCGACGCCTTCAGCGCCGGCACCATGGTGCGCGGCCTGGAGAAGATACTCATGGGCCGCGATCCGCGCGATGCCTGGGCCATTACCGAGCGGGTGTGCGGCGTGTGCACCACCGTTCACGCGCTGGCCAGCGTGCGCGCCGTGGAAGACGCGCTCGGCATCGCCGTCCCGCCCACCGCGGAGCTGATCCGCAATATCATGCTGACCACGCAGTATGTGCAGGATCACGTGATCCACTTCTATCACCTTCATGCGCTGGACTGGGTGGACATCGTTAACGCGCTGAAGGCCGATCCGAAGAAGGCGGCTGAGTTGGCGGGATCCTTCTCCAAGTGGGACAAGAACACGCCCGCCTACTTTTCCGAGGTGCAGGACAAGATCAAAGCCTTCGCCGCCAGCGGTCTGGGCATCTTCGCCAACGGCTATTGGGGCCATCCGGCCTACAAGCTGCCGCCGGAGGTGAACCTGATCGCCGTGGCGCACTACCTGGACGCTCTCCAGTGGCAGAAGGAAATCGTTAAGATCCACGCCGTCTTCGGGGGCAAGAATCCGCATCCGAATTACCTGGTGGGCGGCGTTCCCTGCTCCATCAACGTGAACGAAGTGGCCGCCATCAACTCGGAGCGGCTGAACCTTGTCGGCCGGCTCATCGGCCAGGCGGATGAGTTCCTCAACCAGGTCTACATTCCCGATCTGCTGGCCGTGGCCTCTTTCTACAAGGATTGGGCAAGCTGGGGCGGCGGGTTGACGAACTACCTCAGCTATGGCGAGTTTCCCACACAGGGCTACGGCCACCCGGATTCGTTCAAGTATCCGCGCGGCGTGGTGCTCAATCGCGACCTCAGCAAGGTGTATCCGGTCAACGCGACCGATTCCCAGGAGATCAAGGAGTACATCGCCAGCTCCTGGTACAGCTACGAAGGCGGAGACGGGGTCGGCATCCATCCCTGGGCCGGCGAGACGAAGCTGAACTACACCGGACCCAAGCCGCCCTTCGACACCCTCGAAGGGCACCAGAAGTATTCCTTCCTGAAGACTCCGCGCTGGAAGGAGAATGCCATGGAGGTGGGTCCGCTGGCGCGCTTGCTGGTGGCCTTCGCCTCCGGCCGGACGGACGTGCAGGAGCTGGTAAAGGCGACTCTGGGCAAGCTCAACGTGCCCGTGGCCGCGCTCTTCTCCACGCTGGGCCGCACCGCGGCTCGCGGCCTGGATGCGGCGCTGGCCATGATCTGGCTGAAGGAGTTCTACGGCGAGTTGATGGAGCGGGTGAAGGTCAACGATGTCTCCACGTTCAATGGCGAGCGCTGGGAACCGAAGAGCTGGCCGGCGGACGCGGAAGGCGTGGGCCTGGAGGAGGCTCCGCGCGGCGCGCTGGCGCACTGGATCAAGATTCACAATGGCGCCATTGCGAACTATCAACTGGTTGTGCCCACCACCTGGAACGGTTCGCCGCGCGACGCCAGGCAGCAGCGCTCTTCCTTTGAACAGGCGTTGATCGGCACGCCGGTGACGAACCTGGAACAGCCGGTGGAGATTATCCGCACCATCCATTCCTTTGACCCGTGCCTGGCCTGCGCCGTGCATCTGTACGATCCGCGGGGACGGCACCTTCACCAGGTTTCCTTCGAGTGATGCCTATGAGTGCTCCTGACATGGTCGCGGGCAGTGCGGCGCCGGCAAGTTATCCGGTCGAATATCAGCGCATCTATGTGTGGGAACTGCCGGTGCGCCTCTACCATTGGATCAACGCGCTGGCCATTGTGGTCCTGTGCGTGACCGGCTACCTGATCGGTGCCCCCATGCGCGCGTTTTATGCGGGCGAGGCCTACCAGCAATACTGGTTCGGCTGGGTGCGGTTCATCCACTTCATCGCCGGCTTTGTTTACGTATTCGTAACCCTTGGCAGGCTGTACTGGGCGTTTGTCGGCAACCAATACTCCCGGTGGAACGTCTACATTCCGCTGAAGCGCTGGCAACAGAAAGAGATAGTCGACGTCATCACGGGCGACGTGCTGCAAGTGAAGCACGGGCCGATGACCACCGGGCACAACGCAATGGCGGGTTTCAGCTATTTCGTTACGTTCCTGGCGTTCATCTTCCAGACCGTCACCGGCTTTGCGCTCTACGCCGGCATGAGCAACGCGTGGTTTCCGCGGCTGTTTGTCTGGATTGTGCCGGTGATGGGCGGCGACGCTAGCGTGCGCTTCTGGCACCATCTCTTCCTGTGGTTCTTTGTCGCGTTTGCCGTTGTTCACATCTATCTTTCCTTCTATCACGACTACATTGAGGGCCGCGGAACCATCTCCGCGATTGTCGGTGGATGGAAGTTCGGGCAGACGCGCGAGAAGCATGACCACTGACAAAACGCTGGTGCTGGGGCTGGGCAACGTCCTGATGGGCGATGAAGGCGTCGGCGTTCACGTGGTGCGGGCTCTGGAACAACGCACATTGCCGGCCGGCGTGGAGTGCCTGGACGGCGGCACCGGCGGATTCGTGCTGCTGGAGCCGCTCCAGAATGCCGATCACATCGTGCTAGTGGACGCCGCGGCGGACGGCAACCCTATTGGGACGGTCACGCGCACCACGCCGCGCTTCTCGCGCGACTATCCGCCCACGCTCACCGCCCACGACATCGGCGTCAAGGATCTGCTGGATGCCTTCTTCATCCAGGGCGGAGAACGCGAAGTCGTGCTCTACGCCATCACCATCGACCCGCAACAGCCGATCTCGATGGAGCTGTCTGAGGAGATCAAGAAGGCCAGGGAAGCGGCCGTCGCGAAGATTCTGGCGGAGCTGGGGCGCTCCATTGCTTGAGAATGCTATTTATGGCTCCGAGGTGCAGTCGGTAGAATCCTTCCACGGGGCGTCGTCGATTTTGCGAGCAGAATCCAATTGCCCCGTGGGTATTCCTTCCTTTGAAATCTTAAGATGTTTCAGGTCCAATCGATAAATGGTTACTGTCTTCTGGCTTGAATCCGGCGACGGATCATTCTCCTGGTCTTCCGTATAAAAATATCCCGATTTATCCACATACCATTGAAAGACATACGGCAGTCTTTGTTTTTAGCCATCAATCACAACTTTACGCTCAGCAATGTCGATGACGACCAAAGCACCTCCGTCGTCCAGATCGTGTTCACCAACGATGAACCTTTTGTCTGCCGTTATAAAATAGCCACCGCCGGGAAAATTAAAAAGGTTGCCCTCCTTGTCAACCATCAGGAGTCTTCCGTCATAATCACCCTCTTTTAGGGCGATGAAGAAATTCTTGAATGGTTGATTTTGTGGAAGAAAAATTCCAAAAGAGCCACCGACCGCGTCGATGTCGCGAAAGTAGACTTGATGCAAGATTCTGCCGCCAGACCTAACCTCCATCCACGCCCTGCAAAAAAGAGCAGGCGGAGCAGTATCGAAGTCGCTCTTTCTCTTCACATGGATGATGCGGATCATGAATTGGCCAAGCGGATAATCCCGATGGCTGACCTGAAACCTCTGAGGGGGATATGTTTTCGGATCGAATTTCTTGATTTGCTGGCTGGAGATGATCGTAGAGCTACCGAAAAACGTGAGCATGAGGAATGCAAGCGCGAAACGACAATTCATCGTGCTTTCTCCATCGGCTCACGCAGGAATTGCCAAACGCATCACCTGTGCAATCGGCTCGGGAATCGGCAGACCATCCTCGCGCATTCCATCGATGTGCATCTCAATTCCCTCGCGCAGCAACTGCTCGATCTCAGCGAAGGTGGCGGCGGCTACGCCCAACTCAGGCAAATCCGGGGCATAGGCGCTCCAGCCGTTCGATGTTTTCTCGAATACAGCCGCATATTGCTTCATTTCAGTCCCGCCTGTTTGAGAATGTTGCTGAAGGTTCCAGGACTTCACGACCTTCAAAATCGCCGCATTCTTGGCTCAAAATCATCAAAGAAACCGGTTGTTTCGGCTAAATTCCCCCATTTTAAAGGCTCTTGTTAACCATTACGGTAACAGGATGTCACATGAGTTTGAGCCTGCATATGTATGATTTAATGCGCCTTAGCTCGTTATCTAGTCCGGCAATGCACTCCGGGAAATGGGTGTTTTTGGGGGGAGGGGGTAGGGGGTTCGGTGGTGGTACGGACCACCGGACAGGTTCCTGACGGATTGGGCCGGGGCTTGGCACGCTCTTCACCTGTCTTCCATTGTGCGCCGGCGGAAGGTTATTTTCGGCAAGGACTGGCCGTCCAGGCGGAGGCCTTCGGCTTGGAGAACGAACGGCGTTGCATCCACCCTCGCCAGAAAGAAACGAAGGGTAGGGCACCCGCTTTTGTGGGTTCTTGAAGGGTTTGCCGCCCGCCAGTGGCAAAATGGAAGGAGGGATGTGCCCCGTTTGAGGAGACCACGATGAGCACGAGCGCTACACCACCTAACCCTGAGCAGGAGGAATGCAAAAAAGAAAGGGACAACGCCTTTGACATTCTGAACAAAGACCAGGCTGAGTACGACAGACAGCTCCTGGCGCTTTCGGCTGCTTTTCTCGGTGTCTCTCTGGCATTTGTCAAGGATGTTGTACCGCTCAAGGACACCTTGCATCTTTGGGAATTTGACGCTGCGCTCGGTTCCTTACTTGCGTGCATTTGTCTGGTACTCGGAACGTTTCAGTACAGTATTCACGGTCATTTCCGGCTGATGGAATACTGGCAGCTAAAAGAGAAACTGCTTCAATCGACAGATGACGAGGAAAGAACTGGAATTAGTGGGAAACTAAGCGGACTTTGGACTTGGCTGAACCACAAGGCTGACAGAATCAAATGGCTGAACAGGTTCTCGGGAGTCTTGTTTGCGCTCGGGACAATCTTCCTCGTCATCTTTGTAATGACCAACATGTACGACGCGGCACACTCTGTGCAAGTGTCCACTGAGCCGCCATCGAGACAGACGGTTTCCCCGGATTCCTGCAAGAGCACAGCGGTGCAACATCCGTGATTCCTTTTGACCCAACTGGGTGTAAACTTTCCCTATCGTCTAACTAATCGAACGGAGACTCATCGAATGGTGACTAGCATGGAACAAAAAAAGGGGCAACGGATTGGGGGCCGATTCATCAAGGTTCCACTTGCAGATGATTTGCAGCGCGCACAGCACTTAAAGGTGCCAGAGCGGTTGCTTCAGGCTCAACCAACACAAGCCCCGGCACAACCGGCGCAATCGCAAACTGGAGGCAAAACAAATGCCGGGGGGTGAATCCAAGAATGGTGGTAAGAAACCCGGTAAGGGCATCGCTCTTTACGGCTCGAATCTGAAGGTGCCTACCACCGGCACCGAGCGTGTGAGGTTTAGGGACGGATCAAATATCAAGGTCCCGCCAAAACCCCCAACTACAGGCAAGCTCGATAAATAATAGGCGGGAAACTGGCCTTGCCCCGCTCCCGCTCACCGTTGGGCCATGGATTGAAACAGGGCTCTTCTTGGTTCAAGTCACCTCTTCGGGCGGCTCGTAGATAGACCACCCCTCGTGCTGTTGTTCCTCCTCACTGTTCTTCAATCTGGACGGTGTTGGCCAGGACGCCGAGGCCGGGGATGGAGACTTCGACGCAATCCCCAGCCTTGAGCGGACCTATGCCGGAAGGAGTTCCGGTGAGGATGAGGTCGCCGGGCTCGAGCGTCATGACGGAGGTGATGTGGGCGAGCAGGGCGGGAATGGGAAAGAGGAAGTCGAGGGTTGAGCCGCGCTGGCGGAGCTCGCCGTTGACGCGGGTTTCAAGGGTCAGGCCGGAGGCGGGGTCGAGCTCGTCGCTGACCCAGGGGCCGACAGGGCAGAAGGTGTCGAAGCCCTTGGCGCGGGTCCACTGATCGTCTTTGGCTTGCAGGTCGCGAGCGGTCACGTCGTTGGCCAAGGTGAAGCCGCGGATGGCGGAGCGCCAGTCTTGGGGCTTGAGGTTGCGGACGCGGCGACCGATGACCAGCGCCAGTTCGCCCTCGTAGTCGACGCGGGCCGAGGCAGCGGGCATGCGGACGATACCGCCGGGGGCCAGCAGCGAGGACGGCGGCTTGAGGAAGAGCAGGGGTTCGGAGGGAAGCTCGCTGCCCATCTCCTTGACGTGGTCGCGGTAGTTGCGGCCCACGCAGACGATCTTGGAGGGCGTGACCGGCGGGAGCAGGCTGGCTTCGCTGAGCGGGCCGGGCTCGAAGCTGAAGCTCCACGACGTAGATCTCCCGTGGGTCAGCCGGAAACTCAGGTCCTCTTCGGGCGCGCGGGCCAGGTCAACGATGCAGGGCTCGCCGGCGCGGTCTTCGACCACGCCGTAGTGGGCCTGTTCATCGAGCAGAAAGCAACAGTATCTCATGGGATGTTCCTTTGAAAGCTATCTTATTGATCCGGCCCCTTTGGAGTGTAGCGAAACCCACCCTAGCCGCAAAAACAATCGCGCGGCGAGGGTGGGGCACCCATGCATCTATCCTGGCGGCGGGTGGCTAGGGGTTGGGCGCGGTCTCTTCGGCCTCGGCGGAGCGGGCGCTCTCGTGGCCGCCCTGGTCGATGGCGGTGACGGCATAGCGGTAGGTGCGGCCGGGCTGGATGCGGGGGTCGTGGAAGGCCGGGCCAACGAGTGGCTGCGCGGGCGAGATGCGCTGCCAGCTCTCGCCGCCCTCGCGCCTGTAGACGATGTAGCCGGCCAGGTCGGGCTCGGTGTTTGGCTGCCAACTGAGGTCGATTGCGGCCTCCACGCCGGCACTCGCCGCGGTGGCTACGGCGGCGAGACCGAAGGGCACGGCGGGCGGAAAGACGTCCAGGGCCTGGACGCGGATGGGATCGGAGAGCGGGCCGGCCAGTTCCAGAATAAGATTGTCCGTCTTCGGGTTCCCCGGGTTCTCGAATCCGGTAACGCGGAGGACGCGCTGGGCGCGATACTCGTATGTTTGGCCGAAGCGAATCTCCTTGTCGATCACGCGACCGGCTGCGGCGGAGTCCACGAGCAGGCTCTGCTCCTGCGGCTCGGGCGGCGGGGCGAGGATGCCTTGCTGGGATTGGGGTTTGGCCTCGGGCTGAGGCGCGAGCAGGGTGCGGCGAAGGCGGACGGCTGCCGGGCTGAACTGCGGCGCGGTGGGCGAATCCGGCGTCCAGCGCAGGACGACGCCGTCCTTGCGCACCTCGGCGGTCAGGTTGGCCACGGGAGCGGGCGCTTCGCCGGCCAGCACGACGGCGGCATTGGAGAGGCCGGCGGAGCGGCCCTTGCGGTTGGGTAGCTCGACGAAGTAGGTGAGTGTGCGGGGCGGGCCGGCGGCCAGCGCCGAAGGAAACGTCTCAATGAATGCGCCGGGGGCGCCGGGAGCGAAGAGCAGATTAGCGGGGACGGGCACGCAGGCTCCTTCGTCTTCCTTGCGGCAGAGGCGCACCGGGAGATTGCCCTTCAAAAGCAGTTTGTCAGTGTTCCGTTTAGGCATGGTCCAGGTGAGCGAGACCTGGTTGCCGGCGCGGGAGGCGGAGAGATTCGTTACCGGGTCAGGCAGATTGAGCGAGGGCGGCATGGGCGCGCCCGGCGTTCCGCAACCGGCGAGGGCGAGGCCGATCGCCAGCGAGGCGGGCAGCACGGCCCATCCCAGTTTGTGCCCTGTTCTCATCGCCCTTTCAGTCTAAAGGAGCGACGCGGGGCGCGCCGGGATGGATCATTGAGGGAGCGATTGCTCGCGGACTGAAACAATGGCAGCGCCATTGCGGCCGGCCGCTACTTGGCAGCGGGCTTCTGCGCAGGCGCGGCCTTGGCTGCTGGCTTGGCTGGCGAGGCGGTGTCGGCGAGGGCTTGATCGATGACTTGGTAAAGCTGCGTTTCGGGGTGCTGGACCTCAATGAAAGGAGCGCCTTTGCTGTTGGAGGTAACGACGAAGACAGCGGGGGTGGCCGTGATGCCGGTACGCCTGCCGAGTTCGCTGTCCGCTTTGATTGCATCAGACAGCTTGCTTTGCGGGTCCATGGCAAAGGGAAGGGCGATGCCGTGGCTCTGCGCAAACTTCTCAGTGAACTGGCGGAGCTGGTCGGGGTTGTAGATGGAAGACTGGTTGGCGAAGACCTGATCGCGGTACTCGTCGCCGAGAGCTTTGCTCCTGGAGTCGAACCAGCGGGCATTGACGGCCGCGATGGGGCTCCACGCGTGATAGGGGATGATGAAGTCGTGGCGCACCCAGGGAATCTTGTACTTGGCTGCGGCCTCTTTGATGACCGGGTTGGCGTGGGCGCAGGCGGGGCACTCCATGTCGGCAAATTCAACAATGGCCACGCGGGCGCCGGCGGGCGGATGGAGCGCCGAGGCGTCGAGCACCTGGGTTCCAGGCGACGGAGCGGCGAACTGGGCGTGGGCGCTGGCGGCCGCAACGAGAAGCGCGGCGAAGGCGAGGCCGAGAAAGAGGACGGTGCGGTTACGTCGGGCAGGGACAGGGTGGGCGAGGCGCAAATAGGCGAACATAGCGGTTGGACGGCTCCCTCTCAGTGATTGTAACGGGAGAAAAGCGGGAAGGAGTAGGGTTCATTCGCGGTCGCGGCGGCGGGCGGCCATCCATCGGCGCCATTTGTAGTCGGCGAATAGGAAGGCGGCAACGAGTGCAACGGCGAGGATGACGATGAAAATCTTCATCATGAAAGCAGGAGTCAGGGGTTAGGAGTTGGATCCCAGGTCTCAAAATCGAGACCTGGGGCACCCAGATTGGTGTGCGCAACGTCTCTAGCGGCCTACGACCAGGACGACGAAGCTGCCCGGAACGATGGCTGGACGGGGGCGTGGATTATCGGGAGTTGGGTCGGGCCGGGGGCCGAATTCGGCGGTGACCAGGTAGATGCGGTCGGCGGCGGGATCGTAGGCCATGGTACGGGCGCTGCGCTGCGTGGGCAGGCTCTCAAGGGTCGGGTAGCCGGGGGCGGCGGCATCGATCACGGAGAGGATTCCCTCGCCGCAGGAGGCGAAGGCCAGCTTGTGGGCCGCGTCCCAGCCGGCTGCGTCTGGACCGTCGGCGATGGTTGGGTTGGCAAGCACTTTGCCGGTATTGGAGTCGACGACGGCCATGTGCTTGCCGCCGCAGACCGGGAAGAGCCGCGAGCCGGCGACGTCGAAGGCCAGGCCGCTGGGGCCGTCGCAGCCGGTGAGGGGCCACTCGGCGGTGAGCTTGTTGGTGTGGGCGTCGAGGCGCACGATCTCGCTCTTGTCTTCAATGTTGTCGAAGACCGTTCCCTTGCCGTCGACAGCGGGAAACTCGGGCTTGCCGGGCAGGGGGATGGTGGCTATGACCTTCCGCGTGGCGGCGTCGATGACGGAGACGTCGTGGCTGCGCCCGTCGAAGGCCCAGACGGTTTGGGTGGCGGGCTCAAAGACGATGCCGTCGGGGTTCTGGCCGGTGGGGATGGTGGCGACCGTTGCGAGGGTGGCGCGGTCGAAGACGACAACGGCATTGCCTCCGCCGTCGGAGATGTAACCGAATTTGCCGGCCGTGTCGAGTGCGATGCCGTGGGTGCCGTGAAGGCTGGCGACGGTACCGACCAGCTTGCCGGTCTGGGTATCGAGAACGTCGACGCGGGCGCCTCGGGTGAGGTAGAGCCGGTGAGCCGGAGAGTCGACGAGCAGGTAATCCCAGCCGCCGTCGCCGCCTATCTTCCAGCGGTCGAGGATCTTGTATGGCTGCTGAGCGGAGAGCAGGGCGGGGGCGACAAAGATGCCGCACAACAGGGCTGCGGCGGCAACGGACCGGGCGGCGAGACGAAAGCAGGAGAGAATGGGCATGAGAGGCTCCGTGTGGAATTCGAACGGGGAAAGAATACCACTTTCAAGTTTCAATTGTTCCCTGATTTCATTTCCCCGACCCTTGATTCGATAGACTCAAAGAGACGGCCAATCGCCCGGAGCCCGCTTGCACACCGACCCCGAAGAACGCCTTATCCGCCCCGCCCGCAACGTCTGTGGAAGCCTTCGCCTGCCCGGCGACAAATCCATCAGCCACCGCTATGGAATGCTGGCCGCTTTCGCCGAAGGCATCTCCCGCTTCACCAACTTCTCCACCGGGGCCGACTGCGCCTCGACCCTAGCCTGCATGGAAGCGCTGGGGACGAAGGTCAACAGAATCAAAGATGGCGAAGTCGAAATTACCGGCGTCTCCGGGTGCGTGGTCCCCAGCAGCCAAGCGCTGGACTGCGGCAACTCCGGCTCCACGATGCGCATGATCTCCGGGCTGCTCGCGCCGCAGGAGGGCAGCTTTACCCTCATCGGAGACGCATCGCTCTCGCGCCGGCCGATGGAGCGCATCCGCAAACCGCTGGAAGCGATGGGCGCAAGGCTCACCCTCACCGAGGGTCATGCGCCGCTGACCATCCAAGGTTCCACACTCCACGCCATCGACTACACCACGCCGGTTCCCAGCGCCCAGGTGAAGACGTGCATACTGCTGGCCGGCCTGCAAACCGCTGGAACCACCACTGTTAGAGAAACCGTACGCACCCGCGACCACAGCGAACTGGCGCTGCGCGCCTTTGGAGCAACCCTCAGCCGCACCCTGGATTCGGTTTCTGTCTCAGGCCCGCAGAAGCTCCACGCCATCGACGCCGCCGTCCCCGGCGATATCTCTTCCGCAGCGTTTTTCTTATGCGCCGCGGCGCTCTTTCCCGGTTCCAGCCTGGTGCTGGATTCGCTGGGGCTCAACCCCACGCGCGCCACGCTTCTCGACGTGCTCACCGCATTGGGCGCGCGCATCGGCGTCCTCAACCTTGAGGAGAAAAACTCCGAGCTGGTGGGCACGGTTCAGGTCTCGGCCCCGCCCCAGGGGCTTGGATCGGCTGAGGTGAGCGGGGCGCTGGCCGCCCAGCTCATCGACGAGTTGCCGGTGCTGGCAGTCATCGCCCCCTACACCAGCGGCGGCATCCGCATCCGCGACGCCAGGGAACTGCGCGTCAAGGAGTCCGACCGCATCGCATTGGTGGCGAAGAATCTTCGCGCCATGGGCGCTGAAGTGGCCGAATTCGAGGACGGCCTCGACGTTCCCGGCGGGCAGACGCTGCATGGCGCCGTTATCGATTCGGGCGGCGACCACCGCATCGCCATGGCCTTCAGCGTGGCGGCTCTCAGGGCTGAAGGCGAAACGCTGATTCAGGGCGCCGAATCGGCAGCCATCAGCTTTCCGGAGTTCTTCAATCTGCTCGATTTGATTGCGGAGCGGTAGGCAGCCATCTCCGGCCTTCCCGGAGCGAGTTTCAAAAATGGCTTGAAAGATGCCGGTTGCAGCCCCTCAGGGGCTAAAGCCCGCACTCATTTTGCAGCCATTTCCGGCACGGCTGAAGCCGTGCCCTGACACATGGCGGGCTATTTGAAACACGCTCAACAATAAAAAGGCCCGTCCGGCTTTCTCAGCAGCTGGACGGGCCTTGCATATCGTTTTGATTCAGCCGAACTACTTCACGGCCGGCGGAGCCGTCGATGGCACATTGTCCAGCTTGGCGGGCTCCAGCCCCGGCACCAGAGGAGTCGTCTTCACATCCCCCGTCGCCGCCTCGTTCAGGTTGATGCCGTAGTGTTTCAGGGTCGAAGCCAGGATCTGATACAGGCTCGCGCGGTCCTTGGCATAGGTTGCCTGGGCCGCGATGAGGGTGTTTTCCGCCGAGGCCAGGCTGCGCTGCTGGGCCAGAACAAGCGCCGTGGTGGAAGCGCCCAGGTGCAGTTTCTTCTCTTCGTCGTCCAGGCTCTGCCGGCTATAGTCCCGGGCTGCGAGCGAGGCCTGAACCTGCGCCCGGTCGTTGGTCAGGGCGAACTGGGCATTGACGACCTGCATGCGAATCTGCGTGTAAAGCTGCTCCAGCCTAAGCTCCGCCTGGCGGTATTCCATGAGCGAGCGCGCCTGCACCGACTGATTGAATCTGTTGCGAATGGGAATGCTCAGATTGAACCCGATGCCCTTGTCCGGTGCCGTGTTGTTGAAGGCATTCTGAGCGGCGGTCCCGTAGCCGGTGGACATCCCCGAGGAGCAGATCGTTCCATAGAACTCCGTGCTGCAGTTGGGGTTGATGGAACCGGCGATTCCCTGCCCGACGAGATAACCGTAGACATCGAACTGCGGCAGGAGCGCATTGCGCGCGCCCTTCAGCGTGATCTCGTCGTTGCGCAGCGTCAGCACCGCCTGTTCGAGTTCCGGCCGCTGCTGAAATGCCTCCTGCACCAGCTCCTCGACCGGCTGCTTCTCCTCGGGAATCTCCTCCAGGCTGACGCGGTCGGTGGGAATCACAGCCGCGGCCACCAGCGCCGGATCGTTCAGGTTGCGGGCGATGGCCTGCTTGATGATCTGCTGCTGGTAGTTGAGGGCGAGCTGGGAGCTGATGAGGGATTGCTTGTCCAGGGCCACGGACTGGTCGGCGTTGAGCACGTCGAGCGGCGCCATGGTGCCGATCTCCAACTGCTTGCGGTTGTCGCTCGCCACTTTGGTGCTCTGCTCCAGCGCGCGCTGCTTGGCCTGCACGTCCTCATACGCCTGCACCAGGCCCCAGTAAATCGATTCCACCTGGTTGACGGTGTACAGTATCTGCTGGCGGAAGGAGGAATCGGTGATGCGGCGGTCGTTCAGCGCCTGGTACATGAAGCGCTTGTTGACCCAGATGCCCGCTCCCTGGAGAAGTTGCTGGGTGACCGTGGCTTTGAAGTTCGAGCTTAACTGCGGGCTGTAGAGCGTGACGCCGTTGGAGGTGGTGGCGTAGGTGTTGTTGAAGCCGAACTGGAACTGCGTGCCGGTGACAAAGCCCTGATTGTAGGCAAAGTTGTAGATGTTGGTTGAGCTGGTGCCGCCGGAGAAAAAGCTGGTCGAAGGCGAATGGTCGCGGTCGAACTGGATAGTCCCCGTCACGGATGGATCCAGGCTCTCCGGCGTTGGGCCGGCGCCTTGGGTCGTCAGCGACAAACCGGCGCTGCCGGAGCCGGCGCCGCCGGAGCCGACCGTCGTTCCGCCCGGACCGCCGCCCGCGGTCAATGTCGACGCCGAACCTCCCAAGGTATTGGCGACCAGGCCGGCCGGCGCGCCGAGCGGAGCCGCTCCGGTGCGCGTGCGCAGAATATCCGTATCCGCGATATCCAGGTTGTAGCGGGCGATGGCGATGTCATAGTTGTTCTCGATGGCCAACGCGATCGCGTCGGAGAGGCTGAGGTAGATCTTGCCGTCCTTGACCATGTCGGCCAGCCGCACAGAGTTCGCAAAACTGGCTTTGGGAATGGTAGTGGGCCGGTACATGTTGATCGGATCGCCCAGGAGTCCGGCGGCGGGTTTGGAGAAGTCCCGCGCCGATGTGCGCAGGTCCAGGGGCTGGGTCAATATGGGTGCCGGAGCCGCGGGAAGATCGGAGGCGGCTTTGTCCGGACCCGAAGCCCCGGCGCCAGCCTGCTGGGCAAATCCTGAGGGCGATCCAGCCGCCAATGTCAGCATGACCGCCGCTATCGTGCGCAGCCGTTTGCCAGCCTGCCCGCGCCTTGCCTGTACGCCAATCTCGCGCGCGGTCACGTCCTGCTGCTCGAAGACACGTCTACCGTTCAAATCCATGATTCCTCTCCACGAATAGCTGAGGCATGTGGGGTTCCATTCATCAAGACGACCGGAGAGCCTCTACGGTCGCAAATTTGTGTGCGCCTGGGCGATTTCTCGCTTCCAGTCCGGCCCGCGGGTTACTCTTTCACTACGCACGCCGCGCCCAGTTCGTTCCAGCCCAGTTGATTTCCCCCATCCCCAGCTTCACCATTCCCTGTGGCTTGACCGTCCTGGCTGCGGAAACCTGAGTATATCTCACTCCCACCCTCCACTCCGGAGGATGGGTGGTGTCGGGTAACCTGTTGATTGGACCGATACCTGTGACGGATCTCCCCCAACCCGCATCGCGCCTGCAAACCTGGAAGCTCACTCTGGCCTACGACGGCACGGAGTTCCGGGGCTGGCAGGTTCAGCCCGGTGAACCGACCATCCAGGGCGAGCTGCGGGCGGCTCTTGGCCGTATCACCGGCGAATTTCCGCTGCCCCAGGGCTCGGGCCGCACCGACGCCGGAGTCCACGCGCTGGGCCAAGTGGCCAGCTTTGCCTTGCAGGCTCCCATTCCGCCGGAAAACCTGCTGCGCGCCCTCAACCGGACCCTGCCTCCATCCATACGGATCCTGGACGCGAGAACGGCGCCAAGCGCGTTTCATGCGCGGCATTCGGCTGTGGCCAAGACCTACGAGTACCGGGTCTTCCGCGAAGCCATCTGCCCGCCCTTCCTGGCCCGCTACGTCCACGCCTGCCCCTGGCCAATGGACGTTGAAGCCCTGCAAAAGTCAGCCCGGCTCTTTGAGGGCGAGCACGACTTCAGCAGCTTTGCGGCCACCGATCCCGACGTGACTTGCCGCGGCGTCGATCCACAGGAGGGGCCGGAGGCGGAGCCGGACCTGAGACCGCTTCCCAGGCCGGGGTTTCAGGTTGAACATCCCACGCCGTCAACGGTCAGGAGGGTCTTCTCTTCTTCCTGGGAGGAGCGGCAATGCACGGCCGGCCGTCTGCTGGTCTATCGCGTCCGGGGCAACGGATTCCTGCACCATATGGTCCGCAACTTGGTGGGAACCATGCTCGACGTGGGGCGCGGACGGCTGCAAGTGGACGAGATTCGAGGAATCCTCGCCGCCCGCGCCCGCTCTGCCGCCGGCCCCACAGCGCCGGCGCGGGGGCTGTTTCTGCATTCGGTGGAGTACCCGATCATCGAAGAATTAATGATCGACGGCTGATTTGTAACGGACAGAATCTTGGCACCGCTTTCGCACACATCGCTCCCTGCTACTCTGAAACCATCGTTATGTCCCTCCCTCCGCACAGCTCGGCGTTCTCGCGCGTTACGGCGCTGGCGGCGCAGCGGACGGTTCACTCCGCCTTCGCCTGGCTGCACGGGAATGTCGGCAAGATCATGGACTGGCAGGCGCGCCTGGTGGGGATTCCCGCGCCGCCCTTTGGAGAGGCTGCCCGCTCGCAGTGGCTGGCGGCCCGTTTTGCCGAAGCGGGTCTCCGCCAGGTGCATACCGACGCGGTTGGCAACGTCTTCGGGTTCCTGCCGGCGGCCAAGCTGCCGCCCGAAAGCACCGGCCCTGTGGTTGTGCTTTCGGCGCACCTGGATACCGTCTTTCCCGCTGGAACGCCTCTGAATCCGGTGGTGGACGGCGAGCGCCTGCAAGCTCCGGGGGCCTGCGACAACGGCGCGGGAGTGGCGGGGATGCTGGCCATCGCCCACGCGCTGATTGAGGCCGGGGCCGAACTGCCCGCGCAGCTCATCTTCCTGGGCGATGTGGGCGAAGAGGGCGAAGGCGACCTGCGCGGAGTGCGCGACTTCTACAGCCAAAGCGCCCTGGCTAGCCGCATCGCCGCCCATATTGTCCTGGATGGTCCCGGCGCGGACTCGGCCGTCACCCAGGCCCTGGGCAGCCGGCGTTTCCGGGTCGCCATCACCGGACCCGGCGGCCACAGTTTCACCGACGCCGGCACGCCGAACCCCATCGCCGCGCTGGCTTTGGCCCTGGCCAAGCTGGCCGAGACTCCGTTGCCGGAAGAACCGCGGACCACCCTCAACCTGGGCACCATCCACGGCGGGACCAGCGTGAACTCGATCCCTGAAAGCGCCGTGGCCTCGATCGATTTCCGCTCCACCAGCCCCGACGAGCTGCTGCGGCTCGAGGTCGCGTTGCATCGCGCCGTCGAGGACGCCGTCGAGCACTGGAATAGCCTGGCAAAGGCCGGCGCGGCGCCCATCCGGGGAGTTCTGTCCTTCGCCATCCAGAAGATCGGCGACCGCCCCGCCGCCACCTTGCGTGGCGATTCCCCGCTGATGGAGACTCTGGGCGCCGTGGACCGTCATCTGGGCCTGAGAACCGATTTTCGGCTGGGCTCGACCGACGCCAATATTCCGCTCTCGCTGGGCATTCCGGCCTTGTCGATGGGAGCGGGCGGCGAGGGCGGCGGCGCGCATACCCTGGGCGAGTGGTACTCCGCCAAGGATCGCGAAGCGGGCCTCAGGCGGGTGGCGCTGCTGACTCTGGCGATGATCGAATGGGCCGCGGAACAGTAGCCCAGTTTTCAGTCGTCAGTTGTCCGGGCGGAGCGATTCGCCGTCGTAGCGACTCTTTTTGCGTACCCGCGTCTATACCGATGGAACGGTTCTTCTTATCGCCGCGCCTTGAGAAACTGCCCGATAACCTGGCTTCACGCGAAGCCGGATTCTGTCAACCGCATGGTTTACGGACAGCTCCCTGGCACCGGCGCGGAAGCGCTCCCGGCCAGACGGGTTTGCCCGCCACTGGCTATACTGGTAGTTGGTGCAGTCAACAATCCAGCCGCGTGGCTGGCCACCTTACGAGGTCATCGAACCCATGAAATCGCTCTTTGAACGGCTGCGCTCGCGCCGTCTCGCTTCAACATTTGTCCTGCTTGCCACCCTCTCGGCCGCTATTGTGGCCGGTTCCTTCGCTGCCAACGGGGTCCGCGGGCAGGAGAAGCAGATCGACAGCGCCGACGCCACTCCCCTGAAGGTTGTCAATTCCACCGTACCACCCAATGAATTTGTCAAGATCGCCAGGCTGGTGGGACCGGCGGTAGTGAACATCAATACCCAGATCCTGCCCAAGCAATCGGAGAACCGGGGCCGGCGCAATCCGCACACGCGCGTCCAGCCCATTCCGCAGAATCCCGGCGACAACGACGAGGACAACGACCAGCAGCAGGGGCAGGGAAACTTCCAGGACTTCTTCAACCGCTTCTTCGGCGGCCAGATGCCCGACATGGGCGGCGACGACGGCCAGGTGCGCGAGTCGCTCGGCTCGGGCTTCATCGTCGATCCCAAGGGCTACATCATCACCAACTATCACGTGATCGAGAAAGCCGACAAGATCTACGTCAAGCTCGCCTCGGACCCCGACAACCAGGACGAGGGCCGTCCGGCGCGGGTTATCGGCACCGATAAATCCACCGACCTGGCGGTGATCAAGATCGACACCAGCGCGCCGCTGCGGACCGTCACGCTGGGCAACTCCGACAACACCCAGGTGGGCGATTCGGTCGAGGCCATCGGCAGCCCCTTCGCGTTCTCGCAGACCGTCACCGCGGGCATCATCTCCGCCAAGAACCGCACCATCGACCACGGTCCGTCCGGTCAGTTCCAGCACTTCATCCAGACCGACGCGGCCATCAACCCCGGCAACTCCGGCGGGCCTCTGCTGAATATGAACGGCGAGGTGATTGGCGTGAACACGGCCATCGTTACCGAGTCCGGCGGCTATCAGGGACTGGGCTTCGCTCTGCCGTCGAACACCGTCGTGGAGGTTTACAATGACCTGATCAGCCCCAGCCACAAGGTCACGCGAGGGGCGATCGGCATCGAGTTCAGCTCCAGCCTCTCGGGCGCGGTCAATCGCGAGTACGGCTTCAAGAACGGTGTTCTGGTGTCGAGGGTCGAACCGGATGGCCCCGCGGACAAGGCCGGGATCAAGGTACGCGACATCATCACCAGCATCGATGGCCGGCCCATCAAGGACGGCGACGACCTGGTGAATGAGATCGCCAGCCGCAGGCCGGGCTCGACCATCCGCCTGGGCTACCTGAGGGACGGCAAACAAGGCGATACTTCGGTGACCATTGGCGACCGCGACAAGGTTCTTGCGCAGGGGGGCGGCGGGCAATGGGAGACCAATTCCGAAGAAAAAGGCGACGCGGGCGAAACTAAGCTGGGCATTGTGGTTCGCGATGCGCCTCCAGCCACCACCGACAAGCTGCACTCGAAGGGCGTGGTCGTGCAGTCGGTCCGCGCCGGCTCGTTCGCCGACCTGCAGGGACTTGAGCCCGGCCTGGTCATCGTTCGCATCAACAAGCAGCCAACCGCCACCAAGGATCAGTTCGATGCCGTGGTAAGCAAGCTGAAGACCGGCGACGACGTGGTCTTCGAGGTCGTGGATCCGCGCCGCCCGGACAGTGGACTCAACTATTTGGGCGGTACGCTCGAGTAGGTTTCGCGAGACGCCGGCCGCGGAGCTTCCCACGGCCGGCGCTCCTTCCCGCCAGCGGACAGATTCCAGATTTTCGATTGGATTTTTCTTGTTTCATCCCGAGGAATTCCGCTAAACTACAACGTAAATCGTCCTGCAATTCCATTGTGAGGTGGGAAGCAGCGTGTTCATTTTCCGGGCAAGCGTGGCATACGTGTTCGCGGCGGCGCTGATCGCGTCACCCGCCCTGGCGACGCCCGTCCAGCAGACCTCCGCCGGCAGCCAAACGCACAAGCCCCACCACAAGGCCAGGTCGCACAGGGTGCATGGCCAGCAGGCCATCGAGCCGGCGCGCGTAACGGAGATTCAGCAGGCGCTGATTCGCGAGCACTATCTGACCGGCGAAGCCAACGGCAAATGGGACGCCACCACCGAAGCCGCCATGCGGAAATACCAGGCCGACCAGGGCTGGCAGACCAAGCTGATGCCCGACTCCCGCGCCCTCAAGAAGCTGGGCCTCGGACCCGACTACTCGAATGCCATCAACGCCAAGGACTCCTCCTTCGGCGAACCGCCCCCCGCCAGCACCATTCCTCCCGTGCAGGCATCCGGCTTTGCCGATGCGGCTGGGGTCAACCACTGATCGATGCTGTTGGGCTGCACCGCTCAGAATTGGAACGGCGGCATTCCCTTCATCAGGAATTCGTACCGCGGGCGCAGCGTGTCAGGCCCTGCCGTGATGGTGCTGTCCAGATGGATCAGCTCATCGCCCTGGCCGTACTTCGGCCACGGCGGCAATCCCGGCCCGTTGGGATCGCCGGTCCTGGCGAAGTTGGTCCAGTAGCTCATCATCTGCTCGCTTAGCCGGTGGTCTTCGCGCCGCCAATCGCCGCCAGGCCTCGAGTCGAGGGTTCCAAAGACGTACTCGATCTCGTCGGAGTGGAAAGCGGCAATGTCGGGGTGGTACCTGCTGGGCAGGGCCGCCAGTTCAAAATGATAACGGTAGACCGGCGACGCGCCGGTCTTCGACCCCACGGACGAAGACCTGTCCGTGGGGACCCCGGTCTGCCTATGGACCTCGATCCATTTCCAGGTTGCAAAGGCGATGAAAGCGTCGCTGCCATAGTCGGTCGCGGACCGCGCCGCCTGCTCAACTGTCTTTCCTGGGTATAGTTTCAGGAACTCCTCTGCCCGATCCTTGAACTGATCGGCCGCAAACGCCTTCCATTTTTCCACCGTCATGCCGTTGGAGAGCCCACTGTTTTCATCGCGATTCCATCCGGCCAGCAGCGGCACGTGAGCCTGCCTTCCGGCGGCAAAGGTGGCCTCCACCGGCTCGGTGAGCAGCTTGCCATCCACAACCGGCGAAAACCGGTCCGTGCCGCTGTTCTTTACCGCGTCGAGTATCTTCTCCGTGGGAAGGGCGCGGAGCTCCTGGAGCGACTTGACGCCCAGCGAGGCCACCCATTCGCCATCCTTCTCTTCCCGCGCTGCCAGCGTACCGGGTAAGAGACCGCCGCTAAAAGCTGAGCCGCTCTCGCCGATAGCCTTCTGGAAGAGTCCCCTGGCCTGGGACGAAGTCATCAGCGTGCTGACCGCAGCTGAGCCGGCGCTTTCGCCGAAGATGGTCACATCCATCGGATTGCCACCGAAGTTCCTGATGTTGGCTTGGACCCACTGAAGCGCGGCTACCATATCCAGCAGGCCGTAATTGCCCGCCGCGCCATTGGCCTCCTTGGCCAGGTCTTCCGTGGCCAGGAAGCCGAAGACACCCAGCCGGTAGTTGATGGTGACCAGCACCACGCCCTTGGTGGGCAGAAAGTCGCCGTTGTGTCGCGGCTCCGAGCTGGCGCCGGCCGCATAACCGCCTCCGTGAATCCAGAACATCACCGGCAACTTGCTCCGCTCATTGGCATCGGCGGGCGTGTAGACGTTCAGGAAGAGGCAATCCTCGCTCGGCCCGTTGTCCTGAAATGCGATGTCGTCGAAGACGCGAAGCTGGGCGCAGCGGGCGCCAAAGTCCGTTGCATCCCGATCACCTTTCCATGGCGACGGCGGTTGGGGAGGCTGCCAACGCAGATCGCCCACCGGAGGCGCAGCATAGGGCAGCCCCAGAAATGCCCTTACCTTGCCGTCATGGATGGACTTGCCGCGCACCTTGCCCTGCTCAGTCTCAACGGTCAGAGAGTCGGCATACGCCCTGGCGGAAGATGCCAGCATGACTCCCGCGGCCATCAGCGTACAGGTCAACTTCATCCCCCACCGCATCAAGATAACCCTCCTAAAAACACCTTATCAGGGTGGGGATCAGTCCTGGTGTCCAATCTCTGCGATCGCCATGACTCGAAAGTGGAATAACGAAACCGCCGCCCGGCAAATCGCATTCCGACGCCGAACACCTGTCAGGGCGGGGCGGAGGATGCGCGGGTTTTCAGCCAAGCGGCAGTGCAAGAGTCTGTTACCGATCAGAGAATCTCCGGCGCAAGCAGGTCGGCCATCGTCTCCCGCCGGCGGATGAGCCGCGCCTTGGCGCCCTCGACCAGCACCTCGGCCGGACGCAGCCGCGAATTGTAATTCGAGCTTTGCGCCATGCCGTAGGCTCCGGCGTCGAGCAGAGCGATCAGGTCCCCCGGCTCAACCGGACCGAGCTTGCGGTCGTGAGCGAAGAAGTCGCCCGACTCGCAGATCGGACCCACTACATCCACAGTTCGCGCCTTCCCTTCGCGAGGCCGCACCGGCACAATCTCGTGGTGAGCCTGGTAGAGCGCCGGGCGAATCAGGTCGTTCATGGCCGCGTCGGTAATCACGAAGGTCTTCCTGCCGTTGCGCTTCACATAAAGCACCCGCGCCACCAGCGCCCCGGCCTGGGCCGCGATGAAACGCCCCGGCTCCAAGAGCAGCCGCCCCTCGAAGCCGGCCAGGGCTTGGCCGATGGCCTGGGCGTACTCCCGCACCTTGGCCGCCGCGTCAAAGACGCCACCGTGGTAGTCGATCCCCAGGCCTCCGCCGGCATCGACGGCCCGGAGCGCAATGCCCTCGCGCCGCAATTGGCCAAGCAGCCTGGCGATCCGCTCCATGGCAGCGCCAAACGGCTCCGCCGAGCGAATCTGCGACCCGATATGGAAGCTCACCCCGTACGCTTCAAGCCAGCGGCTGCCGGCCGCGCTCCGGTAAATCCTCTTCGCGTGGCGGATATCGATGCCGAACTTGTGCTCGCGCAGACCGGTCGAGATATAGGGATGGGTCTCGGCGGAGACGTCGGGGTTGACGCGCAGGCCAAAGCGCGCCTTCTTTTTCAGTTTGGCCGCGCGCGCGGCCAGCAGCTCCAGCTCCGCCTCGCTCTCCACGTTGATTTCAAGGATTCCCGCGTTGAGCGCCAGATCGATCTCGGCAACGGTTTTACCCACGCCGGAGAAGACCACCCGATCCATAGCCTCGGGCGCGGCCGCTTGCACGCGCTCCAGTTCGCCGCCGGAGACGATGTCGAAGCCGGCTCCTCGCGCCGCGAGCAGCTTGAGAATGGCCGGCGCGGAGTTGACCTTGACCGAGTAGCAGACCATCTGTTCCCGGTCAGCGAACGCCTGCTGAAAAAGCGTGAGCCGTTCGATGATCTGGCCGGCGGAGTAGACGTAAAGCGGCGTGCCAAAGCGATTGGCGAGGGCTTCGAGCGAAACCTTGCCGCAGTGCAGGGCGCTGCCTGGCCGGGGATGGTGAAAGGGCCGGGGCAAAGTGGGAGAAGATGGGGTCGCGGATGCGGTCAAGGTGGGCTTCCAGAAAGAGAATGTCTCTCTTGAGCCTACAGCATTTCCGGGTACGATTCATCGTTTACGATCAGTACAGCAGATTCCCGTCAGTTGTTCGGAGCAACCTCACCGCTTCCGCAGTCCGCGCTTTGAGCTATCCCACCCTTGCCGCAAAGAGTCAAAACGCAGGTCCTTCGACTCCCTTTCCCTTCGCGCTGCTCAGGGTCCGGTCGCTCAGGATGACAGGCGAAGGTGGGGCAAGCGGCAGTTGATTGGCGTGCTGAATCCGCGCTAAAAAGTCTGGCCTGAGAGTGAACTCCCAGGCCGGACGGCTTGCATGATCGATTGCTATCCTGGCGCGGCTACTGCTGCGGAGCCGCCGGCGAAGTCTGCGGGGCAGGAGCGGGAGCCGAGGGAGAAGCGGCCGGTTGCTGCGCGGGGGCCGGGGGCTTCTTCTTGTCGGTCAGGCGCGTCTTTTCGCCGGTGGTCGTGGCCTTCTTCTTCTTTTGTGCGGCCGTATCGCCGGACAGGCCCAGCGGAGCAGCCTGGGTTTGCCTGTCGGCAACCTCGGCTGCGTCCGGCGCGGCCGGAGCCTCCTTATCCACATTCGGTCCCTTGGCTTTGGGCTGCTTGGGCAGTTTGGCGCGATCGCTGAAGCGCGTCTTCTTGTCCGGCCTGGCGTTTGTCTCCAGCGGATTCACCGGCTCCGGCGCGGTATTCGCCGCCTGCTCCACTGCCCCGGCGTTCTCGGTCACGGTCTCGGGCGCACTGGGCAGCGTCTTGGTAGGCGCCTGGCCGAGGCGGATTTTTTCCTTCTTGCCGGGCTTCTGGGAGGTCAAGCTGGCGTTTTTCTTTTCGACTTTTTCCGCTGGGGGCGGCTCAGCAGCGGCTTGCGCCGATTTCTGCCGGAAGGTGTGCGTCGACTCGCGGAAACGGGTGCGCTCGACCTTCTTCTTCTTCTTGCGCGAAGGCGGGGTATAGGCGCTGTAGACCGGCTTGATCTCTTTGGGGCTGGCTCCCGAATCCGCATACCCCGGCTTGATGTCAATGTAGGCCTCCTCACGCATCTGGGTCAGATAGTCGCGCATCGCCGGCTCCATCCGGCTTTGGTAGTAAGCCTCTTCCACCTGCTCCTGGACGTCCTTGAACGCAGGTACGCCGCCGGGGACGTGTTGCACCACCTTCATGATGACGAAGCCCTGCTTGCTGTGAATGGGTTCAGTGACCTGACCCGTTTTGAGGGCAAAGGTCTGGTCCTCGAAGACCTTATTCAATTCACCGCGTTTGTAGGTGCCCAGATCGCCACCCTCTGAAGCCGTGGGGCCATCGCTGAAGCTCTTGGCCAGCTGACTGAAGTCGCCGCCCGCGTGCAGCCGGGCCTCGATGTCGTCGGCCTTGGCCTTGGCCGCGGCCAGCTTTGCCGCATCGTCGGGTTGTACGGCGCCCGGAAAAGAGGGCGCGGGCGCGCCGGTCGAAACCAGAATCTCGCTCAGTTGCACGCTTTCCGGCTGCGCGTATTCCTGCTTGTGCGCCTCATAGAAGCGCTGCACCTCGCCGGGCGTAAACTGAACCCTGCGGCTCACCTGGTCGCGCATCACCAGCTGGGTAATGATGTTGTTGCGGATGTTGGCCTTGAAGTCCTCGAAGGAAACGCCCTGCTCCTTGGCCGCCTTTTCCAGATCTTCAATAGTTTCCATGTTGTATTGCTTGCGAATCTCGTTCAGCCGCTTTATCAGCTCGGTCTCGCCGTTGATGCCGAGTTCCTTGCCCTTGGAGAGCCAGAGTTGCTGGTCGATCAGGTTGCGCAGCAGGTCCCTGTGGGCTTCGGATATCTCCTGCATCGAGGCGCCGTGCTGGCGCGCTTCGGCATCCAGTTCCTTCATGGCGCGGTCGTAGTCGGAGCGCGTGATGATCTGGTCGTTCACGCGGGCCACGATCTCCTCGACTGTGGCGCCGCCGTAGGGGCTCTCAGGCGCGGCGGGATGCGTCTGCGCCAACGTGGAACTTGCGAGCAGCAGCGTGCCGAACACGAAAGCCGCGGGAGTGCGAAGGATTCTCAGAGTCATAGGTAAGGACACGCCAGGCGGCAAGCATTCTCCACCTGAGGCATAGACGCTATTGTAAATGCCTGGGAAGCGGAGCGGACAGCCGCGGGGCGATTCCACAGGCGAATTGCTGAGAATTCGCCGGGTATCCATCGATTGGCGCAACCGGCGGGAAAGGCGCAATCAGCCTCTATGCGCTCAGATTACCGGCTCGCAGAATCGAAACAAGCGCCGCTGATGGGCCGGACGCGGCTCAGTTCAGCTTCAAACTTCGGGGCCGGAGCAAGTCGAGAAGATTGGAATTAGCCGGCTGACCGGCGGACGGGCGGGGCATGCAGTGGAGTTTCGACTGCATGGGAGCAGCGTAGGAACGGGTCACGTGCAGCCGGTCCATGATTATGTAGCGGGTGCGCAGGCCGTTCACGGCCGGGGGGAGCTGGGCGGGAAGCTGCTTGCGGTCCACATAGATCACCAGCGCCGCTTCCTTTGGATTGTCCAGGCTCTGGCCCACGCCGACTGCGAAGAAGGCGGGATTCTGGCGCATCAGGCTGTGCGCGATCTGCTGTTTGATAGCCACCGCCGGTCCGAGGATCGCTGCTGGCAGGACTGGGACAGAGCGGGCTTCAAATGGAGTTTGAGGCGCCGAGCCGAAGGCTACCGCGTGGGCATTGGTTGGAATCACAAGCGTGCGCACGCCGTCTACCGTCGCCGGGGTGTTCACGGTCATGGTTTCATCCACGTAAATAATCACCGCGCCTTCGCCGGGACGATCGCTGCTCTTGCCGGCGGCCACGCCCAGGATTCCTGTGGACGGGTTAACCAGCGCGCGAGCCTCCACCAGGGCCTGCTGAGCGCGCGCGATCTCCGCATCGCTGAGCGTGCGAGCCTGCGCCGCGGAGACCGTGCTGTTACCGTAGTTGAGGCAACTGACGGGGTGGTCGGCTGCGCCTACGAAGGTATAATTCGTTCCGCCGCCGGCCTGCGCGGCGAGTTCGGCCAGCACGTCGGCCGCCGGACTGGCCACGCCCTGGCTAACGCCAGCCAGGTCCGTCCCGCCGGCAAAGTAGAGGCCCACCGGTTCGGCATTGGCGGCATCGACCACCAGCGCGCCGGAGTCGCCCGCATCGCTGAACTGGTTGCCGCTGATGGCCAACTGGTTGGTGTAGGTCTTGGTCAGGTAAGGCTTGGTCTCGGCGCAATCCAGGTAGTAATCGACGGTCACGTCCAGGTTGAGCGCCGAGATGCCGCCGCAGGTCAACCCCGTCGTCCGCCCGCTTTTGGCAACGACGAGATCGAGCGCCGCCGCCTCGCCCTTGCCGCCGGTGGAGGAGATGCCGGGCGGCGCGGGGGCCAGGGCGCCGTCGGCCTGTTTGGCGCCCAGCTCCAAAATGCTGCCTGTGGAATTCACGGCTCCGGAATCGACCTGCGCGATGGCGGCGTCGGCGTTGGTCGCGGCGGAACTGAGCGGAAGCCAGCTGGTCAGCGAACCCACCGGCGTGGTCCCCGCTCCCTCGCCGTTGGGCGTGCAGTTGTTGTCGATGAGTCCCGGCTGGATGATGGTGTCGCCGATACTGGCATGGTCGCTGCGCGCCAGCACATGGTTGCTGCTCAGCAGGTACTGGCGGTTGCTGCCGTCCTGAATGAGCGATCCCAGAGTTCCGCTGCAACAGTCCACAATCTGGTTGCCCTGGGTGTCGTAGTCGTTGTTGTTACCGCCCGAGGCGCCCAGCGGAACCGGCGTGGACGATTGCGCCTGGTGGGTGGCGGGATTGCTCGAGACACCAGCGGTGTTCAGCAGCACCTCGGCGGCGACCTTGGACGGCGAGTTTCCAACCGTGGCCACAATCCAGGTTGCGCCGGTAGCCGGGACCGAGGCCGGCGCCGTGTAGGTGACCGTGCAGTAGGTGAAGGTTTCGGTGCCGCGCGTGCAGTTCGTCGTGCCCAGCGAACCCTGCCCGCCGGTCGAGCCGCTGACTGTGTTCGAGAGCGCGTAACTGATGCCGGCGTAGCCGCCCGCCAATGCCAGGTAGCCGGTAATGGTTACTTGCCCATTCGCGCCCAGAGCCGCATTCTCCGGAGCGAGCGGCTGCAGGAATCCCGGCGTTACCGTCAACAGCGCGGTGGCTGCCGTGCCCGCGTTGAGGGTCGCGGTAACCAGAACCTGCGCGCGGTCGCCGGTCAGATACGGGGGCGGAATGTACTGGCCGGTGGAGGTGATGCTGCCCGGTCCGCTATTGGCGTCTCCGCCGGAGACCGACCAGGTGACGTTGGCCGCGCCTCCGTCGGTCAGCGTGGCCGTAAATTGCTCCACTGCCGCGCCCTGAGCGTTGGCTGCATTGCAGCCGGTGCAATTGGTATCGATGGAGCCCGCGCCGGGAGAGATGGAGAAGGTCGAGTTCGAGGGGTCGGCGGTCACATGACCAGCGGAACATCCGGCTGCCAACAGCAGCGCGGGAGCCAAAAGCATCGCAAGCATCCGAACCGGCAGTCTCCGAGCAGACAGCTTCCCCCTGCGCGAGTCCGGTGAATTCGCGTGGAGGATTGAGCCGATCTTCGTGACCTGCGCAATGTGCAGCAATGGTTCCGGCGCTTTCCTGGGTTTAGTGAATTAGACCCCGGCAAGCGAATGAAGTCGCGCCCGTTTGTCCAATTCCTCTTCCTACAATGAGTTTACGCCAGCACTCGACCCAAGAACCCCTTGAGCCCCCAGCGGCCCAGCGCAGCGGTGAAGAAGACCAGCGCCAGCAGGATGGCCCACCACGGCATGTGCGGAATGCCGGGAGTTACCGCGGCGCGCAGACCTTCGCTCATGTAAACGATGGGATTGACCAGCACGCCCATCTGTATCCAGACGAGGCCGCTGTCTCCCAGTCTCTTCCAAGGATAGTAGACGCATCCTAAAAAGGTGATGGGCACCACAAGAATCGAGAAGACGAGGCCAATCTGGCGGGGATTCACGGTGGACCCGATCACCAAACCGAGCGAGCCGGTCAGCAGGCTGGAGAGAACCAGCACCAGCGCCAGCAAGAACCAATTCGCCACGTGGACGCGCACCGGCGCGGCGGGAACGTAATAGGCCATGGGAATCACCAGCAAGGCCCCGATGATGCTCTGCATGGCGCTGAAGCAGACCTTCTCCAGCGCCACGGCCCACAAGGGCAGCGGGCACATCACCCGGTCGTCGATCTCGCGCGTAACTCCGAACTCCTGCGAGAGGGGCAGCGCCACGGCGGCGATGCCGGAGAACATGATGGCCACCGCCATCAATCCCGGCAGGAGGATGGTTCCGAAATCCACCCCGCCTCCGGTGGCCATCAGGTTGGCCCCGCCCATGCGCGGCAGAATGAAGGTGAAGACGAAGAGAAAGAGCAGCGGTTGCATGCCCACGCGCGCAAGAAAGACATGGAATTCGCGGAGCAGCACCCGCAGGTCGCGCAAAAACAGCCCCAGGAAGGCTTTCACAAAGAGCCCCGAGCCGGGAATGCCGGAGTACGATTTGCCGGAGTTGGCTTTGCCCGAACCGCGGCTGCCTAAATCGCGCGTCAGCACTTCCAGATCGCGCAACAACAGTCCCAGGAGCGCTTTCAACTGCTTTCCCAGTCCACGCCGCTCGCCAGGACGCGAAGCCGCCTCGCCGTCACCTGGGCCAATCTCCGATCTCTGATCCCTGATCTCTGATCTTTGACCCCTGCTCTCTGTGGAGTTATTCACGCAGATCCCTCCCCGTCAGTTGGATAAAGACCGTCTCCAGGCTCGGCTCGGTGATCTTCAGATCGAGCAAGCCGTGGCCGGCCGCGGCCTGCACCAGCACCGGCAGCAAGCCGTCGGAGGTTGCGGCGATCACTCGCAGCCCGTCGGCGGTGACTTCGGCGTTGGTCACATCCGGGCGGGCCTTCATCGCGACGGCGACCGGCTCCAGGCCATCGCGCGACTTGAGCTTGAGGTCGAAGATCGTATGCGCGCCCAGGGTCGCCTTGAGCTTCTCCGGCGAGCCCAGCGCCAGGACGCGCCCGTAGTCGAGGATGGCAAGGCGGTCGGAGAGCGAGTCGGCCTCCTCCATATAGTGGGTGGTGAGCAGCACCGTAATGCCTTCTTTGTGCAGCCCCTCGACGGCGCCCCACATGGCCATGCGGCTCTGCGGGTCCAGGCCGGCGCTGGGCTCGTCCAGGAACAAGACGGTGGGCCGGTGGGCAATGGCGCGAGCGATTTGCACCCTCTGGGCCAGGCCTCCGGAGAGTTGGGCGGGATAAACGTCCTTGCGCTCGGTCAATAGGAACTGGCCCAGCAGCTCCAGCGCCCGCGCCTTGGCCTGCGAGTGGGAGAAGGCGAAGTAGCGGCAGTGGAAGTAGAGGTTCTCGTATACGGTGAGCGAGCGGTCCAGAGTATTGAACTGGGGAACGACGCCGATGTGACGCCGGGCGTGGGCGGGATGCTTCACCACGTCGATTCCTGCGATGCGGACCGTGCCGCTGGTGGGCAGGGTGCGGGTGGTGGCGATACTGATGGTCGTTGTTTTGCCGGCGCCATTGGGGCCGAGGAGGCCGAAGATCTCGCCCTCTTTCAGCTCCAGGTCGATGCCGTCCAGGGCTACGACGCGGAGCTTGGACTCGTAGACTTTGGTCAGCGCTTCGATTTCGACGATCAAGGGAATCACCCGATGCGGTACGGGAAGTTCACGCTTGTTTCAGATTATCGCACCACGGACAGTGCAAAGAGAGCGGGTCACAGGTCGCACCAGTTTGGTCCGAAGGCGAGGTCGGCCAGCAGCGGAACGTCGAGCTTGACCACTCCCTCCATTTCGGCGCGCACCAGCGCCTCGACTTCGTCAGTCTCCTCCGCTGGAACCTCGAAGAGCAACTCGTCGTGCACCTGCAGGAGCATGCGGGCCTTGAGCTTACGCTCGGTCAACTGGCGGTCGATGGCAATCATGGCCAGCTTAATGAGGTCGGCAGCCGTTCCCTGGAGGGGCGTGTTGATGGCTGTCCGCTCGGCAAATCCGCGCTGGTTGGGATTGCGGCTTTCGATGTCCGGGATGGGCCGCACCCGCCCGAAGAGCGTGCGCACGCAGCCCTCGCGGCGCGTCTGCTCCAGCGTCTTCTCAATGAACGCATGAACGCCGGCGTAGCGCGCAAAGTAGCGGTCGATGTAGGCGCGCGCCTCGGCCTGCGGAATGCTCAGTTGCGCGGCCAGGCCGAAGGGCGAGATGCCGTAGACGATGCCGAAGTTGACGGCTTTGGCGCGGTTGCGCGTCTCCTTGTTCATGGTCTCGGCCGGCACGCCGAAGACCTCGCTCGCGGTGAGGGTGTGAATGTCTTCGTTGTTTTGGTAGGCGTGGACCAGCAGGGGATCGCCGCTGAAGTGCGCCAGCAGGCGCAGCTCGATCTGCGAATAATCCGCCGAAAGCAGTTGGGTTCCAGGAGCCGCGATAAACGCCGCGCGAATCTCGCGGCCGAGTTCGGTGCGGATGGGAATGTTCTGCAGATTCGGGTTCACCGAAGAGAGCCGGCCCGTGGCCGTGGCCGCCGCCATGAAGGTAGTGTGGACCCGCGAAGCGGAATCGGCCAGCAGAGGCAGCGCGTCGATGTAATTCGACTTGAGCTTGGAGAGATGCCGGTATTCGAGCACCAGGCGGGGCACTTCGTTCTTCTCGGCAAGCTGCTCCAGAACGTCCTGCGCGGTGGAGACGGCCTTGCCCTTGCCTCGGCTGGCGGGCGCGGGCAGTTTCAAGTCGGTAAACAGCACCTCGCCGAGCTGCTTGGGAGAGTTGATATTGAAGCGGCGGCCGGCCAGCTCGAAGATGCGCTCGCCCACACGCTCCAGCTCGACGGCGAAGCGCTTGGAAAGCCCGTCCAGCACGCCAGTATCGATGCGCACGCCCGCCTGCTCCATGCGGAAGAGGACCGGGGCCAGCGGCAGGTCGATCTGCTTGTAGACGCTCTCGACGCCGGCCTTCTCTACCTCTGCCAGCAGCGCCGGAACCAGCGCCTGAATGGCCGCCGCGCCCGCCGCCAGAGTGGCCGGAGCAGCCTGCCCATGCCGCGCCGCCACGTCCGCCAGCGACTGCGTGGCGTGGGTAGGATTCAGCGCGTACGAGAGCAGCATGGTGTCGTCCACTTCGCCCCGCAGCTCTATCTCTTGCGCGGCGAGCAGGTGCAGGGCCGACTTCCAATCGTGCGTCCGCTTGGGAACCGCGGCGTCCGCGAGCAGCGCGCGGACCTGCGCGGTCGGCGGGAGACGCAGAGCCGTTGCCGGATCAGCGCACACTCCCATGCTAAAGCTGCTCTGCTTCTCCGCGGCCTCGGCCACGTCCAGCAGCGACATGGTTTGCGGCGCTTTGTCCTCAGCTTCCTCGGGCGCGGGCGCCTTGGCATCGAGCGCAAAGGCAAAGCCGTGCGCGCGCGCTTCGGCATAGAATGCAGCGGCCTGCTTGTCCGTCGGCTCCTCGATCAGCTCGACGGCCGGCGCCGTCTCAGAGGGAGCCAGATCGCGCAGCATCGAGGTGAACTCAAGCTCGGTGAAGAGCTCGCGGCAGGCTTCCAGGTCCGGCGGCTGGGTCTCCATGGCCGCCAAATCCAGCTCCAGCGGCACGTGGCTGTCGATAGTGACCAGCTCCTTCGACAGCAGCACGGCGTCGCGGTTCTGCTCCAGGGATTCGCGATAGCTCTTGCGCTTGACCTCCGCGGCCCGGTCGAGAACGGCCTCCACGCTGCCGAACTCCTGAATCAACTCCACGCTGCCCTTGTCGCCGATTCCGGGCGCGCCGGGAATGTTATCCACCACGTCGCCGCGCAGCGCCATCACATCCACCACCTTCTCCGGCGGAACGCCCAGCGTCTCCGTTACTTTGGCGGGGTCTAGGATGAGGTTGTCCTTTTGCGGGTTGAGTATCTTCACCCGCGGCGTGACCAACTGCATCATGTCCTTGTCGCCGGAGACGATGAAGACCTCATGCTCCTGTTCGGCGGCCTCGCGAGCCAGCGTGCCGATCACATCGTCGGCCTCGAAGCCCACCGCCTCCAGGATGGGAATGCGCAGAGCTTCGAGGGCGCGGCGAATGTAAGGAATCTGCCGCCGCAGGTCCTCGGGCATGGACTCGCGATTGGCCTTGTATCCTTCGTAGCTCACCTCGTCGAATCTCTGCGTCTTGGAGTTCCACTTGCGCAGCGGACCCATGGAGCGGGCGCGCTCGTCGCGAAAGACTTCGCCGCTCATGTCGAAGACCGCGGCAAAGTAGCGCGGCGCAAAGTCCTGGCGCAGCTTGGCGATCATATTCACGAAGACGTAGATGGCCGCCGTGGGCAGCCCGCCCCGGGTGCTCATCGGCCGGCTGCGCTGCATGGCGTGGTAGGCGCGGAAGATGAACCCCATAGTGTCGAGCAGGAAGACGGGCGGCTTGGCTTGGTCGGTCACGGTTCCGAGTTTATCAGGGAACAGAGATCAGGGGTCAGAGACCAGAGATCAGAGAGCTGCGAGAACACTCGTGGCGCGATCCGACTATTGCTTCCCCAGTGTAGAAACCACGGCACACTGAGATTGATCTTCCCCGGCGCCCGGAGTCTTGGCCAACAAGACGTAAGTGTCGTCTCCGTTGCCCTCGCGCCTCTCGACCCGCCAGCCGGGCGTGCGTTCGAGCAGGAATGCGAGCGGCCACTTTTCCGAGACCAGGACGTGGTCGATGCGGTACTTATCCAACAGCTTGAACAGTTCGTGGAAACGCGTGATATCGAGGAAATCCTGCAGCTCGCCGTGATGTTCGAAGGTGTCCCAGCGCGTATCGACAAAGGGGGACTTGGAATTGAAGTCCATCATGCCGCCCAGAGTGTCCTGGTTGAAGGTTCTCCAGGACGGCTGAATGGACGCGATGGTTTGCAGAGGGTACTCCGCGGCCAGACCTTTTTGGAGCGAAGCCTCGGCCGGGAAACAATAGACGATCGCGATCACCGTGCCAGCGACATACATGGCGTTTATCAGCGGGATGGTCTTTTCACCGGACTTGGAGTAGAAACTTCGCACCAGGTCAACGGTGAGCAACGGGATGGTAATCACGCTGGCGAGGAACGTGAAGCGCGCATGATCGAATGCCGCGAACCAGGCAAAGAAGAGAAATGCCAACTCGTATACCCTCCACTTTCGCCCGCGAATGCAGTTGGCGACGATCATAAGGCAAATCGCCACAAAGGCTGCCTTGCCGACGACCCAGCCTAGATTCAAAGGCTGCCATTCCTCGACCATGCCGACGTTCAGTTTCTGGTTCAGCATCAGGTCGAACGGGTTCCAGATCAGCCGCCAGCCGTATGGGTTCAACAGAAGCACAGCCAGACAGGCAAGGAACACCAGCAGCAACCGCTTGCGGTCTGTGCTGGAATAGGCTTCCTGTTCAAAAACGCCCCTCTTGAGGGAAAACACCCCGCAGAGAATGTAAAGCGCCAGCAAACCGAGGCCAATGATCCAACTGCCGTGCAGGTTGATCCACACGCAAAACAGCGGCGGCAACAACCACAGCAGATGTGTTTTGCCTCGCTCCGAGGCCTCCAGAATGGCCATCTCCGCGGACAGCGCCAGGTAGGCGATCAGGATGGTTCGCGGGCCGTCGTTTACCGTCATCAGCGTAAAGCCCAGGACCGCCGTCCAAAACGCGGCCCCCGCATGTCTCGCCTTCCAATAACTGCGCCAGTAAACAAAGAGAAGATTGGCGCACAGGCCGATCACGGTCACAAGATAGATGCCCCGCAGTCCGAGCGACCGGTAGCCAAGCCAGAACGGCATCTCGGAGAGCCATTCCGGGTTGATCCAAGTCTCCCCGGCGACGGTGAAGGAATAGGGCTCGACGCGGATGAAGTGATGCGTCGTGGATAGAATGCGCGCATCCGCGAGGTGCCACCAGATATCCGGATCGCGCAGTTGTATTGTCGGCCGGCGTAGATTCCCCGACAAGGCCATAGCCAGGAAGATCAGCAGAGCCGTATTCATCAGGTGGCGCGTAAAGATGCGATTGAAAGCGCGGGGAAGGAATCCGGACGTTCCAGCTACGAGAGAACCAGTAGACGGTGTATTCTGTTCAACCTGCGGGGCTTCCATGCCAATACGATACACGCAAGTTATGCGGGGTGGGAATGGGGGACCAGGAACACCCTTATGCGTGATTCGCCTTACTGCTTCCCCTGGGCCGAAACCATGGCGCACGAAGATTGATTTCCCCCGGCGGCCGGAGTTTTGGCCAGCAAGACGAAGGTCTCATCTCCCTTACCCTCGCGCTTCTCGACCCGCCAGCCCGGCGTGCGTTCGAGCAGGAAGGCGAGAGGCCAGCTTTCCGAGACCAGGACGTGGTCGATGCGGTACTTATCCAGGAGCTTGAGCGGTTCCTGGATACGCATAATATCGAGGAAATCCTGCAACTCGCCGTGATGTTCGAAGGTATCCCAGCGCGTATCGACAAAGGGGGACTTGGAATTGAAGTCCATCATGCCGCCCAGAGTGTCCTGATTGTAGGTTCTCCAGGAGGGCTGAATGGACGCGATGATTTGCAGTGGAAACTTGGCGGCCATACCTTTCTGCAGCGCGGCCTCGGTCGGAAAGAGAATCACCATAGCCCACACCGCGCCGGCCACGAACAGGGCATTCATAAGCGGAATGGTCTTTTCATTCGGCTTGGCAAAGAAACTTCGCGCCACATCCTCGGCGAGCAAGGGGATGGTAATCACGCTGGCAAGGAAAGTGAAGCGCATATGATCGAAAGCCGCGAACCAGGCGAAGAAGAGGAATGCCAACTCGTATATCTTCCACTTTCGCCCGCGAATGCAGTTGGCGACGATCATAAGGCAAATTGCCAACAACGCCGCTCTGCCGAGAATGCCGCCTAGATCCAAGGGTTGCCATTCCTGAACATTGGCGATGTTCAGCTTCTGGTTCAGCATCATGTCGAACGGGTTCCAGATCATCCGCCAGCCATATGGGTTCAACAGAAGCACAGCCAGACTGGCAAAGTACACCAGCAGCAGCCGCTTGCGGTCTTTGCTTGAACAGGCTTCCTGTTCAAAAACGCCCTTCTTGAGGGGAAACAACCCGCAGAGGATGTACAGCGCCAGCAAACTCAGGCCAATGATCCAGCTTCCGTGCAGGTTGATCCACACACAAAACAGCGGCGGCAACAGCCACAGCAGATGTGTCTTGCCTCGCTCCGCCGCCTCCAGAATGGCCATCTCCGCGGACATCGCCAGGTAGGCGATCACGATGGTTCGCGGGGTATCGTTTACCATCATCAGCGTAAAGCCCAGGACAGCCGTCCAAAACGCAGCCCCCGCATGTCGCGCCTTCCAATAGCTGCGCCAGTAAACAAAGAGAAGATTGGCGCACAGGCCGATCACGGTGACAAGATAGATGCCCCTCAGTCCGAGCGACCGGTAGCCAAGCCAGAACGGCATCTCGGAGAGCCATTCCGGGTTGATCCAAGGCTCTCCGGCGACCGTGAAGGAATAGGGCTCGACGCGGATGAAGTGATGCGTCGTGGTCACAATGCGCGCGTCCGCAAGGTGCCACCAAATATCGGGATCGCGCATCTGTTCTTCTGGTTTGCCCAGGTTTCCCGTCAGCGCCAGCACCAGCAACAGCAGCAGAGCCGCATACATCGTTTGACGGGCGAAGATTCGGTTAAAAGCGCGGATAAGAAAACCCGCCGTTCCAACCGCGCCGGAGCTGGGAACGGGTGTGTTCTGTTCTGCCTGCGGGGCATCCATGCCACTACGATACACGCAAGTTATGCACAGTGGGAATAAGAGGGCGGAGCATCGAGAGTCTCTGGCCGCGGTAACTGCAAGGCTGAAATCTTCGTTTGCGCATCCTCTCATCCACCAGTTGAACCATCGCATCGGAGCCTAGTCGAACGGTTAGGCGATGGATTGCGCTGCCTCAGGCCAGCAACATGCAATCGCCGTAGCTGAAGAAGCGGTATTTCCGCCGGACCGCGTGGGCGTATGCGGCTAGCACCGGCTCGCGGCCGGCAAAGGCGCTCACCAGCATGAGCAGGCTCGACCGGGGCAAATGGAAGTTGGTGAGCAGCGCACCGACGAGGAGGAACTTGAAGCCGGGCGAGATGAAGATCTCCGTCTCGCCGGAGTGCGGCGCTAGTTTGCCAGCGGCGGCTTGAAGAGCGCAGTGCTCCAGCGTGCGCACCACCGTGGTGCCGACGGCGACGATGCGCCGGCCTTCGCTCCGGGCGCGATCGATGGCATCCGCCGCAGAGGCGGAGAGCGTATACCGCTCGCGGTGCAGGCGGACCTCATCCAGCAAATCCACGCGGAGCGGCGCGAAGGTGCCCAGGCCGACGTGCAGCGTGACCCGCGCAATCTCGACGCCCCTGGCGGCCAGCGCGTCCAGCATTGGCGGCGTAAAGTGCAGTCCGGCGGTGGGCGCGGCTACCGAGCCGGGCTCCCGCGCAAATACGGTCTGGTAGCGCTCGCGGTCCGCATCCGCATCGCCGCGACGAATGTAAGGCGGCAGCGGCATGTGGCCGATGCGATCGAGGACGGCAAAGAAATCGGCTACTGGAGCAAACTTGAGGAGACGCTCGCCATACTCGCCGCGTTCAAGGACCTCGCCCTCAAGCTCGATTGCGCCGGAGCGTGAGGGAAAGACCAGGCGCTCTCCAATGGCGACCTTCCTGCCCGGCCGCACCAGGGCGCGCCAGAAGTTTTCGCCGGCTGGTTCGGTGAGCAGGACTTCGATCCGGCCGGTTGGTTTCTCATGGTCGCGCAGCAGAGTGCGGCGGGCATAGAGGCGCGCTGGAATGACGCGGCTGTCGTTGAGCACCAGCAAGTCACCCGGTGAGAGCAGCGACGGAAACTCCGCAAACGCCGTATCCCGCAAAGCGCCGGTCACGCGATCCATCACCAACATCCGGCTCTCGCCGCGCTCGGCGGTGGGCTGTTGGGCAATCAACTCCGGCGGTAGGTCGAAGTCGAAGTCGGCAACACGAAGGCCGTTCATGGCTTCGCCTCTTTGCGCCGGCTGTTCATGATCCCGCCTTCTTGAAGTAGTGCAGCGCCCGCAGCCGCGCGCATTCTATGGCCGCATTCAGCTCCGCGCGCTTGGGCTCCAACTCTTCGCCGGCCAGACCGGTAGGAACCCGCGTCCATGGCCCCCAGCTGACCACAATCCGCGTGAACGGCTTGGGCACCAGGAACCGGTCCCAGGAGCGCATGGTCCAGACGCGCTCGGGTTGCAGGTGAAAGGCTCCGATGGGCGCGCCGGTCATCTGCGCCAGCTTGATGGGACCCATTTTGGTTTGGTAGATCGGACCGCGCGGGCCGTCGGCGGTAAAGATGGCCGGAGCGCCGCGCTCGATGACTTGCTTGAGCCCCAGGAGCCCCTCGCGCGCGCCCCGTGAGCTGGAACCGCGCACGGCCTGGAAGCCTAAGATCCCGAGAGTGCGCGTAATCAACTCGCCGTCGAAGCTCTGGCTGATGAGGATGGTGGCATGGGTAGAGCGAAAATATACCGCGCAAGGCAGCACGCACTGGTGCCAGAAGCAGTAGATCTCCGGCCCCGCGCCCCGGCCAAAGAGCAGGGGAGTGACGCCCTCCGCAGCGATGACCTCAAAACGCCAGGTGCGGCTGACGATCCATAGCAACGCCCACACCACGCGCGGAACCACGGCCAGCGCCAGGCGCTGAACGAGCGTGAATCTGGGTTTGGGTTCGGCGGTCACTCTCTTGATCTTAGCGGAGGAGCAAGCTGCCCCACCGCAGGTGGTCAGGAGTAACGCAGCCAGCGCAGCAGCTCGGGCAGGGTGGCTCGCTTCCCATACATCAGAATGCCCACGCGGTACAGGCGTGAAGAGAACCAGATCACACCCCAGATGCTCAAGATCAGGAGTCCGATGGAGGCCGCGAACTGCCACGGCGGCACTGTCCCAAAACCCATGCGCGGAATCATAACGAAGGGCGCCGTGGGCGGGAAGAGCGATGCGGCAACGGCCCAAACCGAGCCCGGATTGCTGAACAGGAAGGGAATGATGCCGAAGCTGAGCCAGACTGGCACGACAGCCAGCGGCATATACATCTGCAGCTCCTGGGCCGTTTCGCAAGTGGCGGCCAGGCCGGAAAAGAACGCGCTGTAAAGAAAGAAGCCGAGTAGGAAGTACACCGGAAAGAGAAGTCCCTCAGCCCAGGAAAAGTGAAGAGCGAAGTCGCCGGTGAGCAAGGTCGCAGCCAGCGCCGAACCCGTCAGCAGCGCCGCGGCAGCCACCCAGATGGCAATTTGGGTCATGCCCACCGCGCCCACGCCGAGCAGCTTGCCGGCGAGCAGATCGTCGGGACGGGCGATGGCCAGCATGACCTCGAAGATACGCGAGGTCTTTTCTTCGATAACCGAGCGGGCCATATCCAAGCCATAGAGCAGGATGGGCATGGTGAGCAGAAAAGCCATGCCGAAAGCCTTCTGGAACGACGCCATTCCATTGCTCTTGGCAGCTTTGCCCTCCTTATTCACCTGGAGGGTCTCGATGGAGACTTCTTTCAGCAAGTCTTCGGTTTCGGCCTGCTTCATGCCCCTGGCGGTCAGCCGCTCATTCAGCAAAGCATGATTCAAGGCATTCTTCAGCAGATCGGTGGTCGTGAAGTCGCCCGCGGACTGGGAGGCATAGGTAGCCGTCAACGCTCCGCTGGGAGAACTCTCGATCGAAAGGAATCCGTCGATGGCCTTGCTCTGGACCTGCTTCTGAAGAGCGGCGCGATCCTGAGCGGTTGCCGGAGCCACAACATCCACAGTGAACTTCGCGTCCTTGTCGTCCAGCAGTTGGCGGCGCATATTGTTGGCCAGCGCCGCGCTGCCGGCGGCAATCGCCAAATGCTTGCCCCTGTCGGCGTTGCGGCCGGTGAAATAGCTCGCGCCAAGCATCGCGATAATCAGCAACGGCACCAGCACCGTGGAAAACCGGAAGGCCCGCCCGCGTATCTGCTCCAGGTACTCGCGCCGGGCAATGAGAAGAATGTTACGCATCGGCCTTGCCTCCGACGGTCTGGATGAATATCTCTTCCAGAGATGGCTCGACCAGTTCGAAGCGGAAAATCGTCGCCGCGGCCGCGGCTTCGCGCAGCAGTTTCTGCGCGTCGCCGTGCGACTTGAGCTTGATCTCGGCGTGGCCGGAGAAGTTCTTGGCCTCGGCAATCTCGCCGCTGTTCAAAAAAGCGGAGCCTCCCTCGAACTCGACGATCACATGGTTGCGCTCATAGCGGCTCTTGATCTGGCGCAAATTGCCGGCCAGCACAGCCTGGCCGTTGTCGATCAGGCAGATCGAGTCGCACAGCTTCTCGACCTGTTCCATACGATGGGTCGAGAAGAGAATCGCCTTGCCCTGAGCCTTGAGTTCCAGCAGCGTCCGCTCCACCAGCACGGCGTTCACCGGGTCCAGGCCGCTGAACGGCTCATCCATAACGATGAGTCCAGGGTCGTGCAGGAGCGTGGCGATAAACTGAATCTTCTGCTGCATGCCCTTGGAGAGTTCTTCGGTCTTCTTGTGCAGCGCATCGGCGATCTCCATGCGCGTGGCCCACGCGATGGCTCTTGTGTGCGCCTCTTCCGCCGCGAGTCCGTGCAACTGGCCGAAGAAGACCAACTGGTCGACGACCGTCATCTTCTTATAGAGGCCGCGTTCCTCGGGCAGATAGCCCACCCGCTCCAGGCTGCGGCGCTCGAAAGTCTTCTCGAAAAGGCGTATTCGCCCCGAGTCGGGAACGGTGATGCCCATCATCATGCGAATTGAGCTGGTCTTGCCCGCCCCGTTCGGCCCCAGCAGGCCGAACATCTGGCCCGCTTCGATGGACAGGCTCAGGTCGCGGACGGCAACCTTGTCCCCGTAGGCCTTGGTCACTCCCGCGAGTTCGACAACCGGCATGGATTCTCCCGCCGCTCTCATGCGGCAATTTGGCTCTGGTCAAACCGCGGGTACGGTCTCCTGAGCAGTGTAGCAAAGCCCGCTCAGGGCATGACTCGCCGTGATCTGGATACGGCGAGAAACGCGCAAATGTTCCGGGCGAGTTCAAAATGAGCTCTTTGTCGCCGGCGCAGCCGGTTCGGTCTTCCGTCACCGGAACGTTTTGATTGTTCCAAATTGGTTTGATGTTCGTGCTTTTTCTCATTTGGGATCGGAACTAACACAAAAGTGTTATAAGGGACGACTAAAGTGTTACCGGAACCCGACAATAGGGCAGGGCAAAACACACGCCATGAGGGTATATTGGCAAAAGATTAAACAAAGTAATCGCACGAGGGGGAAGTCCCCGGAAGGCAACGCGGCCGGGCTACCTCCGAGAGCGGTTTTTTGATCAGATTCACGTGTGCGGCAAAGGAGTTCGGGCCATCTTGGGTGTTCGGGAGGAATGGTTCCGATCGTTTGATCGGTCCAGGAAGGAAAGAATGCACTTCTGGCTTTGACAAACCCTGTTTCTCCATTAGAATTGTTTCCCCCATGGAATTGACGTTCATGCGATTGCCCTGACAGAATGGGATGACGACATGGCGACCTTGTTGAAGATGTTCGATGGCGATTTCGGTTTTCGCAAGATCGAGCCCTTTGCCGGGCCTGAGCACAAGCCACAGACCATTGCGGAAGTCGATGTGCATCAGGGAGTTCTCGAGGATCTGGCATTAAAGACCCTTTATCTATGCGGTTCACTCTCCGTTCTTGAGCTTTCCGAAAAGACCCGGCTCAGCTTCGGGGTGGCAGAGCAACTGTTTGAACGGATGCGAGCGGAGGTGCTCTGCCAGGTCACGGGAATGACCGGCACGATTCCTCATATTGCCATTACATCGCAGGGCAGAGCGCGAGCCCTGGACCTGATCGCCCAGAGTCACTACTCGGGCGCTGCGCCGGTGACTCTGGAGAGCTACGTTGAGCAGACGCGGAAACAGAGCGTCCAGCATGTTGAGGTGCACGCCTCCGACGTCAAGCGCGCCTTTTCCCATCTGGTGATCGACGACGAGACGCTGCGTCAGTTCGGAACGGCGCTCAACTCCGGAGCCTCCATTTTTCTCTATGGCCCGGCGGGTGTCGGCAAGACCGCCATGGCCGAGACTTTGTCGCGGGTGGTTGCCGAGGATGAAGTATGGATTCCGTACGCCGTGGAAGTGGACAATCAGATCATTACAGTCTACGATCCGGCGATTCATAGCCGCATGCCGGAGTTGGAACCCGAGAACCATGACGATCGCTGGGTGCTCTGCCATCGCCCCGGAGTTCTCGTCGGCGGAGAACTGACCGGCGAGATGCTGGACCTGCAGTACAACACCACGACAAGATTCTATGTCGGCCCGCTGCAGATGAAAGCCAACAACGGGGTTCTGATCATCGACGATTTCGGGCGCCAGCGGCTTCGCCCGGAAGAGCTGCTGAACCGCTGGATCGTTCCCCTCGATCGCAGGATCGATTTTCTCACTCTGGCGGGAGGAAAGAAGATCGAAATTCCATTCGAGATGCTGGTCGTCTTCGCATCCAACATGGATCCGGCTTCGCTGGTGGATGCCGCGTTCCTGCGCAGGATTCAGACCAAGGTCAGGATCGGCGCGTGTACGGAAGAGCAGTTCTGCGAGATATTCCGCCGGGTTGCAAAAGAAAGAGGAATCGACTACGACCCCGGCGTCTTCTACGATCTGATCGACTTCGTCCGCGTCACCCTGAAACAGGAGTTGCGCTCCTGCTATCCAAGGGACATTGTGAACCAGGTCGTCTGGTCCGCCCGCTATGAAGGCAAGAAGCCATATCTCGATCACGCTGCCATAACTCAAGCGGTTTCGGCTTACTTCCTGACAAAATAGCGGGTTGTGCATAGACGCGGCGAGCCTGGGTGCCCCACCCTCGCCGCGTTCTTGTTCTTGCGGCTAGAGCATTTCACCTAATGGTGTATAGTATAGGTGGCGATGCTCCGCGCACATGCTATGGCGCGACCTTATTCGGATGATTTGCGGCGCAAGCTGCTTGAGGCCTTCGACCAAGGCAAGGGAAG
>Ga0326728_10004502_pt1 | contig 41045 bp, 40 predicted proteins | sample MB3enrmetagenome_FD_207602 | JGI IMG/M metagenome (GOLD analysis project Ga0326728, IMG submission 207602) | Lab enriched peat soil microbial communities from McLean, Ithaca, NY, United States - MB31MN | ecosystem: Environmental > Terrestrial > Soil > Wetlands > Peat | place: USA: New York... | reverse complement strand
CACAACAACAAGTAAATAGCAAAGAACAACTCAACCATATACCAAACGCTCAATTCCTACACAAATAAACAGCTGAAAGTTTCGAGCCCCTTAAATATCAATGCATTTATTGTCTATTTTACTGGGGAATCAAGCTTTGACTGAAAAACAGGAATGGCAGCATCTTTACATGCTCCTTAAACTCGCGGAAATGGGTGCTTACCGCCGAGTCGCCAAAATTTCAACCGAATTTTTAGCAGGCAAACTTGGGATTTCCCAGCAAACCGCGTCACGCTATTTGATAGAGCTTGAGCGTAAAGGGTGGATTAAGAGGACCATTACTCCAGAAGGGAGCTTAATTAAAATTGAAGAGGCTGGAACTAAAGAGCTGCAGAAACTTTATTCTAACTTGAAATTTTTGGTTGAAAAATCGTATCCGCCTTCGGTAACTTTGGAAGGAACGGTTTTCACGGGTTTAGGTGAAGGCGCCTATTACATCGCCAAAGAGCCTTATCGAAAACAGTTTGCTGAAAAGTTAGGGTTTGAACCTTACCTTGGCACGCTTAACCTTAAATTATCAAGTGATTACGACATTAAAACTCGCATGGAAATAGAAGCGTATCCAGCAATCGAGATTACAGGTTTTAAGAACGAAGACCGAACCTTCGGTTTGGTGAAATGTTACCCTGCAGTCATCGATAACAAGGTTAAAGGCGCTTTGATAACGGCGCTGCGAAGTCACTATGATGTTTCAGTACTGGAAATAATTGCGCCTGTGTGCCTCAGAAAACATTTAAACCTTAAGGACGGCAACACGGTGAAAGTGGAAATCTACATTATGCCCTAGCTAAAACGGCGAAATGGGGTGCTTGTACTTAACTGAATACTGCTCATGCGGTTTACGCATTGTACCTAACCAATAACCAATTAGCAAACCGAAACCTAACCCGCCTATATGAGCTAAATCGTTCACGCCTGGTCCAGAACTGATAAGCAGCAGAAAGAACGCGTAAACCAACGCTCCAAGAATAGATTGCCTAACAGAACGCCTATTAAAAATCACAACTGCTCCGAACAATGAGAAGATTGCGCCTGAAGCTCCAACCGATAATAGGTTTGGTCCAAACGCTAAGGAAACAACGTTGCCTGCTAAGCCTCCGACAAGGTAGATTCCAAGGTACTCGGGCAGAGAAAACATTTCTTCTCCGCGTAAACCGAAGATGAATAGAAAAAGCATGTTGCCTCCAATGTGCGCTATTGAAGCATGTATAAACATGGATGTGAAAAGCTGGTAGTACCAGCCATGGAGCACAAGAAAATTATACTGACCATATTGAAGCATAAGATTGTAATTCGTATTCAGCCAATTTCCGCCAACTATAGACGTATAAATGTAGACAGCGACGTTTATGGCGATTAGAATGTACGTGGGCTTATACTTCTCTGAATTCATTCTGGAAGACCAAATTTAACCGTCAAGTTTTTCAATTATTTTCTGTTTAATCTTTGATGAACTATCTAAAGTATAATCTTCAAACTTGCCGATTCTAACAACCTTAATATTCAATTTGTGCGAATCCACGTAATTCCGCACTTCCTTCTCCATTTCCTCTTGGTCGTATCCTAAAGCAATCACATCGGGCTTAACGTTCTCAATAACTTCCCCAATGTCAAAGTTCTCGTATCCAAGCACTGCTTCATCAACAACCTTCAACGATTCAACAAGTGTGCGACGTTGATCCTCAGACATTATGGGTTTTCTGCCCTTGGTTTTCTCCACCGTGCTGTCTCTTGCAACGATAACTACTAGTTTAGCGTTTTTTCCACCTGCTTTTTTGGCTCCTTCCAAAAATTTAACGTGACCTAAATGGAGCAGGTCGAACACGCCCGATGCTAAGACAACTTTTTTCTTTCTTGGTTTGTTGGCCATTCAAATTTCACAGCGCCTAATAGTCTTAAAGCGTCAAGGAGCCCTTCACAATAGGCTACCGAAGTTAGGCTGGTTTCAAACTTGCCCTGAGCCTTATAATACTTTGCGTCCTTTAAGTAATCGGAAGCCCAACACAAAATATTAGTCACAGCTTCCTCCGTAACATTTATGGGCACTTTTGTCTGTTGCAGTTCTTTGAGGACTTTTTCCGCTGAAGAAATATACTTTGAAGTAAGCGCTTCTAGACTCATTTGGCAAGACTCCTGAACTCTGATGGTGCACCAGCCAAAGCAATCAAGGATTCAGTTTCCATAAAATGCAATTCGCCTGGAAAAATCAAACTGTAAGGTGGCTTGCCGAAGTCATAATTTACTAAATTTTTCACGAAATCAGCTTTCAACGTTGGATTGTTGCTTCCTGCCCGTGCGATGCCGACTGCAGCTGTGTCTGGGGTGATTGCGCCTTTTTTGTTTTTTTGTTCAACCTCAAGCAGCATTGCGATGGCTTGGTTGATACTTAAGAACTGTTTTTCGTTTGCTTTTAAATCTAAAAGGCAAAGGGTATGCAAACCAAACTTCTTGTTTTGAGCGATAACATTGTAAGGGGTCTCAGAAAAATTTTCAGGGAAGGGAACGGTAACTGTTTTCCCAAACTTGTAATTATGCAAACCCGATAAGCTAATTATCGCTGAAATTATAGACGCCCCATGGATAATCCGTGTTTTTATTCCATGTTTTTCAGCATCAATCCGCAAGGTAACATGTGTTGTGGCGATAAAAGGGTCACCTGGAACAAGAAAGGCGGCTTTGCCTTTTCTGGCGGCTTCAAGAATGATTGCGCCGTTTTCTTCTTCGAGTTCACGCCTTGAAACTACTTGGATTTTTTTGCCGCATAAGGTCTCGAAACGTTGCAGGTTGAATTCAGGCATGAGGCTAGTGTAGAGTTCCATGAAAACATAATCGGCAATCTTGGTTTCTTCTAAACCTTTGATGCTTATGCCTTTTTCATCGTTTAATCCTAAGCCTATGAAGACAAGTTCATTCAATATTGAGCCCTTGTAAGTAATTGAGAGGGTTAAAACTTAAACGTTATTTTTTCTCGATTTCGCCTCTTTTAATCAGTTCGTCGTAGCAAATGCGGCAATCATCCAGAGAAGCTCCAGTGCGTTCGCAGAATACCGTAAGAATTTTTTCTACGGGTTCATCGGGTTTTTTTTCTTTAAGCTTTTCCTTTAACTCTTGAATCATATGTTCATCGACTTTACTGCTCATCTGCATATCCTTCCATATAGATGTTATTTATGTTCAGATGTTATTTATGTTGTTCTTTCTCAAAACCCTTTCCCGTTTTTTGGATGGAACATTCAACCAAACATTTATATGATTTACGTCAAAAGAGAAACCTGAGCATTTCAGCCGTGTAGCTGAAGGATTGAACTTGAATGAAGCCTGTTGACAATTTAGTTAAAGATAACATAAAGAATCTTAAGCCATGCGTTCATGGCGGAGAGGTTTTGGATGCTGCATACAAGAGCGGTTTTAAGCGGGAGGAAATTTTAGATTTCAGTTCAAGCGTGAATCCTTTAGGTCCATCAAAAAAGGCGCTTGAAGCAGCAAAAAACAGCTTTAAAGAAATTCCTGCTTATCCCGATTCAAATTCTAACGAGTTACGTCAAGCTATTGCCAATCACTTTAATGGATACGGATTAAACAAAAACAATGTCGTTGTCGGTAATGGCTCTACTGAACTTATGTACTTGTTTGCTGAGGCTTTTATGAAAAAAGGCGAGACCGCCATTATTCCTGCACCGACATTTGGGGAATACGAGAGTGCAGTTAGAAAGACTGGTGAAACACCGAAATTCGTAAAGCTTGACAGGAACTTCAACATTGAAGCGGATGCTTTTGAACAGGAAATGGCGGGTGCAAAAATTGTTTTCTTATGCAACCCCAATAATCCAACTAGCATTCTTATTCCAAAGGAAACTTTAACCAGAATAATTGAGCGGGCATTGGAGCAGGGCAGTCTTGTTTTTCTTGATGAAGATTTTTTGGAGTTTGTGGAAGACGAAAAAGCCCTATCAATGATAAACAAAATAAAGAGTTACCCGAACCTGTTTATTTTAAGGTCTTTTACGAAAATTTTTGGTTTAACTGGTTTGCGGGTTGGCTATGGAATAGCCTCTGAAGAAATCATCAATGTGCTATTGTGCGCGAAGATTCCTTGGAACGTTAACTGTTTAGCGCAGGCTGCCGCTGTTGCTGCGTTGAAAGACGAGGAGCATCTAAGGGTGACCCGTGAACTTATCAAGAAAGAGAAAAAACAACTATTAGCCGAGTTAGCAGAAATTAAATCGTTCAAGGTCTACGCGCCCGCCGCCAACTTTTTCTTTATTGACATTCGCAAATCAGGCTTAACAGCGACTGAACTGAAGAATAAACTGTTGGGGCAGGGCATTTTGATCAGGGACTGCACATCTTTTAGGGGACTTGACCAATACTATATCCGTGTAGCCGTTAAAACCCGTGTGGAGAATGAGCGGTTGATTGAAGCTTTGAAGCGGACAGTGAAGAATTAGAAAAGACTAAGGTTTGAGTAATAAACTATGTTTTCTTTTGATCTCTCTTTCTTTGTCGATTCCGTGCTCATTTTCATTTTAGCTTTCTTGATCGACGCAATCATAGGCGAGTACCCTGACAGGATTCACCCAACCATTGGCATAGGCAAAATAATAGCTTACCTCAAACCAAAACTGAAAAATCCAAACCCCAAAATTGAGAAGGCAAACGGCGTCGTATTAGCCTTAAGTGTTATCCTGCTTGTTTCGGTTCCTGTGTTTTTGCTGCTTTTTTGGATTAGGCAATCTTTCGGTTTCTTCGGTCAAATAGCCTACATTATTGTTGGCGCAGTTTTGTTTAAGGCTACTTTTGCAGTAAAAGGCATGGGCCAATACACCAAGCCAATAGCCGATGCGTTGAAGAAGAATGATTTAGCTGAAGCGCGGAAATGGTTGCCCTTCATTGTCCGCCGAGACCCGAACACGCTAAATGAGAGACAGATAATTTCCGCTGCCGTGGAATCCATTGCGGAAAGCACAACAGACGGCATTACCGCACCATTCTTCTTCTTTGCCCTCTTCGGTGTACCAGGCGCATTTGCGTACCGCGTTGTTAACACGTTGGATTCTATGGTTGGCTACAAGAACCCTGAAAACAAGAATATCGGATGGTTCTCGGCGAATTTGGATACAATAGCGAATTATATCCCTGCCAGATTAACAGCTTACCTAATGGTTGCCGCCTCATTTCTTTTGAGAGAAAACTGGCGTGAATCATGGCGCATTCTGCAAAGAGACAAGAAAAAAACTGCTAGCATAAACGCAGGCTGGACAATTTCAGCCATGGCCGGAGCATTAAATACGCAACTGGAAAAGCAAGGCTACTACACTTTAGGTGATGATCACGGCATTTCGCCAGAACACATCACAAGGGCACTGCGTGTGATGACGCTGACTGCCGTTCTGTTTGGTTTAGTGGTGGTTTTGCCACTTTTGGCTTTAAGGGTTTATATTGAAGGGCTCTAAAGTGATTCTTCTACGCTGTTTTGTTCTGGATTTATTCCACTTTTACAAAGAGCTTGCCGATTTGTTTCTTTGAAAAAGTTAATAAAGTGTGGTTTTGGACTTTTACTCTTTACTCAAGTGCTAAAGTCTGCAACTTCCTTTGTAATTTAGAGATATTCCCGCTGTTCAAGCTATCGACCATTTTTTCTATTTCAAGCATGAACTGTTTTGTTTTCTTAATCATTTTTTCTAAATCTACGTTCATTTCTTGGGTGTAATATTGTGCTTCAACGCGGTTTTCTTTGGAATCTCTCAGCTCTTTGATGCTTTCCGTGGGCATACTATCGCTGAAGAGGTACTCAAACACAGCTATGGTGCAGTCGTGTATTTCGCATTTAACACCAATCTTTGAAAGCAATGAATAAACTGCAAAGTACTCAGCGTAGTAACTGGCAGATACTGCCCATTCAACAAGACCCGCCTGCGCATTAACCTCCATGGATTTTGAGGCATTTCTGGATTTTTGGAGGTAAGCTTTTACTAAATTCTCTGAAGGCTTTACTACCCGTATGCCTTTGCTTTGTTTTAGGCACCACTGTAAGCGTCTTTCATTTTGCATAATGTCGCCACAGCATGTTGCATAGGCTGTCTATTCCTTTAAGGACAATATGATTAGCAACAGCTTCCATTATCAACGGGTCATTGTTTTCCAAACCATTGGAAAATTGTTTTTCTGAAACGTATTTAATGTTGATCTCTCTGCTGAGTAAATTACCAATTTCCTTAAAGACGGACAAATCGGGTTTGCTATCACCTATGATTAAAATGTCCATGTCACTTTCTTGCGTCATATTTCCTTTAGCGAAGCTTCCGAACAGCAAAGCTGTTTTTCCAAGATTGTCCGCGGTTTCACTTACAAGCTTCTTTACTTCAAAATTGTTGTAAAGATACTCTATTGTCAAAAAACACTCGGCAAGCACTAAATAATACTGCGTTAGGTAATTATTGAGGTTTAAGCGGTATTCTTTGTTTTTTCCTTTTTGGATGCTGGTTAGAATGTTTGTTTTTTCTAATCTGTTTAGTTGTATGCTTATGGCTTTTACGTCAACTTGGGTTTCCCTCGCTATTTCTCTTAAATAACATGAGGTTTTGTAGTTAGTTGTAAAGAGTGCCAAAACCTTAGTTGATGTTTGGTTGATGAGGGTTTGTTTATTGTAGTATTTATACAACATATGTTGTAATAATACAACAAACAATATTTAAGGATAACGCAAAACTTATGTTGTTACAAATTCCACTTCCCATTATTATTTAAGAATCTATATTGCCGCTTTTAGTTGCATAGTTTTTATTCAGGTTTAGCATCAGTGTATTGGCATCAGAGAGGGAACTACGGGTTTGAAAGGAAAACCGCTAGTCAGCATAGTCAGCGCTGGCATGTCCAAATTCGGCAAGCATGATGGTTTACTTGCAAGAGAAATATTTTCCGAAGCAGCTAAAGAAGCGTTCAGCCGCTGCCCTAAACTTGACCCGAAAAATGATATTAAAGCCATTTTTATCGGGCACATGGGTGAAGCGTATGAGCATCAAGGGCACATGGGACCAGCCGTTGCTGATTGGGCGGGGCTTACTGGTATTCCAGCCACTCGGACTGAGGCGGCGTGTGCTTCTTCAGGCGCTGCATTGCGAACGGGGATTTACGCTGTAATGTCTGGTCTTGCAGATGTGGTTTTGGTGGGCGGCGTTGAGAAAATGACGCATCGCACAACAGTCGAGGTTACAGAGTACTTGGCTATGGCGTCGGATTACCCGTTTGAACAGTGGCACGGCATCACTTTTCCTGGCTTATTTGCAATGATGGCAACAGCTCACATGCATGCGTATGGCACAACGCAGGAGCAGATGGCGTTAGTAGCCGTCAAGAACCATTATCATGGAAGCCTCAACCCTAAAGCGCATATGCAAAAAGAAATTACCCTCGAAGCCGTCATGGCATCACGCCCCGTGGCTTGGCCGCTTAAACTCTGCGATTGCTCACTGATAACCGACGGCGCAAGCTGCATAATACTAACAAAGCCAGAATTCGCCAGCAAATACACCGATATGCCCGTTCACATAATCGGCAGCGGACAAGCAAGCGACACCATCGGCTTATACGAACGCAAAAGCCTCACATCGCTAAACGCCACACGGCAAGCGGCGAAAACAGCCTATAAAATGGCAAACACAAAACCACAAGACATGGACTTAGCTGAAGTTCATGACTGCTTCACATTTGCCGAACTAATGGCTTATGAAGACTTAGACTTCTGCCCCGTAGGCGAAGGCGGCAAACTAATTGAAAGCGGCGAAACCCGCCTCGGCGGACGCCTTCCAGTTAACACGAGCGGCGGCTTAAAAGCCAAAGGGCACCCTGTCGGCGCTACAGGCACAGCGCAAGCCTACGAAATGTACCTGCAACTTACAGGGCAAGCTGGAAAACGCCAGGTAAAAGACGCGCAAGTAGGCTTAACACATAATGTTGGCGGGTCAGGAGCTACAGCGGCAGTTCACATTTACAGGAGCGACCAGTAATGAGCACACAAGAACCATTCACAATCGAGCAGTTCTACAAGTTCCTTCAGCAGCAGAAGCTTATGGCTGGAAAATGCCTCAAATGCGGAAAAATCCATTTGCCCCCAAGACCCTTATGCGACAACTGTTTCTCACAAGAGTTCGAGTGGGTCAGCGTTTCTGGAAGGGGCAAACTGCTCACTTACACAGTAATCCATGTTGCACCACAGCAATTCCAAGCCTTAACGCCCTACGCCGTGGGCATTGTGCAACTGGAAAACGGCTTGAAAATCCCCGGAATGATACCGGGCTTAACACAAGAGCAGCTAAAGATAGGCATGGAGTTAACGTTAGACTTCGGTTCATGCAGCTCAACGCAGCAGTGGCCGCATTGGACAAGATACTGCTTCAAACCTTGAAACCTTAAGCGAAAATAAATAAAAATTTATTGTGTTTGAAGCTTAAAAAAGCAGGTGAGTTCCTACTCCACGATTGGAAAATAAAACCCGTGATTCAGGAAGAGAGGGGGAAATACGTTCCAACCATTTCATAGGCACCCTCACCTACCAAGTTAATGCTTGCTTGTTTAATATAAATTTTCACCTAACCAAAACTTGTTGCTCAAACTTCGGCCACGTTTTTTATTATGACACGGAAAAAAGCTTTATTGGCGTTGGATAACTAAGCTTCACTTAGAAGCTGAATAAACAGTGAACGAAAAAAGTAAGTTTTGCCTTGTTTCATGCAGCGTCTTAAAAGAGGAACTTGAGCAACTGGTCAAGCAGGGGAGCCTTGATGCAGAATTAGTTTTTGTCAGCAAATACTTCCATGTAGATTACGAAGTATTAGAGAAAAACCTGCGTAAGGTCCTAGAAACAACTCTGAAGCGTTTTAATGGCAAAGTAGTGCTCGTTTACGGCGACCTCTGTCTTGGCCCAAACAACGAAATGAAAAAACTTGCCGAAGAATACGGAATCGTTAAAGTCGACGCTGTAAACTGCATCGATTGCCAACTTGGCGGAAAAGGCGTATTTCTTGAAGCAGACCCGAATCATAACCTCATGTTTATGGGGCCAGGAATGACACAGTTCTTCAAGCATATGAAAGAAAAAATGCTAAAAGAAGGGGTTGATGAAGCAGCCTTTAAGAACATGTTCAGCGGCATCAAAGGCCTCGTGCTACTGGACACTTGTGGAGACGCAGAAAAATACAAAGAAGAGCTGGAAAAGTCGGGCATTGAGCTTCCGATTCTGGAAACAAGAGAAATAGGTCTTGAAAACCTAAAACGAGTGATTTTTGAAGCAATTGAACGTGCAGCCAGAGTCACCTGACTCTTTCAACGCTCGAAAAAAAGTAATTGAATGTTTGAATATCTTGGATTAACCGCAAATATTAAAGAAACATCCGCATAATAATGGAAACCATCACGTGTGGATGTGAGTTAATGACGCAAACGGTTACCTCCCAAGCTATGAAGAGAGTTGAAGATTGGAAGTCTCGATTAATCGACCTCTCAAAAAGAAACAACCTCATATATTTCCATAAGGCAAAGCGTGGAAGCCTGCCTATTTCTCAACCTGACATGCAAGCAATCTTCAATGCTCTCGTGTTAAAGAAGCGTCGTTTAGAATTCTGCTTGCCTCCGGAAGAAACAATAAAGCCTGAAAAGCCAGACAAGATAAAAGGCAAAGTTAAAGCTAAAATAGCGAAAGCCAACGCAAAAGCCGATCTTAAAGAAACCGTTCCAGAAGAACCAAAGCAACGTCCCACCGCAAATCAACTGGTCAGCGGAAGCTTAACGCGTGCTGATCTTGAAAGAAACCTCAAAAACTTGCAATGGCGCTCACTTCTGGATTACCGAGAACGCGGCGTTCGCATTCTGCATGCGGCTTTCGGCACCTTAAACTGGGTAGACTTGGAAACAAAAGAAAAAGTTCAGTCGCCCCTGATTCTTGTACCTTTAGAGTTAACACGGGATTCAATACGGAAACCCTATGCGATTGCAGTGCCGCCAGTTGAGGAAGAGGCTGTTTTAAACCCGGCGTTGCAGGTTAAACTGAAAAACGACTACAAAATTGAATTGCCCCCTTTGCCAGAGGAATGGGAAAAACAAAAACTAGCAGACTACTTCAACTTGGTCAACCAAGCTGTTGCTGAAATGGGTTGGAAAGCAGAGCCATCAGTTGACCTGGGGCTTTTTTCATTCCAAAAACTAGTCATCTACAAAGATTTGGAAGCAAACGCTGATTTAGTTACTCAAAACCCGATTATTCGAGCAATCGCCGGCATAAAAGAAGACAACCTCATCTTAGACGGCTTGCCAGACGAGAAAGACGTAGACAAAATTGAGGCTCCACAGAACACCTATCAGGTGCTCGATGCTGACAGCAGCCAACGAGTCTCAATCGAATATGCATTGCGAGGACAAAGCTTCGTCATGAAAGGTCCCCCTGGCACAGGGAAAAGCCAGACTATCGCAAACATAATCGCAGAATGCATCGCCAACGGAAAATCCGTGCTTTTCGTAAGCGACAAAATGGCGGCTCTCGAAGTGGTCTATAAGCGGTTAAGCGAGGTTGGTTTAGCGCATTTCTGCCTTGAACTTCACAGCAGCAAAGCGAACAAGCAGCAAGTCGTAGCTGAACTCAAACGCAGCCTCGACGAGAACCTTGTTCCCCGCAAGTTGCCGTCGGCTCATGAGTTTGAGAGGATGACTGAGTACCGTGAAGCATTAAACGGTTACGTGACCGCTTTGCATGAGAAACGCCCGTACTTGCAGAGAAGCGCTTATGAAGTTTTAAGTTTGATTTCAAGCCTTGAGTGGGTTCCCTTTGTTCCTGTAGGCTTAACTGAAGTGGGGACGTTGACTCCTCAGAAAATGCATGAACTTGAAGAGCTTGTTTCTCAACTAAGCAAGGTTTGGCAAGTAATAGAAGAACCAGACTTCCCATGGCTAGGATACCGAGCTCACAAATATGATCTTGAAGTCCGCTATGAAGTTTTAACAATGCTTGAAAGCATTAACGAAACATTACACGAGTTACAGGTAGAAGCTGAAGATTTTTCCGCTAAGCTGGGTGTGTTTCCGCCTGAAACGTTTGCGCGGATAAAGTGGCTCCTTGAAGTAAGCAAGTTCCTCTATGAAAGCCCCAAGCCAGAAGCATACTGGCTAACAAACCCAGACATTGAAAAACTCATAAGCGAAGCTAAAACTTACGATGACACTTGCGTATGGATTAAGAACACGCGTACCAGCCTAAATGAGCGGTACAACCCGTCCTTGTTCAACTTAGTCCTCAACAGGTCAACGGAAATAAAACAGGCACTTAAAGAGCTTGACAAGACGTTGCCAGGAGTAGAGTTGGAAGAAGGCGAATTTTTACAGAAACGAGAAAAACTCCTAGCATTCGTAAAGTACACTCAGGTAGCCTCAAGGAAGTGGCGTGAAAACTCTCAAGCACTCGCTCCACTGCTAGGATTAGATAGTGATGGCTTGACGATTAAGCAACTAAAAGAATTATCCAGAATGGCACTGTTATGCTTCGCAGAGGACAAACCCGAGCTGCAATGGTTTGATTCAGCATATTTTGAGCAAGTTCAAGAAATAGTTTCAAAAGAAAAACGGCTATACCAAGACCATAACTCGCTAAAAAGCAGGTTAGACGCAACTTACACCGATGGCGTTTACGAACTTGACCTTGATGGGCTCATAGCAAGATACAGTGGTCCATATCAGAGTTCTCTGAAAATATTCAATTCAACTTATCGCAGCGACCAAAAACAAATCGCCAGAGTGACCAACGATGGCAAAGTTCCAAAAACCGTACTAAACGACCTAATTGACGCGCGTAAAGTCAAAAAGCTGCATGCTCAGATTGAAGAGTCAGCTGAAACAGTTCGAACCCTGCTGGGTCACTACTATCATAAGTCAAAAACGGACTTTCAAGGCGCAGAAAAAGCCATAGAATTAACAGCTGAAATCCGTAAACTGTCTTGGGCGACACAGATCCCAGAAAACCTCCTCAAACTAATCACTAACACCTCCAACCCCTCACCCATGATTAAGAATTTAGGCTTAGAACTTCAGGAGTCAGTTGATAGGTGGGAGCAGCTTGAAAAAGACTTAGAATCACTGATACCAGCAAGCATGCCTAAATCCGATACCGCTATCACTCAAACGCCGTTGCCGCTGCTTGAAGAATGGGCGATCGAAACAGAAAAGCAACTAAACCCCCTGTGTGCACTGACAAAAGATACACTGGCGACATGCAAGCAAGAACCAGAGAGCTATAAGCAACTCTTGGAAGACCTCAAAAACGCTGAAGAAATACGAAAGAAAGAAGCCGCCATAATAGGCGAAAAAGCCCAACTTGAAGCAAAATTCGGCTCCCGCTTCAATGAGTTAGAAACGGATTGGCAAGATATTTTGACTGTTCTTGGCTGGTCGAAGAAAGTTCAAGCTGCATTCCTTGATATCCCAGTTCCACAGGCTTTTGCACAGATTGCCTCTCAAGGATTAACTGCTGCGCCATCAAGCACAGAACTTAACCAAAAATACGAAGCTTCTTTAAAGGTTCTGTCTGATTTTGAAGCCCGCTTTGAATCGGAAATGAAGTATCAAAGCCAGAGGCTAAAGGAATTAGAAATTAAAGTGATTGTCGAAAGAATCAAAGTGCTTCGAGACCGCGTTGATGACCTGCAGGTTTGGATTGATTTCCAAGACCTCAAAAACCGTTTTGCGTTAAGAGGCTTAGACGAGTTCTTCAACCGTTTGGCAGAGCAGCGTCTTCCAGCAGCTGATTTGGTTGATGTTTTCCGCAAAGGTGTCTATCAAGAATGGATAAATAACCTCTACAACGAAGACCCGAGGCTGGGCAGGTTCAGAAGGGAGAACCATGAGCAGTTAATCGATGACTTCAGAAAACTAGACCAAGACCTCATTAAGCTAACATCCAGCATGGTTATTGAACAGGCAAACAGCCGAAAACCACAAGACATACTGATTCAAGCAGCCGACTCCGAAGCTAACATTCTTCTCAAGGAAGCCGCAAAGAAAAGGCACCTAATGCCTATTCGCACGTTACTACAAAAGATTCCTAACCTGCTTGTTAAACTAAAACCTTGTTTACTGATGAGTCCCATAACGGTCAGTCAGTTCCTGCCTCCTGAAAGCAACAAGTTTGATTTAGTTTTGTTTGATGAGGCATCGCAGATTGTTCCTGAAGACGCCATCGGCGCAATTTACCGTGGAAAAACACTGGTTGTTGCAGGCGATGACAAGCAGTTGCCGCCCACATCTTTCTTCCAGAAAAACCTAATTGACGATGTTGACTGGGACGAGTTAAGCGACGAGGACGTGGAAGTCTTCGACAGCATCCTTGACGAGTGTTTAGGCATCGGGTTACCCGTTAAAACTTTGAAGTGGCATTACCGCAGCAGGCATGAAAGCTTAATTGCGTTCTCAAACCACCGCTTCTACGACGACAACCTGATAACTTTCCCAGCTGCAAAAGCCCAAACCGACAGCTTAGGCGTAAAGCTAGTTTACGTTCCTGACGGCATCTATGACCGCGGCGGCCAAAGAAATAACCTCAAAGAAGCAGAAAAAGTAGCAGACCTTGTTTTCGACCACTTCCGTTTGTACCCAAAGAAAACTTTAGGTGTTGTAACATTCAGCATAGCACAAATGGAAGCCGTTGAAGAAGCCATAGACCGCCGACTCAAAGAGCAACCGGACTTCGAACCGTTCTTTAAAGAAGACCGACTGGAAGGATTTTTTGTCAAGAACTTAGAGAACGTGCAAGGCGACGAACGGGACGTTATATTCTTCAGCGTCGGATATGGGTACGACCAGCAGAAGCAGATGACAATGAACTTTGGCCCGTTAAACAAACCAGGCGGCGAAAGACGCTTAAATGTTGCCGTCACTCGTGCCCGCGAAAAAGTAGTACTGATCACCTCGATTAAAGCTACTGATATTGACGCTGAAACTAAAGCAGTCGGCGTGCAAACTCTACGCTACTACCTTGACTATGCAGAGCATGGGCCTGAAATGTTGGAGTCAGTTAAGTCTAGAGAAGGCGAGTTCGAGTCAGCCTTGGACGAAGATGTGGCAGCGGAAATAAAAAAGATGGGTTATGACGTAGTTCCACAAGTCGGCTGTAGCGGTTACAGAATCGACATTGGTGTGGTCGACCCTGTTAACCCTGGAAGCTTCCTGCTAGGCATAGAATGCGACGGCGCCACATACAAATCCGGCAGTAGCGCACGAGACAGGGACCGCCTCCGCGACCAAGTGCTTAGACAGTTAGGCTGGCGGATTCACCGTGTTTGGTCTCCAGCGTGGGTTGCCAGACGTGACTCTGAAATCCGACGGTTAAAAGAAGCTCTTGAGCAAGCTCAACAGTTGCAGCTTGAAAAAGACGCTCAAAAACCAGTTATTGACATAAAAGAAAATATGGCTCCAAAGACTGACGTTCAAAAAATCCAGTTTGCAGGCATCGAAAAAATCGGTGTACCATACAAAATTTACCCGCTTAAAGCCACATTTAATCCTTACATTAAAGTTGCCACAGCTAACTCCACGTATGATTCGCGGCAGAAAAACGCGTTTCATTTTCCAGAAAACAGAGAAATGCAGACAAAACTTCTCGCTGAACTAGTGGAAAATGAGGGTCCAATTCACTTTGACTATGCTGTTGAACGTTTAGCAGCCGCATGGGGTATCAAACAGGTAACACCGCAGATAACTCATGCTGTAAAAGAAGCACTCAGCAACTTGCTAAGAGAACAAAAAGTAGTGATCAAAGGCAGTTTCCTCTGGCCGCCTGAACTCAAAGAAACACCAATCCGCGTTCCAGTGCAAGGTGTTCCTGAATCCAAAAGGAAACCTGAGTATATTGCGCCTGAAGAAGTTGAATCCGCTATGGAATTGGTTGCTCAATACGCTTTAGGCATAAGTGAAGACTCATTGATTGCTGAAACTGCAAAAGTGTTTGGGATTAACTATTTAGGCGAAGAAGCTAAAGAAGTGTTCTCTGAAATACTGAAGCGGCTGGTAAGAGACAGAAAACTTGTCTGCAAAGACGACGTCGTTACCGCTGCTTAATTTTCATTTATTTTCTTTATTAGAGTTGGCAGGTCACTTAATGAGGTTATAATGTAGTTTGCGCCATTATTCATCAACTGCTCCATTGAGGACACGCCCGTCGGCAAACCTACCGCTATGGCTTTCAGTTCCTTGGCGCTTTGCATGTCCCTGACGCTGTCTCCAACTACTAAGGCGGTTTGCATGCTTGCACCTAACCCTTTAAGTGCAACTTCAAGCTGTTCCGTATGCGGTTTAACGTACTTCACCCTGTCTCTGGCAACTACAATCTGGAAGAAATCTTCTATCTTGAAGCGTTTAAGGATATAATTTGCCGCTTTTTCATTGTTGATTGTGCATAAACCAATTTTCAGGTTCATGCGCTTTAGTTCCTTGAGCGTTTCATTGGCTCCTGGCAGCAAACTTGTGGTAGAGGCGGCTTCCATCTCGTACTTCTCAGCGATAGCCATGACTTGACTGCGAACTTCTTCAAATGCAATAGCAGGTTTACTGCTGTTTTTAACAAAAATTTCCGTTTTTGCCAGCATTTCAAAGATGCTTTCGTTAACTCTTAGAACTGATGCGGGAACACCTATTCTCATCAGGTAACTTCTGACTTCAGCGCGGAGCGTTTTGTAGTCCAAGTTGAAGTGGGCAAGTGTTCCATCTAAATCAAAGATTACTGCTTCTATAGGCAAGGTTATTGACTCCGTACTAGCGAAACTGGGGTTTACACTAACTCTTATAGAAATATACTTTGCGGTGTTGGGTTCTGTAAAGTCTCCGTCTGTTAACTTTCTGTTGCTGTCTCCTGCCAAAATCGTCTGTTGCCATTTATGTATTTTTTTCGTCTGCTGATGGATTTTTTCCTTGAATAAGCCGATAAAATTTGTCATCTAGCCGCTAGAGAAAGAGAGAGAATCACGCAAAACAAAACAAATAAGCAATAAGCGATTAAGAGTATTATACTTGACCAAATTGAGAGAACTAAAAGAAATAGCAAAAGACTTGGACGCTATTCATGATGAAATGAAGAGATGGATTCTCAATTTAGGAAGAGAATCGGCAAAAGCAGAGTGGGATAAATTGGTAAAGAAAGAGGTCGAGTTAGAAAGAGAATTTGATAAATCTTTAAACGAAAAATATAAAATGACGTAACGTTGCGTGGATAAACTTCAATCTGACCAAACCCTTCTGAATATAAAAGCGACTTTAGGGCGAACGACTTTTCAGAAAGACCTTTATCGCGCTCGCCAAAAAGCTAGTAACCACTGGTGTTTCTGTCAGAGCGTTAAGAAAATTCTTTTACGTTTCGGCTCTAATGACTCCAGGAATCTTATTCAGTTCGTCTATCACGTTCTGCTCGATCTTTTGGTGCACTAGGTAAACAGCGATTGCATAGCCCTCTCCTATTTGTCTTGACGGATTCTCCCTTATGTTAACGCCGAAGTCAGCAAGCACCTTGTCGATTTTGGCAAACATTCCTGGCTTGTCCATGTGATAAATAAACAGAGGGTAAAACCGTCTTTCTTCTAACTCGATGTTTTCCCCAACGTTAACGGCGTTAGAGAAATTTCCATACAATAGATAATCAATGACGACTCGCGCCATCTCTATCGAAGTTTTCTGCTGCGCTTCCACGGTTGATGCCCCCAAATGTGGAGTCATAACGACATTATCCAGTTCCCTTAATTTGCTTCTGAACTCGGTCCCTTCCTCTGTGGGCTCTTCCTCGTAAACGTCAAGACCCGCCCCAGCCAAGCTTCCGGCTTTCAACGCTTCATACAACGCCTTCTCATCCACGTTGCGTCCACGAGCAGTATTAATCAAGTAAGCAGTCGGCTTCATCAAAAACAACTCCTTCCTTCCAATCACCGTCTCTTTTCCACTTGAATTCACGCTAACGTAATCAGCACTGGAAAGGACCTCCTCCTTCGGCACGTACCGTATCTTGGAACCAGAAACCACAACCGGATCATACCCTACCACGTCCATGTTAAACCCTACCACAAGCTCGCTAAGCCTCTGCCCGATTCGTCCACACCCTAAAATCCCCAAAGTCTTCCCAGAAAGCTCAACACCCTCAAAACCCTTCTTTCGCCACACGCCGCATCTCAGAGAATCATGCCCAGGCACCACCTTCCTTGAAACAGCCAAAATCAAAGTCAAAGCCAACTCCGCTGTCGCATTAGTATTCCCATACGGCGCAGACTTAACCACAATGCCATTCTCAGTCGCAGCAGCTACATCGATATTATCAGTGCCTACACCAGCCCTACCAACAATCTTCAGCCTACCCAGAACTCCTGACTCGATAACCTCACGCGTGACGGCAGTTGCACTCCGCACAATCAAAGCATCAAAATCCCCCACCTGTTTAACCAGAGCCTTCGCATCTCTCCTCTTACAGTCTGCCTCGATTCCAGCAGCCTCAAACAACTTCATGCCTTCCTTATCCAAACCATCATTCACCAATACTTTCAAACCAGATCACATCCTTTGTTCAATCACGGTCGCAAACAAGAGCCTTTACTTGTACCAAGTTAGCAACCATCGATTTTAGTTTTTGCCAACATCCCATCAACTTTAGGCTCTTGGCAGCGCTAAAAAGCTTCCACTTGCCTCAAGAAGGGAGATTAACTATCGAAAAATTCCCAAGCAACATTGAACCGCCATGGGTCACCCTTTTCTGTGAGTTGTATTTTTCCATCTTTAGTTTCAATTAAGCCCTTCGCTTGCAATCGGTGAATTGCCTCTGGGAATGCCTCTTCGGGCAACTTGCCAAAACGAGACTGAAAAACGTCACGATCTAAAGGAACACGAATGTAAATGAGCATCATGGCTTTTCTCATCTCATCTTCAACCGAAAGCCTGGTGAGCCGCTCAATCGGAAAAGCACCTCTCCCCACCGCTTCAATATACGTCTGGATATTCTCGATGTCAGAATACAAAAAGCTTCCAATATGGCCCATAAAGAAGCCTGCTCCAGAACCTATCACTTCGGAAGAAGGTTTTTCAAAATCTTCTTTAACACGGGAAAATCTGTTGTGGCAAGTAGGGTAATACCCGTTCTCCCTGAAAATATTGGAAGCTTCAAGATACATTTCCATTTCAACACTGGCATCGCCGGCCGCAGGCAACTCGCCGGATTCAATTTTCTTTCTAAGAAAAGTATCAGGATACAAATCCAAAGGATAACAATCTACACTCTCAAGTTCAAGCTCCAATGCCTGTTCAATATCTGCCTTCCACTGCCTAGGCGTTTGGCCTGGTAAATTATAAATCAAATCAATGCTAACACCAAGTCCCTGCTTTCTAGCATGTTTCAGTTTTGCCGCAACTTCACATTTGCTGTCACGGAGCATCAGAATTTTGCGGAATGCGTCATCGAACGTTTGAACCCCAATGTCTAATTGGTTCACTTTTTGCGAAGAAAGCAGGTGTATTTTACTTTCGGATAGATTGGTGGTGCAAGCCGCAAATTTGGTCTGATGGTCTTTACTAAGGTTGAAGTTTTCTCGGCAGAAATTCAAGATGTCCACTATTTGTTCATTTGTCAGGATAGTGGGGCTTCCACCACCCACGTAGAGTTCATTAAAAAGACTGGTCTTGACATAATTCTTCTGGGCGTAGAAACCTAATGCTTTCTTCAGAGCAGTCAGATAAGGGACAATGCTCTGCTTATCGCAACTGACAGGAAAATAGCAAAATGAGCACTTTCCTTCACAGAAAGGAATCCACGGCTGCAACTCTCTTGGTTGATCAATCGCGCTACCGGTTTTCAGAAATTCAGCAAAACCTGACAAGATACTGGAAGTAGGAAGAGCCCTATCTCTGTAAGTCATAGGAGGCCAATGTTGAATAGTCTTGTATGGCCAACCATTATTTGCATCCTGCAATAAGCGACACCTTTTGAGTAAAGTATCATTTTGCCTTTTAAAGCTAACCATACATCGGAAAGAAAAAGCCTTAACCGCTTATTTGCTTCCCACAATTACGATGTTTTCGCTTTCAAAATCGCGAAATTTCGCAAACTCAAAATTCCCGTAAGTTCTCAAATTCTTAAAGCCGGCTTCCATCATCAAAGAAGCGAGTTTACTTTCGGAAAGCGGGTTATAATCTACAGAGGTTACTTCAAATTTTGGAAGACCATCCTTTTCGATGTATGAGATAACGTTGAAGGTCACTTTTGAAGGATAAAAATCTAAGACGTAAAAGAACAGTTTCAAGTCGCCGTTAGGTTCTTTATGGTGGTGAACTGGAAAAATCCTTGCTTTATCCCTGATTAATTTTGGTATATTTCTTATTTGAACTATCACCACGCCTTCCTCGCCCAAAACGTAATACATACTTTTCAGAGCCGATAATACTCCCTGCTCTTCCAGTTCATGGGTTAAGGAGTTGCCAACGCAGACAACGCAATCAAATTTTCGTTTGAACGATTCGGACAGTTTTTTAAAATCCGCTTGAACAAAGTTTAACTTCACCCCTGAAGAAGCAGCATTTATCTTTGCACAATTTACCATTTCAGGACTTAAATCGCAACCTTCAACATGGAAGCCTAACCGCGAAAAAGCTATCGCGTGCTTCCCAGTTCCACAGGCGCAGTCAAGAATAGATTTCACCTTGTTTTCTTCCAAAATCTTTTTGCAAAAAGGAATAATCCTCTGATACCGCTCGCTTGAAAGCATGACATCATATTTTGAAGCAAACGCATCATAGAACTGTGTTGAATTATTATTCATGTTTTACTCGCCTGTTCTTATTCAACAACCTCTATTATAATCCAAATATAAGGTTTAAAATGCAAGTTGCAAATCTCCAAGCATGCGAATATGAACTTTCCACTTTTTTTAGTCGCTCCCAGAAAGGTTAGCTAAGGATAGGAGTTAAAGTTATATGAAGAAGCTCCATTGAATACTGCTCTGTTGAAAAATTGGGCTATTTTGAAATTGGAGGCATAAATTATGAAATACCCCGCTGATTGGGAAGCAATATTCATACTTGAGGACGGCGAGAAAGTACGCTTTCGTCCAGAAGTGAGGAGCGATACAGAGTTGCTGTGGAACATGATTTCGTCTTTGTCTGAAAAAAGTCTGTCATGTCTGTTGCCTCCGTTCACCAGAGAAAGAGTCGAGGGATGGACAAACAGCATAGACTATGAAAAAGTTCTAACACTTGTTGCCGTCATAATAGAGAAAGGCGAACAGAAAATTATTGGCACAGCAACACTTACGTTCAACGCAATGGAAGGTTTCAAACATAAAGCTGAATTGAGTATGACAGTGCATGATGGCTATCAAGATAAGGGCATCGGCACCGCAATTCTAAAACATCTACTTGAAATCGCCAAAGTGAAAGGGCTACGAAAAGTCGGGCTTACTGTAAACACTGACAATGACAAAGCCATCCATCTGTACAAAAAAGTTGGTTTTGAAATAGAAGGCAAACTCGCTGAAGAACATTACTATGACGGGAAGTTTAAGGATGTATACAGAATGGCTGTTTTCTTATGAAAAACTGTCACGTTTTTAGCAAGCCATCTACCGCATACTCAAAATATGAAAACACAAAATTTCAATTCAAAAATAGTTGAAGGGGTAAATTCGATTTTTTTCCAAGTAAGACAGTGATTGCTTAGTTTGCTCTAAGGTAACTTGTTCCAGAACGATTTCCGGGCTAATTTGATGTTCTTCAATAACTTTTGTGAACTCTTGCCAGTCGATTTTGCCTTGGCCGACCTCTAAATGCTGGTCTTTTTCTCCGCAGTTATCGCTAATGTGCACGTAAGAAATCTTGTTGCCGAGTGCATCTGCCCATTCACAAAAGGTGGTCTTAGAGTAAACATTTGAGTGAGCGATGTCAAAGCAGACTTTCAGTCTTGACGATTTGACTTCATCAAGTAGTTCCTTGAACATTTCCGGGGTCGGTTCCCAAGTATTTTCTAAGAGGATTGTAAACTCGTGTTTCTCAAGTACTTCTGACCAGAAGGCAGTGTTTCTTTTAACCCAGTTTTTCCTGTAATAATCGTTCCTTACGAGTGGATTAAAGTTCCCGTGGAAAACGACTTGAGTCGCATTCAATTTTCCAGCAACTTCCAAGCTCTCAAAAACCCGTTCTCTTGAGACTTCTGCTATTTTCTTGTCGCTGCTGTGGATAAGAACGTCTTGGAATGCTCCGTGGAAAGAGATTTTTCCTTTGAACGCAGAAATTCTCTCCTCATGCTCATCGAGAATCTTGTGCCAGTCGGCATCGTATACATTCGCATAAGCAAACGTCGCAATTTCCAAGTTGAACATGTTCTCGTCTGCGAAATCAACGAAATCTGAAAAAGACTCGTGGATTAAAGGTTGCACATAGATCTTAGACATAAGCGCCACTTTCCATAACTCATCACCAGAGGCTATATTTGTCTTTCAACCACTGAGAAGCGGATATACTTATAATTAAAGAATAATCAACCTCTCACGTTTAAAGGAAGATAATCTAAGCTAAGGCTTATATAAATTCATGAGCAACGTCAATGCACGATTTAAAGTTTAATCGCTGGGTTAATGATGAAGTTCAACGTTGAAATTGAGCCTATTGAAGCTGAAGTCAGGGACAGCAGTCTTATAATTTGGTCCAAGACTCCTCTGAGAATACTTAGTTCAGCCGTTTTGAACGGCGGTTTGAAAGAGGCGAATGGAATAATTAACGTTCAGGTTTCTGAGGATTGCGGGAACGATAAGAACGATGAGCACTGGAACGCTGAAGACTTCTTGATCAGGAAAGTACAAAGACTACAACTTCCAAACGACCAAGTGGTTGGATTGATGACTGCTGCCAAAATGCAGAACGTCGCAGTATCAAGTAAAAAATACGATGAAATAACCCTGACTGTTTTTGCCACGGCTGGAACATCCATCGCGGTCACGGCAGGTGAATCGGCAGCCTCAAAGGAGCATTCTTGTCGACTTGAAAAATGTGGCACGATTAACATTATTTTACTGGTAGATGGGAATTTGACTGAAAGCTGCATGGTGGATGCTCTTAAAACGGTTACTGAAGCAAAAACGGTCGCATTACGAGAATTGGACGTAAGAAGCCAGTTTTCAGGCGACGCCGCTAGCGGAACGTTGACGGATAGTGTTGCAGTGGCATGCACCAAAAAAGGAGATGCTATAAAATTCGCTGGGACCTTCACGATGCTTGGAGAACTCATCGGTAAGTGTGTGAGAGAGACAGTGAAAACCGCCATTTATAAACAAGAAAAGCTTGTGCCAGACAGACCCCTGACGGAAAGATTGGCGGAAAGGAAAATATCACTTGAAAGCATCATGTCCCTTCTTCGCGAACCACATATTATACATGGAAGCCCTAAGTATCAGCAGCTTAAGAAACAAGTCGAGCAGACTCTATCTGATAGGAAAATAGCGGCGCTGGTCATGGCAAGCCTCAGGTTGGATGATGATTTGAGGAAGGGCTTAATCCCTGCAAGCCAATCCAATAACAGTATAGATAAGATTGTGTTTGAAGAGATTATTCGGACTGTATTGAGGGACTGCTTATCTGAGGAGAAAGTCATTTCCGAATTTGACTTCAGAAAAGAGAATCCTCTTAACGAAGACAGTATAGGCCCATTCACTAAATGCATTTTCCTAGCTATTCTCAACAATGCTTACTCAAGCATCTAAATCAGTGACCGCAATGCAGATACAAAAAAAGAGAAAATACTCACGTTGAAGGGGATTCTGTGGTTGCGATGCGCTTTGGAAGCGTTCATTGAGTTACGATAACTTTCAAAGGTTTCTCCGCTGGATTATCAACCGTTTCTAATGCTTTTTCAAAGTCATCAAGCTTGAACCTGTGCGTAATAAGCCCTTTTACATCCACCAATTTTCTGGCTATTAACTCGACAGCAGAGGGATATTCAACGGGTGAGATGTACATTGTGAAAAACAACGCTTCATCAGCATCCTCCAAGTTCAGGTAACCCTTAGATTCACCCACTAAAGCGACTTTGCCTGCTTTCCTTACTAAATAGGGTGTCTGCTCCACCGTATCTTTATTTCCAGCAGCTTCAATCACCAAGTCGGAGCCTATTTTAGTCAGCTTTCTTACGGTTTTGATTACGTCTTCTTGTTTAGCGTTTATAACTGCGTCGGCACCGTACTTCTCGCTGAGTTCAAGCCTGTAATCCTCTATGTCTACTGCGATAACTCGGCATCCCTTCAACTGCGCCACCTGCGTCATAAGTAAGCCAATGGCTCCTTGCCCAATTACGGTTACCCAATCGCCAAGATTAGGCTTCATGATGTTTAGCACGCGAAGCGCCAAAGCAACAGGTTCCACAACTGCTGCTTCCTCGTCACTGACCTCTGAAGATATAGGAATTAGGCTTCTAGGCAGCATAGCTTTGGATTCTGCGAAGAAGCCGTCCCTTGTTAAACCGTAAAACTTGCCTCGGATACAGTAGGTTGGCAATCCCCGCAGGCAATAGTAGCAGTGACCGCAATTCACTATGGGCACCATTACAACCCGTTCACCAGTGTCAACACGGATCCCCCAAGCGTCATGCCCAAGTATTCTGCCTTTTTTCATCCATTTCCACTCGCCCCTGTACAAGTGCATGTCGGTGCCGCAGATGCTTCCAGCCTTAAATTTCACAAGCACTTTTCTGCCTGTAACTTGTGGTTCCGGAACCTCTTCAATTTTGATGTTGTGAGGTCCACGGTATACAGCAGCTTTCAAAAAGAGCCAACCTCTGATAATTCAAGCAGCGATGGCGAGGTATTAAGTTTATCGTATGTTGTTGTTTGCGTTTTGCGTTAGGTTAATAACCCTAATAGAGTATGCATGGTTTGAGCGCCCATGAATTTAGATGAGTACACGAAGGAGAAGCTTTGGCAGTTGCTTGTTGAAGCAGTTCACGCTTCCGTTATGTACCCGACTCATAAGGCTTACACTCGCGATAGCATTTTGCCGCAAAAAGCCGATGTTACTGCAAATGAGCTTGCGGAAAGGCTCGGCATGCCGCTTGGGGAAGCACTGGTAATTCTCAGCGAACTGACAGAAGAAAGAAAATGCCCAACGTAGATGCTTCTTTTACGGTTTTTTTTGTTCAGTAGTGAGTCAGTTTCGAATGCTCAGCAACAGCCCAAAGGGGTCGGCCAGGCATCGTTATGTTTATATAAACAGGTCGGATTAAATATCGCCAACGAGAAAAATTATTGAAGGGAAAATAAATGGCAGTAGAAAAACGTAAACTAAGCTCTATGACTTACGCATTCCTTATAATTGGTCTATTAATTGGAGTCGCTTTAGGATTTACAATAGGTTACCTCACTGATCAATCGCAAATCAGCTCGCTGAACACAAAAGTTGCGAACCTTCAGACCTCCGAGACAAACTCTTTAGTCAGTTTAGCTTCTAGTGGGAAACCGTTTGCAGTCGGTGCAGCCGGAACTTTGACATACGCCTTCGGCTTAGAGCTGACCAACTTTGAAGCACTGTATCCCAGCATTACAGTCGCTCCTCCTCTGTTCGAGGGAAGCGGCTTAGTTGCCCAAGAAGAAAACCTCACACAATCGTTAAGTTTGGAAGCCGCCGCTGACACCACCGCTATGCCCACCGTCCTCTTTCCGCATCTCGCAAACTACGAAATTGCCTTTGGTCAAACACAAATGGTCATCATCGTCAACCTCAAATTATCAGGCGGGCTAGAACTGTACAACATGTGGAAAGCCGCACAAGGGCTTGCAGTAAATTCCACCGCGTGGACTACGGCTTGGAAAAACATGTTTGATTTGATTGCAATCAACTCGACCACCGTCGTCGGTGTTTCGAATCCTTTCACTGACCCGAGCGGTTTTCAGGCTGCTGGTATGATTCGATTGGCAGGTTTAACGTTCTTTGGAAATGTAACGTACCTTTACGACGCAATATACAACAACCCGAGTAAATATTACATGACAAATAGTGAAAATGATTTGGTTCCGCTTATGCAGACCGATCACATAGATTTCATAACATCAGCTTACGAGTCCAACGCCATACCGCAGACGACAAATCAGACGAGCCTCGCCTGGATCACGCTACCAACCCAAGTTAACTTAGGAGTATTGGCAGACACCTCATACTATAACGAAGCCAACTTCAACTACTCGGAGCTAGGAACAACCCAATCATTCGTCGTTAACCCCGTCCTCTATTGCGTCACGATTCCAACAGTCTCCACAAATTCCGCAGCAGCCACCTTATTCATCCAAACCTTATACAGTAAAACAGGTCAGAGCATACTTGAGCAATACGGCATAACACCCTTCTCGAAGGGCATCGTCTACGGAAGCTATACTAGTGTTCCAAGCGTAATCCAACCATACACAGTGGCAGTTAACGCAACATATGAATCCCAATTTGCTGGGGCCTGATTGAGTTTAATGGAAAATTCAAAGCCTTCCTATTCTTCTGCAGTGCAATAACAATCCTCTTTTTTATCTATCCAATCCTGCTTATCATAGCGCTCGGCACAAAAAACCTCATTTCTGCGCTCTCCACAGGCTCATTCATTGCTTCAGTTGACGTTACTTTCGTAATTGCGACAGCTGCAGCAATAATCTCTGTGTTAGTAGGTACACCTTTCGCTTATCTTCTAGCTAGATCTGAATTCAGATTTAAAGAGGTTATCGAAGCAATCATTGATATACCCATTATGGTTCCCCACGTTGTAGTTGGCATAATGATAGTGTTAGCTTTCTCCTCTCAATATGGATTAGGCCCCATTCTTCAGGGACTCGGCATTAACATGATCGACACGTTGATAGGCGCCATAGTCACAGTCACCTACCTGTCAGCAACTTACTCTATAAGAGTGACTGAGACCTCGATAAAGACGATTAACCCAGATATCGAGTTGACCGCTCGAACACTTGGATCCTCACCAGCATTCACGTTTATCCATGTTATAGTGCCCAGAATCTGGAAGTCAATAGCCAACGGAGCATTACTCACTTGGGCAAGGGCAGTTGCGGAGGTGGGAGCGCTGCTGGTGGTGGCTTATTATGTGTACTTCAATGGGAATGATGTTTATCCAGCTTCAATCTACATTTATGAGGGGTTCCAAGCATTAGGGTTAGCTGGTGTAGTAAAGTATTCGGCAGCTCTTCTCGTAATAGTTCTCGTTATATTCATCGTTTACAGATTTATTCTGAAACGCCTTTGAAAGAAGGGAAAATTGTTGCTTCAATTACTTAATATTAATCTCACGCTGGGAAATTTCAAATTAAACTCTGTCACACTGAATGTTGATCAACAAGAATACCTGATCATAATCGGGCGAACTGCAAGCGGCAAGACCACGATTCTCAAGACAATCGCAGGAGCCTACAGACCATCCAGCGGTAAAATATTGATTGATGGCTCAGATATTACAACTCTGCCTCCTGAAAGAAGAAGTATCGCTTACGTATCACAGATTTTTTCTTCATTTGATCCAATGAATGTCCGAGGCAACATAGAGTTCGGGCTCAGAGCCAGAGGCGTGCCAAAGCCGGAGAGAACCCAGTTGATTAACGGAGTGGTCAAAGACCTAGGCATTGAACATCTACTAGATAGGATGCCAGTTACGTTAAGCGGTGGAGAACAGCAGCGCGTTTCGTTGGCAAGAGCGTTGGTTACCAGCCCGAAGATATTACTTTTGGATGAACCGCTTTCGATGATAGATCCCGAGACTAAAGGGTCAATCATACGGCTGCTTAAAGCGATTCCTGAAAAGTACAATATTCCAGTAGTTCATGTTACTCATGAATGGGATGAGGCTTATTCATTAGCAAGTCGAATTGCTGTTATAAATCAGGGCAGAATAATTGAGGTTGGTGACCCTGAACAAATATTTAATGAACCAAGGAGCTATCTTACAGCGAAGCTGGTGGGATTCTATGATATGCACAAAGGAGATGCTACTCTTACTGATTCCGGGTCTACCATAAAGTTGGAGAATGGTTTGGAACTGAAGTCACGTATGAAAATTAACGGCTCAGTTTACGCCTGTGTGCGACCTGAACGAATTAAACTAAGCACTGGTGACGGGTTCAATACCTTTGAAGGGAGAGTGGTAGACGTGTTCAGGGAAAGATTTGGGTTTCGCATAATTATTAATATAAAAAATATTGAATTTACAGCTCTTGTTGGAAGCATGCTTCCAAGGGGAGATGTCGTAACAATTACAATACCAGAAGACAGTGTGTACGTGATACCTGCTCCAGAATCTAACGGCGTGCCCATTAACGGCTAAACAGACATTGATTGTGGTTGGTCGGAACAGGTCTGGCAAGAAAGTCTAATAAAAAATGCCCAATTACCCATTGATTAGCTTTTGATTAGCTTTATATGGTCTTTGCGACATAGCCATATCTAGAATGCTTACCAACAAAAAACACAAGCTCTCATGCAAAGTCTGGATAGAATACAAAGATAAACCGCTAATAGGCAAAGGCGGGGCAGAAATTCTCGAAGCCATTGACAAGGAAAACTCGATTTCTAAAGCTGCAGAAACGTTAGGAATGTCGTACCGTTATGTTTGGAATTATCTTCATGATATTCAAGAGACGATGGGGGAGCCAATAGTTGAAACTTTCAAAGGCGGGAAATCCGGAGGCGGAGGCGCAAGGTTAACTGATTTAGGCAGAAGTTTGCTTGGGGAATATAAGCAAGTGGAGAGCTACCTCGGTAAAGTTTTATCGAATTCAGGCAGTTTGGAGGTGAAAGGTTTGAAATTAAGTGCACGGAACCGTTTTAAAGGAAAAGTTGTGAGTGTTGAAAAAGGAGTTATTACAGCCAAAGTCAAGGTTGAAGTAAAAGTGCCCGTGACTATTACGGCGGTTATAACTAAGGAAGCAGTTGAAGATTTAGATATTAAAGTTGGCGACGAAGTAGAAGCAATCGTAAAATCGACGGAAGTAATGATTGCCAAATAATTTTTTCCTCTGAATCCATAAGCAGTATCAAAGCTTTTTAGAAGCGACTAATCAAAACAAATACCCTCTTTTTGATACTTGAACCACTAGCAAAAAGACCACCCCTTTTCCCAACTAACCACCCAAATATTGGAGCAACCTTGGGGCCTCATCTTTAGACTTATTTTTGCTAGTTAAAAAATTGTCTACCTACTATTATGGCTAAAAAACACTTTATACTGCAAGAATCAGGATACACAGTTTTTTTTACTCTACTACGTACCTGTAAGTAATGTGTTCGCCTGCCGTTGTGCTTTTCCTGGTGATTTTCAGTATATCGCCTGGTTTGGCGCCGATTGCTTTAACCGCTGGGTCGCCGGATTCTATCTGTGGAATCTGGTAGGGCTTAACTCTGTATTGAGCGAGAAGCTGGTTCTTTTCTTTTTCGCTTAGGATTTCGTGAAGGGGGACTAGTGCATGCTCGAAAATGTCGAAAACTGGGAAAGACTTGGGCAGTAATTCAACTTGTTTCTTCTTTGCGCCAAGTTTAACAGCGTGGGTGTAACGTCCTTCAGTGACTACTATTGCGCGGTCGATTTCTTTTTCTTTCATCACCTTGTAGAGTGTGTTCATGGCTGCGATGCCCACGGTTGCTTCACCTAAAATGCACCAGACGATAGCTTTCTCTTTATCCTGTGGAATGTCGATCATGTAGGCTATTTCGCCGTCATGTTTTTCTTTTTCAAGCAGTTTGTATTTTCTCAGTTTGATAAGGACTTCTGCCTTGCGTTCTTCAATTGTTTCTGTTTTAGTGCTCAACATAAACCCTCAAGATGAGAATACCGCGAAACCATAATAAACTATTACCCTTAAACTTTTCCCCTTAAAAAACCGCGACGCCAAAGCATTTCAAGGTTTCTGTTTAATAATACTTAGAAAGCATTGATTTTTTGCTTAAAACCAAAAGTTTTTTTCGGCCTTTGTTTTCAGTTTTTTCCCATATTTGCCTTTATTTTACATTTTTTGTGATACCGTTTTTTGGCTGTCCTTTATTGCGCCTGCTGCTTCAAGTGATTTTTCATTGGATTAAAAATGATGTGAAACTTAGGCTTTTACCAGTTTATAGCCTATTTTTGGTCCCATTCCATAGGTGTAAGCTAAGTTGATTATCATTATTCCCATCGCTTCCAGATACCGCGATGCCTTTAATGATCCACAATCAAGCGGATCAAAACCGATGTCCCGTGCTAGTTGGGCTACGGTTTGTTTCGCTTTCAAATCGTCACCGGCGATGAAAGCTGTTAATTGTTCATTGTCAACTTTGCCTATGCTTTGGTTCTGTGCGAACACGGTATTGAACGCTTTGACTACGCGAGCTTTAGGCAGCTTTTTCTGGGTTTCTTCTGCAGCCGATGTGGTACAGCTTATTCCTAACTCCATATTCGGTCCAATAGCATTCATTACGTCGATCACTATTTTTCCGTCAACGTATGGTCTTATCTCCTCTCTGGCATCGTTTGCGTTGCTATGCGGTATAGCAAGTATTATTATTTCTCCCCATTTGGCTGCGTCAGCAACTGGTTCTGCAGGGTCTCTGTGACCAAACTTCACTTCATGCTTGCCGCTTAAACCACTGGACAACGCGCTGCCAACGTTGCCTTTTCCTATAATAGCAATTTTCATAATTTTAACCTCAATTAATGAGCATTGTTCGGCGCTATTAAAAATTGTGATTGCACTGTGCCTACAACAAACGCTTCTATAAGAAACACACGGGTCAACGCTGAAATCCTATTACTTCAAAGAAATGCGAAAAGGCATCTTTTTCAGTGTTTATGAAATCAGGAATGGCTGGATTAAAGGATGATAATTGCCCTGTTTCAGGTAATTAATGAGTTGTCGGTTAGATGAAGTTGTGTAGACCCGATGGCGCATTGCGCCTTGACGTTTTTAGGTTGTTCTTTGAAATTTTGTTACTTAAAAAAAGAGAAGGAAAGACTTCGACTTTTGCCGAAGTAGGTTGAACAACATGTTTAAACCGCGACTGAATATGTACCCTGAATTTTTTTGGCTGTGATGGTGGCTTGAATGTTGAATGGGCGTTGGCGTGGTTGTTGGAACTGGTGTTGGAGTTGGTGTTGGCTTAGGTATCTGAGTTGGTGCAGGAGTAGGTGTTGGGTTTGGATCTTTAGTTGGTGAGGGCGTTGGGGTTGGTTTTGCGGTTGGGGTTGGTGTTGGTGAAGGAGTAGGGGTTGGTTTTGCGGTTGGAGTTGGTGTTGGTGAGGCTGTTGGTTTGGGTGTTGTCGTTGGAGTCGGTGTCGGCGTGGATGTTGGTGTTGGGGTTGGTGTTGGTGCTGTGTAGGCGTTGATGAAGTCTTGTCCTTCTGTGTTAGGTGTGTATGTTGAGGCTGCTGAGAGCAATCCTTCTTGGTCTGGTGCAATGTTGCCGATTGTTGCCCAGTAATAAGCTGTTAAGCCTATGCCTAAGTTGTTTGTTGCTTGGCATACTGAGTTGAACCAGCTGTAGTCTTGGCTGTAGCTTGGTCCGCAAGCTGATGCTGATAGGCAGTCTCCGAACTCGTTTATTACTAACGGCGCAGTAACGCCCATGCTTGTTTCAGCACCTTGCAATGCAGATTGTATTTGCGCTGTCGTCATGGGGGTTCCTCCTGAGCCGGCGTCGACGCCGTTTTGATCCCAGAAGGGTGTGTCGTCTGAGGGAGAATAGTAGTAGAGGTGGGTTGTGTATGCAACGTTGGTTGGGTTTCCGCCTAAGGCGCTGTTTAGCTGTGAAGCCCAAGCTAAGCTGCTGTAGTCTGGCACCCAACCGGGTTCCCACTGTACGAAAAGCAGGTTTGTTGCTCCTGCGTTCCTAATCGCGTTGTAGGTTGTTTGTACGTAGCTTATGTAGCTTGAGGCTACGGTGCCTGCTCCGTTTCCGCTGTCGCTGGGTTCGTTCCAGGCTTCGAAGATGGCGTTGGGGTAACTTTTAAGTCCGTTTGCCATTGTTGTCCAGAACGTTGTCCATTGGCTGTTTGTCCAGGTTGTCCAGTCTCCGTTTCCGTAGCTGGTTATGCCGGCTGGGCAGATATCTACGTAGATTCCGTATTGAGCTGCGACTGTGCATAGGCCTTGGAGTGAAGTTAAGATGTTGTATTGTGTGTTGTCGCCGCTGTTTGAGTCTGCTTGGGCTGGGGTTATCGTTGGGAATAAGCCGGGGAAGATGAATACGCGTATCATGTTGACGTGCCAGGTTTGTTCCCAGGCTTGCATGGTTGATGTTATGGCGTTTTGTTCCATCGTGGGGTTTTCTGAGAAGTTCCATTGGTCGCTCCAGCTGTCGATGTTTGGGTTGCTGTTTGAGTTCCAGAAGATCCAGTCTGGTGCTCCTGGGGCGCCTGTGTAGAGTCCTATGCCGCGTAGGACTACGGGGTTGTTGTCTGCGTTGAGGATTTGGTTTCCTTGGGTGTGCAGTGCGGGTGTTGTTGCTGCGTGGACTGCGGTTGACGCGAAGACTGACAGTATGCTTATGATGAAGATTGCGATGAGGGATAGTACTGCTGGTTTTGCATGTTTTCTGAAGTTTATGGAGTGTAGTCTGTTCCCTGAATTGTCTATTTTCATTTCTCTCTCTTCCTGAATTTCTGAACCCCTACTATCGGTTTATTCTGTATTAGAGGTTTTTGCAAAGTCAATTCATATCATTAGTCAACTTTGGCGAAAGCTTTTGCGAAGTCAACCTAACAAAGCTTGCCAAGTCAACTTTGCATGCATTAAGCCATTCTCATTTTCCGCTTTTATCCCTGCGTTGCCAAGAACAACCGACAAAATATTCAACGTCAAAATGCGAATTTTACTCAAGAACTAAGGCGAGAAAAGAGTCAGCAGCCAGAAATTCCGCAACCCACGTTAAAAAATTACGTTCCTAACCCGCAACTTATTAAATTCTATTTTTTAGAAGGTTTACGACTAGTAGCTATAAAGGCACTTTCACGAGACCAACCAAACTTTTGGATTTAGCGGTCGTATCTTCGTCTTGCTCAGTCATCTTAGCAATAGGCATCTGCTATAAGCGAAATAATGCAGGATCTAACTCAACTGCACATTTTTTCGGTTTTTCCTGTTTTTCTTTGTTTAGGGCAAGCATATTTTAACGGCATGCTCTTTGAGTTAAATTGTAAGGCTGATTAGTTTGGTTGATGCATGGCGTGAACCCTACCATGTTGTGATTGAAATTGAGAATAAGCAGTGCAGAATGGTTAAAAAGCTTGCTTCCTTGGGGTTTAAGCATCTTAAAGTTGTTGATGTACGTAGTTCAAGCAGCGGCTCCGTTAGGCATTTAATGGATGTCGGCGAGGACCAAGCCCGAAAAGTTCCAGTGGAGCTTGCTGCCAAGGGGCACGTTGAAGGAAAATCTTCTGTGTGGCTTGAAAGTGAGGGCTGTGAAGTCTGCAATACAATTCTGATTCATGATGCTTTTTTAGTCTCAGGCAAAAGCATGGAGAATAATATCATAACTTACCGCTTTATGGTACCAACATTTGAAGCCTACAAAGGCATAATAACTGACTTGGAAAAAGCTGGCTACAAAGTCAATGTTCGAAAAATCGGCAAGTTTGAGCAGCAAATAGGCGTTTTAACCGAGAATCAAGAGAGGATTTTTTGGCTTGCCTTAAAAAGCGGCTTTTTTGATTATCCACGGCAAGTTAATATGGCTGAACTTGCGGCTAAATTAGGAATAAGTACAGCGACCCTTTCTGAGATTATGCGCAGAGGAACAAGAAGATTGCTTGAGCATTATTTTAAACGAGAACTGTAAGGCTCGAAAGATCTATAGCTCATCATATCTGGAAATCCCTTAGATCTTAGGGGCAATAGCTATCTGCAAAAGAACACATTATGTAATTAAGGTGTAAAATTTGAGTCAAAACCTAATGTTCTGTTACCAATGTGAACAAACAGCCAAAGGACAAGGCTGCACAGTAGCAGGTGTTTGCGGAAAAACAGCTGACGTTGCTTCGCTTCAGGATTTGCTTGTCTATATGCTTAGAGGACTTAGCCAACTATCAATTGAGGCAGGCAAAGCAGGAGTAAAAGACGAGAAAATTGATGTATTTACTTGCGAAGCATTGTTTTCTACATTAACAAACGTGAACTTTGACCCAGAAGCAATAGCCGTCTACATAAGAAAAACGGCGCAACTACAAGAACAATTACGCAGCACCCTACAGTCAGTAAAATGCAAAGCTAACGAATTGTTCAATTTGACGCTTGAAAAGACGACTGAAGGCTTAGTTGAACAGGGAAAACTTTACGGAATAAACTCTGAACCGACAATTGACGCGGACCTCCACTCACTTCATTGGCTGTTAACTTATGGTGTAAAAGGAGTGGCAGCCTACACGTATCACGCCTATCTACTCGGGAAAAAAGACGGCAAGGTGTTCGATTTTATCCATGAAGGACTCGCAGCTCCACTTAACAAGTCACTTGGCGCAAACGATTTTGTAGGTTTAGTCTTCAAATGCGGCGAAATCAACATACGTGCAATGGAACTTCTTGATGCTGGAAACACTGAAACCTATGGCCACCCTGTGCCAACAAAAGTTCCTCTTGGTCATAAAAAAGGCAAAGCCATACTGGTTTCAGGGCATGATCTAATGGATTTAGAAGAGATTCTAAAGCAAAGCCAAAGCAAAGGCATCTACGTTTACACTCATGGAGAAATGCTTCCTACCCACGGCTATCCAGAACTCAAGAAGTACCCGCATTTCTACGGTCACTATGGAACCGCATGGCAGAACCAGCAAAAAGAATTCGCCCAATTCCCAGGCGCAATCTTGATGACAACCAACTGCATCCAAAGACCAGTGGAAAGCTACAAGGGCAACATTTTCACTTCGGGACCGGTCGGATACCCAGGTGTGCCACACATCGCAGGCAAAGACTTCTCGACAGTGATAAACAAAGCGTTGGAGCTACCGGGGTTCCCAGCAGACACCGAAGGTAAATACGTTATGGTCGGGTTTGGCAGAAACGCGGTCTTAAGCGTAGCAGACAAAGTAATAGAGTCAGTGAAAAACGGGCACGTTAAACATTTCATATTGGTCGGTGGATGCGACGGTGCAAAACCGGGAAGAAGCTACTATACAGAATTCGTTGAGAAAGCACCCAAAAACACAATCATATTGACCTTAGCATGCGGTAAATTCCGCTTCTTCGACAAGGAACTGGGCACAATCGACGAAATCCCAAGACTACTCGACATAGGACAATGCAACGACGCTTACTCAGCCGTTAAGATAGCACAGGCATTGGCAAATGCTTTCAACGTGCAAATTAATGATTTGCCGCTCTCGTTTGTGCTCTCATGGTATGAACAAAAAGCAGTCGCCATCTTGCTATCGCTACTGTACCTGGGCATAAAAGACATCCGCATCGGACCAAGCCTTCCAGCCTTCATTACGCCTAACATGCTGAAAGTGTTAGTTGAAAAATTCAATATAATGCCCATAAAAACCGTTGACGAAGACCTTAAAGCTATCTTAGGCTGAACTTTGTGCCTAAGAAATATCCATTTTCTTTTTTCTTCTCATTTGCCTATCCTCTTTAGTCAAATAAAATAAAGAAAAAAACAGAAAAACGAGCGACCCTATCAAGAGTCCTGCTGCAACTGAAACATTCCCAAAGGTAAGGCTGCCAAGTCCAACTATGTCAAATGATATTGCTAAGACGACAAAGGCAATGCCTCGATCTTTGTCTATCATAGATGCAGTTGTTTTTTCTTCAGACATTTTAATTACGAAATCCTTTAAAATGAAAATGTAGTGATTAGACTTTAAGCTTTTTTATAAGCCAAGCCATGTTTTTTCCTAAGTCATCCATTGTTTTCATGCCTTCTTCGTCTTTTTCAACTTCGCCCCTTTTGTTTCCAATGCCAATGTTCCAGTACGAGGAGCCTGGGACGATCATTTGGTTAATCAAGAAGAAATGGTTTATAGCGTCAAAAGTTGTCATCACACCCGCACGTCTGGCAACAGCCACTGCAGCTCCAACCTTATACTTTAACGTGTCAGGTGTAGCTCTAGTTACAAAGCCTGCCCTGTCGATAAGCGCTTTCATTTCGGGCGACATCATTCCAAAGTAGGTTGGGGAACCTAAGATTATACCGTCAGCTTCAACCATCTTTTGAATATACTCATTCACTTTATCATCATTAATTACACAGCGCTGATTCTTTGTTTCAAAGCAAACTCTGCAAGCCGTGCAGCCCCTGATTTGCTCGCCAGCAAGCTGGATTAATTCAGTTTCTATGCCTTCTGCTTCAAGTGCTTTGAGCACGCGTTTTAGGAGTATAGCTGTATTCCCATCTTTCCGTGCGCTTCCATTAAAAGCAACAACTTTCATTTTGAAAACCTCTAAATTATATCTCTAAAAGTTGAGATAAAAAAGTATTGATAGAAACTTGCAGTAAGTTGTCAAATAATAAATTTGTAAAAATTTATTCAAATAGAGAAAAGAGTTGGTTATGCTCTAATCTAGTTGAAAGGCTTCTTCGCCATGTTCGGCTAGGTCTAAGCCTGCATCTTCTGCTTCCTCGCTGACACGCAGTGGCGAGAATACGTTCACAAGTTTAAGCAGTGCGTAGGAACCGAAGAATGCAAACGGCACCACCACGCCAATTGCTACCAATTGAGGAATCATTTGGTGTGGATTTCCGAAGAATAAGCCGCTTGCACCGTTTATCGCTGCTGATGCGAATAAGCCTGTTGCGATTGAGCCCCAAATTCCGCCTACGCCATGGCATGCAAACACATCCAGTGCATCGTCTATTCGTGATCTGCCTGCTCTCCAGTTAGCCACCAAGTTGCAGATAACTCCCGCTACTAAACCAATTATTAATGCTGACGGTACGTTGACGTAGCCTGATGCAGGCGTAATTGCAACTAGTCCAACAACGGCGCCGGCAGCGACACCTACTGCTGATGGTTTCCCTTTAATTACCCAGTCTGCAAGCATCCAGCTTATAGAGGCAGCCGCCGCTGCTAAGTTTGTAACAACAAGCGCTGAAACAGCTAAGTCGTTTGCGGCTAATGCGCTGCCAGCATTGAAGCCAAACCAGCCGAACCACAATAACGCTGCGCCTAGCAGTACATATGGGATGTTGGTTGGTTTGAATTCTGCTGAATGGTTTTTTTGATCCAAAGATTTCATGTGATTCTGCCATGGAACTGCGCATCCTTTTCTTCTGCCTACCACTAGTGCTGCTGCTAACGCTGAAATACCTGCTGAAATGTGTACTACTATGCCTCCTGCAAAGTCAATGGCACCAAAAACGTGAAGCCACCCAGTTGGATTCCATACCCAGCAGGCTATCGGGCAATAGATAAGTGTAGACCAGAGTACCATAAAGATAAGTAGTGACTTGAATCGGATTCTTTCTGCGCAAGCTCCAATGATTAATGCAGGTGTGATGGCTGCGAACTTGAGCTGGAATGCGAATTGTAATAATTGAGGAATTTGTGGTGCAAGTGCCGTATTAACCGTATTTATGCTTAAATTGCCCATGCCTAGTAGGTTTGGACTCCAGCCGATTAAGCCGTTGACGCTTGTGCCGAATACAAGGCAGTAGCCCCAGAGTGCCCAGACTATGCTTACGACTGAGAATATTACGAAGCATTGGACAATGGTTGATACCAAGTTTTTTCTTCGCACTAGGCCTCCGTAGAAGAATCCTAATGCTGGCGTCATTAGCATGACTAGTGCTGTTGCAGTTATGACCCAGGCTATGTCTCCTGCTCCCATTTTCATCTTCCTCTTTTGACATTTGTTTACTTGATTATTTTTTACCTCTACAGCTATCGTTTAGTTATATTTAAAATATACGCATATGAAATATATTGATGCTTAATTATGTGCGTTTGTCGATTTTATTATCGTATAACATAATGTTCATCCAATTTTAACCCAAAATATATCCTGATAATAAAAAAATCGTTCAAAATTAAGCCTATAATTGAAAGTTTCTAAGCTATGGAAATAGGAAAGTTTCTGCATATCTTGTACAAATTTACAGGTTTAAGTTAAAAATTTTGATAAAAAACTGAATAACACTCGGCACAAGAAACCAATTAGCATATTAAAAACCAAGCACCAACTGTTGAATAAAAGCTATTAAAGTTCTTAAAATTCTAAACAAACCTATTCTCATTCTTCAATCTGTCATAAATGAAAACCAACGTGTTTTTACAATACGCAAAAACCTTATAACATTACAAGGCTTCTTTTGGGTTGAAAAGGGCGTATTGGATGAAGCTTGGCACATATACGTTTCAACCTGAAAAGGCGCAGGGATTTGATTTCCATGTTTTACGTGTTAAAACAGAAACTGGCATAAGGATTCCGCCCGTGCAAGATATGTACAGTAATGTCGCTATTTTTGCAGACAATGTTGCTGTACGAGACCATCCGGATTGGATATCTCGTTCACTGCTGGGACCGGCGAAAATGGGAAATAACAACTTTAACTTTTATTGGGATGTTGTGTGTGCTACTCAGCCAGAGCATAGGGCTGAACAATTAAACTACCTTGCAGACGTAGATGGGCGCTCACTTGGCGTGTGGTTAAACAGCCAATATTTTGCGGAACATGGACATTGCATTTGTCCCCGTTGCAGCAGTTTGTGGAAGAAAAGTGGGTTAAGTTGGCTTGAATGGCGCAGAAGAGAAGTTACCGAGTATATTGCTCAGGTTCGAGAAAAAGTCAAGAAGGAACTAGTTTTATGTATTCAGCCTGACCCTGTAAGTTCTTTGGAGCGTTATGGCGTAGACTTTGACGACTTAGCAAAGTATGCTGATGTCTTCAATGTCGTAATGTTTAGCAAAAACTATGCCACGCCTTGGTACTGGGAAATGCTCGCACGCGCCTTCAAAAAGCTACTAAAAAAGCCTTTTTATATTAGCTTTTACGTTTTCGGTCCAGGGGACAACCCTAAAAACGTTCCAACGGCTCAAGAGTTGCTTACTGCTAGTGTTCGTTGTGCAAGAGCAGGCGCGAATGGGTTTCTGTACTTAACTGATGGCGCAAGTCAAATTCGAGCTTTCCAAAAGGCGGCTGTTGAAATGGTTGAGCTTAGAAAAAAGCTAAGGAGTTATGGCGGACAGCCCGTGCAAGAATTCTTGGATTTTGTTGAAAACTGGAGAAAAATCATATAGCTTTAGGAACTTTTTCTTTTTCCAACACTATTTAGCTTAGCTGCATGTTATTTTTGATTCTTAAAGCCGTTACATTTTTATCGAGTTAGCCTTAAGATTATGATGCGTCTGGAGCAATGCAATTTGGATTTCATCACAGATTTAACTAGAGCCGCTATAGCTTTATTCATCATAGTTGACCCTTTCGGTAATATTCCCATTTTTATAGGGTTAACTGAAAAGATTCCAGATACCCAAAGAAAGAAAGTATATAACACCGCAACGCTCGTGGGCATGGCTCTGCTTCTTATTTTCGCATTTACAGGTCAAGAAATCTTTTCGCTTTTTGGGATATCGATTAACAGTTTCGAAGTTGCCGGGGGAATTCTACTACTACTTATTGCAATCAGAATCTTGATGTCGGGCAACATACATGAGAACGTTGAATCTCCCGAAAGCATAGGTGCTGTTCCCATTGCTATACCTCTTCTCGTGGGACCAGGAGCCATTACCACAACTATATTGAACCTTCAAGCTTACGGTACAGCGATAGCGATTCTAGCAGTTTTGATTGTTTTATCTTTAACATGGGTTATTCTCAGGTTCATAAACGGCATTTACAAAGTTTTAGGCAAAACAGGCTCCATAGTTATAGCAAGAGTCATGGCACTACTTATTGCCGCCATTGCAGTGCAATATATTTTGACTGGCGTAACCCATTTTATAGTATAAAGCTCACTTCCCCAACATTCCAAAGATAGTTGGAAAGAGTAGGCACTTTTTTGTTTAGAGTAAGAGAAGCGTTGTATCAATTTGACGTTCTTTAAGCCGTTATTAACTTTTGATTGTGTGTGGAGCTAAAATTTACTTTTTTTCCCTTTAACTGAACTAACTAAGAGAACAGAAGCGGTTAAACGTCACGTTTTTTAGAAAGAAGCGCCTTAACCAAGTTGTTATCAGGTGTTTAATATGGAAAAATCTGTTCAGAAATACCTGTTGATGATTAAACTAAGTCCCAACATGGCTGCAAAACTTTATGAACCTTTGATGGAATTCCCCGAAAAACCTATGGAAGGCGTGAAACTTGAGGAGGCATATCAAGTCTTTGGACAATGGGATTTCGCAGTTCTATTTCAAGCAGACACCAACACGAATGCCTTACATTTTGTCGGAGATAAAATCCGCTTAATAGAGGGCATTATTGAAACTTCCACCATACCGCTGGCGCCGATAAAGGATTACCGCAAATAACACTCTTTTTTTACATGCTTTTCGAAGCGGCTCATTCCTTATTCAATTCCAAAAAGCAAACTATTTGACATAGAAGTGGGTTTGGGATATCCTCATATTAACCATTTTCTACGATAGTTAAACATGTGTTTCGGTGGCTGCTCAAAAGGATGAGTATTTGATCAAGCTTCCGGAAGTTATAAAATTTTTATCAGATGGCTGACAGCGATTACACAGCATTATGGCTTAGAATAATGATCCTGTTACAATCATAATTACGATTTGAAGCTCTTAATTACGATTAATAATTATCCACGTTGCCTAATTTTTCTATAGAAGGAACAATAGGCACAAATATAATATAGATATATAAACCGCTAATAGCAATTAGTAATTTAGGAGAGGGGGAGCTTCGGTATGAGGAGAAATCAGCTAGCAGTAGCGAAGATGATTTGCTTATCGACAATGGTTGACATATTCCAGTTTTTGAACTATTCAGGTTCTGGAAACCTCGCTTATATTATGATGCTCGACACTCCTAAAGTCAACGAGAAAGGAGAATGAGAAATATGAAAAAACTACAAATCATAATAATTGTATTTTTAATTTCGTTTTCAATCTGCGCATACGCGAGTATGCAAACTAAAGCTTCTAATACGTATACCTACACTGCGAGCATATCGCCAGCATCAACGTATGCTGGTTTAACCGGTGTGTCATACACTATTACATTCACTGACACTTGCAGCAATAACATGGGTTCCGGAACCATAAACATTCCCACAGGATACACTGCCGTTTCATTGACTAGTGTAACGGCATCAAATGGCGATCCTTGGTCAGGCTCTGTAGCATCTTCCACTATATCCTTTAACGCTTCTCAGAGTGATGATGAAATATCCAACGGACAAACTGTTACGGTAGTTTTCTCCGCAACAAATCCATCTTCTGCTCATTCATACACTTGGACAACCGCAGCTTATAGCGATACAAGCGAAGGTGGGACAGCCTTTACTATAGGTGGTTCACAGCCTAGTGTTACGGTGAATGCGGGTGCTGCTACTTACTTGGTGGTTACAAGTTCAAGTGGGGTTCAGACTGCTGGTGTACCATTTACTATATTGGTTACGGCTGAGGACGCTTATGGGAATACGGCTGTGAGCTATCGTGGTACGGTTGTTTTCACTACTTCAGATTTTGGGCCTCACGTTAGTTTGCCGGGTCCTTATACGTTTACGGCTGCGGCTGCTGGTGCAGCGAGTTTCTCGGTTATTTTGATGACTGCTGGTTCTCAGTCGATTACGGCTACTGATACGTCGAATAGCTCGATTGCTGGTTGTCTGGATGTGACGGTTGATGCGAATGTTGCTACTCAATTGGTGGTTACAAGTTCAAGTGGGGTTCAGACTGCTGGTGTACCGTTTACCATATTGGTTAGGGCTTTGAATGCTTATGGGAATACGGCTGTGAGCTATCGTGGTACGGTTGTTTTCACTACTTCAGATTTTGGGCCTCACGTTAGTTTGCCGGGTCCTTATACGTTTACGGCTGCGGCTGCTGGTGCAGCGAGTTTCT
>Ga0326728_10004501_pt1 | contig 41063 bp, 25 predicted proteins | sample MB3enrmetagenome_FD_207602 | JGI IMG/M metagenome (GOLD analysis project Ga0326728, IMG submission 207602) | Lab enriched peat soil microbial communities from McLean, Ithaca, NY, United States - MB31MN | ecosystem: Environmental > Terrestrial > Soil > Wetlands > Peat | place: USA: New York... | reverse complement strand
CAATGTGAAGGTGGGCCGCTACAGCCTGACCGTGGAAAAAACCGGGTTCGAGAAATTCACGACCCCCGATGTGCGGGTGGATGTGAACGCCCGGCAGCGTGTGGACGCCGCCTTGCAGGTGGGCGCGATAACCCAGTCCATTGAGGTTAAGGGAGCGGCTGCCACCCTTGATACCGACTCGAGCGAAAAAGGACAGGTGGTGAACACCCAGCAGGTTCTCGAACTGCCGCTCAACGGGCGCAATTTTTCCGACCTGGCGTTGCTCACCACCAACGTCCACCGGTCCATCTACGCATACGCCGTTCCTCCGCGCGAAGGCGCCTTCAACGCCAACGGCATGCGCAGCACCTATAACAGCTTTCTGCTGGACGGCATTGACAACAACGCCTACTCGACGAGCAACCAGGGATACTCGAACCAGGTGGCGCAGCCCTCGCCCGACGCCATTGCGGAGTTCAAGGTCATTACCAGCAACTACAGCGCCGAATACGGCCGCGTGGGCGGAGCGGTGGTGAACGCCGCCATGCGCTCCGGCACCAATCAGCTTCACGGCACCGCTTATGAGTTTCTCCGCAACACGGATCTGAATGCGGTGGGCTTCGTCTTCGTTCCCACCAACCCTTTCGTAAAGCCTCCGCTGCAAAGAAACCAATTTGGATTTACCGTGGGCGGGCCCATCAAGAAGAACAAGGTCTTTTTCTTTGGCGACTATGAGGGCTACCGCTCGCTGCAACGAGCCTTGACCTTCGATACCATTCCCGATAGCAACGATCAGCAGGGCATCCTACCGGTCACGGTGGCGGACCCGGCGACCGGCACGGTGTATCAGGCCGGTACTAAAATTCCCGTCTCCACCCTGAATCCGCTTGCCGCGACGGTGCTCAGCCAATTGCCCACCATCACCTTGCCCTCGCTCACCACGTCACGTTCCAACGATTTACAGGTGCTGCTGCTTACCCGCGATTTCTCCAACAAGTTTGATACCAAGGTGGATTACCAGATCAACGAAAAGATGTCGGGCTTCGTTCGCTACAGTCAACGCATTGACGCCCAATACTACGAGCCTGACCTCACTCCCAGCCTCGCTGGTGGCAGTGGCAACGGCAATGTCAAAGCCCAGGACGAAAACGCGGTGCTTGCTTACACCTATACGCTCACCCCGAGTTCGTTGCTGGACATTCGCCTTTCTTATTCGCACATCCTGGGCGGGAAGTGGCCGGTATTCCTGGGCAACCAGAGCATGACCTCAGAGTACGGCGTGCCCGGCGTGCCGACGGCGTCCTACCTGACCGGGGGGTTGGACACGCAGAACATCAGCGGCTTCAGCTCGGTCATCGGGCGGCAAGCCACCAACCCGCAATTTCAGATCCCCACCTCGTTTGGTCCCAAAGTGAACTATTCCTGGATGCACGGCCGCCACGCGCTGAAGGCCGGTTTTGAAATGACCAGCATCCACACGGAAGTGATGGACATCAACCCCGTATACGGCCTGAACGCCTACGCCAATCAATCCAGCAAACCGACCTGCGCCGAACTCGGACAGGCCTCCGGCTGCTCCATTACTTCCGATACCGCCAGCTACAACCTTGCGGACTTCATCTTCGGTGTGCCCAGCCAAGTGCAGCTTGCCAACTTCCTGGTGGGGAGCTATCGCCAGCGGCAGTATTTCCTCTATGGCCAGGATGACTATCGCCTCAGTTCCAAGCTCACCTTGAACCTCGGGCTGCGTTGGGAATTCACCACGCCGCGCTGGGAACGCGACAACGTGCTCTCCAATTTCAATCCCGCCACGAATTCGATGTTGACGGCCTCGAACAGCAACCGCACGCTGGTGAATCCCGACTACAAAGACTGGGCGCCGCGCATCGGCCTGGCTTACAGCGCCGACCAGAAGACGGTGATTCGCAGCGGCTATGGCATCAGCTACGTGCACCTGGAGCGGCTGGGCAGCGCCGACGAACTCGGCATCAACGGCCCGCAGGTGGATATCGCCACCACCAATCAGACCCTGCCCAGCGGCAGCACTTCCCTGCCCGCCGGATTCATGACGAGTTTCGGAGGCTTCCCCACCGGCTTCGCCAGCCCGGCCAGCTTCGCCGCCAACCCCGCGGCGGCAAACATCAGCTACATCCCCGCGAACACGCGCTGGCCCTACGTGCAGAGCTGGTTTTTATCTGTGCAGCGCGACCTGGGCAGAAACACGATGATGGAAATCGGCTATACCGGCAATCACAGCCTGCGCCTGCCCATCATTGGGGATTACAACCAAGCGGTGGCCAATGTGGGCTCGGCCACACTGGGCATCCAGGCCCGCCGCCCTGACCAGGCCTTCGGCGCCATCACCTATGTGGATCCCGCCGGCTTCCAGAATTACAACGGCCTCTCCGTGCGCTTCGAGCACAAGACCTCGTACGGCCTCTACTTCCTCAATTCCTTCACCTGGTCCAAGTCGCTTACCGACTCCGAGCAAGCCCTGGAATACGGCTCCGGCTACTACGCGGCCAACGTGCAGAACATTTACAACCTCGCCGCCGAGCGCGGACCTTCCAGCCTGGACGCGACGCTCCTCAACACGACGAGCTTTGTTTATGAGCTGCCTTTCGGCAAGGGCCGGAAGTTCGGATCCAATTGGCATTCTGTGGTCGATGGAATTCTCGGCGGGTGGGAGGCCAATACCATCAACTTCGCCAATTCCGGAACGCCGCTGGATGTGGCCTATACGCCCGGGGCGGCGAACGACGTCACGGGCCGCATCCCCGACTACCGCGGTGAAGCCATCATGCGCCCCAATGTGGCCCCCAGCGCCAGCCCCATCCTCAACGACGCGATTAACCACTACTACGGCGCCTACTCGTTCAGCATTCCCCCGGCCAGCGCTCCCTTCGGCGATGTCGGGCGCAACTCTTTCCGCGGCCCCGACTTCTGGCAGTGGGATTTGGGCGTGGACAAGTTTTTCAAAATCCGCGAGAACGTGAAGCTCCAGTTCCGCTCGGAGTTCTTCAACACCCTGAATCACACCAACCTGGGCATTCCGGATTCCAATATCTCCGACGCGGCCTTCGGAACCATTCGCAGCACCTTCCCCGCGCGGCAAATCCAATTCGCGCTGAAGGTGCTGTTCTAGCAATCGTAACGCCGGGTGGCGGGCGGCCTATTTTCCCGCCACCACCCGGCCCACGCGCTGCATCCAGGCCAACTCGTCTTCCGTCATCGGACCGCGCCGCAGGGCTTCGAGCGCTTCCTCCATGCGCGCCGCATTCGAGGGGCCGGTCATGCACACGTCCACTTCCGGGCGGCTCAGGACGTAGCGGTAGCAATCCGTGGCGGTCGGAACGCGCTCACCTTTGGGAAGCGGATGCCCACCCATGAAGAAAGCTTGCAGTGAGGACTTGCCGATGAGTTGTCCCCAGCTTGTGGCGGTGAACGCAACCAATCCGGGACGCTGGGTGGCGGGAAGGTGCGGGAAGATGTCCTTTTCCGCTCCGGGATGCGCGGCGTTGTAACGGAAATGCACGATGTCAAAGTCGCTGGCGGCAATCAGTGGAACCAGCCGGCGCTGGTGCGTGGAAACCGCAAGGAATCGCACCAAACCTCGTTGCTTCAGTTGCCGTGCGGCGTCCAAAATTCTTGGCGGCACAGGCTTATTCCACATGCCGAGCAGCAGGACGTCCGCATGATCGAAGCTCAACGCCCGCAAGGCGCGCTCCAGGCTCCAGGCCATGAGTCCAGCGACGCGAGTGTACGATTGGATCACCAGCACGAAGCGGTCGCGCTGTGGGCGTAGGCGTTTCAGCCCTTCACCAAATGAGGCAAGCCGCCGGCTTCCCCAATAGATGTAGTTCACGCCGCGCTCAAACGCCCGCTCCAAGGCGTCGCCCGGAACTCCATAACTGGAGCTGATGCCCAGGCGCCCCACTTCCACACCTGTGCGCCCCAACAGCCTGCGCTCGATACTGCCGGATGGTGTTTCCATCATGGCTCCCTCACAAGCGGTAAAACACCCGATGCCGCCGTTCGTGATTCCCGGGAACTGCTCACCGTTGGCAACGCAGATGACGACCGCACGGCATCAAGCGCCACCCGATGACGATTCATTCGGCGCGGCTTCGTCGTGGGGCACGCTGCGGTGATAGCCTTCGGCGAAATCGGCGCGGCAGCGCTTTTCGGTCTTCTCCGGATCTTCACCGATTTCCTTGATCAACAGGGCGTGGTACTCCCGGAGGCGCTTCTGCTGCTCGGGGATGGACGCCAGGTTGACGAACTCATCGGGGTCCGTCGACAGGTCGTAGAGTTCACGCTGCGCGGGAAAGTCCGGGGTGGGTTGGGTGTGATAAACGTACTTGTAATTCTCGTGGCGCAGCATGGCATAGCCGGAGGCAATGTTGTGGGCGTAATACTCGCTGACGGCCAGATCCTTCCAGGCGTGGTTGCCATCGTGGAGCCATGGGACCAGAGAATTGCCATTCCAATCCTGGGGGGTTGAGGCGCCGGCGATGGCGGCAATGGTTTGGACCACGTCCACCAGGCTGCATGCTCCCTGCCTTCGGCCCGCCGTTTGCCAATGGCCCGGCCAGCTCACGATCAAGGGAACGCGGCTGGCATTGTCATACATGCAATTCTTCCACCAGAGGCCGTGCTCTCCCATGTTTTCCCCGTGGTCGGAGGTGTAGATGACCACCGTGTTTTTGGCGGCGTCGCTCTTGGCCAGCGCCTCCAGCACTTGCCCGATGTTGTTGTCGCACCACTGGGTAAGCCCGTGGTAATACTCTCTTCCCTTAATCACCACCTCGGGGTCGGTCTTGACGATGCCAAAACCGTGGCGCAGGTGCTGGTAATTCAGCGGCTGCATTTCCAAGTGTCCCAGCGGCAGGCGGGGCGGCTTGATGCGCCCGCGGTAGGGAGCGTGAAACTCCTCCGGAACGACCAGGGGAAAATGGGGCGCGAGGAAGCCGACCACCAGGAAGAATGGCGAGGCCGAACTCTTCCGGTTGGCGAGGAAGTCGCAAGCATGGCCAAGGGCCGCGCGGTCATGGTTGAGCACCTGCGATTTGTCACCGGAGCGAAACTGGCTGGAGCGGCTATACCAGGCCTGCAAATCGACGTTGGTGTCATCGAAGGCGCGGCGGCCACCCTTCCCGGTTTTGATGTCCTGATTGGTCACAGCTTTGCCGATTTCGGTGAACCCGTAGCGCCGCGTCCGGTCGTAGTGCATCTTTCCCGTCAGGAAGGTTTCATAGCCGCGCGTCTGAACCACCCGCGCGATGGAAGGGTAGTCGGCGCTGGGAAGCCAGCAGGAGTTGCTCCAGGCGCCCACCCGGCTGGGGTATTTCCCCGAAGTGATGGAAAGGCGCGAGGGCACACACAGGGGCGAGTTCGTGTAGCAGTTATCGAACACCACACCGCGCGCCGCCAGTTGGTCCAGATTCGGCGTCTGGATCGTGTCATTCCCGTAACAACCCGTCACCGAAGCGTTGTGCTCGTCGGAAATAATCAGGAGGATGTTGGGCGGTCCCGCCGGCGGGGCCTGGGCTTCTGACGTCATGGAATTAAGCGCCGTCCCCAGAGCCGCCAGCGACGCGGTTTCCATGAAGTGCCGCCGCGAGATGTGGGAGGTCGCCTGTTCTTCGGGTTTCAATGTCGCCATGGATCTTTCCTCCTCTTATTCCGTAATCGGGCCGCGCCACAGGGCTTCCGGCGCATCGTTCATTGGCGCCGCACCGGCCGGACAGCTCAGGCGCTGCGGTGATAGCCTTCGGCGAAATCGGCGCGGCAGCGCTTTTCGGTTTTCTCCGGATCTTCGCCGATTTCCTTGATCAGCAGGGCGTGGTAGTCCCTGATCCTTTTCTGCTGCTCCGGGATGGACGCCAGGTTGATGAACTCCTCGGGGTCCGTCTTCAGATCGTAGAGTTCGCGCTGGGCGGGAAAGTCCGCGCAGGGTTGGGTATGATAAACGTACTTGTAATTGTCATGCCGCAGCATGGCAAAACCGGAAGCGATGTTGGTGGCGTAGTACTCACTCACAGCCAAATCCTTCCAGGCGTACTTTTCATCGTTGAGCCACGGGACCAATGAATTGCCGTTCCAATCCCCGGGGGTTGGGGCGCCGGCAATCTCCGCCACCGTCTGGGTCAAGTCCACCAGGCTGCACGCTCCCCACCTTCGATCCCCCGCTGTCCACCGTCCGGGCCAGCTCACAATCAAGGGAACACGGCTGGCGTTGTCATACATGCAGTTTTTCCACCAGAGGCCGTGCTCTCCCATATTTTCCCCGTGGTCGGAAGTGTAGATGACCACGGTTTTTTTGGCGACGTCGCTTTTGGCGAGCGCCTCCAGCACTTGCCCGATGTTGTGGTCGCACCACTGGGTAAGTCCGTGGTAATACTCTCTTCCCTTGATGACACTCGCCAGGTCGGTCTTGTCAACGCCAAAACCGAGGCGCAATTGCTGGTAATTTAACGGTTGCGATTCCAGGTGTCCCAGCGGCAGGCGGGGCGGTTTGATGCGTCCGCGGTAAGGGGCGTGAAACTCCTCCGGAACGACCAGGGGGAAGTGCGGCGCCAGGAAGCCGACCACCAGGAAGAATGGCGAGGCAGAACTCTTCCGTTGGGCGAGGAAGTCGCAGGCATGGGCACAGACATTGCGGTCATGGTTGAGCACCGACGAATTTTCGCTGGAGCGAAAATCCTTGGTGGCGTGCGGCCAGTATTGCCGGTAGGTGGTGGCGTCGTCATAGGCGGTGCGCTCTCCCTTGCCGGTTTGGGTGTATTGGTTGGTAAAACTCGTCCCAATTTCCGTGAACCCATAGCGCAGGGTTTTGTCGTAGTGCATCTTTCCCGTCAAAAACGCTTCATAACCGCGGCTCTTCACCACCCGCGCAATGGAAGGGTAGTCGGGGCTGGGAAGCCAACAGGTGTTGCTCCAGGCGCCCACGCGGCTGGGGTACTTCCCCGAGGTCATGGAAAGCCGCGACGGAGCGCAGAGCGGGGAGTTGGTATAGCAATTCTCGAAGACCACCCCACGCGCCGCCAGTTGGTCCAGGCTCGGCGTCTGGATCGTGTCGTTGCCGTAGCAACCCGTTACCGAGGCGTTGTGCTCGTCGGAAATAATCAGGAGGATGTTGGGAGGGCCGGCAGTCGGGGCCTGGGCTCCCGCTGACACGGAATTAAGCGCCGTCCCCAGAGCCGCCATCGACGCGGTTTCCATGAACTGCCGCCGCGAGATGTGGGGCGTCGCGGGTTCCCCGGGTTTCGCTGTCGCCATAGATGGTTCCTCCTGGTTGCGAAAGCGGCATCGAACCAATCTTGTGCCGTCAAGCCCGCGGTCATCTTAACACGGGCATTCCGGGAGTGAAATGGATAGGAAAGTACGGCATGGTGGGCGCCGAAAACGCTTGTCCTCGGCGCCGCATCGGGGGGACCGGCAAGAATCTGCGGTACGGGTCAGACGCTGCGGTGATAGCCTTTGAGGTAATCGGCGCGGCAGCGCTTCTCAGTTATTTCTGGATCTTCGCCGATTTCCTTGACCAGCATTGCGTGGTATTCCCGGATGCGCTTTTGCTGCTCCGGGATGGACACCAGGTTGATGAACTCTCCGGGGTCCGTCGACAGATCGTAGAGTTCACGCTGGGCAGGAAAATCTGCGCTGGGTTGGGTATGATAAACGTACTTGTAATTCCCATGCCGCAACATGGCAAAGCCGGAAGCAATCAGGTGGGCGTAATACTCACTGACCGCCAAATCCTTCCAGGCATAGGCGCGATCACGGAGCCACGGGACCAGGGAATTGCCGTTCCAATCCCGGGGAGTTTCGGCGCCGGAGATTTCCGCCACCGTCTGAACCACGTCCACCAGGCTGCACGCTCCGCGCCTCCGCTGTCCCATGGGCCAATGGCCCGGCCAGCTCACGATCAAGGGAACACGGCTGGCGCACTCATACATGCAACTCTTCCACCACAGGCCGTGTTCTCCCATGTTTTCCCCGTGGTCGGAAGTGTATATGACCACTGTATTCCTGCCGAAGGGGCTTTTGGCCAGCGCGTCCAGCACATGCCCGATATTCTGATCGCACCACTGGGTAAGCCCGTAGTAATACTCTCTTCCCTTCATGACCTCCTGGGGGTCGGTCTTGACAAAGCCAAAACCATGGCGCAGTTGCTGGTAATTCATGGGCTGCGTTTCCATGTGTCCCAGCGGCAGGTGGGGCGGTTTGATGCGCCCGCGATAGGGGGAATGGAATTCTTCCGGGACGGTTAAGGGCTCGTGGGGCGCCAGAAAACCGACCACCAGGAAGAAAGGGGAGGCAGAACTTTGCCGGTTGGCGAGGAAGTCGCAAGCATGGTTGCGGACCGCGCGGTCGTGGTTGAGGACCACCGATCTGTCGCCGCTGCAAAAACTGCGGGAGCGGCCCCACCATTCCTGGCAAAAAATGGAGGTGTTATCGTAGGCGCGGCGGGTACCATACCCCAGCGGGGTGGCCTCGTTGCTCCCACTCCGGCCGATTTCGGTGAACCCATAGCGCCGCGTCTTGTCGTAGTGCATCTTTCCCGCCAGGAACGCTTCATAGCCGCGATTTTGGACCACCCGTGCGATGGAAGGGTAGTCGGCGCTGGGAAGCCAGCAGTCGTTGTTCCAGGCGCCTACACGGCTGGAGTATTTCCCCGAAGTGAGGGAAAGCCGCGAGGGCACGCAAAGCGGCGAGTTCGTGTAACAGTTCTCGAACACCACGCCGCGCGCCGCCAGATGGTCCAGACTCGGCGTCTTGATCACGTCATTCCCGTAACATCCCGTCACCGAGGCGTTGTGCTCGTCGGAAATGATCAGGAGAATGTTGGGCGGTCCGGATGGGTGCTCCGTGGCTTCCGCCCCCACCGAACCGATCGCCGCCCCCAGAGCCGCCATGGATGCAGTTTCCATGAATTGCCGCCGCGAGACGTTGGGGGTTCCGGGTTCTTCTGGTTTTAGTGTTGCCATGAGGATTTCTCCGTATTGCGCACGCGGTCGCGAAGAAGTGTGGTGCCGTCAGATGCGCAACAATTGTTACACCGAAATATCCAGGATCGGGCTCCGGCTTGACCTGTATCGTTTTACAGAGCCCCCTTGAAACTTATAACCTTGCAGCCATTTGAGTGACAGCCTCGGATAGCTCACGCGGATGGTCACAATCGCTCACCCGCAAGTACCCCTCTTTCAACACCGAGTTGACAATACAAGGGGTTAATGGCAGGGGCCATGGTACTTTCGTCCTAAATTCTTCGGCCCAAGTCCTATACTTGTTGGCCGGAATTGAAATCTCCCACCGTCAAGTTCTTCACCGCCGCATTGATTCGGCGGCGGTCCGATTACGCTCCCACCTTCGCGAAATAAGCAGGGAAACGGCGATGATAGGTTTTCTTCTCGCGGTAGGATCGAGCGAGTTCCATATAAATTCCCAGGTCGCGGTCAAGGTCGGCCTGCGTGCCATCGAAGTAGAAATTGCGGATGGGAATGCCACCGTAAGCCTTCGACAGTTTTGGATAGATGGCCTCGCTCACGATGCCGTTCATGCAGGTGAAGGGGCTGATATCGATGATGCCGTCGGCGCCGTGCCGGGCCAAGTAGGCGGCCTTGCCCACGCTCAGCACCATCTCCCCCAGCGCTCCGCCGGTGGGCAGATAGGGCCAGGCCAGCTCCAGGATTTCCTCGATGGGAGGCTCTTCATAGCCTGCGAAATCATCCTCAAAGGGAGCAATCAGGGCCTTTTCGTCAGCGTCCTGGATGTGCGAGCGAATGAAGGTCTTGGCCATTTCCCAGGAGATGTTGCGCCCCCGCAGGCGCAGCTTGCGCTTGGCTTCGTTGTTTGTGTACGACACCCACTCGCCAATGTGGCTCAGGCAACATTCCGCGCCATAACTCTCCAGCTTGCGAATCAGGTCTTCGTTGGAAAACGTATTCAGGCGGCAGAAAATCTCTCCTACCACCCCAATCAGCGGGATTTCCGGGTCGTAGAGCGCCGGGACACGCCGGAAGCGCTCGCGGCAACGGGTCATGGCTTCCACCAGCGAGTGGAGTTGGCAGGCGGCGTCAGCGCAGCCATTCTCCACCGTCGTGCACACATCCTGGAGCGACTCCGCGAAGGCCCGGTCCGCCGCGCCCGGAGTGGTCTCGTAGGGCCGCGTCTTCAGCAGCGCGCGGTGCACCGTGTCCGCACACACCAGCGCCCGCCACGCCATGCGCAGGAAGGGGGTGGCGATTTCGGCGCCCAGATCTGCATAGCCGTTCTGGCTGGTGGGCGAGAGCACCTGCACGCGGGTATAACCCGCCTCGTTCAGAATCTTGCGCAGAAAAGGCGCGTACTGGCCAAAGCGGCATGGGCCGTCTGCCGTGGGCATGAAGAACGAGGTGTGTTCCGGATCAAAGCCGGGCTGCTCCGTGACGCGCAGAAAATCGCCCACCGTCACCTTGGCCGGATAACACTCATCCCCGCTGGTGTACTTGGCGCCCAACTCGCGCGTGCGCTCGTCGGAAAGGGGCGTGGGCCGGGCATTCACACCCAGCCAGCGAAAGGCCGCGGCAAAGGCCTCCGGGCTGCCTTCGCCCATGGTGGGGATGTAGACCGTCCGGCCGCTCAGGGGATTGCCGGGACTTATTTGGCGGCGACTGTGGCGGTGGCCGAAGAGGGACATCGCAAAAATCCTTTGCTGTCGAGATACGCCTCGCAGCGCGTGATGAAGCCGGCGTCATTCGCGTGGCCGTCAAACTGCAGCACCAGCGAGGGCTTGCCCGCGGCTTCATCGATGAACGATTTGATGTAGGAGTCCGGCCCGCACTTGAAGTTGGAGATATAAACCAGGTGCAGGTTGGGATAGCGCCGGGTCAGCCGCGCCGCCGCCAGGATGCGCCGGCCGGAGCTCCAGTACATGTTGGGGTTGACGTCCGTGATGTCCTCATCGTCGAGCGGCAGGACTTCCATGGGTAGCACGTTCACGCCGTAAAGGGTGCGCAGCTTGCGGGGAATATCGCAATTCACGCTGCGGTCGAAAATGTTGTAGGGCCGGCCCACCAGCACCAGCGCGGGCTCCCCCGTTTCCTCGAGTTTGGCCAGCGCCTCGGCGCCGGCTCCCAGCAGCGCGTCGTCAAAGGCTTCCTGCGCGGCGTAGGCCGCCCGCACGGCATCGGCGTTCGCTCGCGGCTTCACCCCCAGCGTGCGTGCGAACTCGGCCAGTTGCTTCTCCACATGCTTGCGTCCATAGCGGAAGTGCACGGTGGGGGAAAGATACTTGGCCTGGGCGGAGTCGAGTTGGGGCGCGGCGCGAATCACAAAAGGCAGCGTCTGGTTCCACGGGCAGAGATGCGAATCCACCCGGCCCTCCGGGGCCTCGGCGTTGACGGCGTTGGGAAGCAGAATGTAATCGGCGCACTTTTCGATCAGGTCCTGAACGTGCCCGTGCGCCACCTTCACGGGAAAGCAGGGCTGGGCGATGGTCAACTCCTCGCCCGCCATGGAAATCTTGCGGTCGGTGGGCGAAGATACCACGACGTCGAAACCCAGCTCCTGGAAATAAGCGCACCAGAAGGGGAAGCGGTCGTAGTAATACATGGTGCGCGGAATCCCCACCGTGCGGCTGCCGCCCCGCGTGGGCAGCAGAACCTCTTCCAGCAGCTTCTCGCGCCACTCGATCAGGTCCTCAATCACCGGCTGGCGGTCCGTGCGCGCCCGCTTGCGGAATTTGTCGGAGCACTTGTCGCCCCAGTAGGTGCGCTGCCCCTCGATGTTGAATTCCTTCATGTCGCAGAAATTGGAGCAGGCCTGGCACACGAACTCGCGCGTGGTGAAGTCCACGCGGCTCAGGTCGTAACCACGGAAGCGGCTGGGATGACCGGCATTCTTCATCCGATCGCGGGCGATAAGCGCCATGCCGATGGCCCCGATCACGCCGTTGTGCGGCGGCACGATGATCTGCTTGCCGAGAATCTGCGAAAAGGCCGCGGCCACGGCGTCGTTGTAAGCCGTGCCGCCCTGGAAGAAAATCACTTTGCCGATTTTGCGCCCGCGCACCACGCGGTTCAGGTAATTGAGCGCCACCGAATACGCCAGGCCCGCCGCCAGGTCGCCCACCTCCGCGCCCTTGTGCATCAGCCCCGTAACATCGCGCTCCATGAACACCGTGCAGCGCTCGCCCAGGCGCGCCGGGCTGGCGGACGCCAGCGCCAGCTCCGCGAACTCTTCCTTGATGGAGATTCCCAGCTTCTCCGCCTGCTCTTCCAGAAACGAGCCGGTGCCCGCGGCGCAAGCCTCATTCATGGTGAAGTCCACCACCACGCCCTTATCGATGCGGATGAATTTGGAATCCTGCCCGCCGATTTCGAAAATGGTGTCCACGGGGTCCATGTCCATCTGATTGCAGACGTGCATGGAGCCGGTTTTGTGCGCGGTGATTTCATCGTTCACCGTGTCCGCCCCCACCAACTCGCCAATCAGCTCGCGCCCGGAGCCCGTGGTGCCCACGCCGCGAATGTCGAGCGTGGCGGCCAGCTCCGCTTCGATTTCCTTCAGCCCGCGGTCCACCACCTCAATCGGCCGCCCCTGCGTGCGGAGGTAAATTTCCTTCAGCAGGTTTCCCTCCGCGTCGATCACCACCAGGTTGGTCGAGACCGACCCGATGTCGATGCCGAGATAGGCCTCAACACGTGAAGGCTCTGAAGAACTTCGTTCACCGCAGAGGCGCTGAGGCGCTGAGAAAGGCAAGGCGTCGGGAAAAACTTCACTCCCTGGCACCTGACACCCGGAACCCGACGCCTCTCCTTCTCCGCGCCTCTGCGCCTCTGCGGTTCGATCACGTAACAAGAGGACGTTCTCCATGGAGAGCGGTTCTGTGCAGGCGAAATTCTTCCGCGCCGCCTCGTGCTGGCGCAATTGGTGGATGCGTTTGAACGACCGCTTGCGGTATTCCTCGGATTCCAGCATGGCCGCGCCTACGGCTCCCAGCCACGCGTAATGCTCGGGGATCAGCAGGTCGGCGTCCTTCAGCTTGAAGGCTTCGCGCAGGGCGTTGCGCACTCCCTGGTTCATCGCCACGCCCCCGATGAAGGCCACGGGAGGCACCACGGCGCGTCCCTTCACCAGGCTCGACTTGTAATTGCGCGCCACGGCGTCGCAGAGCCCGCGCAGAATCTGCTCCGTGCTGTAGCCCTTCTGCTGCGCGTGAATCATGTCGGTTTTGGCGAACACCGAGCAGCGGCCGGCAATCCGCGCCGCGCAACTGGCTCCGCACGCCGCCGGGCCCACCTGCTCAATCGAGTAGAGCAGCCGCGTGGCTTGCTGGTCGATGAATGAGCCCGTGCCCGCCGCGCACTCGCCGCTGGTCTGGTAATCCACAATGCCCAGGTGCTTGCCGGTCACGTTGGGGTCAAGCCGCAGGTATTTGGACGCCTCGCCGCCCATTTCAAAAACCGTGCGCACCTGCGGGTAGAACGTCCGCATACCCTTGGCGATGGCGCGAAACTCGTTTTCAAAGTAGATGCCCAAGACCTTGGCAATCAACTGGCTGCCCGAGCCCGTCACGCGGATGCCCTCCACGTCCTCCTCCGGCAGGAAGTCGTAAAGCTCCTTCAACAGGTCGAACGTGGATTGGATGGGGCTGCCTTGCAGACGCCGGTAACGCGAGAGCACCAGCGCGCGGCCCTCAAACGGATTGGAATCGGGGAAGGAGGCCGCATAAAAGGTCTCGGATTTCTCCGCCAGGGTGCGGAAACGCGGTCCATCGTCTGGCCCGCCAATGGCCGCGAGTTTCAAACTGACCGCGCCGATGTCCAAACCGATGTTGATGCTCATGTGGATTCGCGTCAAAACACGCTATGACCGGGTGCAAGAAGGAATTCGGGCAATTCAGATTCCGCACGGCAGCTCGGAGCCAAGAATCTGACAATTTGGCAGAAAAAAACGGAATCATAGTCCGAATTATGACGACATTATGTCCAACGCCCTCGCGCGAGACCATTTGGAGATCGAGCCATCAAGCCATTTGTTCAACGGCTCATCGGGCCATCGGGTCATTGAAAACCTTCCGAAGTCGCAAGGGTGCTCGTGATTCATCCTTCATCCTTCACACTTCATACTTTCCTACTTCTCCTTTGTTTTCATCAACATATTCTGAGGAAATCTATAAGTCATGTGGTTTCATATACATCTAGACAAACCCAAAATGGCGAATTTTTCTACGTTTGTTTTCATACACATCTACAGAAATACCTTCATTTTCGGGGGTCCCCCTTTTTTTGCCCTCCATTTTTCCCCAAGAATCAAATAACTGCTTTTTTTTCAATGACATAATTCTTTGGCCTGGCATCGACAAAAACTCCTAACTATCTTTATTTTCTATAACATATTCTCAAGGATTATGATTTTCGAAAATTTCGATGTGCCGCGCTTTCCGCCTCAGCCTGATTTGTCCCGAATCGTGCGTCGCGGCCCTTCAGAACCTGCCCTGAGCTACCGGAAGCCTTCTACCTGCCATCTTGTTTCTCTGCGCATTTACACCCTGACAAAGTCCTCCGTGTACTATCCGAGCAATATCCCATCCATTCCGATGGAAAACGCGGACAAAATTCCTTTTTTGAATGAAATTTTTGACGTTTGGCACTGATTTTCCCAGCCGGTAGGAAAGCCCTAAGTGGAACCTTCCCCGTGTGCCATTTCGTCTTGGTGGTTTCAGGAGGGGGTGGGCGAGCTGGCCGTGGTGTCGTGTCTCCCCGCGGGAAAGAGGATTTTTCGTAGGGGCGGTTCGCGAACCGCCCCTACGTCATGCGCGATGATCCTGAGATCGTGGGTCGCCACTTTGGGCTCAAACCCTCAATGAGCTGCGCGACCGGGTTCCGGGTGGACGATGAACGACGCGGAGCTAAAAAAGGGCGGCGGCGAGCCGCGCGCGTGGTAAGATTCTCGCCAACAGTCAATGAGTCCGCAGCAAACCATTGCGCATTACCGCATCACCGCCAAGTTGGGAGAGGGCGGCATGGGCGAAGTGTATCGCGCCACCGACTCGAAGCTGGGGCGCGAGGTGGCGATCAAGGTTCTGCCTGAAGCCTTCGCGCAGGATGCCGAGCGCATGGCCCGCTTCACGCGCGAGGCGCAGGTGCTGGCGTCGCTGAACCACCCGAATATTGCGGCCATTTACGGCGTGGAAGAGCGGGTGCTGGTGATGGAATTGGTGGAAGGCCCCACGCTGGCGGACCGCATTGCGCAAGGTCCCCTCCCGCTGGAAGAGGCCTTGCCGATTGCGAAGCAGATGGCCGAAGGGCTGGAGGCGGCGCACGAAAAGGGCATCGTGCATCGCGATCTGAAGCCCGCCAACATCAAGCTCACCGCGGAAGGCAAAGTGAAGGTGCTGGATTTCGGGTTGGCCAAAGTCGCCGAGCCGGTGGCCACGCCTTTGGACTTAGCGAACTCACCGACCGTCCCCAAACATGGCACTCAAGCGGGGATGATCATGGGCACGGCCGCATACATGAGCCCCGAGCAGGCCAGCGGCAAGGGAGCCGACCGGCGGGCCGATATCTGGTCCTTCGGCGTGGTGTTGTGGGAGATGCTGACTGGCCGCGCGCTGTTCGAGGGTGAGACAGTGTCGCATACACTGGCCGATGTGCTGCGCTGCGAAATCGACTTCAAGGAGCTGCCCGCAGGGACACCGCCAGCCATTCGCGATCTCCTGCGGCGATGTCTCGACCGCGATGTGAAGAGTCGCCTCCAAGCTATCGGTGAGGCGCGCATTGCCATCGACAAGTATTTGGCTCACCCAGTGGATGAGCCGCCGCCGGCCCGCCCCACCGCCGCGTTGCCCTGGGCAATTGCCTCGGCTGTTCTGGCGGTCGTGGCAGCCGTCGCATTGTGGGGGCCGTGGCGCGCCACGAGGCCGGTCGAGCCGCTTCCGCTGGTGCGGCTGAGCGTCGACCTGGGGCCGGACGCCATGACCGGCCTACACCTTACTGCGATCATCTCGCCCGACGGCCGGCGGCTGGTCTTTCCGGCGCGTGGTCCCGATGGCAAACAGCAGCTTGCCACCCGCCTGCTGGATCAGGCCCAAGCCACCCTGCTGCCCGGCACGGAAAACGGCAGTGACCCGTTTTTCTCTCCCGACAGCCAATGGGTAGGATTCTTTGCGGATCGGAAGCTCAAAAAGATCTCCGTCCAGGGCGGAGCGCCGTTGAGTCTGTGCGATGCCCCCTATGAAAACGGCGCCAGTTGGGGGGAAGATGGGACTATTATCGTAGCGCCGAGCAATCTCTCCTTTCTCTCCCGGGTGCCCGTTGGCGGGGGGACGCCGCAGCCCTTGACCAGACTGGGCAAAGGCGAGGTGACCCACCGCTGGCCCCAAATCCTGCCGGGAGGCCAGGCGATTCTCTTCACGGCCTCTCCCAACGATGTCGCATTTGTGAGCGCCAGCGTCCAAGCCATATCGCTGAAGAGCGGCGTGACCAAGACCGTGGTAGCAGGCGGACACTTCGGCCGATACTTGCCGGAGAACGGTACCCGCGGTTACCTGGTCTACCAGCATCGAGGGGTCCTGTTCGGCGTATCATTCGACCCTGTCCGGCTTGAGGTTCAAGGCGAAACCGTACCCCTGCTGGAAGATGTGGGCTTAGGGCAGTTTGACTACTCTGCGGGGCCCTCTGGGCATGGGACCTTCGTGTACCTGGCGGCCAAAGGGGCGGCTCAAACCCGGCCGGTGGTGTGGCTCGATAGTTCCGGGAAGATGCAGCCTCTGATCGCCACGCCAGGCTTCTATGTCAACCCACGGTTTTCGCCGGACGGGCGGCGCCTGTCGCTGGTAATGAGAACCAGCAACGGCTCCGATTTCTATGTCTACGAGTTGGAGCGGGAAACGATGACTCGGCTGACCGTCGCGGAACAAAAATCGGCATCGGTCTGGACGCCTGACGGAAAGCACATAGCCTTCCAGTCGCCTGGCAGCGATTTCGGGATTTCGTGGATCCGCAGCGACGGCTCCGGAGAACCACAGCGGCTCCTCGCGGCTCAACACACCATGGTTCCGTGGTCCTTCACCCCCGACGGACGACATCTGGCTTACTTCGAAAGTGGTCCGGAGACCCGTGATGACATCTGGACGGTAAGTCTCGATACGAGCGATCCGGAGCACCCGAAGGCGGGCAAGCCGGAGCTGTTTCTGCGCACACCAGCGGATGAGGTGACACCGATGTTCTCCCCCGACGGACGATGGATTGCGTATGAATCCGACGAATCGGGAATTGAGGAGATTTACGTGCGGCCCTTCCCCGGCGGGCAGGCCGGCAAGTGGCAAATCTCGACCGGAGGTGGGCTGTTTCCAATATGGTCCAACAACGGCCGGGAGCTATTCTACGAGACGCCGGACAACCACATCATGGTGGTGGACTACAGAGTGAATGGCGATTCGTTCGTGCCCGGCAAGCCGCGCTTTTGGTCCGAGAAGCAGATTTTTCGTGGCAGTCTTTCGAACCTGGCCCTGGCGCCGGACGGCAAGCGCTTCGCCGTGTTCCCCACGCCGGAGGACACAGGACCCGGCAAAGGTTCCGTCCACGTCACCTTCCTGCTGAACTTCCTCGATGAGCTGCGCCGGCAGATTCCGAGCCGATGAGCGGGAATCCCCTCCTTGTTGCATGGCCATCTTGGCCATGAACGGTCACGGGCGAGACGCCCGCGCCACTTCAGGCCAACACGCTGGCGTTCAATTGCACTTTGTTGATGGCTTCCAGGACGTCGTCGACGTCGCTTTTCTCGCCCATGAGCACGTTCTGCTCCAGCAAAAATGCCGTCGCGCAAAGTTGGTCATTGCGGGGAAGGTGGTTGTCCCGGCGATATTTTTCCAGGCGCTCGGGTGAGAACACGGCCTGAAAACCCCGCGAGCTGAGGCACTGCTCCAGGAAGGGTTCCTTGTTGAGCGGGTTATAACCTCCATCCGCCATAATGCCCTCGGCTCTCAGGGCCGCCATTACTTTCGCTCTCGGCACGTTCTTAAAATGTTCGGGGTCAAAACGCATCCCGAAGCAATAATGATTTTGCCGCGTCGATTCGGGATAGTTTTCCTGCGTCACAAAGCCGGGGATTTTTTTCAACTCCGCCTGCAAATAGGCGGCGTGGCTTTCCCGCTTGACGCACAGCTCCTCGTACCGCTCGATCTGCGCCATGAGCACGGCAGCGGCAAAATCGGAGATGCGATATTTGAACCCGCGCATCTCATACTGGTGCGTCTTGGGGTTCGAGCCGAAATTTCTGAACATGTAAGCCCTGGCAATCAGGTCGTCGTCATCGCTCACCAGCGCGCCGGCCTCCCCTCCGGGAAGAACTTTGGATTCCTGGAAGCTGAAACAACCGACGGTCCCCCATGAGCCGACCTTCTGGCCTTTCCACTCCGCGTGGTGCGCCTGGCAAGCGTCCTCAATAACGGGGATGTTGTGTTTCTTGCCGATGGCCAGCACCTTGTCCAGATGGGAAGGGGCTCCATAAATGTGGACGGGCATGAGGGCGCGCGTGCGCTCCGTAATGCGGTGTTCGATGTCGTCGGGATCCAACTGGAATGTTTTGAGATCGGAATCAGCAAATACCGGCAGCGAATAACCCATCATAATGGCGTCGACCGTGGCGATGTAAGTGTAAGGCGAGGTGATGACTTCGTCTCCGGGGCCCACGCCCAGGAGTTCCAGGGCCATCTGCAAGGCGTGAGTTCCGCAGGGCGTCATGACGCAGCCGCTGGTTCCCACTTTGCCCGCCCAGGCCTTTTCAAATTTGGGAATGAATTCCGCATCCCCCACGCACCAGTGATGGCTGCGGAGCGATTTGAGGATGTTCTGCTCGTCGGCCTCGGTGGTTTGGGGCCAGTCGGGGAAGGGAGTCGACCGGACGGGCGTGCCGCCGTGCAAAGCCAACGCCTTGGGACTGCCGGAAATAGCAAAGCTGCGCGGCGCCGCTCCAGTTGCTCCCGCCACCGCCAACCCTACCGAGGTCTTTCCCAAAAACTCCCGCCTGCTTAAGGTTGTCTTCTTCATTGGGTTGCTTTTCCCTCCACAAATTGTATCGATGCGTTGCGGCCCAACATTCTTCTCATCGGAGTTGCTTGCAACGGTACTGCGCGGTGTGGGGCATGTCAACGGCAACTAAGGCTCACGTTCCTTACGGGAGACTTGTCACGGCGAAGGTCGAGTCCCCGAAAGCTTGGGCCTTTACCCAGGAGAAATTGTTTGAAGTCCGGGCGCCGGCCGGTCAGCTTATCGTAGTCCCGCTTGGCCACAACGACGACGGCATTGCGCCGCAGCACTACAACCTGCGGCACTCCGGCGAGAGCGCAGCTCACGAGTTCGGTAAAGCGTTCCTTCGCATCCGCAGCACGCCATACCATAAACATTTCTCCCGATTTACCTAAATGAACTCATACCCGGAGGGGAATCGCATGACCGTGGAACCTTGCTCCCAGCTCCTCCAATCACCAATCACAAATCACCAATCACCAATCCTTCGATGATCCGATGACCCGATGAATCAATGACCCGATTCCTGCTCGTTCCATCCTTCATGTTCCTGCCAATCCATAATGCGCAGGTGTTTCTCTTCGCGGGGAAGTTCGGCGAAGGTCATCTTTTCGCCCTCGTGCAGGTTTCCGTCCTGGGATTGATAAATCCAGGTTACTTCCTGCCGCAGTGCCGCGGCTTCGCCGCTCAAGTGGACCACGAAGTCCTCATATTTGTAAGGGGCCGGCTTGAACCCCCCCGCGCCGTAGACCTGGTCGGCCAGCACGATGGTCTGGGGATCGAGCACCTTTTGTTTCAGCAACTCCTGGCAGGCTTTGATGGCGAACCAGTTTGCCGTGCGGTGGTCCACATGCCGCTCATCGGGACCGGTCAGGGCGATCATCGCCGGGTGAAGATTGGTAATGATTTGCCGGATCGCCTCCACCACCGCGTCGCGCGCGTAGGGCAAGTTGGGCTTGTAGACGTTTTCATACGGCGCATGGTCGCAGGCCAGATAGATGGAGAGGAACGGGTTGGAAGAATCCTTGTGCTCAAACCAGATGGCTCCTGAGCCGCCATCCGGCAAACCCAGATCGATGAGGTTGTCGCGCGCGATGCCCAGATGTTCGAGCACCTCGGCGGTTTCCTCCAAACGCACCGTGCCGAATTCGCGCGCCTCGTTGGGGCCGCAGGGCTTGTCAAAGTAACGCTCGCACGCGCCCACATCGCCGGCGGTAAGGGTCAGAAGGTGCACGGGGATCCCGGCTTCCACGGCCGCGCGCATCAGCCCCGTGTAAGCCTGGTCATCGTCCTCATGCGCGCAGACCACCAGCAGCGATGCGGGAAGCTGATTGACGGCAATCTCCGTGGCAGTACTTGCCACCTCAATTTTCCCCTCACCCATTGCCAGGTTGACAGTCATGCGGTATGTGCCCGGGGTTTGGTTGGGTGGGATTGTCCATGCATCTCCCGTCACCTTTGGCGAGGCCCCTGGGGCCAAGTTCAATCCAGTTACAAGTGAGCCCATATGAACTTCTTTCCCAGCCATATCTGTTATCCGTACCAAGACCACGCCATTGCTCAAAGGGCCGTAGGCCACGGAATAATTCAAAGTGGCGGCGACCTTCACCGTGTCGCCCGGGCGATACAGAGTGTGGGAATGGTCCAGTTGAATCGCCTCGGAAATCATGCCCGGCGGGTAAAATTCCCGGTACTTGGTAAAGTCGATAAAAGAATTGTAGGGATGGATGAAGTTGCGGCTGTAAGGCTTGGGCAGGTCGCGGTCCCAGGCGCGCACAATCACCTGCGGGGTGAATTGCATGTCGTACAACTTGGTGCGGTCGGCATTCCACAACGCCACGGTGTACATGTCGACTTCCGGGGGAGGGACTTTTTCGTTGGGCAGGGCGAGGCCGGCGCCCATCACATCCCGCTGCTTGCCTTGCAGGAAGGTCGCCGTCCCGGCGGGGATCATGGGGATGGTCACGGCGGTTCCGGCGGGAATATCCAGATGCTCGCGGATCATCCGCACCGCCAGATCAGGGTTGTCGTGCCCTCCCTGGGAATAGAGTGCGATCCAGGGATAATTAGCGTTCGAGAATTCGACGCGCAAACCTTTCACATCGATGTCCGACAGATTTTCCAGCCCCACTTCACATTTGATCGGCTCGCCCACGTTGTAAAGCGTCTTGTCGAGGGTGACGCGCGAAATCCTCACTAGTTTCTTGTACACCACGAAGCCGCGCACTTTCTTCCTGATCTCGGGGCTGTGCTGAATCCGGTCTTCGACGTGCAGGGTGAGAGTGTAAAGGCCGGTGGGGGCCTGCGGTGGAATCGGCCACCCCACCTGGAATTCCTCCACGCCGGGCTTCGTTTCCGGCACGCGGTCCATTTCCACGCTGGTGTTTGCGGTGGTTCCGAAGTATTGGATTTCCGCAAAAACCACATAGCGTTTCGGCTGGCCCGTGAGCCCGTGCACAGTGGCGTGAATGTAAGCGAACGTGCCGCTGTTAAACCCCGGCTCGATGGGCCCGCCCTCGATCGAAATCTCCGCCCCCCGGAGCGGCCCGCCGATCAGAAGGAGCACTCCGGCCAGCGCAGTCCACCACCCTTTTCTCTCCAGCATCTCTTCTCCTCGTTCCCGTGTGGGATTTCCGTATTATTGCTGGTACTTCCGCTCAGTTCAAACTAATTCGCGAGCAAAAAGGTTCGCTGGGGGTCACTCACCTTGGCAAAAGTGGCGGCAGTACGAAACCGGGGGAAAGTGGGAATGCCACGGCAGCGGGTCGCCGGGCCGTTCCATATGGCATCTTGAGCGAAGGAAGTTCAGCTTGCACACGTCTCGGCGGAAATTCCCGCGCGTGCGAGCGTTGGAGGGAGCGCGGTCCCGGCCTTCACCCTTTCTTGTTTACCGGAATGGGCATGGACTCAGGCCGCCCGAAAGTGGGACGGGGTTTTCTTCCCCGCGGTTTTCTGACCCGCTCCTGAATCATGACACGCTGGCAATCGAAGCAGATGAGGTTTACGCCACTCGGCGAGGGCGCAATCCGGGACGAGCCGCAGTTGGTGCAAATCGGTTGAGAAGCCATAATCAGGCCGATTCTAGCACAGGTTGGAAGCCGCGCCTAGATACATAAGAGCATAATTTTGGGTGTATATGGATTGATTAATATCTCATTCTCTTATGACTCCGTCAGAAGATGGACGGAGTAACCCTCGGTGAAAAGCCGGACCCGAGGCGCAGAATCCCGTGATTTGAGCGATACTGTACGTTGGTCGACCCCTGCAAGCCGGGTGATACCGGCAAGCAGGAATTCTGGGGCACATCGCCCAAGTGCTAAACGCATGACACCGCAGGAACATCAACAGGCCGTGTATCGCCGCCGCTTTACCGGAATCGAGCAGCGCCGCGCCGAGGTGTGGCAGACCCTGGCGCGCCATTACTTTCATTGCTGGATAAAGCCCACCGACACCGTCATCGATGTGGGCGCCGGATACTGCGAGTTCATCAATAACGTCTCCGCAGCTCACAAGTATGCGCTGGACTCAAACCCCGCCACCGCGGATAAAGCCGCCCCCGGCGTTACCGTACTCTCGCAGGCGGCCACCGAAGCGTGGTCCATTCCCGCGGAGTCCGTCGATGTGGTGTTCAGCAGCAACTTCTTTGAACACCTCCCGGGCAAGCAGGATTTTGCCCACTGCCTGGCGGAGGCTTACCGGGTGCTGCGCCCGCAAGGGTTGCTGATGGCGCTGGGGCCTAACATTCGATATTGCTACGATGTGTATTGGGATTTCGTAGATCACCATTTGCCGCTCAGCGATCGCTCCATGGTGGAAGCGTTGGAAATCGCCGGATTTCGCATGGAACTGGTCAGGCCGCGCTTTCTGCCTTTTACCATGAGCCATCGCATGCCTCACCGGGCGTTCCTGGTTCGTCTGTATCTGATGTTTCCCCTCGCACAGCGCCTGTGGGGAAAACAGTTCCTGGTGATTGCGCGGAAGCCCCTTGGATGCTAAAGTTCTTACAGGTGTACCCATATGCTGAACATGGTCGACAAAAGCAAAATTGCCAGAGAGCTCGCTGACGCTCACCGAAAATTCGAACCAGGGATCAGGCGCATAATCCGAGTGGTTACTGACAGTGAGGATGATCCGGGTGAGCCGGTAAAACTCCTGGAAGTTAACCCGGACACGTCGCCATCCGGAATTGTTCCTATAGCTTTTGGCCCTGATCCACCACAAATCCCTTTCCCGACGGTGGTGATCGAGGTCACCGAAGCGGAATATGACAAGATCCTCGAGGGCAGTTTGAAACTGCCGGATGGCTGGCTCCGCGATGAGACTCTTTACCCGCGAGCGGAATAAGGCATGACAACCTGGAGCGGGGCATTCGCAGAACAAGCGGCTTCGGACCTTGATGCATATGATCTGTTGACCCGCAGCAGATTACCAAGTAGCCACCGGTTACACTATCTTCAAATGTGGTTGGAGAAACTCTGCAAGGCCTATGAATATGAGGCCAATGTGGCGGCGCTTAAGAACACTCACAACGTTGTTGCAAAGGTGTTACCAAGGCTCATCATGGAACACTGGCGCCGCTTTGGATTTGAACAGCACCCTGATAGGAAGGCCATTCAGGCACTCTGCCGCGAAATAGACCTTCTTCACCCGCAAGTGGATGACAATGACCGAAGGCCTGATAACGTCGAGTATCCGTGGATAGGGGCTTCGGGCAATGTTGAAGTTCCCGCGCTATGGAAATTTTCGCTTGCTAACAGGTTGTACAATACGAACCCCGGACGACTGCTCCTGAAGGCTGCAAACCAACTCACCCGAAACCCGGCAGCGTTCATCCGACGAGGATGAGTTTGACGATGGCGTCTCCAACCCCCCGGCGGATTGTTTGGCCGGTGTGTTTCACCCTGGTTTTTGTCTCCGCCTTTTTTCTCAGCGGGACTACGCGCCCGCCGCTGGAGCTGGATCCCTCCTGGCACGTGGCCCTGGAATACGCCACCGAGCACCATTTGCAATTTGGCACGCAAATTGTCTTCACTTTCGGTCCTTTGGGATTCCTGAGCACGCGGACCAGCCTGGGACATCTCCTGGGTGCGCGCCTCGCCTTCGCGTTCTTCTGGGCGGCGCTCGTCGCTCTGGCAGCGACGACGCTGGCAAAACGCTTGCGCGGATGGGTCCGCTACGCGTTCCTCGCCTGGTTGGTAATCTTCACCCTTTCCGAAGGGTTGGACCAAACCGCCTTTTTCGTGATGGCATACGGCGCACTCCTGCTGATTGTTGACAACCGCAGGCAGCGCTGGCAATCGCCGGCTTTGGTTTTAGCCTTTATCGTTCTGTCACTCATCAAATTCTCGTTCCTCATCGCGGCGCTCGCGAGCCTTGCGCTGGTGCTTGTCTGCTGGGTCCGGCAGCGAAAAATCCGCAACACGATCGTGCTCGCGCTGGCGGCGCCCGCAGGATTCGTCGCGGGCTGGATAGCCTTGGGGCAATCGCCCTCGCATCTAGTCCTCTGGCTTCGTCACGGCCTGGAGTTGGCATCCGGGTATAGCGCGGCGATGAACCTGGTTCCCAAGCCCCCCGTCCTCTGGGCGGCCCTGGCGGCGCTGGTCCTATTCACGGGCGCATGGGTTGCCTCGGCCGTGCGCGTGCGGGGAGGCTTTCTCACTTGGGCATGCCGGATCACCCTGGCGCAGTACGTCTTTTTCGCGTGGAAGGAAGGGCTCACGCGTTCCGGGGACTGGCACACCTATGTGTTTCTGTGGTTCCTGCCGTTGGGCGTGGCTTTTTTGTTCCTCGAAGAGTTGGCGGGCGTGCCTACGCCTTCTCACCGCGGGGCGTTGGAGGTCACATTCGCCGTAAGCATGTTGCTCTGCCTGGTCGGCTCGACCTTGCAAATTTCAGGCTTCACATGGCGGCAGGTTACTGCATGGCCGACGCGGGTCACGCACAATGGGGAGTCGATCGTTGCGATATTAGGTGGACGCGCGGACGACCTCTATGCGGACTGTCGGCATGCCCAAAATGATCGCATGCTCCTTCTCGAGCGCGCCAAATATGTAATTGGCAACCAATCCGTGGACGTGATGAACTACCTCGCGCTGGCGCCGATAATCAATGGGCTGAACTACCGGCCGCGCCCGATCTTTCAAGGCTTCGTGGCTTATACCCCGGCGCTTCAAAACCTCAACGCCGATTATTTCCGAAGTGCAGAGCGCCCGCATTTTGTAATGCTCCGCCAGCAGGCCACAGACGATCGATTTCCCGCGCTGGAAGATTCCGCCGCGATGAACTACGTCCTCAATAATTACGTTCCCGTGGCGCGGGACGGAGATTTCCTGATCCTGCAGCAGCGCACCGCGGAAGACCCGGCATTCCAGCTTGTGCATGAGCAGATTTTGCACTTTGGTGAGAAGCTGGATTTAACTCGCTGGGCGGACGCCCCCTTGTTTATGTCGGTGTCGATCCGGCCCAGCCTCTTGGGGAGGGCTATTACGTTCGTTTATCAGCCGGAACCTCTCTTTATGGGAATTGCAAGGAACGGCGAGTTGGAGCGATTCCGCATCGTGCCTTCGATGGCCACGCAACCGTTCCTGGTGAATCCGCTCTTGAACGGTACCTATGACGTTCTGTTCTTCGATATCTCGGTTCGGAGACCCCCGACGAACAGTGTGGTCTTCGAGCACCCCGAAAATGGGTCGTTTGAATTTCAGGATAATCTTTCTGTGCGGCTTTACACCGCGCCTGGATTTCCGCACGCAGCCAAGGGGGTTTCGCCATATGACATGATGGCCGACGTACAGGGCCGCGTCTTTTCGTTGGAGCCAAGGCCCGGCATACGAAATATGTGCGCCATGCAGACAGTGATGTTCCACGGCGCCCCCGCGTGGCTGATGTGTGCCCCCAGCAAAATCGTGCTGGATATTCCCCCGAATACCTCTGCGTTCTCCGCCTACTTTGGCGTGCCAGGGGAAATATATCCAGGCGAAGCTGCCACGAGAGAATCTGTGAACATCGCGATCGATGTTTGCAGTAAACCCGGCGCGTGCCGCCGGGCGTCTGACCAACTCTTAGCGCCTTCATCAGGCGTTGGCGATGGCGAGCGGTTTTCATTTCGCATTCCCATCGACAGTTCTCGCGACCGCTACATCGAGCTCACGACATCTCCCGCCCCCACCGCGAAGACGCGAAACAGCTTGTCGGTATGGTCGCAAGGCCGATTTGAAAGAACACCTTCACCATGAGCAGGGCATGAGCCATGCGCAGTCCCCGCTCAGTCCCGCTTGGGGCTTGACACTTCACCTAAAGCAGGCCATCGTATGCGCTGCCTGGTGACCTTTATGTTTTGGATGGTGAAATGATGGACCGGCGAACATTTTTGGTGAGGGATATACCCGCGGCGACAATCGGGCTGGCGGCAGCCTGGAGATCCTCTTTCGCGGCGACTTCAACTGGAGACAAGCCCATGAGTTCTTCCTATTTTGAGTTCTTCTACATTCACATGCAGAGCGGCAGCCAGACGCAACGCATGACGAAGTGGCTGGAAAATGGGCTCTGGCCGATTTGTCAAAAAAATGGTTTTGGCCCCATGGGATTCTTCAATGTGGATGTCGGCCCCAGCCTTCCCACGGCGTTGATCATCTTTTCTTATCCCAGCCTGACGGAAATGGAGACACAGTGGGGAAAGCTCAACTCCGACCCTGACTACGCGGCCGTGGTGGCGGATGTGGAGAAGGATGAGCCGGCTTTTTACCGCACGGAGGCGATGTTGCTGCGCGCCACACCCTTTTGCCCGCCTCTGAAGGCGACTCCGGTGGTCGATCCGGGCCACAAGCTCTTTGAGTTGCGAATCTACGAATCACCTACGAATCGCCAACTCGGATACCTGCATGATCGCTTCGGGGGAGGAGAGATCGAGATCTTCCACAAGAGTGGGATTTTTCCCATCCTCTACGCGGACACGGTCTTTGGGCCCAACCAGCCCAATATGGCTTACATGATTCCGTTTGAAAGCGCCGATCACCGCGAGAAGGCGTGGGCGGCGTTCCGCAACGATCCTGATTGGGTGAAAATTCGCGACGAATCCATCCGGCGCGGCGGGGAAATTGTGCGCAACATTACCAACATGTTCCTCTCACCCATGGGCTTTTCCATGATCCGGTGAGCTACGGGCCGCGCCGCGCGCCATGATTTGGCGGATCGGTTCATTGTCAGCGTAGACGCGCCACTCCGCCACAAGCGAACCGCGAATGAGCGCGCGCCAGGCGGCAGGCGTTGACCATTTATTCTCAGGCCGCAGGACGCCGTCCGTGGAATAGGTTCCCTGTGCGGTTCCCACCATGACCACCACTGCTCCATCCACGTGGGTTTCTTCGATCGCAATGGTGTAGTCAGGAACCATGCGAAAGTAACCTTCCCAGCCCGCCTTCATCCGATTCCTGCCGACGATTCTCGTTCCGAGTGAATCAACGAAGACGTGATCTTCTGTCATCAAGTCGGCGATTCCTTCGACGCTCCGGTGATTGATGGCGTCCGCAAAAGCAAGGGCGGCACGCTTAGCGGATGGGGAGTTGAGTGAGGCCATATCGGCCGATTTTATGCCAGCATGGTTTGCTTTTAGTAGCTTTTAATAGCTTGTCAAGCATTAATCCGGCGATTGGCGTTCGCTCGGTTGGAAAACGCACGTACTGGAAACTTATCCACTACCGATGATAAAGTCGGCAGCCGGGGCGAAGTCAGCTCAGAGTGCAGGATTCGGGAAACGCTTGAGCGGCGTCCCATCGTCTTCACGGTCCGCGCCCCGCAGGAAATCGAAATCGCATCCTTCGTTGGCTTGCAGGATGTGGTCCAGGAAGAGCCTGCCGTATCCGCGCGTGTAGTGGGGAGCAGGCGCTTGCCATCGCGCGAGCCGCGATTGGATTTCCGCCTCGGGCACCCGCAACTCGAGGCGCCGCGCCGGCACATCAAGTTCAATTTCATCTCCATCCTGGACAATCGCCAAAGGCCCGCCCACTGCGGCTTCCGGCGCAACGTGGACGACGATGGTCCCGAAGCTAGTGCCGCTGATGCGCGCGTCGCTGAGGCGCACCATGTCTTTCACGCCGGCTTTGAGCAGCTTCGCGGGGATGGGTAGATGCCCCCATTCCGGCATTCCCGGAGCGCCCTTGGGCCCGGCGTTCTTCAGCACCATCACGGAGTTCTCATCAACGGCCAGATTCGGGTCGTCGAGGCGTGCCAGCAAATCCCTATTGTTCTGGAAAACCACAGCGCGCCCGCGGTGCTTCATCAGGTGCGGTGAAACGGCCGACTGCTTGATGACCGCGCCCAGCGGGGCAAGATTCCCGTTCAGCACCACGACGCCGCCCTGGGGAAACAGGGGCTCGCCAAGAGGTCTGATGACTTCACGATTAAAGCACGCCGCGCGCTTCAGGTTTTCACCCATGGTTTTTCCGGTGGCGGTCAGCGCGTCCAAATGCAGCAACGGGCTGATTTCCTTCAGCACGGCAGGCACGCCGCCGGCGTAACTGAATTCTTCCATCAGGAATTTCCCCGAGGGCTTCACGTTGGCGATGAAAGGTGTAGTGCTGGCGAATTCATCGAACGAGGTGAGTGGCAAGTCAATTCCCAAACGGCCGGCGATGGCCACCAGGTGCACGATGGCGTTCGTCGACCCGCCCAGCGCCATGAGGAGGCGAGTGGCATTCTCTAGCGCCGCGGCGGTCATGATGTGCGACGGCCGCAGGCCTTCGTGGACCATATCGACAATGCGCTTTCCGCTCTCTTCGGCGATCATCAAGCGACGGGAGTCGACGGCAGGAATATCCCCCGCGTTGGGAAGCGTCATGCCTAGCCCCTCGGCGATGCTGGCCATGGTTGACGCGGTACCCATGACATAGCAGTGGCCCGCGGTGCGCGCCACGCAACTCTCAATTTCGCACCATTCCTCCTCGGCCAGGCGGCCGGCGCGCACCTCTTCCCACATTTTGCGGACGTCCGTACCGGCGGCAAGTTCGCGGTCGTGCCACATGCCGCTTAGCATCGGCCCGCCCGGCACCATAATCGCGGGCACGTCGACGCTGGCAGCGCCCATCAACTGCGCGGGCGTAGTCTTGTCGCACCCGCACAAGAGGACCACGCCATCCAAGGGATAGGAGCGGATGCTCTCCTCCACCTCCATCGCCATCAGGTTCCGGTAAAGCATGGTGGTGGGCTTCATCAGCATCTCGCCCAGGGAGATGGTGTTGAATTCCAGCGGGAAACCGCCGGCCTCCCACACGCCGCGCTTCACGGCTTCCGCCACGGTGCGCAAGTGCGCGTTGCAGTTGTTGAGTTCGCTCCAGGAATTACAGATGCCGATCACCGGCTTGCCCTCGAAGACGCGCTCGGTGAAGCCCTCGGAGCGAAGCCACGCGCGGTGCCCTACACCCCAGCGATCGCGCTTGCCAAACCAATCGCGGCTGCGGAGTTTTGGGGGGCTATTGGGGGATGGGGAATTCATTTGAGTATCTCCGTGGGTCTGGCAGCCGATGGCTACGCTTTTGCCAGATGGAAAATCGGTTCGACGCCTTGGGCCCGCGCCAGGAGGGCTTTCTCTTCTTGCGGTTTCAAGCGCTCAAACTTCTGCGCCACGTCCATGGCGAGCCGAAAGTAGTTCTCTTCGCCGGGAGGCACGGCGGCGTTAATGGGCTGCGACAGGGTCCAGCGTAAGGCAAGCGCGGCCTCATCCGGCAGCGCGGCGGGCTGATACCAGCACTTGGAATACGGATGGTCTTTCTTCTGCGCTTCCGGCCAAGTGGTCTTGGCCATGCTTTTCAAAGCCAGAATGCCCATGCCCCTTTGGCGCGCCTTCGCCAGTATCTGGGGCCCGAAATTGGCCTGCGAGAAAAGAACGAAATTAATGGGAAAGAGAATGGTATCGAAATTGTAATGATCCAGCATGGAAAGCGCGTTTTCCACCGAATGGGCTGAGAAACCAATGAAGCGGACTTTGCCAGCCTGGCGCGCCGCTTGGAAAGTTTCCATGGCGCCGTTGGGACCAAAGATTGTCGCAACGTCCTCTTTGGTCGTCACACCATGAAACTGATAAAGGTCCACATGATCGGTGCGCAGTAGGCGCAGCGATTCCTCGAGTTCTTTGGCTGACCCGTCCCTGGTGCGCTGGCCAGTCTTGCAGGCGAGGAATGAGCGCGAGCGGTAAGGCTCCAGGGCCGGTCCCAGGCGCGACTGGGCGTTTCCGTAGCTGGGCGCCACGTCAAAGTAATTGATGCCGCGGTCGAAGGCTTCGGCCACCACGTTATTGGCATGAGATTGCTCGGCGTTCATCACCACGATTCCGCCCATGGCGATGATGGAAAGATCCGCGCCGGTCTTGCCCAGGCGGCGTTGGGGAATGGGGTTCAGCTTCGAAGTCTCGCTGGCTTTCGCGAGGGGATCAAGAAATTCGTTTGACGCGGCCAATCCGGCTGCCGCTACGGTTCCCAGAAAACCTCGTCGTCGCATCGTTTACCTCCTCGTGGGGAAAACTGCTCTCAATGCCTGCCTCGCACACCTCGTTTGTAGCACCCCAGAGTCCCAGCGTCAAACGGGAAGGACACCAACGGGAAGTGGAACCGTTCGAAGAACGCGCGCCGGCCGGGTTATAATGATTTCGTCTCAGGCAGGGTGATGACAGGGGCGTGTCCCATCCACATTGATCACGTGAGGTTGGCGCTCGAGTGTCGGGCGTGAGAAAAGCCCGCGGTCAGAAAAGCAGTGGCCGTGGACCGCTCGCCCGGAACTTTGGTCGCCTCACACAGAACTGTGAATGAACACGAGGTGATCCGGCGGGAGTAAACTCATTTCACAGGGCGAGATTGATTCAATGAACATCGTCAGGTTCCTGGAGACGATCTGGCAGGATACACGCTATGCACTCCGAACGACGCGCAAGAAACCAGCCTTTGCCGTGACAGCGGTTCTCACGCTGGCGCTTGCGATCGGCGGCAACACCGCGATGTTTACCGTCATTCGCGCGGTTCTGCTGAAACCGCTTCAGTACAGCGATCCCGATCGCTTGGTGCGCATCTCAGGTGGCGCCACCCCCACGCGATTTAAGGAAATGAGGGCCAGTGCGCACTGCTTCACGGAACTTACGGCTTTTACCGGCGTGGACAATATCACGCTTTCTGCCGGAGTTGAGCCGGAGGTGGTGAAGGGCATTCGGGTATCGGCCGGCTTCCTGCGGATTCCAAGAGTGGAACCGCTTCTCGGGCGCAGTTTTCGTCCGGAGGAGGATTCGTCGGGCGGCGCACCGGTGGCGATGATCAGCTCCGAGCTATGGCAGCGGCGCTTCGCGGGCGATCCGCAAATCATAGGCAAGACGGCGACTCTTGCGGCAACGGCGTACACCATCCTCGGGGTTCTCCCGCCCCATTTCCAGTTTCCGATTCCGGATGTGGACGTATGGATGACCGCACCCACGGAGTGGCCCGCCGTTTCTCCCCAGTCCCGCGCCCTTAGCCCCTACTTGACCGTATTCGGGCGTCTGAAGCCGGGAGTGAGCCTGGAACAAGCCGACGCTGAAATGAAGGTGATTCGGCGCCAATACGCGATGGCTCATCCCGCCATGCTCGATGCCAAACCCAAAACACCCGTGGAAGTCACGGCGATGAAGGATGACCTGGTGGCCGACGTTCGCTCCATGCTCTGGATGCTGTTCGGAGCCGTGGGTTTTGTCCTGTTGATCGCTTGCGGCAATGTGGCTAGTTTGCTGCTGGCGCGAGCCACCTACCGTTCGCGAGAATTCGCCGTGCGGTCGGCAATCGGCGCCACGCGCGCTCGCCTGATCGGACAACTTCTGGTGGAGTGCCTCCTGTTATCGTTGGCTGGAGGAATACTGGGCGCGCTGTTGGCCGGAGGGTGTTTGCGCGCGATTCCACACATCACGTTTTTTGAACTGCCGCGCGCGGGTGAAGTTCAAATGGACTGGATCGTGCTCGGATTCACCGTGGCACTCTCCATCCTCACTGGCATCATCTTCGGACTGGCCCCTTCGCTGGGCGCGTCCCGGCCAGATCTCATTGACACGTTGCGCGCCAGTGGGGAAGCGGCCAGTAAAGGAGTCTCCCGGCGCGTTCTGGCGGGCCTGAATGTCCGCGGACTTCTGGTGGTGGGGCAGATCGCTCTCTCGATTGTGTTGCTGATCGGTTCGGCGCTGCTGGTGGAAAGCATCGCGCGCTTGCGGCAAGTCAATGTGGGATTCAATCCTGCGAACCTGTTCACTATGCACGTTTCACTGCCGCCCTTGCGGTATAACACGAATCAGAAAAGAAATTCGTTCTTCCAGGAACTCGTCGAGCGGGTGGGATCGTTGCCTGGTGTACGGGGCGCCACCGCAGCCTGGTTTCTTCCCATGATGGGTTATGCGGGGACTCCGGTGCAGGATGCCGGGAAGCCGCCCCTGAAATTGAACGAGCGCCCCATTGCAACCATGATGAACGTGATGCCGGGATATTTTCGCACTCTCGAGATTCCGGTGAGGCGGGGAAGGGAATTTACCGAGCAAGACAACGCCGACGCGCCGCGCGTGGCGGTGATTGATGAAGCCCTGGCTCGGCGCTTTTGGCCGGCATATCCCGAAGGTCAAGACCCGATCGGGCAGCAGATCTTGATTGGTGGCGTGAACCTGAAGCCTGCGGAAATCGTGGGAATCGTCGCCCACGTGCATCAAAACATCGAAAACACCGCCTGGCCGGATACTGTGTACGTCGCTTTCGCGCAGAACCCCCAACCCTTCGCGTCGCTCGCCATCCGGACCACCGGCGACCCGCTCCTCTATACCCGGGCGGTCCGCGAGCAGGTGCATGAGTTGGATCCGGATCAGGCTGCGTCTGACGTTCGAACTATGGACGATCTGATGGAAACGCAGATGGGCCAGCGCCGTCTGCTGATGATCCTGTTGGGATCGTTCGCTGGCGTGGCCGTGCTGCTTGCTCTGATCGGAATCTACGGCGTCATTGCTTACACCGTGGCGCAGCGTACCCAGGAGGTGGGGATTCGCCGGGCATTGGGCGCACACCAGATCAACATTCTGTGGCTGGTCATCCGGCAGGGCCTGGTCTTGACGCTGGCGGGAATAACGCTCGGCCTCGGTGGGGCGTTCGTCTTGACGCGGGTGATGAAGACTTTCCTGTATCAGGTCAGCGCCACCGACCCCGCGACCTTCGTGGGAATCGCGTTGCTTTTCCTGGTGGTGGCGCTTGCTGCCAGCTACATTCCGGCAAGCCGCGCCGCCCGGATTGATCCCATGGCGGCCCTGCGAGTTTGAGAGACGACCGCCCCATAAGTCGCTGTAACGCCGTAGCGCTTACCGATCTCCTCGGTAATCTACCTGGCACATGGGTCAAACTGACCCGCGACCCAATAACGCCGGGGTTTGACAACGTTGCGCGGAACAGGTGAAGATGGCGTTTCAAGGGCTGTTTCGACTTTAGACCAGGGTTTTCTATGACTCGTGAGGACCAGAGGCTGGAGGAGTCGCGTCTGCGCAAGCTCCACTGGAAGCGCTGGGGGCCGTACCTGAGCGAGCGCCAGTGGGGAACCGTTCGCGAGGACTACAGCGAGTGGGGTACGGCTTGGGACTATTTCCCTCACGACCACGCCCGCTCGCGCGCTTATCGCTGGGGCGAGGACGGGATAGCCGGCATTTGTGACCGTCATCAATACATCTGCTTTGCGCTGGCGTTGTGGAATGGCCGCGACCCCATCCTGAAAGAACGCCTCTTCGGGCTTACGGGAAAAGAGGGGAACCACGGTGAGGACGTCAAGGAGTGTTACTTCTACCTCGATTCCACACCCACGCATTCCTACATGAAATATCTTTACCGGTATCCACAACAGGAGTTCCCTTACACCTGGTTGGTGGAGGAGAACAAACGAAGGGGTCAGAAGGATTTTGAGTTTGAGCTGGTGGACACCGGCATCTTTAATGGCGAACGCTATTTCGACGTGTTTGTGGAATATGCTAAGGCTACTCCGGACGATATTCTGGTCCGCATTTCCGCCCATAACCGCGGCCCGGAAACCGCCACGCTGCATCTGCTCCCCACGCTTTGGTTCCGCAATACATGGTCTTGGGGCAGGGACGACTGGCGTCCGAACCTGACAAGAGCCGCGGACCTTTCCGGGGCGGCCGTGATTCGGGCGGAGCATCGGCACTACGGTTCGCGTTGGCTGATCTGCCAGGAACATCCCGAACTGCTGTTTACTGATAACGAAACGAATTTCCAGCGGCTCTTTGGAGTGGCCAATCGCTCGCCGCACGTCAAGGACGCGATCAACGACTATATCGTCCATGGCGTGCGTCATGCCGTCAACCCTCTTCCCGAGGGCACGAAAGTGGCAGCCTCATATCGCTTGGAGATACCGCCTGGGAAGAGTGCCATGCTCCGCCTGCGGTTTACCGGCGACCAGCCCAGCGAGGATGTGCTCAGCGACGGTTTCGACACGGTGTTCGAGGAGCGCCTGGCGGAAGCGAACGAGTTCTATTCCAAGGTAATTCCTCCCACGCTATCCGCCGATGCCCAAAACGTGTTCCGCCAGGCGATGGGGGGGCTGTTCTGGTCGAAGCAGTTCTATCATTATGACGTGCGGGCGTGGCTCGAGGGCGACCCCGCCGGCCCGCCCCCTCCTCCCGAGCGGTTGATGGAACGAAACCATACCTGGACACACCTCTACAATGCGGACGTCATCTCCATGCCCGATAAGTGGGAATACCCGTGGTACGCCGCCTGGGACACGGCCTTCCATTGCGTGGCGACGGCCCTGGTAGACCCGGACTACGCCAAAGAGCAGCTCATCCTGCTTTTGCGCGAGTGGTACCAACATCCCAATGGCCAGCTTCCGGCTTACGAGTGGTCATTCAGCGACGTCAATCCTCCCGTGCATGCCTGGGCGGCGTGGCGCGTATACAAGATTGAAGCGCGGCGGTGTGGCAGCGCGGATCGGGAGTTTCTCGAGAAGGTTTTTCACAAGCTCCTGCTCAATTTCACCTGGTGGGTGAATCGCAAGGACCCCGATGGCCGGAACGTTTTCGAGGGAGGGTTCCTGGGACTCGACAACATTGGGGTGTTTGACCGCTCGAAACCTCTTCCCACCGGCGGCCACATTGAGCAATCCGACGGCACGAGCTGGATGGGCATGTACTGCCTCGACATGCTCGCCATCGCCATGGAGTTGGCGCGCGAAGATCCCGCCTACGAAGACGTGGCCAGCAAATTCTTTGAGCATTTTGTTTATATCACTCAGGCGATGAACAACCGTGGCGGCCATGGGATTACCTTATGGGACGAAGAGGACGGTTTTTACTACGACGTTCTGCACCTGCCTGATGGGCGCCATCCTTTCCTGAAGGTGCGCTCCATGGTGGGGCTTATTCCACTCTATGCCGTGGAAGTGCTGCAGCCGGAAGCTCTGGATGCACTGCCCGGCTTCAAACGGCGCATGCGATGGTTCCTCGACAATGTTCCCAACGTTCCCCACCACATCGAGATGACGCAAAAGTCGGCGCGCGGAATTCGCCGGCAACTCTCCCTTGTCAGCCGCAGAAAACTGGTGAGACTTCTTCGCTACATGCTCGATGAACAGGAGTTTTTGGCGCCGTACGGGATCCGAAGTGTATCGAAGTTCCATGCGCGGAGCCCTTACGTGCTGGCGATCAACGATCGGGAATATCGGGTTGGTTACGAGCCTGCGGAATCCGGGTCGGGTTTGTTCGGCGGCAACTCCAACTGGCGCGGCCCCGTGTGGTTTCCCCTTAATTTCCTGCTCATCGAATCCTTGCAGAGGTTTCATTATTATTACGGCGACGATTTTAGAGTTGAATGCCCCACCGGCTCCGGCCACATGATGACCTTGTGGGAAGTCGCGGAAGAAATCTCGCGGCGATTGACCTCCATCTTTCTGCGCGCGAGCGACGGAGGGCGACCCGTCTTCGGTGGGAACGAGCTTTTCCAAACCGATCCCCACTGGCGCGACCTGATTCCGTTCTACGAATACTTTCATGGCGACAATGGCGCCGGCCTGGGCGCCAGCCACCAAACCGGATGGACGGCGCTGGTGGCGAAGTTGTTGCAACAGTCGGGCGGATGAAGGTGAGGTTGTGCGACAGGCTGCTCGATGTCGATTACGGACGAGCATCGATTGTGGCTTTCACTTGGAATCTGCAAAATGAAATTCCACCTGCGCGTAATGACCCCGGACGACATTCACGCTGGGATGCGGCTGAAGGAGATTGCCGGATGGAATCAAACCCGCGGCGATTGGGAAAGATTTCTACGTGCGAGCCCGCACGGGTGCTTCGTGGCAGAGATCGACGCCGAAGTGGTGGGAACGGTCGCGACCATTTCATATGAAGGCCGGTTCGCATGGATTGGGATGGTCCTGGTGGACCCCGCGCGACGTGGGCAAGGGTTCGGCACCAAATTGCTGGAGAGGGCCATTGAGTATCTGGACGGTTGTGGCATTCCCAGCGTGAAACTCGACGCGACCCCGCAAGGCAAGCCCCTGTACGAAAAACTTGGATTCGTCTGCGAATATGAAATCGAGCGCTGGCAGTGGCAACGCGCTCCGGCGCCCCACGTCACGGTCGGGGCCGGTTTGTTGACGGAAGAAATCCTCGATCAGGACCGGGAAATCTTCGGGGCTGACCGAGGCTCCTTATTGCGGTCGATCGCACTTGAGAATCCCGCGTTTGTGTTGCACACCCGAAGAGAGGGGAAGCTCACGGGGTACAGCTTTGGACGCCAGGGCGCGCTGGCGGACCATCTGGGCCCCTGGGTGGCGCTAGATGAATCCTCGGCGCGCAATTTGTTGGATGAATTTCTCCTTCGTTCCTGCGGGGGGAAGGTATTTGTGGATGGATTAAGAAACAGCTCCTGGGCGTTGAAGTTGCTGCGCGAGCGTGGCTTCCAATTCGCGCGATCCTTGACACGCATGTATCGCGGGCGCAATGATTTCCCCGGGCGTCCAGACCTTCAGGGCGCGATTCTCGGACCGGAGTTCGGCTAAGGCTGGTGGGTTTGAATCTCTTGGCAAAATATTTTCAGAAACTGATAGCCTGGATCAAACGGTTGTTTTATGGCTGGTGGGTTGTCCTGGCGGCATTCCTGAATCTATTCTTCGCCGTGGGGCTGGTCTTTTACGGACTGCCCGTTTTTTACACTTCTCTGGTCGATTCCCTTCATTTCACACGCAGCCAGGTTGCGCAGGGAATGTTTCTTGGCTTCGTCATCGTGGCGCCCGCCTTCGGATTCATGGGCGCTCTTATCGACCGCGTTGGCGCGCGGCGGGTACTGCGCGTCGGCATTGTGATGGTTGCCTTGCCGTTGGTCCTGATGGCCTGGATGACCCGCCTGTGGGAGTACTACGCCCTGTGTATCGTGGAAGTGGTGGGGTATGTCCTGGCCGGACCCATCTCCAACCAGGTGCTGGTTTCTAATTGGTTCCGCGTGAAGCGCGGGCGCGCCATGGGTTACGCCTATTTGGGACTGGGATTGGGTGGCGTGGCCGCGCCAATTTTGGCGGCGTACCTGATCCGCTGGCGGGGGTGGCGCTGGGCGTTCGCCATCATCGGCGTTCTAATCGGTTTGGTGCTTTTTCCCATCGCTCAGTGGCTGACGCGTTCTGCTCCGGGAGAAATGGGACTGGTTGCGGACGGTGTCGCGCCCACGCCGGCCGTGGCGGGAGAAACTCCAGCATCCTCATTTTCATTGGGGGCGGCGGTTCGAACGGCGAATTTCTGGCTCATCCTCGCAGGCAGTACGCTCACCATCGGCGCCATCGGAACGGTGATTCAACAATTCGTTTTATTCCTTCGCGACACCGGGTACACCACGGTTCAAGCCTCACACGTTTCCAGCGGATTGCTTTTTGCGGGATTGGTGGGGCGGGTTGCGGTGGGATATCTGGTGGACCGTTACAACAAGAAGAACATCATGGCATTGTTTTACCTGCTCCTGGCGCTGGCGATCCCCCTGCTTTTTCTGGCGCGGCAGCCTGCTGCGCTTTGGGGGTTCGCACTGATCTTCGGCTTTGCCATGGGAGCGGATTACCTGCTGATCCCCATCGTCACGGCCGAGTGCTTTGGCTTGGCGGCTCTGGGAAAGCTTCTCAGCCTCATCATCATGGCCGATTCATTGGGGCAGTTCTTTGGACCCGTACTGGCGGGAAGGATCTTCGAAGCGACTCACAGCTACGATCTCGCCTGGAGCATCATCGCCACGGCCGGTGTCCTGGGCGCCACCGCGATCTACGCGGTGCGGACGCCTAGAACTGCGGCGGGTAATAACAATTAGCCACAAGGCTTTTCACTTAGGACAATTCCATCCACTCACCCTCGACCTCTCTCCCCCAAAGGGGCAAGGGGAGCGTAAATCCCTTCTGTTTTACCCTTTACCACTTAGCCTTTACCCTTTACTTGGTCTTCATCACATGCACGCCATCCCAAACCCCCTCGGGGGGATGCAGCAGGTATTGGTGGCAGCGTTTCACGAAGACGTGGCTTGGGCCGTCCTGAGGGTAGTCGCTAGCCAATCCCTCAAAAAACTCCAGTGCAGTGGCCCAGTTCCCCTCCCGGTAGGCTTCCAGACCTTTTTGAAATCGATCGATCCGTTCACGGTGCTGGTCGGAATCTGCGAGCGTTCCCACCAATTCAAAAATCTTTACCGGCTTCAGCTTGCCTTTGACGCGGATCAGATCGAGTTCGCGCACCAGCATTTCTTTTTGCACCGCCTGGTAAGTGTTCTCACTGATGATCAGGCGTGTGCCAAATTCCTTGTTGGTTCCTTCCAGGCGTGACGCCAGGTTGACGTTGTCGCCCATGATGGTGTAGTTGAATCGTTTCTTCGAACCCATGTTGCCCACCACCATGGCTCCGGTGTTGAGGCCCACGCCGATGTCGATGCGGGGCCGCCCTTGCGCGTCCCAACGGGCCTGAAGCCGGGTGAGGGTCTGGTGCATTTCCAGAGCCGCCCGGCAGGCGCGCAGGGCGTGGTCATCCTGGGGATAGGGCGCCCCCCAAAAGGCCATCATGGCGTCGCCGATCAGTTTGTCCAGCGTTCCCCAGTGCTTGAAGATCACATCAGTCATTTCCGAAAAGTACTCGTTCAGCACCTCGACGAGTGAGGTGGGGGACAGGCCCTCCGACAGGGCGGTAAATCCCCGAATGTCGCTGAACATCGCCGTGAGTACCTTCTCCTCGCCCCCCAGCCGCAGCAGCTCGGGGTGTTGCATGATTTGACTGATGAGGCCGGGAGGCACGTATTGGGTAAAAGCGCCGCGCACTTTCCGTTTTTCCCGTTCTTCAAAAAAGAATCGGTAGCTGATGATGCTGGCGTAATTCACGGTGAGGGCAGCCGTGGGAAGGAAGGCGACAATCCAAACCCGGTATGTGGCGAAGAGGTAATAGGTCAACCAGAGGAATATTCCCAAAAGCATGAGGAGGATAACCGTGGCCCGCACGGGTGGGACAACGCTGATGAACAAGCCGGCGCCCAGGCTGAACAGCAGGAGGAAGGCGATGTCGATGAGGTTTTCGCGAATGCCCCGCTGAATGAAGTGGTTGTACAAAATGTTGTCGATGAAATTGGCGTGGACCTCCACCCCCGGGTAGGCCATTTGCTGAAACGGCGTTACCGCCATGTCCGCGATCCCCGTGGCGGTGGGGCCGATCAATACCAGCTTGTCCTTGAGGTCCTGCGGTGGCACCTTGTGCTGCACCACGTCGGAGAGCGAGTAAGTAGAAAAGGTTTTGACCGGTCCCATGAAATCAATCTGCACATATCCCTCGGGATCGGTGGGAATGCTCACCTTGCCAAAGTCAATCCGTTCCAGGCCGTTGGGGTTAAAAACCACGCTAACCTGATCCAGCGACAGGTTGGTGTAGGCAAGGGAGGAGGCGATATCCAATGAGGGATAAAGGCTGTCCTTATATCGCATGATCGCGGGTTCCCGCCGCACCGTTCCGTCGGAGTCGGGGATGACATTGAAGTAGCCAAAGTTCTTCGCATAAAGAGCGAATTCCGGCAAATTGGGGGAAACACTGGCTGCCTCCAGCCCATCAAATTTCTTTTCAGACCCCGGCGGAATGACCTGGGGGTAACACTGGAAAGAAAGGTAGTTCACGAAGTCGCTGACACGCTTGGCGTCCTGGTTGATGGCTTCCTGGGGGGTGAGCCGGAAATAACCCAAAACAACATTTTGAAAACGTTGGATGGAATCGGCGAACTGCTTGTCGTTATCGGCGCTGGCTTCCAAGGTTTTCAGGCGAGCGTCAAAGTCCGCATTCTGGAATCCCTGCTTGCTGAGCTCGTCGTACTCCCCCCGCACCTGCTGCAGCGCCTGAAGCGCGGAGTTCTGGTCGGGCTGGGGGAAGTTTACGTCAAACGCGATGACGCGAGCCTGCGATTCACGGAGGTAGTCCACCGCCCGGGCAAAGTAGCTGCGCGGGAACGGCCAGCGGCCGAGGATATCTTCGCTCTTCTGGTCGATGGCTACGATCACCACGGCCGATCCGGGCAGGCGCTGCCCGCGAAGCTTGAAGCGTGCATCGAGTGTTTTAAGCTCAATGTTGGCGAGAAATTCCAATAAGGGGTTGCTAACTCGACCGACATACAGGGAGATGTAGAGCGTCAAGGAAATCAGGCAAACCGAAAAGCTGATGGCCAAACCTGCCCGGTACCGTTTCGCAAAAGCGAAGAAGCGTGAAAACGCTTTAGAGGCCCAATTGAGTATATTCATCTTCCCACTCAATGGCACCCGCAGGGGTAGGTGGGGGAGACCAGGCCTTGGAGGATGCCGTTCAGCAGGCCGCTGGTGTTCCCCGACGATTGGTTGGCGCCGTTGGCATTATTCAGCGCATTGCTGGAGTTGGTGTTGGCATTATTCAAGGTATTGTACGTGCCGTTGAGGATGCCCCCGGCCTGATCCAGCAGGCTGGTGGTGCTGTTGGCGCGCCCGATGGCCACGCCCGCTCCCGTGGCGGCGCCGGCGCTGGCTCCGGCGGTGCCCACGTTGGAGACATTCCCCAGGTTCGCCAACCCC
>Ga0326728_10004499_pt1 | contig 41085 bp, 33 predicted proteins | sample MB3enrmetagenome_FD_207602 | JGI IMG/M metagenome (GOLD analysis project Ga0326728, IMG submission 207602) | Lab enriched peat soil microbial communities from McLean, Ithaca, NY, United States - MB31MN | ecosystem: Environmental > Terrestrial > Soil > Wetlands > Peat | place: USA: New York... | reverse complement strand
ATCTGCATACATTACTTCCAAACAAACTTAAAAAGGAGACTGCAAAACAATTTGAAAAGCAGACAATTAGAAGCTCAGATAGGATATTTGTCATTAATCAAGGATTGAAAGACTATGCTGTGGAAATGGACGGAGACGTCGATAAGATCTCAGTAATACCTGCAGGCGTAGATTTTGAGAAATTCAATCCGCAGACTGACGGTTCATCAATCAGAGAAAAATATGGGATTAATAAAAATGATATCCTATTATTCTTCATGGGATGGATATATGATTTCTCTGGGATGAAAGAGGTCGCAGAAAGTCTTTCTAACAATGACAACGAAAACATTAAACTAATGATTGTTGGAGAAGGGGATCTCTACAAACCTTTAAGCAAAATGAAATCTGAAAACAATCTTAATGAAAAATTGATACTAACAGGAAAAATCCCATTTGAAGAAGTTCCCAAACACATCGCTTCCGCTGATATATGCCTTTTGCCAGCTTATAAAAACGAAATTATGATGAATATAGTCCCGATTAAAATATACGAATATATGGCCATGGGAAAACCTGTAATAGCCACAAATCTTCCTGGGCTAAAAAAGGAATTTGGCAATAACAATGGGATTATATATATCGAAAATCCTGAGCAGACTTTGGAAAAAGCAATTTATCTTTATGAAAATTATATGATAAAGTCGGAAGGTAATAAAGCTAGTTTGTACTCGCGGGATCAAGATTGGAATAAAATAACGAACGAATTTGAAAGTATGTTAAAAAATGTTCCCAAAAAAAATGTATCAGTAATTGGAAATCAAATGAATAAATAAACGAAGATCAGAATTTGTAAGCTGAAGAAATGAGATACATTAGTTGTAAACTCACCAGTTGATAAATTGTAAATCTAAGGAATTTTGATAAATTTCTGATTTTCAAGAATCATTTATACATCATTTATTAGCATATGAAGAAATTTAGGGGTTTATTTAAATCTTCTATAGTATCTACGCTGTTGAGCTAAGAACTCGACAACACTTAACTCGAATTGTCTAAAAAATAAGTTTGACTACAATGTATAATATGAATTCGATTTTGTACCTCAAGTACTAAGTCCTACTTTAATATAAATTGATTTCGGAAGTTACTTGAAGTTTCATTTGCTGCTACTTTGCTTTGTCCAGGAAGTATTTTATCATTAACTAAGTTGGTTGAAATACTTAATTACGAAGCCTAATGAGTAAAAAAATGTAAATCATTGTTCAAAAGAAAAATGGACAAAATACCTTAATCATATATGGGATCGGAAAATTTCAGCTTGTTGATTTTAGGAGATATCTAAACAAGCTTTATTATTCATTCTGGAACAAAATCGATAAAAACATCTGATATTATACATAGTTAAAAATAGATAGAAGTGTTAATGTAGATTAGTAATATTATTTTGATTACAAAAATTTTGATGGTTTGATGATCTATGAGGATATGTGTAATTACTTCCGCAAAATTACCTCCTGAGGAAGGAATTGGTAATTATATTTACAATATGTCAAAGGAATTTATTCGAAAGGGGCATAATGTAACTGTCATTACGCGTGGAAGCTTAAATAAGACACAGAAAGATCATTTTGAAGATATAGAATTATACAAAGTTCCTTTTGCATTAGTGTACCCCTTTCATGTACATATTCATGGATTTTTTGTGAATGGGTTACTGAAATCGATTGAGCATAATTTTGATGTGATCCATATACATACACCTTTGCCTCCCACAATAAATTCTACGGTCCCGATAGTATTAACAATTCATTCTTCTATGATTGATGCTGAAAAAGTTATAGATATAAATGACTTATTTTCTCTTGCCACTAAATTTCAAGCAAAATATATTAGTTATCCAATTGAAAGAAAATTGCTAAAAAATGCAGATCTTATTACTACTGTCTCGAAAAAAGTAGCAATAGATCTTAAAGAATATGGGTTGGATTATAACAATATTAGAATCATATATAATGGGGTCGATGAAGATTTGTTCTCACCAGTTGATAAGAAGATTGGGGGGAAATATATTCTGTATACGGGAAGAATTAGTTATGGTAAAGGTCTGGTTGAGTTAATTGATTGTGCAAAAGAAGTTCTCATGTCCCATAGTGACATAAACTTTATCCTGGCTGGAAATGGTCCTTTAATTAATGAATTAAAAGTAAAAGTTAAAGATTTAGATCTTGAAGATCGTATAAAATTTTTAGGACATGTAGGTAGAAATGATATAGTAAAGTTATATCAGAATGCTCATATGTTTGTTTTTCCTTCACATTATGAAGGATTGCCTGGTTCACTTCTCGAAGCAATGTCCTGTAAACTTCCAATTGTAGCCACCAAAGTACCTGGGAATATCGAACTTATAGAGGATTATGTGAATGGAATTCTGGTTCCCCCTAAAAATGCACGTGCATTGAAGGAAGCTATATTATCACTTCTTGATGATGCAGATATGAGGACTAAGCTCGGTGATAAAGCGAGAGATACTATAATAAGGGGTGGTTTTACTTGGAAAAAAATATCAGATAACATTTTACGATGTTATCACTCCATACAGAAAAATGGTAATTGACATTAAAATATATTTGATAATAATGTCACCTTCATGTGAAGCTTATATCCCAAACTGTAGAGAAACTTTGAATTTATAATTAATAGACTGAATTCAGCAGGTATACACAAAGATATAAAGTTGTTGTTTATTTGCCAACTATTATTTATGTATATTTAGGTTGATTTTTAAGTTACTGTAATATTAGGGAGATGGATTGCATTCTTGTGTACATCTATGGAAAGTGGGAATAAATCACAATCCTAGATGGTTTTGGAGAGAAAATATTGAACTCAAAAATAAGTGCATATCTCAAATCTATTGGAAAGTATCTCTGTCTGATAATTTACTATTCATTTGCTCAGCACCTCCCTGTCTCAGATGAGCCGCAATCATTAAAATTATCAAAACCAATTCGGGGATTTTTAGCTCGTAGAATTTTTGATGAGTGTGGGGAGGATATAAATCTTGAGAAAGGAGCATACATTGCGGATGGAAAGTTTATCAGAGTCGGAAATAGATCTGGCATTGGTATAAACGCTTTTGTTCAAAGATATGTGCATATAGGAAACGATGTCATGATGGGAAAAGATGTTATTATAATGACAACTAGTCATGAAATTTCAGACAAATCAATTCCTATGAGATGCCAAGGTGGTAAAGAAGTTGCTCCTGTAGTTATAGGCGATGATGTTTGGATTGGGAGTAGAGTAATAATACTTCCAGGCGTAAAGATTGGGAATGGTTCCGTAATTGGTGCTGGTGCAGTTGTTACTAAAGATGTAGAGCCATATTCTGTGGTTGGAGGTGTTCCTGCGAAACTAATAAGACGGAGATAATAATTGTACATAATAGGGGCCTATTTAGTCGGGGGGAAAAATTGTTCACATGGAAAGATATTGAGCTGAATTTTGATATAAAACTCTATTAAGATATGAAAATATAGTAGGCTCTTTTTAACGGATATATGTATCTATATATAAATATTATTTTAATAGTCAAAATAATATTTTACATTTATATTAATTTATCTAAAGTATCTATGTGATCTCTATGTTTGGGCTGAATATTAAATTCAAATTGATTTGTATATTCTGTTTTATACTTAGTCTATTTTCAATTATGATGGCTTATTTTAATCCAGCGCATGGTTATGAATTATCGTTGTATAGCAGTACACCTACAATATTATGGATTAGCTTAATATTCAGTATACTTGGAGGAATTTCTATTATCATATACGTTGTGTATAGGAATCTCTCAGAGTATTACAATTTTTGCTTTTTAGGACTTTTGATACTATTATTTGATCGAATTATCCTACTTTATATTCCTTATATCAGAGGTTATTATTCATGGAGAGGAGATAATATCTCTCATTTTGGAATTCTAAAAGAGATTTTAATATTTGGGCATCTACCATCTGATCTCGTATATCCGATAACTCATATATTATTGTCAGAGCTTGTATATATCACAGGACTTCCCAATGAGATTATAGCGAACCATAGTACTGCCTTAATTTCAGTTTTCTATGTAATATCTATATATTTACTGGCAACTTCTTCCTTGGTTACAAAAAAAGAACAAATTTTAGCTGTTACTTCAATTGCTGGTGTATTTTTTAGTGGGTACGATGTCTATCTTATGCCAAATGGCTGGTCTCTTTTATATTTGCCTATTGTGTTATTTTTCTATTTTAAATCACTAACAAAAAAATACTCTATGAAATATACAATATTATTTCTAATTACATTAATCTTGTATCCTTTTTTCCATCCATTATCCACAGTGGTATTAATATTAATGTTAGTTGTTATTGGATTGATGGAATTTTTGATTCCTATATTTGAAAATAAAAAGATTTTATTAATTACGTCTTCTTTCTCATTGACACCTATCTTACTTGAAACAGCTATATTTTTTCCTTGGATACTATCATTCCAAAAATTCAATCTAAATATAAAAATGATGTATTATTCAATTATTGCAGGTTCAAGCCCAAATGTAATTTCTTCGATGAGTAGCACAGTTGATAAATTAAGTTTGACTAAATTAGAATTTCTAAGATTATTATTCAGACTTATGGGTCAACATTTTATTTTTTTAATGTTTTTTTTCCTTAGCTTTGTATTATTATTGAAATATTCTAATTATAGAAAAAACAATAAAAATTTGATAATATTACTGAGTATCACATTATTTATTGGACTAATGTATGTATTTTATTTGTTTAATATTCTTCCAGGTCTACAAGCAATGGGTTCAGATAGGTTGCAAGCATATTTAGTAATTTTCACTCCAATATTCGCTGGTTTTGTTTTATCATACATTATTACTAGAAAAATGATAATTCAAAAGTTTAATCTTGCACCAATGGTTTGTGTGATTATAATTCTGATTGCTTCAGTAGTATCTATTCACAATTTGTACCCTTCACCCTATGTTATACAACCCAACCCATCAATTACACAAATGGATATGAATGGGGCTGAATGGCTTTTAAATTTCAAAAATTCTGCTATCAATAGTGTCTATATAATGAGTCCAGTATACAGATTTTTATCAGGTTCTTTGGGCCATGTTGAAGCTGGAAAGTTGTTTGGATCTTCTTATAAAGAGGCAAATATTAAGGATCATTTTAATTATACTATATCCAATAATCTTGGGAACTCTTATACTCAGGACGAATATTTCATGATGACAATGTTTGACAAAATAGTTTACGAAACTGTTTGGAATGTTGTTGGAAGATTTCATCAAAATGATTTTAAAAAACTGGAGGAAGATATTTCCGTTGATAGATTATATTCGAACGGGGATACTAACATATATTTTATACATAGCTTATTATAAGTTTTAATAGATTATTGAAATTAATTCTGAATATTTCTACAATTTTGTTAAATGCCTTTGACTTATTCATTTTCATCTCAAAAATAGATTTTGAGGATTTCGATAAATCCTAAATTTCGTCATATACACACAATGTATATGCATAACGTTTGGGAATAAGAGATTTTTCAAAGTCCTAGGTTATTTTGGAAGATAGTAATAATCGCACCAGATTTAGGGGACAATAATTGAAACTGTAGTGAAATAAATTCAAAGCTTCGATAGAAGAAAGTGGCATATATTTTATCAATGAAAATCATGATAAACCTCCGATTTAAACAAATTGCTTACATACACTTTATAGTATCAACCAGCTAAAAATTGGAAACAATTTCGATAAAATCCTATGTATTATGAGCATTGGCCAGTTTATTCAACCATCACGAATTTCTTAAAAGATCATAGAATTTCGGTCTGATGTCCAGCTTTACAATAAGAAGATTTCGATAAACCTCTGATTTTCAAGAGCTATTAATATACTATTTGTTTGCATATAATGAAATTTAGGGGTTTATGAAATTCTACTAATCTTCAATGAATCATAGTGAACAAATAGACAAACAAATTCTACATCTGTGTACATCTGTAAAATGTCGGAAAGCTCTCTTTTTTGAAAAAATATTAGATAGTCTTATGGTTACGATTTTCAACAACTCATGAATATGTCCCGATCTGTTTGGCCGAGATGCATATCTATTAAATGAAAAGAGAAAGTAGTTAGCAAATTTTATCAACAATTTATACGCATTCAAGATTTATTAACACTATTATACCTTGCCAAATTATGAGATGATAATATCAAAAGAATCTGATTCAAATTAATACATTAACTAAGTGTTACAGGATAACATTTAGACAGGAAACACTTGGCCGATATTAGATGAATTAAAATACTGATTATACGGCAAATAACATCATGTTGTTTCCATAGTTATTGCCTATATGCATAAAATGGATTAATCTACTTTGTTGTTCACATTTGATAAGGACTCTGTTGTTTACAACTTCCAGTAATTTATCTTCGTTGTTACATTTTTAATCCTTTGTTTAAGTATTTATTTTGGAAAATCTTAATGCCCTTGATCATAAAAATAAACAATATTAGCAAGAACACCAAATAGACCACAAACAACAATAATACTTATTAACACATCAAACCAGGATGTAGCAGTAGCAGTATCCATATTAAAAATACCTCGCATACGTCATATAACATTAAAATATATAACTTTTGTTAATTTATCAGTAGTCTAGGTTTGCTGTAATCCTACTGATTATTACTTATTTGTTTACCCTTATTCTTCAGTAGTTCATAAGAAAAAAAATCATCCAAACATTTTAATTCCATTTTTTTTGTAATCGCCTATATAAAATGAAATATTGTAGAGTTTTGAAGTAGAAATATATGCATAGTTTTCACTGAATTATAGTTGGTATTTTAAATAATACACATTTTATGTGTGAGTGTGTACTTTTCCCAAAATTCATTCAGTTTTTCTCCTACTACTTTAACATGTTTGAATGATCTTCTTGACGTTAACATCTTTATTTTCGTTTTCCAACAATATTCAGCTGGGTTTCTTTATGGTGTAGCTGGGGGATAAAATAATATTTACAACCAATGCTTGTTGTTTTGATAAAATTTATATGGTTTTTTTAATTTAGCCATGTGGGTCAGTCCCGTGGAAGAAATATCTTTGTTCCTATATCTCTATCAAAATCAAATAATGATTTTAGGAAAGAGTATGTATTTTGTGTAATATCTAAATCATACTCATATAACTCTCCGTTTTCAGTATAACATTATAAACTGTCGATTTTGGCTTTTGAATCACTTGTAAATTTAATTGGTCTTGGATCCCCGATTGCCTACCATCTTGATTTATTTGAATCCACAAAAGAATTACTATTATCAGGGTTGACGATTGGACGATTGGATGATTGGAGTTTAGGATCCCTTTTGGATTGAAGAGATCTAATTCATACCTAAGTGCTTCATTTGTTGTTTTGATCTAGATTATAATTTTTGACTCGGAATAAAATATATTGGATTTCTCATTGACAAATTAAATTATGTCTTTTGTTTGCCAGTGTGATAATAACCATTATCCTTTGTCATTGGTTCTGAAAGCGTTTCCCTTAAATCAGAAAGTTGTTCTTCTGTTAAAGGAGATTATACTTCTTGACAGATTTACATTCAAGGTTGAGGAAATCTTCTTCCTCAGTACACTTTATCCAAGGATAAATCTTTGATATGTAGGTGGAAAATTTTCTACAACTTTAGCTTAACTCAAATCATATTTAACCAATAATAGGCTTGAAGCCTCAATATGTTCGTTTTTTTCGCTGGAACAAATTTTCGCCTTAGCAATAAATATCATGTGTAGTAAAATTTCCCAGTTCATAATCCGATTAATATATGGCTACATTCACATATTTTGAACAAAGACATAACTAAATATGTGAGTTATGAGTTTTATATTTTTCAAAACTTTCAAAATTATCAGCTATGCTACTCGAAATGTGCAAATAATATTGAGTATGTTTAATTATTTCGAGATGCTAAATTTATCTTATATGACGATAGAAACTAGATGCTCTACATTCAACCAGATAATGCCAAGTTATATGATTCAAAGAACGGGTAAAATAAAATTCACAATACAATTAATGATGCTCAATTTAGGTCGATCTCTTTTTATATACTTCCTCAGCTACTTAAAGCTTTTATTCGAAGCTTTTTTAATATCTTCTGGGATAGTAAAAATTGACCATTAATTTCATTTTCATTGACTGCATCAATCTAAAACTCAGAGAACAATAAAAAGTTTTATTGAGGGATAAAAATAAAGTATATGAAATCCCTTTATATTAATTACACTCTATACAAGTAAGGATTTACTATCTTTGTTTTTCAATTCAACCGCGTAAGCATTCGTACATTACGGAGAAAATAACATATGTATTATAAAATTGGAATCGTTGTCATAACATTATTGCTTCTTGTTTCTGGCTGTATCTCAGGTACATTACCAAAAGGAATATTCCACGAAAACAAAAGTGAAGATAGTACTCTTCTAAACACATCAAACCGACTTTCCGTATCTATACCTGACCCATACGGGTATAACCAGTTCAATCATCCTGATGTCTATTACAATGCTTCTGGAGTATTTGGTCACAAATGGTGGATGTTTATTACTCCCTTTCCATATTCGAATGGTACCTCTGGAAACGCATGTTTATACTATTCTGATGATGGATTACTTTGGCATGTACCTTCAGGAGTGACAAATCCTATCGGAAAGCCAATAGTATCTGCGTATGACTCAAATGCTTATGCATCTTATCCTGATATCGTATATGATCCTATTACTCGAAAACTTATGTGCTACTATGTAATTGGGGATGTAGTTGGTAATGTAACTATAGAAGACCCGAAAGTTAGAACATATGATGGCAGTACTGTTTCATCTGAAATGAATGTCACTGCCCATGGAATATCACCAGCCGTTCTGTATGATAACTCCACAGGAACTTATTACATGTGGATTGTTGACATCGATCCAAAACCTCATATTATATACAGATATACCTCCATTGATGGTGTGCATTTTAGTAATAAGCAAGTAGTTGGTCAATCAAGCGATTACCAACCCTGGCTTATAAATATGATGAATTATCCAGGAAACTCAACAATATATGCATTATTTAGATTCAAAGAACCTAATGATAATTTATATCTTGCGACTGCAAATAACTATACGGATAATTTCACGGTTCAAGGTTTACCACTGCTACAAACCAGTGATCCATCATGTGCGATGTATAAGGATATTCAATTAGATCGCAGTGCAGGTGTGTTTAGTGATGATGGAAACTTCTTGAAACTGTGGATCCCTGCAAAAGATACTAACGGAATTTGGACATTGTTTTATACACAAGCAACTCAGGAAAATGGTGTATGGACAGTTGATAAAGGAGTGAATAAATATCCTACACATGGGGTAATTTACTGGAAGGGGCTAAATTGGTATGTGATCAAAGGTAGATCAGATCCTATTAATAATCACTGGAATAATACTGGTGCATGGATAGATGACAAAGATAGGATGCACTTAACAATTGTAAAGGACGGAGATATATGGAACTGTACGATGTTGAATAGTCAATATAAATATCGTTATGGTACTTTCACCTGGAAGGTAGCTTCACCAATTTATACATTTGATAATAAAAGTGTTGTCGGGTTTTTTACTTATTTAGACGATAATAATGAATTAGACATTGAAGCTTCAACATGGGGTAAGACAAACGGAGATCAACTAACGTATACTGTACAGCCTACTAAAACTAAAGGGAATGCTCATGCATATGCGGTTCCAGACACTAATGGTACAAACACCACGTATACTCTTGAATGGAAGCCCACCTATGTAAGATTTACATCTAAGCAGGAAAACGGAAAAATTATAGCAGACTATAATTATACAAATGTTTCTGGAATCCCTCAGGATCCTGCGAACATCTTAATGAATTTATGGTTGTGGGATTGGAATCAGCCTCCAACCGATGGGAAAAACATTGAACTTATAGTTAGTGATTTCACAATTACTAATGGTTCAAATGAAATTGACTTAAATAAAAATATAAAAAATGAATATATAACGTAATATACAGGTAGCAGAATTCGGATTAAATAAGGGTGACTTCTATTATCTAGAATGTCACCAACTATTATAATTTTTTCTGAAGATAGGCGATATATATTAACCAACTTCAAGACGCTGAGAGTAAATAGTAAGAACATACTTAATTGAATTGAAAAGCATAGGCATCAAGTACTTATTTGTCTAAATCTCGATAATTATGAAAAATTCGGATGCGCTTTGTTTCATTCTTTAACTTCATAAATTTGAATAGTTTTCCAAAAATAATTACATGCAATACTGGGTCGGATATGTACTGGATATAGATGAATTCGAGAGAACATATCTGGTTAATAACTAATAAAAATTAAAGAGTATCCTGGCTGAATAAAATGCTTATATGGATGGAAAAATTTCAGACAAAAAAGAGTCATAAAGCACATTTTATGTTTCCATTGAGATCTTTTTAAGGTTGGAGTTGCAAATAATTAGAAATGGAACATCTTGGTTTGAAATCAAAAGTAAAAATTCACTTGGTGGCATCAATAGCATATATAATCCGACCAGATAACTTTAATTTATATTAGAGAATTTCGATAAACTTCTATTCATCTTAGTATTGGGGAGTTTAAATTTCTTAACAATAATTTTTACTCATGAAAATTTCTACTAATTTTACTCTTATGGAAGAATACGAAAGTCTTCAGTTAGTTGAAGACAAACTGGTTGAAATTGATTCCTTAATTGATTAGAAATCTTTTCGTATAATTTTGGAGTCCATATATTTTAACAAAACAGTTTTCTGAAGCAGACCTGAAGCTGACTTAATTATCATATTTAAAATACTTGTTTTGCAGCAATAACATGGTCTTCCCGAATTTAAACTTGAGAAACAAAGTATTGATTAATTTTTTCAGGAAATTTCTTGTTTTTCCTTAGTGTATACAAGACGATACCACAGTCTGATCACTCAGAAAGAGGATTAGTGATAACTGCAAAGGAAAAGAAATATTGAGACAGTTGCAAAACCAACTTGATTGCCTTGGTTTGAAAACTAAAAAAATAAAATGATTCAGAAACTACTTTTATCTATTCAGATCCGAGGACTCAAAAGCGGAAAAACCTCCAGAAAATGAAGCAAAAAAGCAGAAGCAGAAAAGGAATATGAACATAAAAGAGTTGTCATTTGCACTCCGATATAAACTTCATAGTAAAATAGATAAGGATTATAAACTGATAAGGAGGTTCAAAAAAAATTGAAATATTTCATGATTCGTATGTAGATTTATCTGAAAAAAATTAAGTGGTTTTACACAGATGAGGATACTTGGGAGCAAAATCAAAAAATTATAATGCAACAATGAAAAGAGTAGTAAAAGAACATACTCTGAGAATGAATGATAAGTTCAAAAAAGAGTGTCAATTCAAAAAGAGCTCCAAGAGAATGAGTTTACGCAGTAGCTAAAAAGATATTCAAAGCAGAATAACTTTTTGTCACTAGTGCTCAAAGAGTGAATCTGAAGATATTATGTACAGCTTTTTGTTATAATCTCTATCAGTTAAGGACATTGAAAATAAACGGAGTGTTTTAAGGATAGCAGAAGCTATCTTTAAAATTAAAAACGATGAACAGGAAAAGAAAAATCGGATCAAATACAGAAATTAGCTAGAAAGATTTGGTCTGGGTTTCCGCGAAGAAAAAAAATAGAGGTAAATCTGGATCCCATTAATATTAATTGAGTGAGGGGAAAATCTGCAGATACTCTATTGTGAGAGTCTTAATTGTAATAGAATCCGGATATTTACTAAAACATCTTGCTGATGAAATCGAAACTTTGGAGAGAAATTTTGAATTATTCTTATGAAAAACATGAAAGTGAGATGGAAATTTGAATGTCTATTCCGTGTATTGGGGGAATTGTTGCAATAATCCTAGTTGCTGAAATTGGTAATTTCAAGGATTTTTCTTCAGGAAATAAGTTTGCTTCATGGCTTGGAGTTGATCTAAATGTATACTAAAAATGTGGATAAATTCTACAGTGGTATGATCACAAGGAAAGGATCAAGAGCTGTAAGGTGGATTCTAACGCAGATTGCTAAGGCAGAATCAGGAAAGAAAAATATCAAGTTAAGCTAGTTTTTTAACCGGAAGAAATCAATTGGACATATAAAAGCAATTATTGTATTGGAAGGAAAAATGCCACAATGATATGGTATCTTATTACAAATGATAAGCTTTACAAAAGTTAATCAGGTATAAATAGGGAAAAATCTAAAAGAGTAAAATTGTTAATACTGAGATCTTTTTGGGTGCTGAAAGTATAATAATTATAATTGGTTGAGTAACATAATTGTGGAAAATGAAGATGGTAAAATATGTGAGGTAGGTAACCTTATGCACTTTCATGCCGAACTTAACTAAAGTTTTTGTTGGAATGAAATTTTTCAATCCTATAATACAATAGCTACTGCCAGGATACAACCATTTACGATGAATATTTTTTCAAAGCTCAAAAAGTCTGTAAAAAGCCCTGCAATAATAGGGGCAAAAGAAAGCCCGGCATAGATGGTTGTATTAAAAAGTCCCATTACGAGACCCCTATCAGAATTAATTCTGGCAACAGCCAGAGCAAAACCTACCATCGCAATTCCGGATCCTCCACCCAGGCTTGAAAATCCGAAAAAAGGATACTTAATGACAAAAATGGCTCCAAGGGCAGAAAATGTTAATCCAATCCGGATTATGTTTTTTTCCTTGATCCTGAACCGTCCGATAAGGAGAGATGTAACCATGGCGCAGACGTAGAGGCTGGCAATAGAACTCCCGAGCTGGGTTTTTGTTATAGTGCCCAGGCTATAATCCGGATAGTAAGCTATAAGGACTCCGATAGTTCCATTGAGAAGGAAAGAACTGAGCCAGATCCTTGAATTGCTGCAGTTAAGTAGTTTTATAATCCTATTATAAGAATCTCTAAAAAGGCTTCCGCAGGGGTGTGGTAATGAACATGACTTCTCTGTATTCTGAGGATGGATCAATTCCCTGTGCCTTGGAAAAAGGTATACGAGCAAAGAAAAAGTGATAAATGTAAAAACAAGGATTGCTCCTTTTAGGTAGGTATCCGCCAGTAAACCTGAAAAAAGAACACCTGCTGCCAGTCCTGCGTTGAAAAGAAAAGTGAATTCTCCGATATAACGCACTGGATCCTTAGACTTAGAGAGGGTGGCAAAGGCAGCTGGAAAAAAAGCTCCGCAGGCAGAACCTTCTATAAACCTTGAAATTAAAAGAAGCCAGAGGTTTTCTGAGAGTAGGATGGTTAGTCCTGAAATTGCTGTCAGAATAATGCTAAACCCTATAAACCTCAAATTTCCGAACCTATCAGCTAGAATCCCGAAAGGGAGCAGGGTAACCAGGGCTCCAAAAAAGTAGGCTGAAAAGAGCAGGCTAGAAGCAAATTTTCCGGAAGCGCTGTAGTCCAGGCTCGCAAGCTCCGGAAGGATAGGAATGACAGCGTTTGAAAGTCCCATAATTGCAAAAGCTGCTCCATAAATCAAAAGCCTATCAGGGTTCATGGTACTAAGAACCAGTTATCAAGTAAATACTTTCTTGTCACGGTAATTTTGAAAACTTGCTTTGGATGACTTAAAATGCTTCAAGTGAATATTTAAGGCTTCTTTAGTAATTTGCAGGCTTTTTATCTGGTTTATAATTGGATCAAACAAAGGCTCAAAAATCTGAGTATGTAGTGGATGTTTTGTATTATCGTATTATTATATTATACAGTGTATTATTATATTATACGATTATTATATTATGATGGAACAGAATGCATAGCTATTTATATAATTAATTTTAATAAGAGTAATTGTAAGATGTGAGCGGAAAACTTTTTTCACATACCATACCCCCCACTCCCCATATGACCCCCCACTCCCCAACCCGCTCACACTCTTCTACTTAACTATTAATATATCTACCCATTTTGTTTTCAATCAATACGTATTCTGTCAGTTCCGAGACAATTTTTACAAACCATAATAAATTCAAAAAAGCTATTGGAAGTAATGGGCTGTTGCTTATGGAGAGATAAATGACTCAACTTCTGGTATAGATAGATGCATATAGTTTGCTGTTTGTATCTACTGGATAATGTAGCATCCTTGATTTAATAACTTTCCCTGACTATTCGCTTCAATTTGAAACACAGTTTTTAATCATTTTGGAATATAAAAGGTGGATTTTTTGAGATGATAGATCTCAAAAAAAATTAAAACATTGTTTTTGATTTCTGTAATATTCCATCTATGGAATCAGCGAAACTCCATGCATATTCCTTCCTGGGGAAACTCGTTATGCACTTATATATAAGCTATAAGCGAAATTTGATTCTACTAATATAACTGAGTTAAGCAAAGAATATTAGACTCTCATGAATACTTATTTTAAAGGATTGAAAGAATTGAAGTAAAAGTGGAAACCTCAAAAATGGATAGATTCTTTTTTAATTGCGAAATAATCTCAAAAATGGAGAAAAAAATGGTTCTGTAGAAATCCTTAATTTAATGCAAATTATTTCTACTATCTTTTTATTCACATCATAGACTCTCAGTTTAAGTTTTACTTATTTGACTTGATTATGGAACTTTCTTGCCTGAAGTACTTCTCCAAGCTTCTTTTTGGCAACAGAGAACGATGTCTCCACTATATTTTATATATTGTATTTAATTTTATAAAAGGTTAAGTGCTGCTGCCTTATGTATTTTTCCTCAAATTTTCGTTCTCTTCCTTTTTCTTATAGATATGATTGAGTCTACACTTATTTCTTCTCTAATTAGGAGTGGATTTTTTTGAATCATATCTTTTATCCATCAATACATTGAGATTTTCTTATCTTATTTGATTGTCTTATCAGAGCATTTGCATATTTGCTTTTGTGATATATTTTTTTGACTAATTTTCCATCCTAATATTACCTTTTTAGCTGTGTCGAATGATATTGAAGTTTTCAAGAAGCTCCTTCGTGGCTTTCTCCCTCATGGGAGGTTGTATTAATATTATTCAGGTTGATTACTGCATTGTCGAAGATGAGTTCCAGCGGATTTGCAATGGGAAGTTGAATACAGAAATTTATTCAGTTCTCAGGAATTTCTGGTTTTTGTTAGTTTCTTTCTAGAGCCCTTCTGCTGTGAGCCTATATTTTTCGGAGGTATTCTGATGCTTCTTACAATGCTCTTTGTAAAGTTGAAGGAAAATCCGAATAAAAATGAGAAATCTTGTTTTAGCAATCTTTAGGAATTCACATAAGCTTTAAAAGGCACAAGAACCCTATGCTATAAATAGTGCATGAGATTTTTGAAATCAGGTGGTTGATTGAAAGTAAAGTCAAGAGTTCAGCTGAGGAAAAATACGAAGAACAAGATGTTAAAATACCTTGTGTCAATCTTCGGTGAAACAATGGCAGGGCTGGAAAATAAAGTACTGGAAAAAATCATCATGGAGGATTATTCCCTTATCCTTGTGGATGGCAAGCCTCTATTTTTCGAAATAGAAGGACAACTTTTCCCTACCGTCCGCGGAGCTCTTGAGATTGAACTCAAAAAGCGTATTGTAACTGTGGATAAAGGAGCTATTAGCTTCGTTTCAGATGGGGCGGATATCATGGCTCCTGGAGTCATGGAGGCTGATTCCGAAATAGAAGAAGGAGATCTCGTAATAGTCGTGGAAGAGGTTCATAGAAAGCCTCTTGCAATTGGGAAAGCTCTCATGACGGGTCCACAGATGGTTGAGATAAATTCAGGTAAAGCTATAAAGTCAATAACCCATGTAGGAGATAAACTATGGAGCATGGAATTCTGAAAATGATCTTGAAGCATGTAGATTCTTACTAAACAAAACCTGCATGAATAGGCGAGTAATTCCTTGAAACAGAGACTAAAATCAAGGTTAGCTTTAATAGCAAAAATTAATTAATATAGGTTTCAATATAGGACAATTATTATCTAAATCTTAAAAAATACAAAAGGTGTGCATAAATGGCAAAATTCATAGACAAAATCCTTGGCAGCAATGTAAGAAGTACTACTAATGCCGACGACTACACCGAAATTGATCTCAGTAAATATGAGGAGGCTCTCGAGGAAGAGCCTGCAGAGACTTATGTTAAGATCGCGGAAGTCTCAAATATCAACCAGATATCCCTACTCAAGCAGGAGATCTATAATGGAAATATCCTGATGATAGATATCTCAAACATCAGGGGCGATGATCTAATGAGGGACAGGGTTTTGAAAGAGCTGAAAGATGTAATCGTCGATGTTCGTGGAGATATTGCAGGTTTTAAAGGAAACACTGTGATTGTAACTCCCACAGGTATTAAAATCGATAGATCCAAACTAATTGGTGGGAAATATTGAATAATGATTTTTATAAGCATGAAAGTTTTGAGACAAGGGTCTCCTGTCCGCTATGTCACGAAGATCTTGTGATAAACTGGCAGAAGGACAATATCCCATATTTCGGGGAGATCATGTACATTAGTGCAAAATGCCAATGCAGTTTCCGTTTTGCAGATACTTTGAGCCTCTCCACCAAAGAACCTATACGTTATGAAATATCAGTTGAAACTCAAGAAGACCTGGACGCAAGGGTTATCCGTTCAACATCAGGAACAATTCGCATCCCAGAAATGGGGATCACTATCGAGCCTGGAATGGCTTCAGAGTCTTACGTAACGAATATTGAAGGTGTACTTCATCGCGTCAGGAGTATACTGATGACTGCAAGTAGGTGGGTACAGGAAGAGGAAGATAAATTTTCCCGAAGCCAGGAACTCTTGTGTATGCTCGAAGAAGTTATAGCAGGCAAGAAAAAAATTACAGTCATCATCGAAGATTCCTTCGGAAATAGCGCAATAATTTCAAAAAAGGCTACCACTACCAAGCTCTCAGAAGAGGAAGCTGAAAAGCTAAATAACGGTATGATAGTTTTCGATATTGAAAAATCTGAATTTACTCATAAAGCTTTGGAAAATGTCCAGCTACTAGAAGGAAATTAATTCTTTGTTTCCTATTTTTAGGCAGACCGACAAAAATTAAGGGAGCTCTTCATATATAGTTGTCAACTTTTATTCAAGTAAAGGAAAGAACATTGTGGGCTATTCAATAGTTTTTTGTTAGATATCAGGAGTCTCAAAATATGACAGCTCGAATACTCTTTTGTAGAGTTTTAGAGAAGTAACAGGGCTTCAGACGGCACTTTATATGTATGGAGTAGAGCTTTTCAGTCAGCACAAAAGCCTGTACTTCCTATCGAAGACATAGCATTTGATATTAGGCATGGTACTAGGACTTGCAAATGCTTGAATTTGATGAACTAAATAATTAATTTATATTGTGATAATACGGTGAAGGTATGGTAGAAAGCGAAAAAGAAGCAGCACTCCCTCCAAAAGAAAAATTCAGCGATTGGTATAATGAACTCCTTTGGATGTCCGAAATAATGGATGTCCGCTATCCTGTAAAAGGGCTCTATGTCTGGTATCCTTTCGGCTTTGCCATCCGGAGGAATACCTATAGCATAATAAGGGAAATCCTCGACAACAGCGGACATCAGGAAGCTCTCTTCCCATTGCTTATTCCCGAAAACGAGTTCATGAAAGAAGCTGAGCATATTAAAGGCTTTGAGGATGAGGTATACTGGGTAACTCACGGTGGAAAAGATCCTCTTGAAATACCTCTGGTTCTTCGTCCAACCAGTGAGACTGCCATTTATCCAATGTACAAAATATGGATCAGGTCCCATGCGGATTTGCCTCTCAAACTCTATCAGGTAGTGAATACTTTCCGCTATGAAACAAAACACACCCGACCCTTGATCAGACTAAGAGAGATTACTTCCTTCAAAGAAGCTCACACAGTGCATGCAACCTGGGAAGATGCAGAGGCTCAAGTTAGGGAAGCTATTGAGCTTTATACCGAAATCTACCGTAGGCTTGGAGTTCCTGTGCTCCGTTCAAGAAGACCTGATTGGGATAAATTTCCAGGTGCAGACTACACCGATGCTCTGGATGCAGTTATGCCTGATGGAAAGACTCTTCAGATAGGTACAGTCCATCATCTGGGTGACAATTTTGCAAAAACATTTAATATTAAATACGAAGCTCCTGATGGGGAGCAGTGCTATGTCCACCAGACATGCTATGGGATCTCAGAAAGATCTATTGCAGCTATTATTTCCATCCATGGAGATGACAAGGGGCTGGTTTTGCCTCCGGAGATCGCACCCGTACAGGTTGTAATTATTCCAATTATCTTCAAGAAAGGAGCAGAGGATGTGCTTGCAGCTTGCAAAAATGTTCAAGAACGTCTGAAGAAAATAGGGATGAGAGTTGAAATCGATGCAAGTGATCTTCGCCCCGGAGCAAAGTATTATAAATGGGAAATGAAAGGCGTACCTTTAAGGCTTGAAATCGGACCTAGAGATCTGGAAAATAATGTTGCTGTGGCTGTAAGAAGAGACACAGGGAATAAAGAACATATTTCGCTTCCTGATATTGAAGCTGATGTGATATCAAGATTTGAATCAATCCACAAAAACCTTTATGATAAAGCGAAAACAGGGCTATTAAACCGTATATTTGATTGTACTAATTTTGAAGAAGTAAAGGATAAAATCCAAAAAGGCATTGCAACAATCCCATGGTGCGGTAAGAAAGAATGTGGACTTATTATGGAAGACCAGATAAATGCAGGGATCCTTGGAATTCCTTTGGAGCAGAAAAAGGACTGGAAAGAAAAATGTCCTGTCTGCAAGGAAGAAACCAAAACTCTTGTGTATATAGCAAGAACATATTAGTGAAGATTTCGATAAACTTCTGATTTACAACATCGACTACATGTATATCCCCATATAGATAAAACTCAAATTTATTATGATATTAAAAAAGTTGATATAATAAGTTGCTTAGAGCCTACAACTGCGTAAGTTCTATAAGTTTTGAATAGAACTTCCTAAATTAACGAAACATTATTTTATGAAAAAGCTAATGAAGCATCTTATGCTTACCCTTGGGATAGTAAATACCTACGATAAGATCAAAGTTCTCGATGCTCATTACCGTGTAATTGCAAGAGCTGCTCCAATATGTCATGCTTTTGGATTCCATCTTTCTTTCTACGACTTCCCATTCAAAATGAGTGCAGAAGAATTGGTATCTTTTGTGATGAAAAAAACCACTATAGGAGATTCAGGAACTTATCTCAAGATTCTTTATGAAAAAGACCATCTGTCGATATCCGATCTTCCAAAGAAAGGATTCCCAGCTCATTTTGGTGAAATTGTAATTACTACCTCAAAACCTGATCCCAAAAAGCAGGTTTTGCCTGGAAAAATTGCTGAAAATGCCCTCCGAAATCTCTCATTTCTCTTCCTCATAGGACTGGGGCACAAAGGACTCCCAAAAGAAATTGTAAATAGAGGGAAATATCATCTTGACGTTACTTGTAAAGGGCTTTCGTTGGAGACATGCACAGCAATAGGAGCAATTCCAGCCAATTTGGCTGGGCTCATGACAAAACTGGATGTTAAAAAATAAGTTATGAGCTTAAGCTTCTGGATTCAAATCTCCATGAGCATTCCATATTAATTCTCTCAAAAATTGAGATAATTTAAAAAATAGCTCTTAGATATTTTGTGTTGGTTGAAAATTATTTTCCAGTTGGAAAGTGATCATACCAGAGAGATAAACATTGATTTTGGATGTGATTTAAACAATAAATTTTGTTAAATATTCAAATATTTAATGTGTTGTACTCATGTTTAAAAAGTGATTATAACTTATTCATCTAAATAGATGATAATTTATATAAATCTAAGATAATTCAAACTAAATTTCAGTATTTCTCCGATTTGCTGCAGTCATGATGATTATTATTATCCGTTTACAAAAAATTTAGATGAATTTCTAAATTTCTTCATATGCTTATAAATGGTATATTTGGTGACTGTGAAAATCATAGGTTTATCCAGATTTTCGATGATCTCTGGCAAAAATATTGTTAGTTAATATCGGAACAAAGTGAAATAATGCCTAATCCGAGTGATTTATCGGATCAAGAATTTGGGAAAAATTGATCCAAATATCCCGGATCCTGAAAAAAAATCGAGGCAATAGTATGTTTATCCATATTGAGAATTATTGAATGTCATATTTTGTTTACTGCGTCCGGTTTATGCATGACTAATGTTACCATTTGAATTTCCACAGTATAATACTATCTCTCACTATTTTCTCATATATGTAATAAAAATTTAATAATGTGTAAATATTTGGGATCTAGATGGAACTAAACTTGTTATGGAAAGAGTTAAGAGGGAATTTTTTCGATTGCAGCTTATTTAAAGTGATATTGGTTATTCAAGTCAACTGTTGATATGGTCGATTAAGTTTGTGGTTGGATATTGGAAATAGTAAAACCTAGCGATGATGTCAAAGAATTTAAAGCACTTTCTCACTAATGAATGATAGAGAGTACTTTTGGATGGCTGGGTCATTATCGTCGTTTGATTAAAGATTACGAAGGATTGTAAGAATCCAGTCAAACTTCTATCTATGTTGTTATGATCCATATAATGATATAAAAGACTGGGTTGTATCAAACCTTTCAGCAAATTCTAAATAATGTTCAGATAGGCTATGAGAGTTGCTTATGACGAAGACGAGTAAAACAATCATGTGAAGGGGGATGGGTTATAAGTGGGAAATAGCTCTAGCTTCTGTACAGTTAAAAACTGTAGATGCGGCAGTAATAAATTAATATAACCAATGTCAGTACATTTTGGGAAATTTCTAGACACAATTTTTAACATTACTATATTGTGTTCATGAATAATTCTACTCAAATTATTTTAATAAATTTTGATAAATCTTTATAAATTGAGTATTGGAGAATAAAAATTTTTTAACATTAATTTTTACTCATGAAAACTTTGCTGATTTTGGCCTTAAGTAGAATACAACATCTTCAGTCAGTTGGAGGCAAGTTTGTTGAAATTGATTCCTTAACTAATTGGAATTTTTTTTGTATCATTTTTGAGTCCAGATATTTTAACAAAACATTTTCCTGAGGTAGACTTAAAGCTGACATAATCATTATGTTTAAAATGCTTTTTTATAGCAATTGAATGATTTTTTTCCGATTTTGAATTTGAGAAACAATGTATTAAATCGAATTTCTGGTTTTCCTGAGCAAATACTAGACATTATTATAGTCCGATAATTCAAAAAATATTCATAACTGCAAAGAATAGAAAATATCAGGACAGTTGCAAAGCTAACTTGATTGCTTTTTTGAAAATAAATAAGGAAATGATTCTGGATGCTACTTTTATCCATTCAGATCTTTGAAATACAAAAGGGATATAGCTCGAGAAAATTAAGCAAAAATAAGGAGAAGCAGAGGATATGCTTAGAAAAAATTATAGTAAGTTATACTTTGGATATAAACTTCATAGCATAATATACAGGGATTATAAACTTATCCGAAGATTCTAAACAATAACTATATCAATTCATGATCCTCAGGTAGATTTATCAGAAATAAATGGAAGTGGTTTACAGATAGACAGAGGACGCTTTGGAGCAAAATCAAAAAATTATAATGCGACAATGAAAAGAGAAGTAAAAGAACATCCTTTGGGAATGAATTATGTATTAAAAGAGACAAGTGATCCATTCAAAAAAAGCTCAAGGGAAAGAGTTTATGTAGTAACTAAAATGGTATCCAAAGCAGAAAATTTCTTGTCACTACTGTTCAATGGGTGGATCTAAAAATGTTGTGTATGGATCTTTTCCCAATGCTTAAGTCCTAATTTATAATAATGTTAATTTAAATTTGTAATTGAGAACTTTAATACTTATATTGAAAAAAATATAATTACTTACTCTTAATCAGGCAACGTTATAGATTTGCTTCAAACTCAAAGTTAAATTATTGTGCACTGTATATATTTTGGTTTGTCCGATGTTTATTTAACTCATAATAACTTTTTGAGATTTGTGATTTCACAGAAAAATCGACACTATTCTCTCAATCATCTTATCATAGTGCATCTAAATGGCCAAAAAGGCAATTATCAGATATTATGTAAGGAGAGTGTAGAAAAAGTACTATTCCTAAAATTAAAGTCTTGTCCTTCAGCTTCATAAAACATTTTGGAGAAACCAGAGGAATCTATGAAAGCGTTAATTATTTTATCTGGTGGTCTTGATTCCACGACCCTCCTTTACGACATAGTTAGTAGGGGATACGAAGTTACAGCGATATCATTTGACTATAACCAAAAACACAGTCGAGAAGTTTACTATGCGATTGAGACATGTCTGATGTTGAAAGTTCCTCATCGGGTTTATAATCTTGAAGTTCTAAACTCTCTTGCTCCATCTTCTCTTACAAGATGCGAAATAGAAGTTCCGAACGGGCACTATTCTGCATCGAATATGAAGAGCACAGTAGTTCCTAACAGGAATATGGTTTTAATCGCATTAGCGGCTTCTTATGCGATCTCAAAAGGAATCAATACAATACTCTACGGAGCTCACTCTGGAGATCATGCGATCTATCCAGATTGCAGACCGGAATTTTTAGAAGCCATGAAGTCCGTGTTGAAACTTTGTGATTATACATCTATCGAGTTAGATGCCCCCTACCTAAACTTAACAAAAGGAGATATCTTGAGAATTGGACTTAGGTTAGGGGTTGATTATTCTAAAACATGGACATGTTACAATGGACGTGAACTAGCGTGTGGAAAATGCGGTTCGTGTGTTGAAAGACTAGAAGCTTTTGAACAAAACAATGCTAAAGATCCTTTGAGATACGAGAATTGAAAATGGAATTAAGCTATTTGATTCATTCTTCAATAGAGGTAACTATTTAGTTTGGGGAAACAAAATATCATTATCCATTGGATAAAATCAAAAAGTTATGAAGAAAATTGATTTAAAAATTATATCAATGTAGCCAGTTAATAAAAGCTTCAGTATAGAACCAAAGAAGCAAAGATTAACTTTTGAGGATATCGATAAACCCCATAATGTTATCATATGAATATGGATGGTATATTAATGATTCGTTGACATCAGAGGTTTATAGGAATACTCTTTTACATCTGAGATGCAAAAACCGCGAATCTTGTAAGAAAGTTTTCGGAGGAATAAAAAAGAATGTATGAAAAATCCTGAGAAATTTGATTTTATTAGCATGATGAATCCCAAAAAGGATAATCAGCCATTATGGAGCTAATTCTGCTCGAAGATTTTCATTTTGAAGGAGTAAGGAGCACCTTTTTGCTCATTACCTTCAGCTTCATGATTGCTGAAAATGGTTCCTCTATATTTTTTATAAATTTTGTTTTCATAATAACTTCTAATCTCATCAATCGGAGTTATAAGGGAATAAATGTTCATCGGTCGCCCTTTCCCAGGCTTTTTTTCCGATCGCACACTGACCCATGAATTATTGCGCATTAATCTAATCGCGAGACTGACTTCTGGTTGCCTTAATCCAGTACTTATTTCAATTTCATGAGATGACTTTTCGTCTACATTCATAAGATATGCCACTATAGTAGCCACATTTCTTGAAATCCCTAGATTCTTCAAGGTTTCAATGAATAGGTGATCTTTTTCGTCCAACATTTTTATTTCATAGTCTTTCATGTTAACTCCTTCGATACTTCTATTTGTATTGATATCTTGTCAACTAAAAAAATATCATGGAACCATTATGTAAATTTTCAAATTATATTGTTATAATTAACCTTTAAAGCGAACACAGATTATAAATGTTCTTATAGTTTGTTATATTTGCTCGATATCTTGTTAAGTTTGGGCATTTTGGAGATAATTAAAAGAATTTTTATCCTGCAAAAAATTTTGATTATCTATTTTTAGGTTGAAGCCACTTTCTGTTATGAAGCTCAATGCTAGAAAGATTAGATGGATCTTTATCCAAAAGAAGAATGGATAAAATATCTCCACTATGGCTGAAATTCAAGAGATCTCAGCTTGACGAGTTCAATAGATATTGAAGAGAATTTCTATAAACTCCCATGAATTTGAGTATTGGAGAGTTTAAATCTCTTAGCATTAATTTTACTTATGAATATTTTTACATATTTTTCTCTTAAAGATGGATACAAACGTCTTCAGTCAGTCAGAGACAAAGTTGCTGAAATTGATTCCTTAATTGATTGGAAATCTTTTCGTATCATTTTTGAGTCCATATATTTTAACAAAACAGTTCACTGATGCAGACCTGAAGCTGAATTGAGAATTATGTTAAAAATATTTTTTACAGAAATTTCATGGTCTTTCCGACTTTGAACTTGAAAAATAATGTATTAATCGAATTTCTTTCAGAAGATTTCTTTGTTTTCCTGAGTACCTACATAAAGTATCCAGTCTGGTCAGTCATAACAAAATCTATTGATAGCTGTAAAGAAGATCAAATGAGTAGACAGTCGCAAAGCCAACTTGATTATCTTGGGTCGAAAAATAAAAAAGGTAATTATTCAGTACGTTACTTTTATTCATTTAGATCTGGAACATGCAAAAAAAGAATAAATTTCGAGAAAATGACGCAAAAACAACGAGAAACAGGGATTGAACCAGATATAAAAGAAAGTTATGTTACACTTTGGATATAAACTTCATAGCATAATAGACAGGGATTATGAGCTGATCATAAGATCCAAAACAACAACTACATCACTTCATGATTTTCAAGTAGATTTATCAGAAAAAAAGTATTTTGGCACAGACAGAGGATATTTTTTAGCAAAATCTAAAGGTTATGATGCAACAAAGAAAAGAGGAATGAAAGAACATCTTCTGGGAATGAGTTATGTATTAAGAAACAAGAGGATTAGCTCAAAAAAAGCTCAAGTGGAAAGAGTTTATGTAATCACTAAAAAGATATCCAAAGCAGAATAATTTGTTGCAACTATTGTTTAAAAAATAGTTTGAAGATGTTGCATACAGCTTTGCGATATAATATCTATCAGTTGATAATATTAAATATAAAAGGAATATTTTAGGGATAGCCGAAGCTATCTTTAAAATCAAGGAATGATGAATCTGGAAAAAGCAAATCAGGTCAATAAAGGAGTTAGCGAGAAAGATATAGACAGAATTCTCACAAAGAAAAAAAATTAGATGTAAATCAAAATTTTCTTTGCATTCTTGATTAGGATATAATGTATCAATTAATTTTGGTTTCGTTCCTATTTTTCTCATCAAGGTATAATAAATACATATGTATTATATTATATAATTTCATCTGGATATAATCTCTTATTCACTTTGACGGCTGAAAAGTTTTCCAATATTTCTTTATCGTAAACTTGATTTGGTATCCATCAGATGATACTTTATGAAAAAAATAGGTATCATAGTTACCGACCCAGAAGACTGGACAGCTCAGGCACTCATTAATGCATCGAGAAAAAGAGGCTTTTCACCTTTTATTCTGGATCTTAGGACCGCAGAGGTCAGCATAAATTCAACAAGCACCAAATCGACAGCTTGTTTTAAAGCTGGCAATATCTCCCTCTTGGACTTTGATGTTCTTATTGTGAGGGATATGGGTACAGGGGCTTTCGAAGGAGTCTCATTTAGGTTTGATATCCTGAGGGAACTTGAGGCTAGCGGAATTCCGGTCGTTAATTCTCCTGAAGCTATACAGAATGCTGCAAACAAGTATCATGCTTCTTATCTTCTGGCAGAAGCTGGTCTGCCTACACCCAAAACCGTGGCAGTGCAGAATCTAGGATCTGCTCTCAGACTAATATCAAAATTCGGAGATTCTGTCATAAAACCTACTTTTGGATATAAAGGAAAGAATATTGCCAGGATCAAGGATGGAGAACTTCGATTTTCGGACAGAAAAGCTGAGTCTGTACCTTTGGAAACTGCTCTTGAAAAGCTGCTTGAAGAAAGGGGAATGCTATATATTCAGGAGTTTATTGAAAACCCGGGGCGGGATATCCGAGTTTTTGTTGTTGGAGATACCGCAATTGGTGCAATTTATCGGAAAGCTGCTGCAGGTTCCTGGGTAAACAATCTCAGTCAGGGTGGTAGTGTGGACCGCTGCGTCCTTACATATGAGCAAAAAGAAATTGCAGAAAAAGCTTCCATTACAATAGGCACGACATTCTCAGGTGTCGATATCATTGAGTGTTTTACTGAGATTCTTAACGTAGAAAATGGTAAAGAATATAATAGGACTGAACGAACACCTAAAATTCTTGAAATCAATGGAACACCTTCTGGGAAAGGAATATTTGATGCATTGGGAATAAATCCTGCAGAGTATATTCTTGATAACATACAGGGTATTTTATAGAAAATGACTGTAAAATTTGGATAAAATATATAAAGAGTTTTGCTAAACCTCTGATTTTCACGAGTCATTTATATCCAATTTATAGGCATATGATGAAATTTAGGGATTTATCCAAATTTCTAAAGTAATGATTTATAAGAAAGAGTCTATATTATATGTAATTCTGAGAGCGTGTATAGAAAACTCTTAGTTTTCAGCATAATATTTTCTAATATTGATTTTGGCTTTTGAACCAATTGTATATTTAATCTGTTTTATGTCTTTGATCGCCAAACATCCAATATGCTTAAATCCAAACAAAAACTACTAACAGTATGTGTGATGAATAGGTCATTAAAATTTAGAATATGTTTGTTGAACTTAAGCAATAAATTTATTAATAAGTGTTTAGTTTATTCATTTTGGTCTAAACTTATAAGTTATTTTCCTAAACTCTAAATCTTAATAATAGTCTAATTCTTGATTCAAAATAAGATGTTTTAAGTTCCTTTCTTAAAAATTGTATTAAGTCTTTTGTTTTCTAACCATGACGATAAACACTACATTGTTATAAGGCTCTGAAAGTGTTTCTTTTAGCCCAAAAAGGTGTCCTTCTTTTAAAATAAATTTTATTCTTTAACTATGTTTATATTTGAGGCTAAAATAAACCTTTTTCTTTAACACGCTTTATTTAACAATGTACAGTTGAGCAATAGACCAAAAAATATTCTGCAACTTTGGCTGGATTCAAGCTTTTTTTGATCAATAATAAGGCTTAAGATTTCATTTTTTTGTTTTGTCACAGAAACTAATGGTTAGTTTAGCAATATCATTCGTAGTAAACGTATCAAATATCATAATTAATTTAATATAATTTCCTAAAATATAACAATGTTGCATTATATTTAAAAGTGAATATAGATGATTTCGATAAACTCTTCGATTTCGTCATATTCTTCTAAAATTGTATCATATATGACTTGTGAAAATTCGAGGTTTATCGAAATCCTCTATAGTTTATTAGATATCTTTTCAGGGTAAAACAGCCAGAGAAAGCAATACTGAAAACATTTATGAAATAGGCTGACCTTGAATAAGCTCGAGGTAAAGGATGAGTGAATATAAACAGTGTATAGTTACTCGTGATGATCTTAAGATTTCTAAAGGCAAGTTTGCAGTACAGGTAGCCCACGCAGCCATTTCTGCAGCGGACTGGTCAACTAAAGATGATGTTAAAAAATGGAAGGAAGGTGGACAGAAAAAAGTTGTACTTAAAGTTCCTACTCTTGAGGACCTTTATGTGGTCAAAGAAAAAGCAAGAAGTCAAGGACTTTCAACAGCCTTGATACAGGATGCAGGACTCACGGAAATTCCTCCTGGAACAGTTACTGTTCTTGGAATCGGACCAGCAAAGGAAGAGCTCATAGATAAAGTTACTCGAGACCTGAAGCTTGTTTGATTGAGAAATATCCAACTTAGGGTTTTGAGATGGTATCCATGAGTTATTGGAACTTTTTAGCATAAGACTCTCTCCATATTTTTCCAAAAATAGATGTTAAATTCTTCGAATAATAGGTTCAAATAGATCAAAGAGGATTTCGATAAATTCTATTTTTTGGCTAGTTGTGAATAACGCTTATATAATCAATTTTTTAAATAGGAGGTTTATCAAAATTTTCTATAGTAATCTTAATCTTACATTTTTTTTGAACATTAATTTTATGATTATTTTTAGAGGAAGTTCAGTCTAATTTTAGTTTTCAAAATAGTCTAAAAACTAATAGTTGAATTGTCATCGACGTCACAAATGTAACTTTGATCATGGACGTCAAAATGTCTTTTTATGCAATTCCACTATCCTCTGAATTGGTAATTTGAATTGGCAGAAATAGTTACTAAGTCTTGCGGTTTAGACAATAATATGCATTTTTTCATTACTACTACCCCAGAATACCCCTTGAAAAATAGAAATAACGTTTCGCTAGGATAATGATAGCATTTTAGCTCCTGAAAGTTGGGTCATAGAATAAAAATGTGATATTGTTGCATGTGAATCAACAAATGAATTTATGGTTTCTAGTTATGATTCGTGGAGAAAGTATCTACCTCTTATAGTTGGAAATGCACAAGAAGGCGTTTATACATAAAAGGGTAGATAATTATATTCAGAGTTCATTGCACAACTTACACTTAATAACATGATTCATCTTCGACAGTTTCCCTAAAAGACCATAGATAATTTTGGTCTTATGCTAGGCTTCGCCATAAATTTGTATCATAAAGAACAGATAAAATGAACCTCCCCCCACTCTTACACCTGAAATGTTTAATCGAAACGATGTGCTGACAAATACTTTTGGCAAGAATAGTTTTACAAAAATTTTATTAGGAGAATATCTCGATAAACATCTGATTTTCATGAGTCATTTATATATATCATTTGTAAGTATATGACGAAATTTCAGGGTTTGTCTAAGTTCTCAGTAAATCTTTTCAGATCAGTGTAAGCCAAATGAGGGAACTAATCATCTCATAAACCACCTAACTTAGTTATTCTACATATTATGAGTTAATAATGATAGGTGCACAAACATTATAAGAAACTAAAAATCAATAGAAAGTATATAGTAAATTCAAAACCCCATTATTTCTAGTGGAAATATCCCAATTTTGTTTTCTTCAAGAGATTTATTGTAAATTTTGGTATATATCAAGAGAGACTCTACAAGTACAAACATGTGAAACGCATCGCATCCTTCTCTAAAACTGGCACTGTAACTTATATTATTTCAGGACTGTCCATAGGCTTTGATAGCACGCTTTTACCTACAGTATTGATCATAGCCGAGATTCTTGTCTCATATTTTATCATTGATGGAGCAGCAGATCTGGTAATAGGGATTTATGGATTTCATTGTATCCATTGCAGTGATCTCAATAACAAACTTGATCGCTGTGTTAGATTCCTAAGGCTCAATTATTGACAATGCCGTAGGAATTGCTCAAATAAGGATTAGTCAGAAACTATTATAAAAAGTATAAATATAAAATTATTGTTCAATGTTAAAATGTCTTATGGGAAAATAAGTTTTATTTAGAAACTATTTTTTTTATAATTAATTTAAAATAACTGATTAAGCTCAGTAAGTATTGTAGTTCATCGAAATTTGTTGGTGTAATAGAGTAGATATCAACTAACCAATTTTTGGTAGCTTGAATAGTTACCCAAAACAAATTCCATTATAATTATTAAGTTTAGCCATAAAGGAGTGAATTGAATGTTGAAACAATCATTTAGTAAAATAAAAAAGGTATTGACTATTTTGCTGGCAGCCCTATTTGTAGTCGCATTAACAGCAACTGCAGTGAGCGCTAGTTTATTTACAGAACAATCCGCGGTAGTGAACACTGAATCACAGAGTCATCATCCTGAAAAACAGCACTCACCTATTATCCATGATAACGATCTGCCGAAACTAGTTATTGATAAAGCTCAAACAGCCCTTGTAGTCATAGATCTGCAGAATGGGATAGTCTCACAGCCAACAAAGCCCTATCCTGCACAGGATGTTATAACAAATGCAACAAAGCTATGAATGCATTCAGGAAAAACGGGATGCCAGTATTCCTTGTGCATCTCATAACAACAAAAGAGACGATGCTCAATGCCATAAGCGATAAATCCTCCTCTAATCCCGTAGCTCCTCCTCCGGACTGGTCGAAATTTGTGCCTGAAATTGCTCCAACTTCAACTGATATCATTATCACTAAAAAACAATGGGGAGCATTTTATGGTACCGATCTTGAACTCCAGCTACGGCGACGTGGGATTAATACGATCGTGATCTGTGGAATTACAACTGATTTTGGCGTTGAGAGCACAGCAAGATTTGCCTATGAGTATGGATTTCAGCAAATTTTTGCAGAGGATGCGATGGCTTCCAGGTCTGAGGAACAACATAGCGCAGCTGTGAACTTTATATTCAAAAGAATAGGCAGAGTACGGAACACGGATGAAATACTCAAAGCTCTACAATAAGGTTTTGCTACTTTAACTTTTGATGACTGATTTTTAAAAGAACTTAAGATGAGTAAAAACTTGATAATGGTGGATTTCGATAAACTCCTATGCATTTAAATCTGTCGAAATCCTCTGAATATGGAAATTCCACTAATTTCAACTGTGTGTCCTGAATTTTGTTTACTTATTTTTCAGCCTTTAGCTCCGGATTTTGATAGGTTTTCTACGAAGCCGTTTTTTGATAGTATATGCGAGTTTTGAAATCAAAATATGATTTTCTCTATATTTCTCCAAAAATGGAATTTATGCTCGTTTTTCCAAAAATTATCAATGACTCATTTACAAGACCCGTTTTTTGATATTTAATAGATATACATTAGATTTGGAGTTGGTTAAAAAGTGGCTTAATTCCCACGATATATATAAGAAACGAAACATTTTTGTAGTAAGGTTCAGTATGGGAAGCTAATGTCCTACTATATGTGAAACCGACAACAATTTGAAATCATAACCTCTATTATTTCAAAAATGTTATCATTAAAGATTTTTCAAAATTTAATGTCAACCTGCTGAATAAAGTTAATAGAATGTTAAAAACGCTCATTCTTTTGGTTTATCATGCAAAGTATAAAGAAGGGTTCAAAAAAAGGTCTTCCTGAACAGTTACTGAAAAACCAATGTATAATAAAGAAATAGAAAAACTTGGATTGGAGGAAGGAGATGAATTAAAATCAAAACTCAAAGATGGGGAACTCATTATAAAATAAAAAAATAAGAAAAACTTAAATAAACATTATTTTATATACCTAAATAAGTTCTTATTTCAAGTACAGACATACTTTTCTAAAAACTATATTAATCCAGTATAATTATAAAATCCCGTTTTACTACTTCTAGCACCCGACTTTACACGCTGTTTTTAGAGAGTTTCTAATCCCGAAGACTACACAGAACCAAAAAAACTCAATATTTATATATCAGATCCAGAAAATTACAGCTCTTTTTTATAGTTGTAGTGACATCGTCCAAAGTCACAGAATAAATATATGTTTATGATTTTACTGAAGAAATATTAAATCATTTTCAAGTAATAATAAACAATAGCTTCAAACAGTATAGGTACTTATGGTAGTTAATTAATAACAGTTATCGGGGAAGATCCCGTCTCCGCAGCAAGCTACGGGGTATTCGATTGGAATAAAAAGTTTCCCTTCTATGAGATTCTAGTATAGTTCCTCTAATCCCTTTTCCTCATCTATTTCTTCTTCATTAATTTCTTCACCACGGTCCTTTTCGGATAGCACGCTGATATGAGCCATCTCCTTTCTTTCTGGCAAAAATCCTTTTTACATATTTTGCAAGCACAGTATCACCTTTTCTGGACCTGAAGTCACCATCCCTTACCTTAATTTTGTTGATGAAAAGACGTGTGTTTCCAATTATTTCTTCTACTCCTACAACAAACTCATAATCTCCAAGAACGCACTTTTCGATAACCTCTGCTTTTTCAGTCCCCGATTGCGCCGTAAACTTTACTGTCACTTCATCAATATATCTTCCCCATATTGTTTTAATATCTTCTGCCTTAGCCATCTTGACCCGTTTCTCTTTTGCATCAAGGGCAGTAATCAGGATAGGAAAAACTATTTCTTCTTCCTCATCATCTACAACTATTTCGTCATCTACATGAAGAACAATCTCTGAATCCAGTTTAATTTTGTATGTATGTGAAATATCCATCTTGCTGACTATAACCTTCAAAACAGAGGCTTTTAGTGGTTTTATCTTCGCTGGGCGTACCTGTCCACACTCCAGACAACGAACAAGCGCGCTCTGCCCTTCTTTCAGAACTTGATGCCCTACTTCTTCTTGAGGGGAACATGATGGGCACTCGATTTCAATTTCTCTTATCATCATCTAATCAAACATATATCCGAAATGCTAAATACTTAACTTTTCAGGTGATACTTTTCCGTGAACTACCACTCAACTGAAGACTAAGTGGCTTCTTGGTTCATTCCGTTCTAGTTTGAGAACAAGTCTCTAATCCAATCCTCCGCATTCCACTAGTGTCAGATTTCAATTAGATTTTGGTCAATGAGAACGAATTTTTTGATTTTAATTGCAACATAAATGTCTCTACCATGTTTTGTCTTGCAATCAGGATATTTTCATTCTCTATCTTTCAGTGTTAGCTCAGAGTTATGGTAGCCACAAACATTACAGATCTTAGATGATGGTTCAAATTTACTTATCTTAAGAATGGTTTTTCCTGACTATTCTGATTTATATTCTAATTTTGTTACAAAATTACTCCACGCCGAATGACCTATAGCTTGTGCTAAATGGTGGCTCATAATCATGCCTTTAACATTCAGAGTTTCAACAGATATTGTTTGGTTCTCGCTAACAAGTTTAAAATAGAGTTGGTGCTGGAAATCATATCTCTGATTTGTTATTTTCTCATGAAGTACAGCAAGTTTTCGTTTGGCTTTTCTCGATTTTTAGAACCTTTTTGTTTCCGACTAACTTTTTTGGAGTACTTTAAGTTTCTTCAAAGAGTTTTTCAAGTACTTAGGATTTTCAACCATTTTTTCAGTTGACATAACAGCAAAATCTGTTATCCTAAAGTCTACACCAATAGTTGTAGATTCAGAAAACGCTTGTTTAACTGGAACTTCTTTTCCATCTTCCCCTAAAATGCTGATATAGTACTTTCCTGTGCAAGACTTCGAAAAAGTAACGGTTTTTAATTCTCCTTCAACTGTTTTATGAAAAACCACTTTGATTTCTCCAATCTGAGGAAGCTTGACAGTACTATTTTCAAAATACATATTATAGTGTTGTGGTATCGGGAAGATTGAATTGGATTCTCCTTTGATTTAAATTTAGGAAAACCATTCTATTCTCTAAAAAATCTAATGAGTGCAGATTCACCTTTTTAATCATACCCTAAAGTGATTGGGAATTGACGTCTCATAACCATGTATTTTGCTTTTTTAGATTTGGAATTAGTTTGTTTAAGTCAAACCTAGAAATTGATTTCCCGATTTGCTTATATGTTTTTACTTTCTGATCAAGTGTCCAATTATAGATAAACCTACAAATACCAATATGTTGATTAAGTGATTAGATTGGTCAATTGTTGGATATAATCTAAAATTGAATGCTTTTATCTTAAAATACTTAATATAATTTACCAATATATATATATATATATATATTGGTAAATTTAGGGGATGAACATACGAATCATAGCAAATTTTTGCGAATGTATCACATTATTTTTGTATGCAAGTATCAAAAAAAGATGCTCAAACCAATTGACTAAGAACTCAAAGAGATAATTCATGACATTGAGAGGAGTCAGATTTTGAAATGCCAGAGATAGAAACTTACAAAGACCACATCCATCTACTCGTTAAGAGCAAGCCAAAAGTCAGCACTCTTGGGATCATTAGAAAACTGAAACAAGAGACAACAATTAGGCTATAGAAAACTCAAAAAGAGTATTTGAAAAATATATTGGAAAGAACATACACTTTGGAATGATATATTTTGCATCTTCTATCAGCAATGTTAGCAAAGAAGCAGCAGAAAATTATATACAGAACCAATGATGAAGTTGAAGCTTGCAACTACTGGGCTGAAAAGACAGTGGTTTTAAGCTTTGGCCTGTAAAAAGAGATGAAAGTATTTCATATTTCATAAATGTGGTAACAGCTCAGAAGGGCATGTTCGCTATCTTCATAATTTAAACCACCTAATTTGTTTGGGCAATAGAATTGCCTCAAAGGTTGTTTTGCATCCATGATCAAAGTCATATTTGAGCCTTCTGTGCCAACTCACAAATTAATTTGCGAATGTATTTTTTTAAAAAAAAAGGACAATCTTTATGCCCAAAATAATGCTGAATCGATAGGCTAAAAGGTAATGTGGGGGATGATTATATTTTTTTATATATGTTATTCAAAAAATTTCATTTTCGTTTTAGCCCTCTTCCCTCTGATATCTTCGTAAAGTACCCAATTTCATCAACCAACCAGAAAATGATAGCTTTGTCTTTTCTTCTCCTTGCGTCATCCAAATAAAGTTCGGTAAATCATTCTCCGAAATCCGGAAATTTCCGTTGTTCTCTCCATGCTTTCTGAATACTTACTATCTGCTGAAATGATTCTTCCCTGGATATTATGTTCCTGATTTTCTGAATATATGCTCCTAACCTTTTTCTTATCTCAGAGTCTTACAGAAATTCCCATATTTCTGAGGTACTCTTTGACTTCCTTTATTGAGTACTTACTAAAGTGGAGTATACTTGCTGCAAGAGCTGCATCTGCTTTTCCCTCGGAGAACCCCTCGTATATGTGTTGAGGATTTCCTACCCCTCCTGAAGCTATGATAGGTATATCTAGCTCTTCGGAGAGTTTCTTTGTAATAGGTATATCATAGCCAGCGCAGGTTCCATCCCGATCCATACTGGTAAGCAGAATTTCTCCAGAACCAAGTTCTTCTGCCCTTCTAGCCCACTGCACTGCATCAATTCCTATTGCCTGCCGACCTCCATAGATAACTACTTCGTACCAAGCAAAAGTTCCATCTTCAAGTTCCAGAATAGTTTTATCAGGATTATTTTTTATGTCATTATTCCGCCTGCAGTCAATTGCAGTGACAATGCACTGGGCTCCGAATATGTCTGAAGACTCTTTGATAAATTCAGGGTTTTTAACTGCTGATGTGTTGACAGAAACCTTGTCTGCGCCAGCCCTGAGAATCTGGCGGATAGCGTCAATGGAACTTATCCCTCCTCCAACAGTGAGAGGAATAAAAACCTCGTCTGCAGTTCTTTCAATAACATTGATCATTGTTTCTCTACCATGGGCAGAAGCTGTGATGTCCAAGAAAACAAGCTCATCTGCGCCCTCCTCATTATAGCGCTTGGCGAGTTCCATAGGGTCTCCAGCTTCTTTAAGGTTCACAAACTCTGTACCTTTAACAACACAGCCGCCGGCTCTGTCAAGGGTCACATCAAGGCATGGTATAATTCTTTTGGTGAGCATCTATGGGATAATTAAGTGAAATGCTATTAAAAGCTTATCGAAATTAAGAAAAATAGTAATATCTTAGATTTAACCTGTTAAAAGAAAAGCAATGAACTGTAAAAATGAACCCGAAAATAGCTCTCAAGCTAAGAGAAATCAAAATTTTAGAGTAGAAGGTTGAAGGCTCAAGAATGAGAATTCTGCTATATAACTTCTGAGTGATCTAACCAAAAATATTTATCACACGGGCACCATCAAGTTTGGCCATCTCAACTTCGGAACTTTCCAGTACTTTTTTTCTAATTCTCATAGGAGCTCCTGCACGGAGGGCAAGAGCAATGCAGTCGCTTGGTCTTGCATCGAACTGCATGACATTACTATCCTTTCTTATAAGAAGGCGGGCGTAATATATTTTATCCACTTTGTCGTCGATCATTACGCACTCAATTTTTATTCCCAATCGATCAAAAATATTAATCATAAGGTCATGGGCCATTGGTCGAGGCGGTGAGATATTTTTTAGCACATTCCCTATTGAGAGAGCTTCTAAGTGGCCTATAAACATAGGAAGCAGATTCCCCTCCATATTTTCAAGGAGCACCATAGGTGTTGGATCCGCAAAAATATCAACAATGTAGACATCTTTGACGTGAATTTCTTCGAAGTCATTATCGATATTGATGTCCATAATCAATAGTTAATCTCACCCTATTAATACTTAATTAAATATTCAGGTTAATTAATGTCTCATTTTTTTTAAGCATGAAAATAATACTCCAATAACAAAAAGAACATTTCCATTTTGCTTGTAAAAATCAATGCTTTAAGCCTGCAGAAAATTTCAGTCCTTTTTGGTTCCGATAAATCTCTTGATGAAATAATCAATGTAAACAATAAAATTTATTGCAGTAAGTATATTTCTTTGTAATTATGGGACAAAGAAAGGTAAGAGTACGTAAGTAACCATTTTCATCATGTACTTTCATGATAAATATGGAGAAGAATTTGGAGATCGCTTCTAATGTATCATAGATAGCAATTGCCAAAATTTATGGAGTTAATCTCAAATAAGTGTTCCTTAAAATTTATTAAGTTGTATTTCCAATCTGTAGACTAAAACCTTGCACCTTCACTGAATGGATATAGTAGCACACAACATTTTCAAGAAGAACTTGATTTTCAGGCTTTCAATTTATTCATGATCTTCGATTATTTCAAAACTTTTTCATGTTAACTTTTGCATAATAAATGAGATACTTTTTTATTTCTTAGAGACAACATAATGTATAGAGTTTATATTAATCCTGTGTTTAGAGGAGTAATTAATAATGTCAGTAGCAGAAACTACAGAAATTTTAGAAGGTTTGCAGTTGAAGATTCTAAATAATACAGATGGGGATCTTGTACTTCAGGCCCAGAAACTAGAGAAAGGAAAATACAAAAAAGGCCATCAAGCTCCAGCTAAAATAGAATCCTATGAAGAAAAGGAAATCGAACTCATAGCATGTGAAGGAAGCTGTGAAGGTGGAGCTGATATAGAGGGTTGGATCAAATATGGGCTAAGTTGCTCAGAAGGATACTGCAAGTTACATTTCAAATATGTAGGAAGGGAAAGCAAAGTCACAAATTCCTGTGAATGCCATATACACGATGGAAAAATGCTCTATGAGACCTCAACAGATCAGAAAAATGGGAGAAGCGTGAGCTGGATAATAGGTCCTAAAGATAAGTAAGTAAGCATTCCTATATTGAATTTATCCATAAATCCCTTGATTAATTAGCTTAATTTTTATTATTTTTAAAAAGGTGTTATTTTTCAAAAGTATACCGATTTAATCGGAAGGATTTTTCTTCCTTTTTTTATTTTCTCCACTTTTTATTAGATATTCAATATTTTATAACCACCTGAAGATGAAAAACATGGAGATAGGAAACATGGGAATAATATTACCTTTTCTTTCAATGCTTTTCATTGATTCAATGTTATTATAAAAGTAGGGAAAATAAATTTAGTTGACAATAAATATATTTTTTCTAAGTTTACTAAGTGTTAATTTCTACTTGTAGACTATAAGAAGAAAATTGAAGAAGCAAAAATTGTAAGTAAAGATTATCAAAATGGCCTGCACTTAAGCATAAATAAATTCTGATACATGCAAAAATGAATTTAATTTGGCAACTCCAACTTGTTTCTATATTTTGTATTTTCGATATCTACAAATCTAAAAGTAAAGTAAACTTGATTAAGGCTAAAATTAATTTTTTAAATAGTATTATATATAATTACACGCTTTTATGATTTAATTTCACAATTTTTACTGACATATAATTATTGCATTCGAAACTCCGTATATGTACCCAGATATGGAATCTATTTGCCTATTCACCCACTATTCTTCATTGGAAGTCAGATTAATTTTTAAGCTACTGCCATATTGAGAAAATAGACGGCATTCTTGTGTACATCTGGGGAAAGTGGATTGCATGGAATTTTACTCATAAAAGACAGCTTGAGGTATTAAAGATGACAATTGTAGAAGATGCTCAAAAAGGAATGATTACAGACGAGATGAAGATTATTGCAAAGGATGAAGGCGTCAACCCTGAATTTATCCTCCGTGGTATTGCAGCTGGAAGAATCGTCATTCCCACCTCTCCCTACAGACAAGTAAAAATCTGCGGAATTGGAGAAGGACTCAGGACCAAAGTCAATGCATCCATTGGTGTATCCTCAGACATCGTTGATGTAGATATGGAAGTCAAGAAAGCAAAAGCTGCGGAAGCTGCTGGAGCAGACACCCTCATGGAGCTAGGAACTGGCGGAGATTTCCTTGCAATCAGGAAAAAGGTAATTGACAGTATCTCCCTTTCTGTAGGTTCTGTACCCCTGTACCAGGCTTTCATTGAGGCCGCAAGGAGGTATGGTTCAATTGTACACATGACTGAAGAAGAACTCTTCAAGGCAACTGAAGATCAGGCAAAGCTCGGGACCAACTTCATGGCAATCCATACAGGGATTAACAATATCACTATGGATCGGCTCAAAGCTCACGGGAGGTATGGTGGACTCTGTTCTCGTGGCGGAGCGTTCATGACTTCCTGGATGCTCCACAACGAAAAGGAAAATCCTCTCTATGCTAACTTTGATTACCTCATTGAGATTCTCAAAGAACACGAAGTTGTACTCTCCACAGGAAATGGGATGAGAGCAGGAGCAGTACATGATGCAACCGACAGGGCACAGATCCAAGAACTGATTATCAACGCCGAACTAGCAGATAAGGCCCATCAGAGGGGGCTGCAGGTCATTGTCGAAGGCCCGGGTCACGTCCCACTCGATCAGATCGCAACCAATGTAAAACTCATGAAGGAAATGAGCGGTCACAAACCCTTCTACATGCTCGGCCCACTTGTAACCGACATCGCACCCGGCTACGATCACATAGTGACAGCAATCGGTGCATCAGTAGCTGCATCATATGGATGTGACTTCCTTTGTTATGTAACTCCTGCAGAGCACCTTGCCCTTCCAAACATCGAAGACGTCATCATGGGCGTCAAAACATCCAAGATTGCAGCTCATGTAGGGGACATGGTGAAGTACCCAGGTAAAGAAAGAGAACAGGATCTCTTGATGGGTAGAGCCAGAAGAGAACTCGATTGGGAAAAGATGTACTCTCTTTCAATCGATCCACAGCATGCAAGAGAAATTAGGACCAGCAGAGCACCTGAAGACACAGACGCTTGCACCATGTGTGGTAACTATTGCGCCCTGAAGATAGTTAACCAAAATTATAACCTCGCAAAATAAGCATGTATTGGTAAATTAACAGTAAGGATTTAGTGCTTTTTTATCTAATCCTTTTAAAAAAGGGGATATTAATCAGCTCTTAAAATCCGTGATCTAATTTGATAATTGTTGCTTTAAAAATATCCCCAAATTATTTTTTTTGAACCTTATTTTACAAATCAGCAAGCACCACTAGTCGATATTCAATGAAGTTCAGGCATGAGTAGAGTTTCCTACTCCCCTTCTTTATCCCCCTGATTTCAAATTTTACTATATTCTCGATATGGCCTTGTATTTTTTTCTCATTTATCACTTTTTTGGTATAGTTCTTTGAATGGATCATATCTAATATTTTTGTCTCTCACTCTGAAAGACAGGGAATGAATCTACCCTGAATGTTAAAAAACACGATATAGATATGAATGCTATAAATATTAAGAAAAATTGTGATAAATTACTATGCATTTGAATATCGGCTAGTTAAAATCTCTTGACAATATTTTTTACTCATGAAAACTCCACTGATTTTGCTCTTAAAGAAAGATCTAAACTTCTTAAGTCAGTAGAAGACAAACTTGTTGAAATTAATTCCTTAATTGATTGGAAAATTTTTAGTATCATTTTTGAGTCAATATATTTTAACAAAAAAAATTCTGGAGCCAGCGCTGAAGCTGATGTCATCATTACGTTAAAAATGCTTGTTTTACAGCAATGGCATGGTTTTCCCTGCTTTGAAATTGATAAATTATATATTGATCAAATTTCTTTCAGAATTTTTTTGATTCCCCTGAGCACATTTTAGATAGTACCACAGTCTGATCATTCAGAAAAAGAACTATTGATAACTCAAAAGAAAATAAATATGTGGAAATTTGCAAAGCTAACTTAATTGGCTTGGTTTTGAAAAAAAGGGAATGATTCATGACATACTTTTACTCATCCAGATCTTGGGCATACAAAAATGGATAAATCTCGAGAAAATGAAGCAAAAATAAGGAGAAATAGAGACAAAATTTGGACAAAAAAGTATAGTAAGTCACAATTTGGATATAAACTCAATAGCATAATGGACAGAGATTATGAGCTGATCAGAAGACTCAAAAAAATAACTTCATTACTTCATAATTCTCAGATAGTTATCAGAAAAAATGAAGTGGTTTACAGATATAGAGGATACTTTGAAGCAAAACAAAAGATTATGATACAACAATGAAAAGAGCAGTAAAAGAATATCCTCTGTGAATGAGTTATGCATTAAGAAACCAGAGGATCAGCTCAAAAAAAGCTAAAGTGGAACGAATTTATGCAGTAACTAAAAAATATTCCAAGCAGGAGAAGTTCTTGTCACTACTGTTCAAAGAGTGAATCTGAAGATTTTGTATAGCTTTTTGCCATATACTATTATTTGATTACATTGTAAATAAAAATAGTATCTTAAGGGTAGCAGAAGCTATATTTAAAATCAAAGAATACTGAACCAGAAAAGGAAAATAGGGACAAATACCAAAATTAGCGAGAAAGATATGAACAGGATTCCTGCAAAGATAAAAAATAAGAGGTAAATCTTTATCCTACATCAACTTAGGGTTAGATAATCAAAAATAATATCCCTAGAGGGACTCTAGAAATATTGTTAATAGTTCTAAGTAATTATTATTTCTCAACGTTTTTGGATCTTTTTTGCTTTGACATGGTAGCAGATTTGGAGCTAGCTGTAGCAATTGATGGACAACCAA
>Ga0326728_10004498_pt1 | contig 41086 bp, 28 predicted proteins | sample MB3enrmetagenome_FD_207602 | JGI IMG/M metagenome (GOLD analysis project Ga0326728, IMG submission 207602) | Lab enriched peat soil microbial communities from McLean, Ithaca, NY, United States - MB31MN | ecosystem: Environmental > Terrestrial > Soil > Wetlands > Peat | place: USA: New York... | reverse complement strand
GAGCTGCTCGGCATTCACCCCATCCTGGTTGATGGAGAGCTTTCCGCCAAACTCGCTGAACCAACCGCCTTGCAGTTCGCTGATGGCAAGCGGGGAATCAGGTTCTTCTTTGCGCAGCTTCTGAAGCTCCGGCACAACCTCCTTCACAATATTCCAGCGCGGATAGAAATTGCAGGTGTCCATGATCTTGGCCATGTCGGGGTCGGAGTTTTCGCGCGCCTGCCGGGTCCAGCAAGTGATCACCGGGACACTGATGCCAGCGCTCCAGACCATGTTGGCGAGCGCGCGAACATATTCGCGCTTGTCAGCGTCGGGCATCTCGGGGCTATAGTCGTATTCGTTCTCCACCTGCACCATGATGATGGGGCCGTTCACGCTGACCTGGTGGCGCTGAATCACCGGCAAAACCTGGTCGAACCAATGCTGCGAGGTTTTGATGCTCTCCGGGTGATTGCTGCGCAGAGGAAACCGCATCGCCGCCACCCAGTCCGGAAATCCGCCACGCTGCCACTCGGCGCAAACATAGGGGCCGGGACGGGCGATCATGTAAAAACCCATTTCGTGAACCAGTTTGCTGAAATCCTCGAAGTCCGTCAGGTTGCACTTGCCCTTCTCCGGCTCGTGATAGTTCCAGAAGACGTAGCTTTCAATGGTATTGAAACCTGCCGCCTTGAACTTTGCCAGGCGGTCGCGCCAGAGCGGCTTCGGGCAACGCGTGTAATGGAACGCCCCGCTGAAGATCATCGTGTCTTTGCGATAGAGCGTAAAACAGCTCGAATCGTACTTGATGATCTGCGGGTTCTCGAATTCCATCTGGGCCGATGCGGCCAGAAGGGTCTCCACGCGCGCCGCGCCCGAAGGGCCGACGACGAAGCGGGCCATCAGAGGAGCAGCCAGCGTGGATTGAATGAACTGCCGGCGAGACGATTTCATGGGAACTCCGCGATTCCAGGAGTTAAGCGCAGACTGTCATTCCGAGCGCAGCGAGGAATGACAGTGGTCTAGTTTAGGATGTGTTTGACAATGCCGTCAATTTCCGAGAGTTCGGCTTTCAGGGCTTGGCGGACGGCGGTTCGGGCGCGGCCGATGGCGCGCGGCCCGCGAACCCCCTCAAATGATTTACTCAAGCCGGGAACCATCCCTTTCACTTTCGCTGCACAGGCTTCCGCGATTTCCGCCAGGCGGAGATGCATCTTGTCACCTGAGTTGAACTGCGGAATGGGCAGTTCCCAAACCTTCTTGTGAATATCGCGCGGGCCCCAGAGGCCGCGCGCCTGCATGGGCTTGATCAGGGAGTCAATCCGAGGCGAATTCAACACGGCTGCAAGGAAGCCGGCTTCTTTCGGATCCTCTGTTTCGAAATAGTAAGTGGAGTCTGCGGCAGCGAAATGCTGCGGGACGATTACCTGGCCACTCGAAACATCCGCAGACCTTGGAAAGCAGGTCTGCGCTACTCGCAAAGCGGCGGCGCACAGGAAGGTTGCAGACCGCGTGTACAGGACAACGTACTTCGCCTTCGGGTTCTGTTCTGTCAGCTTGTTTCGATAGTTCAGCCAAGCCAGTGCGTTGGCCTTGGCAGCTTTTTCCTTGCGTATCGCTGCCCACATTGTTTGCGCACGCTCCAGCCACTCCGCCAGCTTAAGATGTCCCTTGCCGCGGGCCTGTTCCGCGTTCAGCAGGCGATATCCTTGGCCATCTTCGATCAAGGGAAGAACCACGGGCCGGAAATCGAGATGGCCGAAGGGCAGAAGGTCGGTGGAAAGGAGAGTGGCGTAAATGAATTCAGCCTCGACGTCGGCCTCGAAGCGGACCAGTTTGTAGCGCGGCTTGGCCTCAACCCGAGCGCGCGGATCGGTAGCAACCGCGAGGTACGAAGATTCCGTCATGGCGCCCGGCGCAGACGCAGACTTGAGTTCCACAAACCAGAAGCTGCGCGGGACAATCGTGGCGCCTTCCCGAAAGTGAGCGTGGTAGAAGCTGCGCAGGCTGGAGATTCCACTGCTTCTCCGGCTCTGAGAGCGTGTAGGGGTAGGGCTTGCCCTACCCTGTTCATCGGGGACGGCAAGCCGTCCCCCTACAAGCCGGTGAAGGAGAGGAGGTGTTTTCATGCTTTCCGGGTGCCCGTCAGCCGACTGGCATGAGCGACTGCTCAGAAAGCTGCGCCGGCCCTGCAGGACAAGGTGGAACTCTGTAGCTTCAGTTTTCAGGTCCCGGCCGGCTTCTTCCCATGACGCGTTTCTTCGCTTCAAGCGCCCTCGCAGTATTTCGCCCGGAAGTGTCTGGTTGGCGCGGCCTCTCAGTTCCCCGAAGGCGACCGCTGCCGGGACACTGAACAGGGGCGACACGCCTTCAAGGTCCCATATCCGGGTGAGGGTTGTATTACCCATGCCGCAGGAGCGGCGGAAGCGGTCGTGCTGGTCGGCGGTCAAGATGCTGCGGGGAAGAACAAAGCCGATTCTCCCTGAAGGTTTAAGGTAGAGTTTAGCGCAGCGAGCGAAAAAGAGTGTGGCCAACTCCAGGTGCGTGACGAGGTGCGCCGAGCCCTCGAGCAACCCGCACTCCTTTACGATGAGCTTCTTCAAGTAATCCTGGTACTCGCCTTTCTCTATGAAACGAAACGAGACCCAGGGAGGGTTGCCGATGACGACGTCAAAGTGGTGACGTAAGGGAACACCCTGGCGTGCCCTTACACAGCGAATGGAATTGGCGAGATAAACAGGAATGGACACAGGCCCGGAGCGCAAGTCGAGTAAATCTCCTAGGGCCAGGAGAACGTTCACCTTCGAAACGAGGACGGCCAGAGGATGAATGTCCATTCCCACCACGCTGCTTAGAATCCTGCCTAAGGATTCTCGAGTGGCGCGCAGACAGCGCTTCTTGTGGTGAATGGCCTGGTAAAGGAAGGCACCGGAGCCACAGGCCGGATCGAGGACGACATCCGTGCCTGTCCTGCTCAAAAGAGCGTCGCACATGCGCGCTGCGAGCCAATCTGGCGTGTAATACTCGCCGAGACTGTGGCGGTCTTTGGGGTCGACGAGCGCCTGGTAAAGTTCTTTCAGGACGTCTTCGGAAAGTTCCCTCAGCCGGTAGTTGAAGAGAAGTTCCGCCAAACGGGAGGCGATCTTCTGCGTGCAGGCCAATACCGGCGCGCGCACCACCCACGCGAAGAAATCCTCGCCGAGGAAGCTGACGATCTGCTGCTCGTCGAACAACCTTCCCCGCAAGATCGCGTGTGTTTGGGCCACGTCCGGCGGCGTCTGCGCGCCGGTGATGCGCTGGTGGGCAATCAGCTTGGCCAGCGTCGCCAGGTAGGTGTGACGAACGAAAAGCACTTCGTCGCCCACCGAGGTCCCGTAAGCAATGGACAAGGACTTGCGCCAGTTTGCATAGGTGGCTTGAAATTCGGCCTGTCGTCTCACGGCTGCGATCGCGTCGAACCACGAGGACGACGCGAGGCTGAATATTGGACTGGAGGGGCCGAAATCCTGGAGAAAATTCTGGGTGTTGGGCTCGCGGCCCATGCGAGAGGGTTGCTGATCCAACATTTCCCTCACGCCCCCAGTGGGAACTTGACCGGTCGTCGCTCGGTTTGAGAACGGTAGAGGGCGGTAAAGATTTCCACCGCCTTTCTTCCCTCTTCGCCCGTAATCAGCGGTTCACTTGAATCGATAATGGCCTTGAGAAAGTCAGCAATCTGAAGCTGGTGATAATACTCCATGGCATTAATGCTCCGGAAAAACTCTGCATCTTCCTTCTGCCACGACTTCAGCAGGTCCTCTTCCCCGCGTACCGTCCACAAATCGTTGACCGGGGGCTCGGTGATGCTTGACATTCCGGCGATAAACATCGCGCCTCCGTCCGTTTGCACACCCACGGAAGCGCCGTTGCTGCCGTGCACATAGACTCTCCCATATAACGCTGGATTCTGGGAATTGCTGACCACAATGTTGCCCAGCGCGCCGTTCTTGAAGCGCAGCACTGCCATCGCCGTGTCTTCCACCTCGATGTAGGGGTGATTCAAGTTGTCCCAGTAGCCGAACAGTTCTTCGATCGGCCCCATATACCACTGGAGCAGGTCAAGTTGGTGCGGTGCCTGGTTGACCAGGACGCCTCCGCCTTCGGCTTCCCAGAGGCCACGCCACGGATCGCTCTTGTAGTACGCTTCGTCCCGCCAGCCGTACATCGCCACAGACCCCAGGATGGGCTGGCCCAGCTTGCCGTCTTCAAGGGCTTGCTTCACTCGGCGGCAGGGTGCGTAGAACCGCCGCTGGCACACCGTTCCTATTTTGACTCCGCTCTTTTTGCCGGCATTGATTATGGCATCGCAGTCTGCCAGCGAAGAAGCTAGAGGCTTTTCGATAAGGACGTGAACGCTGGCGTTGGCAGCCTTGACCGCGGGCCCGGCATGTTGGGGGTGTGGGGTGCAGACGGTCAGCGCTTCCACTCCCGATTTGGAGATCATCTCCTCCACATCGCAATAGGCTTCGACGTTGTATTGAGCGGCCAATTGCCTGGCGCGCTGAAGGTTTCTGCTGCAGGCAGCGACGAAAACGGACTGGGGCAGGCGACTGAGCGCCTTGGCATGAAGATGGCCGACTTTCCCGCAGCCCACGATGGCGGTTCTGAGCGCGCCCATTCAGCCTCCCTACGGAATCAATACCACCTTTAAAAGTCCCGGTTCGCGGTCATACAAACGCTTGAACCAGGCTGCGCCGTGAGCCAACGCCGGAGTGGCGCTGATCAGCGCTTCCACGTTGATCGCCCCGCGCGCCATGAAATCCAGGCAGGCCGGGTATTCGCCACTCGAAGCGCAACTGCCGTAAAGGGTAATTTGGCGGGTCACCACGGCTTGAAGAGGAAGTTCTATCGACGGATTCAAATTCCCAACCAGAGTGACCGCGCCTCCCTTGCGCACGCAGGCCAGCGCTGTGTTGACTGTAGGGCTGGTTCCCACAACTTCCATGGCGAGATCCGCACCCCGTCCTTGCGTATGGTGAAGCACTTCCTTCAAGACATCGCAATCATCCGCTTTCACTCCCGCGTCGGCGCCGAGTTTCCGCGCCAGATTCAGCCTCTCAGCGTCCAAATCGACCGCGATGATGGTCCCGCAACCTGCCAGTCTCAGAGCCTGGACCACCAGCAGGCCGATCATGCCTGCGCCCACCACCACCGCCGCATCCCCTAAAGAAACCGGTGTGCGCTCAACAGCATGGACTGCGACTGACACGGCCTCGACCATGGCCGCGCGTTCAAAGGAGACAGCCTCCGGGAGACGGTACAGAATGCGCTGCGGCACGGCAACATATTCGGCGAACGCCCCGTGCTGCCGGTAGTCTTCACACGAAACGCCCAACACCCGGCGGTTGTCACACAGATTGATCGCCCCGCGCCGGCAAAACCAACAGGAGCCGCAATAAACTGTCGAGTCGAAGGTAACGCGGTCGCCCGGGCGCCAGCCGATGACTTTGCCGCCTACCTCCGCGATCACGCCCGAAGCTTCATGACCCATGATGATGGGCGGCCGGCGGCGTCCGGTCGAGCCGTCCATCCCGTGCACATCGCTGCCGCAGATGCCACAGGCACGCACTTCAATCAGGACCTCGTCTTCGGCGACCTGAGGGTCGGGTACTTCTGCATACACAAACTGGCCGTACTCTTTGAGCAGTAGCGCTTTCATAGTGTGTGTATGTTAAGGTTGACGAACTCGTGAATGCAAGGGGGCAATGTCCTCAACCGAATACGGCACCGACCTGTAGGTCGGCAAATGTGGCCTGAAGGCCGAGGCTAAGAGTCAGATTAGGACACTCTTACACGAAGGGCCTACAGTAAGAAAGGCGCCACGACAACGAGATCTCTTGCGGAGGAGGGGAAAAACCCGCAATGGATCTCGCCTCGTGGCGCCTGGACAAACAGAAGCCGGCTCGCCGAGGAGGCCTTTGATCAGCGCCTTTGGTCTGCGCTCTACTGATAGTACTGCGCGTTCAGCTCGGCAAAGTTCTTGTGACTCTCAGGGAGCTCATCCAGCGAATAGATCGCCGAAGCTTCACAGACCGGAACGCAAGCACCGCAGTCAATACATTCGACCGGGCTTACAAAAAGCTGGGTCGCTTCCGCAAACTTGGGTTCATCCTTGCGAGGATGAATGCAGTCCACCGGACAAACGTCTACGCACTTCTCATCTTTCGTGCAATCGCCTGTTATAACATAAGCCATAAAACCAGACTCCTTCAACTAGTTGCGGTAGGCAGACCGGAGCCATGCAGAGTATGAATGGCTTATCATCGCCCCCACTCTTCCCGTATTTTGCAACACGGGCAAAATAACTGAGCAACTTTAGGTCCAAAACGTCCGCTTCTAGCGATTGATTCCAGGCGGCTTATCAACCAGGCGACGGGGTGGTGAGTCAAAGGGCACAGGCGGGGGACCAGGCAAGCGCTGGAGATTGGGTCAGAAAACTGATTTCGGGCATTGCCCTCCTAGGCGCTTAGGCAGGATCATGATAGTCTTGTCGCAAGGAGGAGCGGCAGTGAAGATCTTGATTCTCCAGCATATAGAGTGCGAGCCCCCGGGCGTCTACGAAGACATCCTGGTCGAGAGAGGCGCCGCCCTCCACCGGGTTGAGATCGACGCGGCGCAGCAACTTCCCGATTGGCAGGGCGGCGATGCCATTCTTGCAATGGGCGGCCCCATGAGCGTGAACGACGATGAGACTTTGCCCTGGTTGAGTGCGGAGAAGCGCTGGGTCCGGGAGGCCGTGCTCGCCGGCAAACCCTTCTGGGGCGTTTGCCTCGGGGCTCAGTTGCTTGCCGCCAGCTTGGGGGCCCGCGTCTACGGCGGCACCATGCCGGAAATCGGAATCATGCCGGTGTATTTGACCTCAGAGGCGCAAAACGATGCAGTCTTCTCTGGAATTCCTCGGGAGTTGCTGACCTTCCAGTGGCATGGAGAGACATTTGACTTGCCCGCGGGGGCGGTCCTTCTCGCCAGTTCGCCCGCCTACCCAAACCAGGCGTTTCGCTGGAGGGAAAAGGCTTATGGCGTTCAATTCCATGTAGAGATCTCGGCGGATATGGCGGAGCAATGGTCCCAGGTGCCGGACTATGCGGCGGCACTGGAACGAGCGCTTGGAGCCGGCGCGGCAAGGAAAGTAGTCGGCGATGTCCTGCGGGTGAAAGCGACGCTGCACTCCCATGCCCGGCGGATGTTCGAGAATTGGCTGAAGGCTTGTGAAATCGTATAGACTGCTGGTTGAGGAATCACCTTGGACTTTGCCGGCTGCGGTCGCGCCTTGAACGCGAAGAGGAGTATCAGCAGGCGGGAGGTGCTGGCGGTTTTGGGGGCGTCCCTTGTGCCCCGTGCCGGCCGTGGCTCTGCTCCGCGAACCGCCGGAACCGTCCCTCCGAGTATCCGATTCGCACTGCAATCCTTGCCTTTCCGCCTCGAAACTGACGAAACCACGCGCGTACCCCACACTCCCGCCACGATGGCCGGCGGCGTGGCTGTTTTCGACTTCAACAAAGACGGGCGGCCTGACATCTTCTTCACCAACGGCGCAAACATCACTACATTGAAGAAGGATTCGCCGAAGTTCTCGAACCGGCTCTTCCGCAACGACGATCACGGCGTGTTCACCGACGTCACCAGGCAGGCCGGCCTGGCGGGCGCCGGATACGACACCGGCGTGGCTGTCGGTGATTACGATAACGATGGATACCCTGACATTTTCGTGGCGGGCGTTCACCACCGCACTCTCTATCACAACAACGGAGACGGAACTTTCACGGATGTCACGGCCAAGGCGGGTCTGGACCGTTTCCATGATCCCGAGTACGGCCCCCTCTGGGCCATTACCGCCGCCTGGGTGGACGTTAACAATGACGGCCTTCTTGACTTGTTCATCGCCAACTATTTGCAGTGGGATTACCAGAAAGAGCCGCTTTGCCAGGTTGGCGAACGATACGACTACTGCAGCCCGAAGTTTTACAAGGGGCAGCCCAACCAGTTGTTTCTGAATCGGGGTGATGGAACCTTCGAGGACGTGTCGGCGGAGTGGGGGATTCGCGCTCACGTAGGCAAGGCCATGGGCGTCGGCGTGGCGGACTTCGACCTTGACGGGCGCCCTGACCTCTTCGTCACCAACGACGGGTACTACAACTTTCTGTTTCACAACACCGGCAAGAGTTTCGAAGAGGTCGCGCTCCCGATGGGCGTCGGTCTGGTCGAGGACGGGGGATTCATCTCGGGGATGGGCGTGGATTTCCGGGATCTCGATAACGACGGCTACCCCGACATCGTGACGGTGGCCTTGAACAATGAGACTTTCCCGGTATTTCGGAACCTGGAGGGACGCCAGTTTGAGGAGATCACGTTTCCGAGCGGCATCCGCGAGTTGAGCCGTTTCATGGGAGGCTACGGCCCGGGCCTCTGCGACTTCGACAACGACGGATGGAAGGACCTGTTCGTGACGCGCGGCCATGTGCGCGCCCACTCCATTCCGGGGATTGCGGTTGAGCAGTACAACACGGTGTTCCACAACCCGGGCGCGGGCGGAAAATGGCAAGCCTTGACGGAGGAAGCGGGCTTCAACGCCTCCCCCCCGGCCCGCCACCGGGGATGCGCGTTCGCTGACTTCGACGGAGACGGCAGGATGGACGTGGTCGCCACCGCGATCGGCAAAGAGGCTGAGATCTGGATGAACCGCACCGAACCCGCCGGGCACTGGCTGGGCATCGCGCTGGAGGGGACAAAGAGCAATCGGGACGGCATCGGCGCGCGGGTCAAGGTGGTGACCCGGGCCGGCGCCCAGTTCAATCACATGACTACCAGTGTGGGCTACGCCTCGTCCAGCCACGGCCCGCTGCATTTCGGGCTGGGCGCGGAAGCCCAGGCCGGCGAGGTCGAGATCCACTGGCCCTCGGGCATCGTTCAAACCCTCCGAAACGTCGCCGGCGACCGCCTAATCGAGGTTAAGGAGTCTGCGGATTGACGTCGCGCCCTTTTGACGAGGTTCGCTGTTCATTGGCGAGCCGGTCAACGATCTGCTTTTCCCGGGCGCCATCCTGCGGGCGATTAAGGCGATAGTACAAGGCCGCCAATTCGACATGCGGGTCCATCCATTGCGCGTCTTTCCCCACCACTTTTTCCAGGTCCTTGACGGCCGCCTCGACATGCCCCTGAGCGCGTTCCACAAGCGCCAGGTCATAGAGCGCCTGCGTCGAGGCTGGGGCGAGTTCAAGCGCACGTTCAAGATGCTCCCGGGCGGCATCCAGCTTCCGCTGGCTGTACAGGACGCTACCCAGGTTCAATTGGGCCTGAAAGTCACTGGGGTTCGCTTCCAACTCCTTTTCGAAGGCCGCCTCCGCCCCCTCGTAATCGCCGAAGTCAGCCGCGATCATGCCGCTGAGAGTGTGCAAGCCGGGCAGATGCGGGTTGAGCCGCAAGGCCGCGTCGACGTTGCGGCGCGCCTGATCGAGGGCCTCGAGTCTTAGCTGTGCGGTGGCAGCCCCCATATAAGCCTCGGCGCTATTGGTTTGCTGCGCGAGTTTATCAATTCGCTCCAAGCCTTCTTTAGTGCGACCGGCGCGAACCAGCCCCCACCCCAGCGTCAACTGGAGGCTGACGTCATCTGGATGCGACGCCGCCAGAGGCGTAAGCAGCGACACAGCCTGGGCGGCATGACCCTGGCGCACGTAGCAGTTGCCGAGCAGGGTCGCCGTCTGAATATCCCCGGGCGCCTCCTTCAGCAAAGAACTGAACTCCCGGATGGCGTTGGGCAGATCACCCTTCTGGTAATACGCCATGGCGAGGTTGGTCCGCAAGCTGCGGTCGCCGGGAGCGAGCGCGACCGCGGCTCGAAACTGCGCCACCGCTTCGTCAAACCGGCCCAGCGAGCCGAAAACCAAACCCAGGTTCGCATGAGCCGCTAAGACCTCCGGATGCAACCGGAGGAGTTCCTGGTATTTGCGCGCGGCGAGTGCGGCATCGCCGTGCTGCTGGGCCTCGGCCGCCTCCTGGAAGAGCTGCTGCGGATCAGGCGCCTGGGCAAAAACGCCATGGGCAAGGACCAAGACGAGCGGGGCCGCGAGCCAGCTAACTCCAACGCGCCACGAACGGAAGTTGAAAGAAGAGGAGGGTTGCAGGTGTTCGAGGCCTCGGGTACGCGGCAGACTAGCCGACACAGTGTCCCTTTCCGGACTCGCCTTGCGAATCGGAGGTTTCGGTTTGTTTTGCGCAAGGTGCGCTGTTTTTGCTCGTTTTGCCGTCGAATTCATGCAGAAATGCTCACAAAACGCGCGAAATTTGCAACACCGAAAAAAGTTAGGTCGTTGATTTTCAAGTACTTCTTGAGTTCGTTCCCACTATTTTTCATTTTTTGTTTTTCCGTGCTTTCAAGCTCGCCGGGACCACTCCGTACACCCTTGCGCCCCGGCGCTTCCCGGCGCCTGCCTACGACAATGTGTCCACAATATGACCACACTTATAGGCTATCATACAGACCGAGGCTTGTCAAGCGAAAAATGCAAAAAACCGCAGTCGAACTAGCACACTGCCCCGCCACGCCGCAGGTTCGGTTTTCGGCTTGACACGGTTAATTTGGTGGCATAAAAATGGCTTACCGGTGAGAATAGCATGAGCGGCTCTTAGAGTTGCGGCTGAGGTCCGCGACGATCGTGTATGGGCCGCGCACACTCGACTTACTCTGACCGAGGACTCGCCTCCACGCAACGGGCCCATGAGGAGGGCACGATGAAACGACGAACGTTTATTTCGAGAGTTGCGGCTGCCGGCGCAGGCTTGGCCGCGAGTTCCTTAGGGGCTGCAAGGGGGTTGTGGTTGCCGGCGGGCCTCAAGAGTCCTCTGGGCGGAGGTCTGAACCAAGCGCAGTCCCCGCTAGTGGTTCGTTTTCCGGACCCGGACGTCGGCATAGACTCTCTTGCCGCCCGGAAAAAAGCGCAACTGGAGACGGTGAACCAGTTCAAGGTCTTCCACCAGTTCAATTTCACAGACAAGCTGAAGGAAAGCGGCATTACCTTCGAGCAGCACATTGTTGAAGATGCGGGCATCTACTACAAGCAAGTACACTACGATCACGGCAACGGCGTCGCCGTGGCGGACGTCGATGGAGACGGCCTCTACGACATTTACTTCACGAACCAGGTGGGTGGCAACCAACTTTGGAAAAACCTGGGTGGCGGCAAGTTCAAGGACATCACGGAGGAAGCGGGGGTCGGTGTACCCGGGCGAATCAGTGTCACGGCATCTTTCGCGGACATCGATAACGACGGCCATCAGGACCTCTACGTCACCACCGTGAAGGGCGGCAACATTCTGTTCCATAACGATGGACACGGCCACTTCACGGATATCTCGAAAGAGGCGGGCGTCGGCTGGGTGGGCCATTCCTCCGGAGCCGTCTTCTTTGATTACGACAACGACGGCCTGCTCGATCTCCTGGTGTCCAACGTGGGACAGTACACGATCGACCTGAAGTGGCCTTCCGGGGCGTACGTAGGGCTGGAAGGCTCGTTCGGAGGACAGCGATATCCCGAACGCTACGAGTATCCCATCCTCTACAAGAACCTGGGCAATAATAAGTTCGCCGATGTGACTGCGGAAGTCGGCCTGCGGCCTAACGTCTGGTCGGGCGATGCAACCTTCACCGATCTGAATGGGGACGGCTACCCCGACTTATTCATCCTCAACATGCAGGGCCACTCTCACTATTTTGAAAATCAAGGTGGCAAGAGATTCGTTGATAAGACGGACCAGTACTTTCCCAGGACACCGTGGGGAGCGATGGGGGTCAAGTTCTTCGATTTCGATAACGACGGGCTGATGGATCTGATCGTCACGGACATGCACTCCGACATGTGGGAGGATCAAACGCCCGAACAGGAGAAGCAGAAGTCCCGGATTGCCGGAGTCCCGGGACCCGATTTTCTCGGGGGGCCTAAGGAGAGTTTCATCTTTGGCAACGCGTTCTACCACAATCTCGGAAACGGTAAGTTCGAGGAAATTTCAGACCGGTTGGGAGTCGAGACTTATTGGCCGTGGGGAGTGAGCGTGGGCGACGTCAACGCCGACGGTTGGGACGACATCTTCGTCACTGCCGGCATGAGCTTCCCCTATCGCTACGGCATCAACTCGTTGCTTCTGAATAACCAAGGGAAAAAGTTCTTAGACGCTGAATTCTTGCTCGGCATCGAACCGCGCAGTTCCGGAAGAACCCACACTTATTATTTCGACGTCGACTGCTCCGACTTCCAAAAACTGCGTCCGTCCTCGAGGATTGTGTGCAAGGGGCACAAGGGGGAGATCAGTATATGGGCGCCGCTATCGAGCCGGTCCTCGGTTCTGTTCGACCTGGACGAAGACGGCGCGCTCGACATCGTGACCAACGACTTTAACGCCCCGCCCCAGGTGCTCATGAGCGATCTCGCCCAACGAAAGCCCATTCACTGGCTCAAAATCGTGCTCGTCGGGACCGCCTCGAACCGCAACGGGCTGGGCGCAACCGTGCGCGTGCACTCCGGTGGTCAAGTTTACACCAAGTACAATGACGGCAAGTCCGGCTACCTCTCCCAGAGCGTCCTGCCGCTCTACTTCGGGCTGGGCGATGTATCAAAGATCGACCGCGTCGAAGTGAACTGGCCCTCCGGCCGTAAACAAGTGGTGACGGAGGGACTGCGGGAGAACCAAACCCTGCAAATCACCGAACCGAAGTAGAAAACAAACCGCACCCCAGAGTAACGGAGGCACAGCGCGGCGGACCCGCATCCCAACGTGGCACGGCCATCCTGGCCGTGCGCACGGGCGGGACGCCCGTGCCACGAAACCTACGCGGCCGCGAAGGATGTGCCTCTGTGTCTCAGTGGTGAAGACCATTCCACCCTTCGGGCAACGAGGCAGCGGCGCCTCAGGGGTTGCTCTCCGGGTTGTGGAAGCTTATCAGGTCCATCCTTGAATGATCGGGCGTACCTACAAACGCAACGGTATAGACCATTCCATTCTTGCCGACGGCCAGGCACTGCGCCTGGTAAGGCTTGGCGCCATTTTCCAGGACCACAACGCCGCGATCCGCACGTTTCCCTGAGGCAATGTCATAGGTGACCAGATCAAGCGCCTCGGCGTCCTTTATCCCTTCGCGCGCCAGGGACGCTCCCGTAAGGTGGTAAAGCGTCTGTCCACTCGGTCCGCTGGTGAAGCCGAGATATCCGTACGGTGTCCGATCATACATGCCGGTCTTCAGCGAGGCGTCGGAGACCAATCGCGACAGGACCTCCAATTGCTGGGACATTGGATCGAAGCGAAAGAGGTAGCCCGACTTTCCATGGATGCCATAGATACCCCGGCCCGCCGGGCACCACCCGGCCTGGAGCCAATGGTACGCCATGTCGCCGTCGGTGTTGCTGGGATCCATGTGTCCGAAGTAGTCCTTCCTCAGGTTGCCGCCCGGCACTGTTTCCACCGACTCGGTATTGTATCGGTAACGGAGCATCTCTCCGTTTGCCCTCGTGAAGTAGACTGAGCCGTCGGTCGGATCGACTACCAGACAACGGTCCAGCATTTCGAAGTTCGGGCCCGTGGGGTTTTCCGCCTCGCCGGATACAGGTCCCAGATTCTTGAACTCCCTGCTCTTGAGGTCGTAGCGAACGAACAAACCCGATGGCCAGGTAAGCCCGTACAGCCGCTCGCGCTCTGGGTCCATGGTCATGGCAATGATGCCCTCGCCCGTCGGTGCTTTAGCGAAGACTTCGAACTTGCCGCTGCTCAGATCGTACGCCAGGAAGTGCCCGCCCGGGTAGGTGGCATATCCGGGAGCGGTGGCAAACTTTTGCTTCCCCTGGTATTTATAATGTTCGTAATACCCAACATGTGTCGCGAAAAAGAGCCGCCCTTTGCACTCCACAAAGTTGACGTGCGACTTCCCTTGGGGAATTGCATGCATTCCCTTTTCTCCAACCACCTCGGTCAAGTCGCCAAGATGCCGGATTTTCCCGGTGGAAGGGTCGAGGGAGAACATTTGCCCGCCGACTTCGACGGACGAGGAACAGAGAACGTAGTAGACACGCCCATCACTCGCGTAGTAACAGGCGTTGTAGTTTTCGGTGCCTTGCGGAAAACCCGAATCGTACATGTGCGCTTCGAGAATTGCCACCCCCGAAGGACCAGCGACCTCGCGGGTGGCCTGCCATGCGGAAACCGGTATTCGGAATAATAGCAAAAGTCCGCCAACCATCGTCAGCGCGAGAACAACGAGATACGCCTTCTTGTGATCGTGCTTTAGCCGCATTCTTCCTCCTGAACTTTCATTCGTTTTGTATTTCTAATCGCGCCAGGATCGCACGCTTAAGTCCGCAATACGAAGGGAGGCATTGTACCACTAGTTTGCCGAAGCTTCGCGGCGCGCGCGGGGTGTCCTCCGCACGTTTAGCATGGCCGTGGAATCAAAGGGGCTAAGGCTTGGCAGGGGCAGTTTAATCTGACATTTTGTAGCTAGAATTCGCCATTGATGTGCCCCTCGAGTCCTGGCAGGGCGCCCGGCAGATCTTCACCATGCCGGTTATGTAAATATTACATATAGGTAATTTTGTCATTAAACGTCAATGGTCGCTACAAGGAACCGGAGGGATTCCGAAAACCATATACTGATTTCAGGATTCTCTGCCAATTTGACCTCCGGCCAATCCCAACGGAGTATGCGTTTCAGGGACTTACGGTTGCAAACTGTTTGGAAGTGCATTTGCTCCACGTGCCCGTGGTAGTCCGTTCATTGTGATCTGGGTCGGGTCTAAGACGTAACGTATCTGAAAACAGTATAGCAAGCACCTATTATGCTAATGCGGGCACCTCTTGAACAGTTGGCGAGGACGGTAGCTAGCCTTGCCAGCTCTAATTCCACTTGTTTCATTGGCCGCTAGCAACCGTGACGTGTACAAGACTGAGGGGACGCTCAGTGTCGCATGCTTATCCCGTGTTCGAGCTTCATTCCGAAAGAGTTCTTGATTGCGACGCAAAGGCGAAGGCGATGCTTCACTGCCTCTTGCCATTGCACACGCTGGCGGCGTAGCGGAGCTGCAACCAGGGCATCGGGCCCTGTTGACTTAGAGTAAGGAGGAAAACGCAATATGACGAAGTACGCGAGAAGGGCCTCCGGATACGAGCTTCCGTTCCTTTTGACGGGAGCCCTGCTGGTGGCATTCATAGCATGTTTCGTTCAGCCACTGTCTGCACAGGAATCACGCGGTACGATTCGCGGCGAAGTGACAGACCCCACGCACGCGGTGGTACCGAACGCAAAAGTTACCTTGCATAACGTTGGCACCGGAGTGGAGCTGACTAAGCAGGTAGACACCAGCGGGTTCTACGTTTTTGACCCGGTCAGTCCCGGGACCTATCGAGTTGTGGTCGAGTCCCCGGGATTTGAAAAATTCGTGCAAGAAAATGTTGTCGTTCAGACTGCGTCAGACATCACCGTCAACGCGATCCTGACGATCGGCGCCGTGACCCAGACCGTGGAGGTCACCACGAACGTCGGCCAGGTCGAGTTCAACACTTCGACCATGAGCGACACCGTTCAGCAATCCTTCCTGAAGGATCTTCCCATCCTGGCGCGCAATCCCTTCACGCTGGCCCTGCTCGATGCAGGCGTGATCAATGAGTACTGGGACGAAGCGCACCGTCTGCCGTTCTATATGTGGTCCGACGGCGGATTGGATATCGGCGGCCCCACGGGCGGCAAAAACGAACAGATCATCGACGGCTTCCGATCGGACATGGCCGCGCGCGGCTCTTACAACGCGAACATGGACGACGTGCAGGAAGTGGTCGTGCAGCAACAGATTCCGGATGCTGAGCACGGCTGGAGCGGCGGCGGCGCGGTGAACATCTCCACGAAATCGGGCACCAACGATATTCATGGCGATGCCTATGGCATGTGGCGCCAACCGAACTTCAACGCCTTGGCCAACCGCGTGACGCGTTCCGCACAGATCGTCAAGCAGGACATTTATGGCTTCACCGTCGGCAACCCCGTCATCAAGAACAAGCTGTTCAACTACTTCGCCTTCGAGAGGTGGTACTCAACGTCGCCCGAGACGGTGTACGAGACCGTACCGACCGCGGCAGAGCAGACCGGCGACTTCTCCGACGCTCTACAGAGCAACGGCACGCCGAGGATCATCTACGATCCCCTCACCACCCAGTACAACGCGGCAACAGGCACGTACACTCGGCAGCCATTCCCGAATAACGTAATTCCGTCCAACCGGATCGATCCCGTCGGCGCGCTGGCCATGAACTATTTGTGGTTGCCGAACCGTACGCCCGACAATCCCAGCGGCTTGAACAACTTCTCAGTGACCTACCCCTGGTGGACCAAGTACCATAACGTTTCTGAGCGGGTTGACTTCAACGCCAGCGACAAGCTGCGCATGTTCGCCCGCTACAGTTGGTTCCGCACCCGTTTGGACAACAACAATGCATCGGGCGACAATTCTATCGCCTGGCCTTCGGATAACGGCGGCATCATGGACGCCACCGGTTCGGGGATGGATGCGCTCTACATGTTGAACCCGCGCACCACCATCGATGTCAGGGTGGGCGTCAACTACACCGAAGACGACTACAATTCGGCGATTTACAAATTGAAGATGGGCACGCCTTGCTCGGGCAATTCACCCAGCACCAATTGCGACGTGTGGGCAAGCATGTGGCCGAACAACAACTGGTATCAGCCCGTGCTTTCGCCTAGCATCGGCGTTTACTTCCCCAACTTCCAGTGGGGCAATGAATACTTCGGCGGGAGCACCTCCGGCATCGGCCAGGGCGCCCACATGGGGTTCGGCAGTTGGTGGTACGACCATCTGCGCACCTATTCGCCCTCGATCATCGTGACCCACGAGATGGGCAAGCACCACTTGAAGTTCGGCTGGCAGTATCGCTACGAGTGGATGCAGAACTTCCAAACCGTCGGGCCGGGGAGCTTCGCCTTTAACTCTCAAGACACTTCCGCCGTGGTTTCGGGGTCCTACAACCCCGACGTGAGCGGCGACCAATACGCCTCTTCGCTGCTTGGCGTTCTGAATGCCGCGAACGCCAACATTAATCCCATCGTCGACCAGGTTCACAATCATCTGTACGGTGCGTTTATCCAGGACGACTTCCGCATGAACCCTCGCACCACCCTGAACCTTGGCATTCGTTGGGAAAAAGAGTCTGGTCCGTCGGACGATGAACATTGGCTGATCAAGACCTTGGATCTGAAACAGAATATTCAGAACTGGCCGTCGTCCTTCAACCTCTGGACTCCGCAGGTGCTTGCCGCCGCGAACTTGCCGGCCAGCGCGGCCGACATTCCGAGTCTTGTGGCGTCTCAGTATAACGGCGCAGCGGTCCGCACCAGCCCCACCGATCCGAACGTATGGTACGGGGTGAATGATCTCTTCATGCCCCGCGCCGGCTTGGCGTATCGCCTCAATGACAAGACGGCGTTGCGCTTCGGCTATTCGCGGTTTGCCGTGACCTGGTTAAGCAATTCGTCGGACGACAGCATCGTTTATGCCAACGGCTTCTCGCAATCCACCAGTGCCCTTGGCCCTCTGTCGGGCATCCCGCGCTCCTACCTCGCGAATCCCTACCCGTCCGGAGGCAACTACCCCAACCCGATCATTCAGGCGACCGGGACCGCTATGGGGCCCTACCAGGATCTAGGCAATAGCTGGAATTTCTACGACATGCGGCAATACAAGGTGCCCATTAACGACCGGTTCAACTTCAACATTCAGCGCGAGTTGCCCGGGAACTTCCGTCTGGACGTAACCGAGTTCCTCATGTTCGAGCACAACGCCCAGGACGGCAGCATGTGGGGAGGATTTTACTCACAGAACCTCAACCTGATGAACCCGGAGTACTACTACAAGTATAAGGGCCTGCTGAGCGAAACCGTACCCAATCCCTTTTATGGCCAGTTCCCGACCACCCTTGCGGGGGCGGGGGTAACCTCTGTGACGCCGAGTTACACGGGATTACCGATCATGCCGGGCTCTCTGGGCACTTCCTCCACCACGTCGCTGGGACAGTTGCTTCAGCCGTACCCTCAATACGGTAGTCTGAATCTCCAGGGTGTTCCTAACTACAGAGATCACTACTACGGGACGGCAATTTCAGTTACACGGCCCTTCGCCCACGGCTGGACCTTCCTGGGAACCTACAACTACAGCCTCCAGAGTCACTCCGCGTACTACGATGACATCGACACCTACAACGAGCACCTGACTCAGTGGGACCGTCAGTTGCCGCGACACAATATCCGCATGTCCGGCACCTACCAGCTCCCCTTTGGCAGGGGCAAATCCTACTTCAGCACCGTGCCCAAGTGGGTGGATGAAGTCATCGGCGGTTGGTCCACCAGCCAGATCTTCTATTGGATGAGCGGCGATCTGCTCAGCTTTCCGACTTCCGGCATGATCTGCGATCCGAGGCAGAACAAGCCGAGCAGCGGCGGCTTTTGGTTCAATCCGGGTTGCGTCACCACCCCGCCGTCCTACACGATATCCACCGCGCCTCCGTATTACCCGGGCCTGCGCGGGCCGCGCTTCTGGCAGCTTGACTCGACGGCCTCGAAGGTCTTCAACCTCAACGAGCGCTTCAACCTCGAGTTCCGTCTGGAGATGTACAACATGCCCAACTCGTTCATCCCCGGCGACCCCTGCGTCGGCTCTTCATGCGGAACGTCCGACGGCCTGAGCCTAACCGAGGCAGCCGGCTCGAACGGCGCTAATTACGGCCGCGAGCTGCAAGGTTCGTTGCGGTTACACTTCTAACGCGGGTCGTAGCGACGTAATATCGCCGCTACCCTGCCTTCTGCCCTTCGGCTCACTCGGAAGTTCGGGTGGGCCGAAGGGCTTTTTGTTTCTGCCACCAGCCAAGTGGCACAGCGCGGCAAAGCCGCAACCAAAAGCAGATTCTTCGCTCCGCTCAGAATGACATATCATCCTGAGCGAAATGACATGTCATCCAGAGCGAAGCGAAGGATCTGCTTTTCAGTGCGCCACGGGCAAGAGTGCCTGTGCTACAAGTTCAATTGACGTAATGTCGCCGTTCCTGTATACTGTCCCTGTCGGATCCGACGGGGACCCGATCAGGGTAAACTCAGGGAATCTGGAGACGGATATGAGGTTAAAGCAAATCCTTCGGGTGGTGGTGACTTTTGGTCTGACGGGCGTTCTCTACGCCCAATCAAGCCAGCCACAGACACAGCCTGCGATGCAGCCCCAGGACCCGGCTGCCCAGAGCAATGCGCACCCCGGGGCTCGCTGCGACATCGTGCGGGACGATTATATGGCGCCCATTACCTCGACCCAGAAAGGAATGCTGAACCAAGCCGTAATGCGCCGGCAACTCGAGGACCAGACGAAAGCGCCTGCCTTGATGACCGAGAAGGAAGTGATGAGAGATGTCGAAAGCGGGCGTGCGGAAACAGTGGCCAAAGAGGTACATGAGCGCGGCGTGGATTTTGACCTGACTCACGGCACCGAGAAGAAGCTCCGCAAGGCCAATGCGAGCGACGAGGTAATCGAAGCAGTACGGCAGGCGGGGCCGAAAGTGCGCGCCCAGATCGCGAAGATGATCTTGGGACCCAGCTCAGTTGGGGCCCAAAATGTCCGGAGCGAGGAAGCTCGGCCATTCTCGGCCATCCTGACCGAATTGGATGCTGACAAGTCCATCAAACTGGTCGATGACTTCGCCAAACGGTATCCCGACAGCCCCTTGCTCAGTATGGTCTATTCGTTCGGAGCCAACGCTTACCAGCAGAAGGGCGATGTAGAGAAAGTCGTCGCTTACACGGGCAGGAGCCTGCAGTTGAACCCGGACAATCTGACCTCATTGATCTTGCGGATTGAGATGCTGCCTATGCCGCAATACCTCCGCAGCCACCCGGCTGACCGCACCAAGATCCTGCAGGAAGCTGAGAATGATGCCAAGCGGGCGCTGCAGCTCACCGCGCAGATTCCCAAGCAGCCCTATGAATCTGATGCGCAATATCAGAAGCGCCTGGATGGTTTTGCTAGCGAGATTTACGGACCTCTTGGCACCGTCCACCTCGAGTTGGCCTCCGGCGGCCCTGCCGGTCTTGACCGAGGCGAGTTGGCGAAGGCTGAAAAAGAGTTGAGCAGCGCCGTGTCATCGTCCGCCAATCCCGATCCCCGCGACTGCTATCGCTTGGGCGAGGCTTATGCTCTGGATGGCAAGTGGGACGACGCCATCCAAGCCTTCAAGAAGGCCGGTGGGCTTGGACAAGGCACGTTAATAAAGACCTACGCTGACGACCAGATTGCGCAAATGAAAAAGCGGAAGGCCCAGGATGCAATGGCCTCGAGATAGCTTCCCGATCCGCCAATGTAGGGGTAGGGCTTGCCCTACCCTCGTCGGGGCAAGCGGAAATGCGGGGACGGCAAGCCGTCCCCCTACAGCAGGGCGTTTATCGACGCATTAGGGAAATAACGTAAGTACTTGACCTTCTGAGCCTTCCTTGACATCTCCGCACCTCTGGTTATAAATTAGGGGATTCGCCCCATGGAGGTTGTGGTGCGCATTACCCTGGAGGAGTTGGAGCTTCACCCGGTTGTGGTTTCGAAGACCTACTCCCCGGAAACCCTGGATTACCATGGGGCCGAATTCCGGCAGGCAACCCCTCTGAAGGTGGATGCGGTTGCGGAGCTGCGGGGAGCGGAGATCCACGTTCGCGGACACCTGGGGACGAACTTGGCGGCTAGCTGCGACAGGTGCCTTGGGCCGGTGGTCATTCCCGTGGAGCGGGATTTCGACCTTTTCTATCGGCCTGTTTCGACCATTGCCCGCGCCGAGGAAGTTGAGCTGCCTCAAGACGAGTTGGACGTCGGCTTCTTTTCTGGAGATGCAATCGAGTTCGACGACGTAGTGACAGAGCAAGTAATCCTGTCGGTGCCCATGAAGTTGATCTGCAAGACGGATTGCCGTGGTCTTTGCCCGGTCTGTGGGTCGAACTTGAACGTCGAAAAATGCGGCTGCTCGGCCACAGCGGAGATCTCTCCCTTTTCTTCTCTAAAGAAAAGCTAGGCGAGATATACTCACTTAAGGTCGCCACGACCTTTAGAGCCTGCCCTGAGCGCAGCGAAGGGTCGGCAGGCTGACCTGAAGGTCAGCACTACAAGAAATCAAGACAGCCTTTGCTGCTGAAGAGAGTTGAATAACTATGCCAAACCCCAAACGACGACATTCCAAGGCACGGACGAGTCGCCGGCGAGCGCACGACTTCCTGGAAGCGCCAGCGCTGGCCGAGTGCCCCCACTGCCACGAGAAGAAAATGCCTCACCAAGCCTGCCCGTACTGCGGTTACTATCGCGGGCGAGAGGTCATGCTGGTGAAGGAAACCGCCTAACATTTAACTTGCATGCGACGCATCGCTATTGACGCCATGGGTACCGACTCCGCGCCGGGGCCGGAGGTTGAGGGAGCGGTTCTGGCAGCGCGGGAGAAGCTTGCCGAGGTCTTGCTGGTAGGCCCACAGGACGTTCTGAGGCACGAACTGTCCCGTCGGGACGCGCGCGGCCTCCCCATCGAAGTGGTCCATGCCAGCGAAGCGGTGACCATGGAGGATGCCGCGGCGAAAGCGTTTCGTCGCAAGCGTGACTCCTCCATCCGCGTCGCAGCGCGTCTGGTGCGGGAGCACAAGGCGGATGGATTGATCAGCGCCGGCAACACCGGCGCGGTCATGACGACCGCGAAAATCGTGCTCGGAACCCTCGCCGGCGTGGACCGGCCGGCCCTGGCTGCTGTCTTCCCTACTTCCCAGAGGACCGCTGCCGTATTGCTCGACGTGGGCGCCAACGTGGATTGCAAGCCTCAGCACTTGCAGCAATTCGCCGTGATGGGCGAGGTTTACTACCGGGTGATTTTTGGTGTGGAGAGGCCCCGCATCGGCCTGCTCTCCATTGGCGAAGAAGAACACAAAGGGAACGACCTGACCCGCGGGGCCTTCGGACTGCTCAAACAGCTTCCCTTCAACTTCGTCGGCAACGTGGAAGGGCGGGACCTTTACAACGGGCGCGTGGAAGTTATCGTCTGCGACGGCTTCATCGGCAACGTGGCGCTCAAGATCAGCGAGGGTCTGGTGGAGACGATTTCGAGCCTCTTGAAAGAAGCGCTCTCGAGTACCGTCCGCGCCAAGGTTGGTTACGTTCTGTCCCGCCGCGCCTTCCAGAAGTTCAAGAAACGTGTGGACTATTCGGAATACGGCGGCGCCCCTCTGCTGGGAGTGCGGGGCGTATGCATTATTTGCCACGGAGGCTCGAACGCGAATGCGATCAAAAACGCCATTCGCGTGGCAGCGGGATTTGCGGAGGGCAAGGTAAACGAAAAGATCGAAGGCCACTTGGCCGCCACCACCATCGGAACGCCAAGAGCGGAGAAGGTGTCGTCGTAGGGGAGTGCTATGGAGCTTGCGGCTGGAATTTTGGGGACCGGGTCTGCGCTGCCCGAGAGGGTGCTCACCAATTTCGACCTCGAGAAGATGGTTGAGACCTCCGACCGGTGGATTACGGAGCGGACCGGAATCAAGGAACGCCACATGGCTGCTCCTCAGGACACGACCTCGACGCTTTCCGTAAAGGCCTCGAAAAAGGCTCTTGAGATGGCGGGAATAACTCCCCAGGATCTGGACTTGATCATCTGCTCGACTATCTCTCCCGATATGCCGCTGCCGTCCACCGCCGCCTTGATCCAGCGGGACCTCGGGGCGCGCGCGTGCTGCGCCTTCGATCTGGCGGCGGCATGTTCTGGATTCCTGTTCGGCATGACGGTGGCCGAACAATTCATACGCACCGGGAAATGCAAACGCGTGCTGGTGATCGGCGCCGAGTTGCTTTCGCGCTACGTCGACTACAAGGACCGCGAAACCTGCGTGATTTTCGGAGACGGAATGGCGGCGGCCGTACTCGGTCCGGTAGCTCCTCCCTCCGGGATCCTGGCTTCCGACTTGCACACCGAAGGCCACTATGCGGACCACCTGTACATTCCCGCCGGAGGCACCGCGTGTCCGGCTTCCGCAGAGACGGTGTCGGGGCGCGGCCACTACATCAAGATGCGCGGGAACGAGTTATTCAAGGTGGCGGTTCGAAACATGGAGGAGGTGTCGAGGCGGGTGCTCGAGAAGGCGCAAATTCGCGCGGACCAAGTCGACCTCTTTGTTCCCCACCAGGCCAACCAACGCATTACCGAGGCCGTGCGCGAGCGGTTGGGCGTGGCGCGCGAGAAGGTCTACTCGAATATCGACCGCATCGGCAATACGTCTTCGGCGTCCATCCCGATTTGCCTCGACGAGTGCGTCCGGAGCGGACGCCTGAAGCGGGGCGATTTGGTCTTGATGGCTGCCTTTGGCGCCGGGGTCACTTGGGGCGCGGTCCTGATGCGGTGGTGAAAAACCAGGAGTCAGGAGTCACAATAAAGCCATCAGCTGTCAGCTTTCAGCTATCAGTGAACGAGCGAGGTCAGCCTGATTGCTGAGAGCTGAAAGCTACCGTTTCCATTCTGACTCCTGACTTCTGACTCCTCGTAGCATGGCGCGAAAAATCGCTTTCCTCTTCCCCGGTCAAGGCTCTCAGCATCCCGGCATGGGACGCGAGCTGGCGGAGGAGTTTCCGCGCGCGCGCCAGGCCCTCGAGGTTGCCGATCGGGCGCTGGATTTTGCAATTTCCAAGTTGTGCTTCGAAGGGGCCGCGGAAGAGTTGCAACTCACTGCAAACGCCCAGCCCGCGATTCTGGCCATGTCGGTGGCCGCGGCGGAGGTTTTGAGCGAGAAAGGCATCCGCGCGGATTTTGTAGCGGGTCACAGTTTGGGCGAATATTCCGCCCTGGTGGCTGCCGGCAGCATCCCGCTCGAGGAAGCGGTTTGTTTGGTGCGCAAGCGCGGCCAATACATGCAGGAGGCCGTGGCGGTTGGCCAAGGGGCCATGGCGGCGCTGCTGGGTATGGAGGCATCTGCAGTTGAAGAGGTCTGCCGCGAGGCGGCGCAGGGGGAAGTGGTTTCGCTCGCCAATTTTAACTGCCCGGGGCAAGTCGTGATTTCCGGACATAAGGGAGCCGTGGAGCGAGCCGTTGCGCTGGCCCGAGGGCGGGGCGCCAAGCGCGCCATCATGTTGAATGTCAGCGCGCCGTTTCATTGCGCCTTGATGAAACCTGCCCAGGAGCGGCTGGAGAAAGACCTCGATGGCGCGGCAATCTGCGACCCGAAGATCCCCTTAGCAAACAATGTGGACGCGGAGTTGGCTTACTCGGCGGATCGGGTTCGCGAGGGGCTGAAACGCCAGGTGACGGCGCCGGTGCGGTGGGAACAGGCGATGCGGGTTCTGCGAGGCCAGAACGTAGATTGCTTTATAGAGGTCGGACCCGGAAAAGTACTTTCAGGATTGCTCCGGCAAATCGATTCGCAAGCCGAATGCTTACGAATTGAAGACAGGGCTACCTTGAACGAAGTGCTGGCGCGGCTGGGAGGGTGAGTTTCTTCGCGACGCGCGAAAAAAAGCAGATCCTTCGCTCCGCTCAGGATGACATATCATTCTGAGCGGAGCGAAGAATCTGCATTGACATGTCATTCTGAGCGAAGCGAAGAATCTGCATTTGATTGCGGTTTTGCCGCGCTGTGTGTTCCAGGTGTAAGGGCGATGTCCACAAATCAGAAAGCAGGTGAGAGCCATGTTTGATCTTGAAGGAAAAGTGGCGTTGGTGACGGGAAGCGCGCAAGGGATTGGAAGGGCTATAGCTCTTAACCTTGCGCAAGGCGGCGCCCACATTGTCCTGACGGATGTGCGCGAGCCCAAGCTCGATGAAGTGGTCAAAGAGATTGAGGCGCAAGGTGGTAAGGCGATTCGATTCGTCGTGGACGTGACCGACCGCGAGGCGGTGCGGAAGGTAGTGGATCAGAGCTTGGAGACCTGGGAGAGGATCGACATCCTGGTGAACAATGCAGGCATCACCCGCGACAGTCTTGTCATGCGAATGAAGGTCGAGGATTGGCAAGCGGTGCTGAAAACGAACTTGGATGGGAGTTTCTACTGCATCCAAGCGGTCCTGCCCAGCATGGTTCGCCAGCGTTACGGGCGCATCGTCAGTATTGCTTCCGTGGTCGCGCAGGCCGGAAACGTCGGCCAGGCCAACTACATTTCCTCGAAGGCAGGGATCATCGGCTTGACGAAAGGCGTGGCGGCGGAGGTGGCGCGCCGGAACATCACCGTGAATGCCGTGGCGCCCGGTTTCATTGCCACGCCGATGACGGAGAATCTGCCTCCGGAGATCAAGGAGAAGATGTTGAGCATTATCCCCATCGGCCGCATGGGAACCGACGCGGAAATTGCCACCGGAGTACGTTTCCTGGTGTCCGAGGAAGCTCGCTATATCACCGGGCACGTTCTCAATATCAACGGCGGAATGTTTATGGCGTGAAGGGAGCAGGTAATCGATCCTGCAACGCCGCCCTCCCCGTGCCCCTTTAGATCGGACCACAGGCAGAGGGAGAGAATTCACCGAAGGCCGCAACAGACTGGTATAATCACTTGTCACTCAACAGTTGTCACTGTTAAAATGTCCGCCCGCAAGTAATCGGAAAAGGAGAGAGCGATGGCATCGCCCGAAGAGAAAGTTAAGCAAATTATCGTGGAACAACTTGGCGTGGATGAAGCTGAGGTCACTCCCACGGCACATTTCGTGGACGATTTGGGAGCGGACTCGCTCGACATTGTGGAGCTTGTCATGGCCTTTGAAGAGGCGTTCGAGATCGAGATTCCGGACGAAGACGCCGAAAAGATTCAGACCGTGAAAGATGCGGTGGAGTACATCCAGGGACATATTAAGCCCTCGAAGTAGTGACGCGGCCCACATCCCCTCCTCCGCGAGGAGGGGACTCCGGGGTGGCGCCCTCAAAAGGAGTCAAGCTTGACCCGTCGAGTTGTCGTTACAGGCGTAGGATTGGTGAGCGCGGTTGGCATCGGCACAGAGGAGACTTGGCAGAGCCTGCTGGCCGGCCGGAGCGGCGTTGCGCCGATCACCCATTTTGATACGACGGGCTTTGCGGCGACGATCGCCGCGGAGGTCAAGGGCTTCGATCCTTTCCTGTTCGTTGAGAAGAAGGAAGTAAAGAAGATGGGCCTGTTCATTCAGTTCGCCCTGGCGGCCAGCCAATTCGCCATGGAGCAGGCCCAGCTTAAGATCACTCCGGACCTCGCCGACCGCACGGGTGTGTATATCGGCTCAGGGATTGGCGGGTTCGACGTGATTGAGCGGGAACACACCGCCTTGATGCAAGGGGGGCCTCGGAAGATATCTCCCTTCTTTATACCGGCGGCTATTGTGAACCTCGCGTCCGGATTTGTCTCGATCCGGTGGGGAGCCAAAGGCCCCAACTCGGCCACTTGCACGGCCTGCTCGTCCAGCACGCACGCCGTAGGCGATTCCTTCAAGCTGATCCAGCGCTGTGCTGCGGACGTGATGATCTGCGGAGGCGCGGAGGCGGCGATCACGCCCATGGGCGTGGGCGGATTCGCCTCCATGCGAGCCCTCTCAACCCGCAACCATGAGCCCACCAAAGCCAGCCGGCCCTTCGACCGCGACCGCGATGGGTTCGTCATCGGCGAAGGCTCAGGTATTCTCATCCTGGAAGAACTGGGCTTGGCCCTGAAGCGCGGCGCGCGGATTCTGGCGGAGGTCGTCGGCTACGGCATGTCCGGCGATGCTTTCCACATTACGGCTCCGGCGGAAGATGCCAACGGCGCCGTCCGCGTTATGCAAAGCACCTTGGCAGACTCCAGCATCTCGCCTGAACAAGTGCAGTACATCAACGCGCACGGCACGTCCACGCCTTACAACGACAAGCTGGAAACGCTGGCGATCAAGAAAGTGTTCGGCGAGCACGCCTCGAAGCTGGCCATCAGCTCCACCAAGTCCATGACCGGGCATCTGCTGGGCGGCGCGGGGGGACTCGAGGCAGGCATCACGACATTGGCGCTCCGCGATCAAGTCATGCCCCCTACCATCAATCTCGAAAACCCGGATCCGGATTGCGATCTGGATTACGTCCCGAACCAATCTCGCAAGGCGGAAGTCGAGTACGCGCTCTCGAATTCCTTTGGATTCGGTGGCACAAACGCTGCGTTGCTGTTCAGGCGTTATGGATCTTAGTCTCTCTGCATCTCTGGTTCCTGGGGATCTCGTTGCGCCGTGAAGATTTTCTTCTCCGTGTTCTCTGTGGCCAAAACAAAGCTCAACACAGAGGTCACAGAGGCCCTCTGTGGACTCTGTGTTTAGGCTTGTGAGGCACAGAGAACACGGAGAAGTCCAATTTGCTGCAGCCAACGGCTCGCGTCGTAAACACTTACAGGAGTGATCAGCGCCATGAAAGTCGTGGTTTGCCTCAAGCAAGTCCCTGCACGCGACTCTAATCTCCGGATTAACCCGGCCGGAACCTGGATTCAGGAAGCCGACCTGGGCTTTGAAATCAACGAGCCGGACATCTATGCCCTCGAGGAAGGGTTGCGCCTGAAAGAAAAGCAGGGGGGCGAAGTGGTACTCTGTTGCCTGGGTCCGGCGCGCGCGCAGCAGGCCATTAAAGAAGCCTTGGCGAAGGGCGCCGACCGCGCGCTGCATCTTGACGACCCGGCGTTCGAGGGCCTCGATGCCTACGGCGTCGGGCTTGCCCTCTCCAGGGCGATTCAGAAGGAGCAGCCGGACCTTGTATTGACCGGCTTGCAGTCCGACGATTTCGGCTTTGCTCAAACTGGGGTCATCCTGGCGGAGTTGCTGGGCCTTCCCTGCTCCACCATCATCATGGAAATCCAACTGGAAGGTGGAGCACTCAAGGCGAAGCGGGAACTCGAGGGCGGCTGGTTTCAGTGGATCGAAATGCCGCTGCCGGCGCTGCTGACGATACAGTCGGGCATCAATAAACCGCGCTATGCCACGCTGAAAGGCATCATGGCGGCAAAGACAAAGCCGATAAGGAAGATGAACGCGGCCGACCTGGGATTGAGCGTGGCGGACCTTGCGCCAAGACAACGCGTTATGAAAGTCTATGCGCCGGCCAAGACGAATCAAACGCAGTTTTTGCAAGGCAATCCCAAGGAAGTTTCCGCCCTCTTGGTCGACAAACTTAGAAATGAGGCACGCGTGATTTGAGGAGGCTTGCCATGTTTGCTCATATCTGGAGAATGCGCGCGCGCAAAAAGAGAACCAAGGATTACGAGACCTTCGGACGCCAACTAACGCTGGCGGCGCTTCAGAAGATCGACGGCTGCCAGCAGGCTTACTTTATTAAGGTCTTCGAGGCCCGCAAACCGGAATATCTCTGGGTGGTATTCTGGCGGGACCATAAAGCTCTGGAAGCGGCGCGCACAAGTCCCGTCTGGCGGGATCAGATCAGGAAGTTTGAAGCGGGGAAATTCTACAAGACCATTCCGCTGGAATTGGTGTGCGAGTGCTTATGCTCGTTCGGCGGAACCGCGGCTCGAACGCCCAAGAAGAGTGTCAAACGGTAGCACCGGCACTCCTGCCTGTGCTTGTCAATACGATACATCAGTCTTGGGCACAGGGAAGAGTGCCTGTGCTACCCCAAGGGTGAGAACGGGAAACGAATATGCCTGAATCGGTTCTGGTTTTCGCGGAACATCAAGAAGGCAGGTTAAGTCGGCCTACCTGGGAAGCGATGGCCGCGGGGCAAAATCTTGCGAGGCAAATCGGCGGAACGGTGTCTGCGGTTCTCCTGGGGCACCAGATCGCCCCACTGGCTTCAGAACTTGCCGCCCTCGAGCTCGAAGAGGTTGTGTGCGTCGATTCGCCCTTGCTGGCCGACTACACTCCGGACGGCTACGCCCAGGCGCTCCGTGAGGTTGTCCAGCAAAAGCAGCCGCGTTTGGTGGTCTTCAGCCATACCTATCTCGTGCGGGACTTCGCTCCCAAGCTGGCCACGTCACTGCAGCAGGCGCTGGTGAGCGACTGCCTGGGCTACCGCTCAGAAGACGAGCGGCTGGTGTTCGTGCGGCAGGTTTTCCAGGGCAAGTTTGTGGCGGATGTGGAATTCGCGGGACCGCCACCCCATTTCGTCTCCTTCCAGGCGGCGGCATTCCGCGAGGACTCAGTTCGGCGGGGGGCTGCTCCTGCCAAAATTACTTCGGCGCCAACGACTCTTTCAGCAGACAAGGTCCGGACCAAGCCGGGCGAGCGTTTTCGCGGCGCCAAACAGGCCGTGGACTTGACGCAGTCGGAAATCATCGTCGCCGTCGGACGCGGCATCAAGGCCCCCGAAAACATCGAACTGGCTAAGAAACTGGCGGAAGCGCTGGGCGCCGAAATCGGCGCTTCGCGCCCCATCTGCGATAGCGGCTGGCTGCCCATGGACCGCCAGGTGGGAAGTTCGGGGCAGACCGTGGCCCCCAAGCTCTACGTTGCGCTGGGAATCTCCGGCGCCATCCAGCATATGGTGGGAATGAAGGGCTCGCGGACGGTGGTGGCGATCAATAAGGATAAGGAAGCGCCAATCTTCGAAGCCGCGACTTACGGAATCGTAGGAGACCTTTTCGAAATCGTGCCGGCGCTCACGGAAGAAATCCGAAAAGCAGTGGCGAGTGACAAGTGACGAGTGACGAGCCGGAAGTACGGTGGCATGTCACTTGTCCTGTTGGTCGTCACTTGCGGCCGAGCTCCTGCGCTTCTTGCTAGTCACTGGTCACTCATCATCGAATTTGGTCTTGCTCGTCACTTTTCACTCATCACTGCTTCTTCCATTACTGCTTCTTCGGTGTCCAGGTAAACGGCCCCCAACCCGTCTGCCGAACCTGGCAGGTGCTGCAATCAAAATCCCTGAGAATTTCCCCGCCCCCAGTGATGCGGTCGGGAGAGATGAAGTCCACCTCGAAGCGAAGGATCATCGGGCACATCTTCGTCTTTGCATCGGGCAAAGCGCAGCCGAGAAGAATGCGCGAAGTGCCAATCCACCGCGACCCCGTTCGCCGGCACTCGCTGCGAATGTAGGCGCCTTGCTTGGCAGCTTGGGGCGGGATGTTGGACCACTCGGCCGTGAAGCGATCGCCCTCAACCTTCACACGGTATTCTTTGCCGGTCGAGTCGGACTTCCAAACCTCAGAAAGCGCGCTGCTTTTGGAGGCACTGGAGGCCGGCTTCACGGCGCCTTGACTTTCGGAACTGAACAGCAGGGATCCAGCGACAAGAACTACGCACAGCAGAACAACGATGAAAGAGGCCTTTGCGCTCAAGCAGATTCCCTCACTTTCCTGGTTACTTAATCACAGGCTGACCCAAAGGTTGGTCACGGGGCTAGCGTCAGGGAGAGCCTGATATAGACATTTTGGCACTTTCAAATCCTGGCTCCTTCGGCCCTCTCTAACTACCTGTGTTTTCAATAACATTCCCGAAATTTTGACTAACTACCTTTGTTTTCATAGACATTCTCGCTTTGTTCGCTGATTCTCCACGCCGATCCTTTATTTTCAATGACATTCTCGCTTTGTTCGGTCGAAAAGAGATTCTTCCCAAATTGGGGCTGGGTGTCAAGTCTTAAGGCAGCGGTCATTTGGACCGGGTTTGACCCTGTGAAACGAAGCTTGCGCCGAGTCATTGCCATAGGGCGTTTCTCTCGACACGACAACTTGTCCCAGTGCCGCTCTCCACAAAAAATACGCTAGCATTGTAGCTTATACCGAGGCGCTTGTCAAGCACAAAATTCCGCCTTATCTTCGGGACAGGGTGGGGCGCATTTGTAGGTGAAAACTGCTCTCCCGCCACGGCTTTGCTTGGCCGCATTTGTCCGTCATCCATCGGTAAACAGCAATCCTGCCACTGTCCGAACTCGGGACGAGCTATCCCAAAAACGAACACCTGCCCCTGCTTAGCGGCCTCCTTTTCCTCCTAAGCCATTGGAAACAAATCGCTGTATGCAGAAACAGGATGGCAAGTCTCGTGCCCTAAAACCACCAACGGAGCAGAGCGAAGTCTCGGGCTGCCTTGAAAGACGCCTGTGGGTCTCGACGGACCAAAGGGCATCGCTAGGTTCCAATGAAACGCCGGCAGCCAACCCTGCCCAGACTTGGTCAACGAGTAAGGAGGAATCCCGGGTGAAGGGAGAGAAAACGATGAACTCCAAGCATGGGGTATTGGACATCCCGCGCGAATCCAATCAGCGACAGCGGCGAATACGCATGATTATTTATTCCATCGTAGGTGTTGCAGCCGTCGCAGGCGTCACGGTTTTTCTAGCGCACCTTAAACCTGCTGCGCCGGTCGTGGACAAGACGGCGGTCTGGATCGACACAGTGAAGAAAGGTCCCATGGTGATCGGGGTGAGAGCGTTAGGGACCGTGGTGCCTCAAACGAAAGGCGCCAAGGCGCCGTCTAACAGCACGACAGTGCAACTGAGAATCCCTCAGGAGCAGGCCAAAGACGTGAGAATCGGCGAGGCGGCGACTATCGACACGCACAACGGGATTGTTCCCGGTCACGTGGCGGGCGTAGTGCCCGACGTGATCGGGGGGGTCATGACGGTCGAGGTGAAACTGGATGGCCCGGCGCCTGAAGGAACAAAGCCGGGCCAGGAAGTGGACGGCACCGTCGAGGTCGAGAAACTGGACAATGTGATGTTCGTAGGCCGTCCGGTTTTCGGCCAGCCTAACACTACCATATCGCTGTACAAGGTTGACCCGGACGGCAATGGAGCCAACCTCGTACAGGTGCATCTCGGCCGCGCCTCGGTGAATACCATCGAGGTTCTTAGCGGCTTGCAACCCGCCGACAAGGTAATCCTGTCCGACATGTCGGCATGGGACAGTTTCAACCGCATCCGGCTGGAATGAAGTTCACCGCGGGTGCGCAGAGCCGCTTAGAAGATGAGGACTGATCGATAAGCCCTCTGTACCTCGATGGTTTCAATCCCAATGGAGAAGTGAAAATGTTAACAAGAATGGCATTTTGGCGAATGATAGTGACGATAGCTTTCGTGGTTATGGTTTTGGCTCAGCCCTTGGCTGGGCAAGGCAGCCGGAAGGACTCGGGGCCGGAAGAAGCGACCCGCTACGACTACTCGCACAGCCGCGCCTTCCCCGGCGTTTTTTCACCCTACATGAGCCCTTTTGTTCCTCGACCGCGACTGGACAACTCGCCACGGCTCCAAGACCTGATTTCGAATGGCAAACTGGTGCTGACGCTGGATGACGCCATTGCGCTGGCCCTCGAGAATAATCTGGACGTCGAGGTGGCGCGATACAACCTGCCCATTGCCCAAGCGGACAATCTCCGCACCAAGGGGGGCGGGGCGGCGCGTGGCGCGGCAGGTTCGTTTGTATCCACCGCGGCATTTTCCGGCGCTCTGGGCGGCGGTCTGAGCAGTAGCGGCGGCGGCGGCGGAGCTGGCGCCACAACCTCCCTGGGCGGCGGAATCTACGGCGGAAACTCCGTCGGCTGTTGCGACCCGAGCTTCTACGCCTTCTACGGCTGGAGTAATGCCAGAACGCCATTGGACTATACCGTGGTAAGCGGCGGCGTGAGTATCGAGACTAGTCACACCGCCGCCTTTCAAGGGGGCTACAGCCAAGGGTTTCTGACCGGCACAAGCTTCCAAGCCTACGAATACACCCAGCGCTACTCCTCGAACACCCCAACTTCCTTGTACAACCCGGAGTTTTACTCCGGCCTTTCGGTCGGCATCACGCAGAACTTATTGAACGGTTTTGGCTACCGCGCCAATGCGGTGTTCATCCGCCAAGGCCCGAACACACTGAAATTCGCCACGAGTAAATTCCGGCAAGCCGTGATCACCCAGGTGGCGGCGGTGGTGAGCACCTACTACGACCTGCTGGCGGATGAGGAGAAAATACGCGTGGCGCAAGAGGGGCTGCAAAATGCTGAAAAACTCCTGGAAAACAACCAGACGGAATTGAAGATTGGCGCTGTTGCCCAATATGACGTGCTGAGGAGCCAGGAGGAAGTCGCCTTGAGGAAACAAGACCTACTGACGGCGGGAAACACGTTCTCACAGGATGCCCAAACGCTGAAGGCCAAGATTTCCAAGAGCTTCAATGATGAGTTGGCCAAGGTGGACATTCTCCCCACGGATAAGCTGCCGGAGCCGCATCCGGAGGATGTGCCGCCGCTGAATGAGGCGATGCGGGAAGCTACAAGCCATCGCCCGGAAATCGAACAGGCTGATCTCAACCTGCGCAACCAGGAATACGTTATTCAGCAGACGCGCAATGCGCTCCTGCCTCAGCTCCAGGCCTTTGCCTCTTATAACTTATACGGGCTCGGCTCGGCTGTGCGGCCCACCCTTTCAAATATCTTGTCGGACGATTTCCCCAACATCTCCTTCGGGATTCAGTTGGGAGTTCCTATTCGCAACCGTATTGCTCAGGCAGACGCCGCACGCGCCCTGATCGAGCAGCGGCAGATGCAAATGACCCTCGAGCAGGCCAAGAACCAAGCCGTTTGGGACGTGGCCAAGGCGGTGAGCGCCGTCGAGCAGGCCAAGAGCCAGCTTGACGCAGCCTTGAACTTGGAGACAATTTCGCGCCAGGTACTTGGCATGCAACAGCAGAAGTTCACGCTTGCTTCCGCGACGGTGGAAGATGTGATCACCGCGCAAACCAATCTAGCCAACGCCCAGGGCGCCGTGGTGTCAGCCCGCGCAGCATATGCCAAGGCATTGATCCAGTACGAACAAGCCGCCGGAACTCTGCTCGAAAGGAACAACATCAACCTGAACGAGGCTGTACAAGGAGAGGTCAAGCGGGTGCCCAACATTCCTGGCGCGGAGAAATAGGGTTCAGGATCCAGGGGGACCTACGGCGACCTCGGAGCGCAAGCCGAAGGGTGAGAGTTGGCCGCACGAAGAAACCCCTCACCGGGCTCCGTCAGCTGACGGACTGAAGAAAACGCCGGCCGCGGGCCACCCTCTCCCCTCGGGAGAGGGCAGTTATCTGAATAATCCAACCGTTCGAACTCGGGACGAGTTGTCCCAATATCGGACACTTGAGGAGGGACGATCGATTGTAACTCAACCTAAGGTATTGAAATTAAAGGTCGTAATCAACAAATGACTTGGCAGTGCTATTGCCCTAAATATCCCCGGGGAGTATTGACATGGACATACCACGTGAAGATGCAAAGCGAAAACGCCGAATACGCAGGATCATTTTTGCCGCTGTGGGCCTATTAGCCATCGCTTCTGTGACTTATGGTCTTTCGCGACTAAAACCCGCCGCGCCCAGCGTGGACAAAGCGACGGTCTGGATTGAGACGGTCAAAAGGGGACCGATGCTACTGGAAGTGCGAGGGCTGGGCACCTTGGTTCCGGATGAGCTTTTGTGGCTTCCGGCATCCTCGGACGGGCGGGTGGTGAGCCGGCTGTTGCCGGGCGTGCAGCACATGAAGCCCGATACGATAATCATGGAGCTGAAGAACCCTGAACTTGAGCAGGCCGCTCTCGACGCTCAATGGCAACTCAAGGCGGCTGAAGCAGACTACAACAGTCTGAAAGCGCAGCTTGACAGCAAACTGTTGGACGAGAAGGCGGCCGCTGCCACTGTCCAGGCTGATTACACCAACGCGATGCTCAATGCCGAAAAGGATGCTGCACTGGCCAAGGCAGGCTTGGCGGCGGAACTGAACGCCAAGCTGTCACAGGCCAAGGCTGACGAATTGACCACCCGCAACAAAATCGAACAGGACCGACTGGCCGTGAGTGCCGCATCTGCCCAAGCCCAACTGGAGGCCTCGAAAGCCAAAGTCGAACAAATGCGAGCCCTTTACGGGTTGAAGGAGGCGCAACTGGAGCGGCTGAAAGTGCGGGCAGGTGTTGAGGACGGCACGCTCCAGGAGGTGCCGGTGGAAGTCGGCCAGCAGGTCACGGCAGGCACGATCCTGGCCAAGGTAGCCCAGCCGAACAAGCTGAAGGCGGAACTGAAGATTCCCGAGACCCAGGCGAAGGACGTTCTAATCGGGCAACTTGCCTCCGTCGACACGCGCAACGGCTTCATTGCCGGCCATGTGGAGCGGATTGACCCGGCGGTGATCAACGGAACCGTGACCGTGGACGTCAAACTGGAAGGCGAGTTGCCAAAAGGCGCGCGCCCTGACTTGAGCGTGGAAGGCACCATCGAGATCGAGAACTTGAAGGATGTGGTCTACGTCGGCCGGCCGGCGTTTGGCCAGCCCAACAGCACGGTAGGCATTTTCAAGCTGGATGAAGAAGGCAACGGCGCCTCGCGAGTACAGGTGAAGATGGGGCGAAGCTCTGTCAACACGATGGAGATCCTGGACGGACTGAAGCCGGGCGACCGCGTCGTGCTGTCTGACATGTCAACTTGGGATGCGTTCAATCGCATACGACTGAATTAGTTGTCAGCTCTCAGCTCTCAGCCTTCAGCTCGTGCTTGCAGTCCGTTGCCCGTTAATCGCTGAAGTCGCGGCAGGGGCTGCAGCGCAGGGTTTGCTGATAGCTGACGGCTGATAGCTTTGTCGAGGCAAATCATGGGCACACTTCTTCAAGATCTTCGCTTCGGTTTTCGCCAGCTTGGCCGCAATCCTGGCTTCGCAGTCATCGCCATACTCACCCTGGCGCTGGCGATCGGCGCCAACACTGCCATTTTCACTGTCGCCAATGATTTCCTCCTCCGCCCGCTGCCCTTTGGCAATTCTGACCGAGTGATAATGGTGAAGTGTCACCAGCGGAAGATCGTGCAATCTGGGATGGCGTCGGAGGGAGGCTGGGCGGATCAGCCAAGCTTCAAGTACTGGCGCGACCACAACCAGGTTTTTCAGGCGATGGCTGCTTGGGCCAGCGAGCGTGGGGAAAACAACTTGACCGGCGCAGAAGGTCCTGAGCGGGTCCGCGCCAAGGAAGTGACAGAAGGATTTTTCCGCGTGCTCGGGGTTACGCCAATTCTAGGCCGAACCTTCTCCGCCGCGGAGGATCAGCCCGGCGGCAATCGTGTAGCCATCATCAGTCACGCGTTGTGGCAAACACGTTACGGCGCCGATCCAGGCATTCTGGCAAAGAAGCTTATCCTGAACGGCCAATCCTACGCGGTAATCGGCGTCCTTCCCACCAACTTTCGCTTCTCCATCGCGCCCGAGGACGTCTGGGTGCCTCTGCAAGCCAATCTTGACGAGGGTCCAGGCGGCTATTATCTGCACGCCCTCGGGCTCTTAAAGCCGGGAGTCACGCTTCCGCAGGCGCAGGCGGACATGGAAGCACTCGCCACGCCACTTGCCAAGCTCTTCCCAGCGCAATGGAACTCGGATCAGTTCGTTGTGGTTGAGAGCTTGCGCGACCGATATGCCAAGGGGCTCCGTCCCTCGCTGTTGGCGCTGCTGGCGTTCGCCGCTCTGGTTCTGCTGATCGCCTGCGCCAATCTCGCCAATCTGCTGTTGGTTCGCGCCGCGGGGCGGCAGCAGGAGATCGCCATTCGCCGCGCCTTGGGCGCGGGGCGCCTGCAAATCGTCCGCCAAATGCTGATCGAAAGCGGATTACTAGGGCTGGCGGGCGGCGCAGTGGGCGTGTTGTTTGCAACCTACGGCGTGGAAGTCTTGTATGCGTTGCTTCCCAGCGCCTGGAGCCCGCTGACCCGAGGCGGAATTGACGCCCCGGTGCTCTTGTTCTCACTGGCGGTTTCTCTGCTAACCGTCCTGCTGTTTGGCATGGCGCCGGCGCTTCGCGCCTCAGGTTTCGACTTGAATGAGACGTTGAAGCAAGGGCTACGCGAGGCGCGCTCGGCGGCGGGAGCGCAATCCTATCGAGGGGTGTTGGTTGCCGGCGAGGTGGCGCTCGCGGCAATAATGTTGACGGGCGCCGGACTGCTGGGCAAGAGTTTCGTTCAACTTTCCACTGTCGCCTTAGGCTTCCAGCCTGAATCCGTCCTGACGATTGCACTGCACCGTACAGGACAGCACATGGAGCATTTTTACGACCCAGTGCTGCAGCGGCTCTCGACTCTGCCCCAAGTGCGCGCGGCGGGCATCATCAACTTTGCGCCGCTTTCAGGCGGTGGTTGGGGCCAAGACATTGTGCTTGAGGGCCGGCCGCCCCGCGCGCGCGGCGATCTGATTTGGGCCGCGCATCGCCAGGCGAGCTCCGGCTATTTTCGCGCCATGGGAATTCCTCTGCTGCGCGGGCGATCGTTCGAGGCGAACGACTGGTGGAGCGCGAACGCCATCATCAGTGCAAGCATGGCAAAGCAAAATTGGCCGGGCGAGGACCCGATTGGTAAGCACTTCGGCGTTAACTGCTCCGACTCGCCCTGCCAATGGAACACGGTGGTGGGAGTGGTTGGCGACGTGAAAGAGCTGGGAGCCGCCGCCGAGCCCGCGACGGCGATGTATTTCATGGAAACGGGGGATGATATGACGCTGGCGGTTCGCGCGACACGAGACCCCACACGGCTCGCCGCCGAGATCCGCCAAATCGTTCACGGTATCGATCCCAATCAGCCCCTTGGGGACGTGCGCACAATGCAGAGCATGGCCGCAGAGTCCGTTGCGCCGCAACGCCTCACCATGCTGGTCTCCATGCTATTTGCTGGGCTGGCATTGGTGCTGGCGATGGTCGGTCTCTATGGGGTGATCTCGTATTCCGTCGCGCAACGAACCCACGAATTCGGCGTGCGCTTGGCGCTCGGCGCGGAGCGAAGCGACATCCTGAAACTCGTCGTGGGACAGGGGTCAAGGATGATCCTGGTGGGGGTCGGAACGGGAATCCTGGGCGCGCTTGCGTTGACGCGATTTGTCTCGAGCCTGCTCTATGGCGTGAAGCCCACCGACCCTCTCACCTTCCTCGGCGTAACTCTCCTGCTGATTGCCGTCGCCTTGCTCGCCAGCTACGTTCCCGCTCGCCGGGCGACCAAGGTCGATCCGCTGGTGGCGTTACGGTATGAATAGAGCAGTGGCTAGTGCCTAGTGGCTAGTGCCTAGTAGCTAGAGGTCACTAGAGCTCTGTGGAGGAACGAGATGAGCGGAAATGCGGAGATCAAGAGCTATCGGGATCTTCTTATTTGGCAGAAGGGCATGGCGTTGGCAAAGCAGGTTTACTTCATGACGCGTGCCTTTCCGGGCGATGAGAGGTTTGGCCTGACGGCGCAGATGCGACGCGCGGTTGTCTCAGTTCCATCCAATATCGCAGAGGGCCAGGCGCGGCACGGGAAGCGGGAATTCGTGCATTTCCTCTCTCATGCCGAAGGTTCGTTGGCGGAATTGGACACACAGTTGACCTTGGCTGTCGAGTTGGGCTACTGCCGCCCGTGCGATGCCGACGGAAGCGTGGTAACGGTCGCTGAGCTGCAAAAGATGATCGCATCATTGCGGGGGAAGCTCGCGGCGCGACTAGCTACTGACCACCAACCACTGGCCACTAATCACTAAGCACTAGCCACTTGTCTGTTCATGGAGAATCTGATGGGCGTATTGCTTCAGGACGTTCGCTACGGCATTCGCATGTTGGCGAAGACTCCCGGCTTCACGACGGTCGCGGTGCTGACGCTGGCGCTGGGGATCGGCGCGAACACGGCGATTTTCAGCGTGATGAATGCCGCGCTCGTGCGCCGTTTGCCGGTACCCGATCCGGAACAATTGGTTCGCTTCCACACCACCGATCAGCCCCCCAATACCTCGCAGACTGGGTACAACGACACTTCCCTGACCGAACCCGTTTTCGAGGAACTCCGCAAACAACACAACGTTCTTTCCGACCTCGTTGCTTACGTGCCGCTCAGCCTCCGAAAGGTGGCGGTACGCTTTGGTGGCGAGCCCGAAGAGGCAAACGCCGATATGGTGAGCGGCAACTTCTTCTCGGGGCTGGGAGTGCGGCTGGCACGGGGCCGGGGATTTACCGCTGAGGACGAGTCTCAGCACACCCCGACGGCAGTGCTGAGCTACGCCTACTGGACACGGCGCTTTGCCCGTAACCCCTCCGTAATTGGGCAGACTCTTTACACCAAGGGAGTGCCGTTCACGATCATCGGAGTTGCGCCCCGGGAATTCGGGGGAGTCGGGCAGGGTGAACCGACTGAGATTTGGGTTCCCTTCCAGACCCGCGCGGATTTGAAGCCGTGGGGCCGCTCTCCCGACAGCCCTGACAGTCTCTACGGAGATCCGACTTGGCTCTTCCTGCTGATGATTGGGCGACTGCAACCCGGAATCAGCCAACAGCGGGCGCTGGCGCAGTTGAATCCCGTCTATCAGCGCACCCTCGCTGCAACAGGCGTTAAGCCGGACCCGAAGGCGCCGCCGGTTAAGCTTCTCTTCTCGCCCGTGCGCGGGATCGAGAACCTGCGGGAGGGCTGCGAGAAACCGCTTCTGGTACTGATGGCGATGGTGGGCGTGGTGTTGGTGATTGCGTGCGGCAATGTAGCCATGCTTCTGGTGGCCAGGAATAGTGTGCGCCGGCAGGAATTCAGGCTGCGACTGGCTTTGGGCGCCACTCGATTCCAACTCTTTCGCCAGTTGCTCACCGAGAGCCTGGTTCTGGTGGGAGCAGGAACTGCGCTGGGCTGGCTCTTCGCAACCTGGGCGACGGAAGCCATGGTGGCCTGGGCAGGGCTGGATTTCAATGTGTCGCCTGACCAAAGGGTGTTGGCGTTCACCTTGGCCCTCTCGGCACTCGCGGCTCTGTTATTCGGTCTCGCTCCCCTGCGTAATGCAGTCCGCAGCTCCCCCGGCTTCACGCGCACAACCGGCGCTTTCGGCTCCACACGCGGCAAGCAACAACAGCGCCGCGGGCAGGCGGTCGTGGCATTTCAGATTGCTCTCTGCCTGGCGTTGCTGGTGTGCGCCAGCCTGTTATTACGCACGCTCCGAAACCTGGAGACTTTAGACCTTGGGCTGCGCACACAAGGGCTGCTCGTATTCGGCATCACACCGCCACAAGGGCTCTCGAAAGAAGCTGAGGTCCTTCATTTCTACCAGTCGCTGATGGACCGCTTGCGCGCTTTGCCCGGCGTCGAGTCGGCTACTTTGATGGATAACCGCATCGGCTCAGGGTGGAGCAACAATACCGGCGCGTTCGTCGACGGAAAGCCCCCGAAGCCTAACACCTTTTGCATGATGCGCTGGAACGCGGTGGGGCCGGACTATTTCCATGCGCTCAGGACACCGATCCTTGTAGGCCGCGATTTCACCGATGCCGATTCGGGGTCCGCCCCCAAGGTAGCCATCATCAATCGAACCTTTGCGGAGCGCTACCTCGCCGGGAGTCAACCCCTGGGACACCATGTGGCGAATGATAACGGCCCCAAGCCGGAACAATACACCGTGGTGGGGGTAGTCCAGGACAGCAAGTACACCGGTGTGGAGGAAAAAGCCACACCCATGGCCTGGTTCCCCTACACGCAGGTCGGCGGCACGGAAACCATGAATATCGAGTTGCGCACGGAAGGCTATCCGACCGCGTTGCTGCCCGAGGTGCGCCGCGCCGTGTCGGAGTTTGGGCCGGACCTGCCGCTGCTTGAACCCATGACTCAACAGGAGCAGTTCGACAAATCGTTTACCGACGAGCGTTTGTCGGCGCGCCTGGCCATCTGCTTCGGATTTCTCGCCGCGCTGCTCGTGGCGACCGGACTTTACGGGACGCTTTCGTATCGAGTGAGCCGGCGTACCGCCGAGATCGGGGTGCGGATGGCCCTGGGAGCACAACGGCAGCAGGTGCTCTGGATGGTCCTGCGAGAAAGCCTGACGGTCAGTGTGGCGGGCCTGCTCGTCGGCCTCCCGCTGGCGGTGGCAGGAGCGCGGGTACTCCGCTCCATGCTTTATGGACTGGGACCGGGCGACCCCCTCGCCTTCGCCGCGGCAATACTGGGCCTGGCGATCGTGGTGCTTGCGGCGAGCTTGACTCCGGCGCAGCGGGCCGCGCGGGTGGATCCGATGGTAGCGCTGAGGTACGAATAAGTGCGCCGGGATAAACCGGCGTGGAGGAGCGGATGAGAGAGCCGTACGGTGAAGGCCTAGCGAGCCACACCGACCCCGAGTCATGCGTGGTCAGTCGTAAGGCTGGGCGCGAAGCGTTGAC
>Ga0326728_10004497_pt1 | contig 41106 bp, 25 predicted proteins | sample MB3enrmetagenome_FD_207602 | JGI IMG/M metagenome (GOLD analysis project Ga0326728, IMG submission 207602) | Lab enriched peat soil microbial communities from McLean, Ithaca, NY, United States - MB31MN | ecosystem: Environmental > Terrestrial > Soil > Wetlands > Peat | place: USA: New York... | reverse complement strand
GGAAACCCAGGGGGTTTTCGGCGGTGTCAAGCAAGTCTGATCCGGCGCGCAAGCTGGAGCGAAGGCGATAAACGTTCGGATTGTCCGGCGACCACAGCAGCGGGTTCTCGACCGCCGCGTCTTGCGTGACCTCGAGACGCTGGCGAGGCGGAACGCGAGCGGAAACCGATAGAGTTTTGATCACCTCGCCCTGTGGGTTCAGAACCTCCTGCTCGAGCGTCAGTTCCCGGGCCTGGGGCGTCTCGTTCGCCAGGCGCGAGCGGATCTGGAGCGTCGCCGCGCTCTCGCTGACCGAAGGGGTGAGCCAGATGACGTCGGAAATGTACGTGGGGTGGGTAATCCGCAGCCAGACGTCGCGATAGATGCCGCCGTAGAACGAATAATCGGTCTTGACGGTGGGGGGCACAGTAGCGCGAAACAGGTTGTCGACCTTAACCGTCAAAACGTTCTCCGTTTCGCCGAACTTTGCGTAGCTGGTCACGTCAAACTCGAAGCTGGTGTATCCGCCCTCGTGCTCCCCGACCCGCTGGCCATTGAGCCAGAACTCAGCCACGCTGCTGGCGCCTTCGAACTCCAAAAACACCCGCCGGCCGGAATCCCGGCTGGGGAGCCGAAAGTGCTTTCGATACCAGCCGATGCCTCGCCAGTAGCCGGGCGCCTCGTCTCGGAATTGGTTCCAGGTGTGAGGCAAATTGATGGCGTCCCAGTCCGAGTCGTCGTACTCGGGCCGGTGGGCGTTGCGAAAACGCGGCTCAATCTTTGCGGCTTCGCCGTTCTCGCGGTCGAATGAACCCAGCGCGCCGGTCCCCTTCGATTGCCGGGCAAAGCGCCAATCGCGGTTGAAGTTCTCGCGACGCGGCGGGCTTGCCTCGGTCGACGCAGGCTTGGCTGGAGTTTGCTGGTCAGACGAGCCGGTCCCCGCCGCCTCCCCCGATCGGAGCACGAGCGGCGTCGTTGCCGCGCCCGTCGCTACTGTTTCCAGAAATTCTCTTCGGTCCATGTTTGGTACCTGTTCGATGCCACGCAAAAAGTGGGTTCTTGACCCCTTTTAGGAGTTCGATTTGAGTTCGTTTGCATCAAAAAGCAGTTCGTTTTGTGCGCCTTAGAGCCGTAAGTCATTTGTTTGCCACAGATGATTGAGTTCGTTCCCTCGAAAAAACAATTCACTCGTGTTTGCTCGATGAAAGGAACCGGTTTCACGCCAAGACGCAAAACGCGCAAAGGCCGCAAAAACCCACCACCCCCGGCCCCTCCTCAACTGAGGAGGGGAGCTTGGTGATTCCCCTCCTTGGATAAGGAGGGGCAGGGGTGGTTGATTACTAGCCCGATCCTTTTTTTTCATAGACATTCTCGCTTTGTTCCGGCGTTTTTCATTCTCACGGACTCGGTTTGACGCCAAGGCGCAGAGAGCACAAAGGCCGGAAAGTCGCACCACCCCCCACCCCTCCTCACCTGAGGAGGGGAGCTTGGTGATTCCCCTCCTCGGATAAGGAAAGGCAGGGGTGGTTGATTACTAGCCCGATCCTTTGTTTTCATAGACATTCTCGCTTTGTTCCGGCGTTTTTCATTCTCACGGACTCGGTTTGACGCCAAGGCGCGGAGAGCACAAAGGCCGGAAAGTCGCACCACCCCCCACCCCTCCTCATCTGAGGAGGGGAGCTTGGTGATTCCCCTCCTCGGATAAGGAGGGGCAGGGGTGGTTGATTACTAGCCCGATCCTTTGTTTTCATAGACATTCTCGCTTTGTTCCGGCGTTTTTCATTCTCACGGACTCGGTTTGACGCCAAGGCGCAGAGAGCACAAAGGCCGGAAAGTCGCACCACCCCCCACCCCTCCTCACCTGAGGAGGGGAGCCTGATGATTCCCCTCCTTGGATAAGGAGGGGCCAGGGGTGGTTGATTTCTGAGCCGCGCCTTTGTTTTCATAGACATTCTCGCTTTGTTCCCTCAAAAAGCGGCTTTCAGCAGTCAGCTTTCCGCTGTCTCGAACGCCATCTTTGGCTGGCAGACCCCGACGTGTGGGGTCTGCGATGTCCCGAAGGGACACGCCAAGTCAAGCGGTGCAACCAGACCGAAAACTGCGCCGTCGTCGCATCACAGACGTTCGGACACAACGTCTGCGCCAGACTACCTACTCCTACAGTCCATCCGGCCAGACGCACGCTCAATTCTAACCTACAAGCTCAGGCGTAATCTGCCAAGGAATTTCCCTGTAGTGGATTATTTGAGTGCCCCAACGGCGAGTTTAGCGGGCTGGCCCGGACGCGTCGAGTTTGGAAAATGGGCTCGGCTGCAATCCACACGAAAGAAGCCAAAGAGAAACGGACCGGACACCGTTTCTGCCCCCCAATCTGGATACGCCCACTTGTGGTCAGATGGATGTTAGTTGGTGTGCCCCCTATTCTTTCATGAGGTCGGCCACTAGTGAGGATACCTGGCGATGGCGCAAGACTCCGGCACTGAAAAGCAGCAGGCGCATGAACTGATCGAACGGCTAGCGCCAAGCCAAGTCTCTGCCGTCGTCGGTCTGCTCCAGGCCATGCTTGATCCCGTGGCGCGTGCCATCGCTGACGCCCCCCTTGACGATGAACCTGTAACCGAAGAAGAGCGCCAGGCGGTAGCTCGTTCGGAAGCCTGGTTTGAGGAGCGGGGAGGCAAAGGCCCCCATGGAAGAAGTTCTCGCTGATTTCGGGCTGACAACTCCCCTGTTGCACTAGTTTCCAGCATGTTGTTGCGCCGAGAAGATTCGTTGATGTTCGCGCTGGCACAGAAGAACCAAACACAAAGGGCACAGAGAAAAGTTCACAAAGCGCACGGAGAAGAGAAAACACATGTATTTCTTTCTCCGTGATCTCTGCGAGCTCTTCTCTGTGGCCTTTGTGTTGGAAGCTTTTGGTTGCGGCTTCGCCGCGCTGTAAAACCCATCCCCAATCGCCGGTATCGCATATACACACTCGTCGTGATAGTCCCGGGCGCCTTCCTGTGCGTCTCACTGAACGGACCAGCGAGCAGGCGGTCGAAGCTGCCGTGACGCTGGCAAGCGAATTCGTGACAGGGAGGGCATATGAACGTACGTAGATTTTGGGGAAGGTTAGGGGGAATAGCTCTTGCAGCGGCTTTCGGACTGGTTGTAGGCGGCGTAGGCATCAATCGCCTTCGCGGCGACATCGCAACGGCCAACCCGCCGGCCTCGCTGAAGCTCGCAAGCCCCAATGAAGGTCCAAGCAGGAACAGTTTCGCGCCGATCGTGAAGCAAGTGCTGCCGGAGGTTGTGAACATTTCAACCAGCAAGGTCGTGAAAACGAGTTCTTCGGGGCAGATGATGCCGATGGATCCGTTCTTCCGGCAGTTCTTTGGAGATAATTTCGACGGGCAATCACACTCACCGAGGATTCCGCAAGCGGAGCGCGAGCGGAGCCTGGGTTCCGGCGTGATCGTCAGCCCGGAGGGATATATCCTGACCAACAACCACGTTGTCGAGGGGGCAATGGAGATTCTGGTTACTACTTCTGACAAGCGCCAGTACAAAGCTCGGGTGGTGGGCACTGACCCCAAGACGGATCTTGCCGTGCTTAAGGTGGATGCAACGAATCTGCCGGCCATCACGATTGCAGACTCGTCCAACGTCCAGGTGGGCGACTACGCCTTGGCGATTGGCGACCCGTTCGGCGTGGGAGAAACAGTAACCATGGGGATCGTGAGCGCAACCGGGCGGACCAACCTGGGTATCGAAGATTATGAAGATTTTATCCAGACGGACGCGCCGATCAACCCGGGCAATTCCGGCGGAGCGCTGGTGAATGACCGCGGCGAGCTGATCGGCATCAACACCGCGATCCTATCGCACGGATCCGGCGGCAACGAGGGTGTGGGATTTGCTATTCCTACGAATCTGGCACGCAACATCATGGATCAGATTCTAAACAACGGCAAAGTGACGCGTGCTTACATGGGCGCCTACATACAGGGAGTCAGCCCGGAACTGGCCAAGGCCTTTGGGGAAGCGGCGCCGCGGGGCGCGCTGGTAGGCGATGTCGAGCCTGGGAGCCCGGCGCAAAAGAGCGGCCTCGAGAAGGGCGATATCGTCGTGGCTCTCGACGGCAAACCCATCACCGACAGCAACCAACTACGCATGAGCATCTCCATGATGGCGCCCGGAACAACCGCCACCCTGAAGGTGTGGCGCAACGGCAGCGAGCACGACATCGCGGTGAAGTTGGGTGAACTGCCGGCCGAAAATGAGCGGGCAAGCGCCGCGCCGGAGAATCCACAAGGGGCGCTGGAAGGCGTTACGGTTGAGAATGTCACCGATCAGACGGCCCAGCAGTTGGGGCTGCCGGATCGTACGAAGGGCGTGGTCGTGACGGAAATCAGTCCCTCGAGTCCGGTTGCAGACTCGGGATTGCAGCGAGGAGATGTGATTCAGGAAGTCAATCATCAGAGCGTGACCGACGTCGCCGGCTTCGATCGAGCCATCGAGAGGGCGGGGAAGAATCCCCTGCTGCTCGTGAATCGCCAGGGGCATACGCTGTTCATCGCGGCGTAAGTGCAGGGATTAGGGGACAGGGGTTAGGGATTGGTAATCCCTGATCCCTAAACCCTAAACCCTCTCAGGAAATAATCCCTTTCCGCACGGCATACAAGATCAGCTCCGGCACGCCTTTCAGATTCAACTTCTGCATAATCTTCGCCCGGTGGGTTTCCACGGTGTAGGTGCTGAGATTCAGGAGGTTCGCCACCTCTTTGTTCGATTTGCCTTCCGCGACCAATTGAAGAACTTCTCGCTCCCGCGGGCTGAGGAGATCGTAGGAATCTTCAGCGCCGCTGCGGCGCAACTTGCGCATGTAATCCTGCAGCAGGACCTTGCTTACCGCGGGGCTGAAGAACGACTTTCCCTCGACCACAGCGCGAATGGCCTGCACAAGATCCGTGGTGGCGGAGTCCTTCAGTAAATAGGCACGAGCGCCTGCATTCAGCGCGCGCAGCACGTAGCCTTCGTCGGCATGCATGCTCAAAATCACCACGGCCGTGTCGGGGCGGCTGGCCGTGATCTGGCGCGCGGCTTCAATGCCATTCAAGTTGGGCATGCCGATATCCATGACCACCACATCCGGTTTTAGCGACTCGACCAACTGCACCGCTTGCCGTCCGTCATCAGCTTCGCCGATCACGCTGAGGTCAGGCTGCTGCTGGACCACCAGGACGAGGCCGGCCCGGATCAGTTTGTGGTCATCGGCGAGCAAGACGCGAATGGTTTTCATGGCCTTCGCGGTTCAGAAGTCGAACGGATATCCGAACCCGTCATTTCGACATTTTCATCGTCATTCTGAGCGAAGCGAAGAATCTCGCTCTGCTCTCCCTTCAACGATACAGAGCGAGATTCTTCGCTTCGCTCAGAATGACAGGCTTTGAGCGCGCTACGCTGCCAGTGGGAACTCCGCGCGGACGGTTGTGCCGGATCCCGGTTTTGAGTCGATGGTAAGCTTTCCCCCCAGGCGCTTCACGCGTTCTTCCATTCCTAATAATCCCAGACCACGCACCCGTTGCGGATCAAAGCCGCGGCCGTCGTCCGATACGGTGACCAGGATTTTGTTCGTCTTCTGCTCAACCGTGACTTTGGCATTCTTGGCGGCGCTGTGGCGCGCCGCGTTGTTGAGCGCTTCCTGAACCAATCGGTAGATGCAGATTTTATATTCGTCCGGGATCGTTTCCGACACGCCGACGGATTGTGTCTCCACTTCCGTTTCACTACGGCGCGAGACCTCGCGGCCCTGCCACTCGAGGGCGGCGATCAAGCCAAGATCGTCCAGCATCGAGGGGCGAAGAAGCAAAGCGATGTTGCGCACCGTTTCGACCGTGGTCTCGGCCACGGATTTGATCTTGTCGACATGGTCCTTGATCGGTGTCGCGCCGGTGGGCATCGCAGCCTCCAACCTGCCGACTTCCACCAAGAGAGCGCCAAGAGATTGTCCCACTTCGTCGTGCAGTTCGCGGGAGATCGACCGGCGCTCGGTTTCCTGGGCGTCAACGAGCCGCGCCGACAAAGCCTCGAGTTCGCTGCGGCTCCGGGCGAGTTCCTGGTAGCGCTGCTGACCCTGCTGCTCGAGATGGAGGAGGTAGAGAGCGCTGGCGAGAGACAGCACCAGGGCGGCGGTGAGAGAGATAGCCAGCAGCCTTGATTGGCGTGCTTGCAGGCTCGAAAAGCTTGCAAAAATCTCCTGGTTCGCCGCGCCCAGTTGTTGCCTGTTCCATAGGGCGATTCTTTCCGATGTTTCCTGCAGGCGGGCTTGTTCGGGAAGAACCTGTTCATGCAGGAACCGCAACGCCTGTCTGTGGCGTTCCTCCTGGTTCCACGACAAGATCGGATGCATCATTTCCTGCTGCGCAGCGAACAGGTGTTCAAGGTCTTCGAACAAGGCTCGTTCTTCGGGCTGACGAGACTCCGGAAAGGCGTTAAGCGTTGAATTAACTTCCGCAGTGAGCCGTGAGAATTCACCGGCAGTCAGCCCCTCAGCTTGCGGATCCTGGCTCAGTAAATACTCCTGTACTCGGCCGTTGTAGACGCAGATCGAGGATGATAGAACCATCAGGGGCTGGGTATGGGCCAGGGAGGTCCGGCGAATGGCCTCTTCCTGCACCTGAAGTTGGCGTGCGAGATCGAGAGCCTCCAGGCCAGTCACGAGCATCAAGGCCAGTAGCCCCCCGAAGCCAACCAACAAGGTCAGGCGCACCTTCTTCGAAGGTAAACCCTCTTGACGCTGAATGTCGGAGTCGCTCACTTGCGGAAACACCTCCTTTGACCATCCCTCGCCTGAACTCCGAGATCAATGAGAACACTTTCTTGGCCGCAAGGCAACTTGCAAAGAGTGGCAGATTCCTGGGTACTGAGGGCGGCCCGCAGGACCGTTCCTACCACTGCTGACGCATCCTACGGATTTCAGGATTCAAGATATGGATTTCCGTACGGAATCTTCTGAGTGTATCTTGCTGCCTTATTTTGTCTTGTATAATCAGCGACTTACTGGCCAAGTATGAACACTTCGTTTGGAAGGGAAATTGCTCCCGAACCGCCAGGGCATGCAGTATCCGTCCGGCTAGGAACTTATATCGAAAACTCGAGTACGGAGAGGCTGAGCATGACAAGAAAAGTCATTGAAATTACAGTCTTGTTGTTAGCAGTGGGTCTGGCTATCTCGACAGGGCGGCTCTGGAGCCAGGCGGTGGCCAACGCGCAGATTCAAGGCCTCATCACGGACCCAAGCGGAGCGGTAGTCCCGAACGCCAGCGTGACGGCCAAGCAAACCGAGACCGGTTTCGTACGAACAACGGTGACCGACGCGAGCGGGACCTACGTGCTCCCGAATCTTCCAGTGGGACCCTACAACCTCGAGGTTCAGGCCGGCGGTTTCCAAGCTTACGTGCAGACGGGCATTGTTCTCGAAGTCAGCAATAACGTCACAATGAATGTGGTGCTCCGGCTGGGGCAGGTGAGCCAGGAGGTGCAGGTTTCGGCCAATGCCAGCATGGTGCAGACCAACACCATCTCTGTCGCTCAAGTGGTCGACCAGCAGCGCATCCTCGACCTGCCCTTGAACGGGCGCATCGCCACCTCGCTGGTCATGCTGGCCGGCGCGGCCAACGATACGTCGCCGGTTTATAGCGATTTGACTGGCAGCAAGAACTACTTCAGCGCGGACGCGATTTCGGTGGCGGGCGGGCAGGCAGACGGGACGAATTACCTGATGGATGGCGCCGAGCACATGGACGCCTTTTCCTGGGTGAATCTCCCTTACCCTTTCCCCGATGCCATCCAGGAATTCAGCGTTGAGACCAGCAGCCTTTCCGCGCGTTACGGGTTCCAGGGCGGCGCTACCGTCAACGCAGTCACCAAATCCGGTACGAATCAGTTCCATGGCGACGCCTTCGAGTTCGTCCGCAACGGCGATTTCGACGCCCGCGATTTCTACGCTGCCACCCAGGACACGCTGCGGAGAAACCAGTTTGGCGGAACGATTGGCGGACCCATAAAAAAGGACAAAATCTTCGGCTTTTTCGGCTATCAGGGAACTCGCATCCGAACCGCTTCCGCTCAGAATATCAATTACGTGCCCACGCAGGTGATGCTGAACGGGGACTTCAGTGCGCTGGGCTCTGCCGCTTGCGATGCCAGCGGGGCGCAGACGTTTACCAATCCTGCCACCGGCCAGCCGTTTACGAATAACCAGGTCGACCCGGCGTTGTTCGACCCCGTGGCGCTTAAACTGCTCAAGTACGTTCCAACCTCCAGCGACCCTTGCGGTTACCTCGCCTACGCCAGTCCATCTCCGCAACGTGAGGATCAATACATTGGGCGGGCGGATTGGAACCAGAGCACCAAGAACAGCGTGTCCGGCCGCTACTTCTTTACCGACTACAAATCACCTGCCTTTTTCAACAATGACGTGCTGCTGACACAACACCGCGGAGTGCTGGACCGCGCCCAAGCGGCGATTTTGAGCGATACCTATGCAATTTCCCCCACCACCATCAACTCTGCTCATATCGCCTGGACCCGGCTGGCCATTACGCGCGGTCCCGCGGCCAATTTCATCAATTTAACGGATCTTGGCTCTCAGATTTATTCCAATGTGCCCAACTATATGTATGTCGCCGTTAACGGCTATTTTGGCGCGGGCTGCGGCAGTTGCGCGCCTGTCCACCTTGACGGCAACTCCATGCAGGCTTCCGAAGATCTGGACATGATGAAGGGCCGGCATCACATCTCGTTTGGCGGGGAATGGCTTCACTATCAATTCAATTACGCGAACATCTACCAGAGTAACGGCGCCGTCACCTTTGATGGCTACGCTTCCGGCAACGCTCTCCTCGATTTCATGCTGGGACTACCAGACCAGTTTCAGCAAGGAAATGAAGACTTTTACAGGGGCAGACAGAACTACTTTGGCCCCTATGTTGAGGACGACATTCGGTTGAGCAAGAATTTGAACGTGAACCTTGGATTGCGCTGGGAACCTTACCTGCCCACCAACGAGAAGTATAAGCATATGGACCACTGGGACTACAACGCCTTCCTGGCAGGGAAGACGTCAACCATATACTCCGCTGCGCCCGCCGGCTTATTCTTCCCCGGCGAATCCGGCGTCCCCACAAAGGGCTTCACTTATAGCCGGCTGACGGATTTTGCTCCGCGCGTGGGCTTGGGCTGGCAACCCGGCGGAACCGGGCGGCAGGTGATTCGCGCCGGCTTCGGAGTCTTCTATAACGTCATGCCGACCGCCTATACGGAAGACCAGAATCAAGGTGCTCCCTGGGCCAGTACAGTGGGTCTATACAGTCAGGGGACCCTGTCGAATCCCTGGTTAGGATACGCCGGCGGCAATCCCTTCCCCACGCCTGAGGGGCAACTGACCTTTGTGACGCAAGGCCAATACTTTAACTATCCGCTGGATGCCCACGCGACCAGCGTGGATGTGTGGAACGTTACCTATCAACGCCAGTTCTCGAGCAACTGGGTGGTTTCGGCGAGTTATGTGGGCAACAAGAGCACTCACATCTGGACGGGAGAGGACGTCGATCCGGACATTTACATTCCGGGCAACTGTGCTGCGGGTCAATACGGGCTTACGGCGCCCGGTCCCTGTTCGACGACCTCAAACACCGTCCAAAGGCGGCTGCTCTACCTGCAAAATCCCACAGCCGGGAACTATTACTCGGACATCTTCCAGGCCGATGATGGCGCCAACGCGGAATACAATGCGCTTCTCGCGAAAGTGGAGCACCGGTTCACTGAGAATTACACGATTCTTGCCAACTATACCTACTCGCATTGCATCAGTGAGGCGGACTTCGGAGGCGACCTCGGGCAAGCCAACACTGAGGAACCTTTCAATCGAAATGCTGACCGCGGCAATTGCGCCTTCGATTTGCGGCACATCTTCAATTTATCCCTGGTCGCCCAATCGCCCCACTTTGCCGGCGTGTGGACGAACCGGCTGCTGGGCAACTGGCAATTCGCTCCGATCGTTTCAGCTCACAGCGGTAGCTGGTTTGAGCCCCTGAGCGGCCTCGACAACTCCCTGACCGCGATCTACAATGACCGGCCGAATGTGACGGGAAATCCTTACACCAGGAGCACCACGGGCAACCTCCAATGGCTGAACCCCGCCGCCTTCACCCCGAATGCTCTGGGCACCTTCGGAAACGCCGGGATGACTTCGCTGCTCGGCCCCAGGTACGTGGATGTCGATGTGGACGTAAGCCGCTACTTTACCATTCACGAGCACCAAAAGCTGGAGGCCCGCTTCGAATTCTTCAATATCGGGAATCACGTGAACTTCTACGCGCCGGACAACAATCTGCAGGACAACACTTTCGGTCAGTTGATTAATGGCGACGTGGGTCCGCGCATCCTGGAGTTTGCGCTGAAGTATACGTTCTGAACTCCTTGCCTGTCATCCTGAGGAGTCCCACTCTTTGGGACGACGAAGGATCTCCGGAGTTTGTGATAGACAACAGGAACTGCAGGGATTCTTCGGTCCCAAAGAACGGGGCCTCAGAATGACAGCATGGCGGGGATTATCATGCACCGACGTGATCTTCTGAAATACGCCCTTCTGACCGCCGGCGTCGCGTGTGAAGCGCTGGCTTGGGATTCGCCCCCGCCGCCGGTAAGCCCGTTTAAGCTGGCGGCGATCAGCGACGGCTTCTCGCAGGATTTCGAGAAAGCGCTGCAAATCATGAAGGGCTACGGACTCTCGTGGGTGGAGATCCGTGGCCTCTGGGGAAAGTACAACACAGAGGCGACGCCGGAAGAGATCAAGCGTGTTAAGGGCCTGCTCGATCAATACAACTTCAAATGTTCGGTTGTTGATTCCGGGTTCTATAAATGCGTGTTGCCGGGCACTAATGCCGTCAGCATTGAAGGCGGTTATCACACCCCATACTCAGGCCAGATGGATCTGCTGAAGCGCGCCATGGATCGGTGTCATGCCTGGGGCACAGACAAGGTCCGAATCTTCACCTTCTGGCGCGTTGCCAATCCGCAAGAAATCTACCTTCGCATTTCGGAGGATCTTGCCAAGGCCGCCGATGTGGCTAAGGGCGGAGGAATCCGGCTGGTGATTGAGAATGAAGAATCGTGCAATGCCGCGACAGGGCGAGAGTTGGCTGCGATCCTCAAATTAGCGCCGGCGCCCAACCTCGGGTATAACTGGGATGTCGGTAACGGTTACGGTCGCGGCGAGGTGTCATATCCTGACGGCTACAATGCGCTGGAGAAGGACCGGATCTGGAATATCCATCTCAAAGGGATGCATTGCCAGTCGGGTCTTAAGCAATGCGAGGAGACATTTGCGGATTCGGGTGAGATCGAACTGGTGGGGCAAATGCGGGCGCTGCGGCGCGACAACTACAACGAGAGCATGTCACTGGAATGCGAATACAACGCCCCCGGCATGAACCATCAGCAGACTACCGAGCGCTCCTTGCAGGGGTTGCTTCGGGTCATTAACCAAGCACAATGATGAGGGATGTTTCTCGCCGTGAATTCATGAGGCGCGGCGCCGGGGCGGCCCTGGCTGCCACCCTTGGAGGCGCCCTAAAATCCAAGTCTGCGGCGCAGAATTCTCCAGCCTCGCCCCATGAGCCTCACCTGACGTTTCCCACAACCCCGCGCGCCAGGCTGGCAGTAACCTCGTGGCCTTTCAGGGAGTTCATTGACAGTCCCCGAAACCCTTATCGGAATCGGCAAAAGCCGGGAATGGACCTCCAGGGATTTCCGGAAATGGTCTCGAAGGAATTTGGAATCCAGAATATCTGCCCCCTGTCGACCCATTTCCATTCCACTTGGCCCGTCTATCTGGATGCTTTTCGAAAGGCAGTGGAGCGAGCCGGCTCGCACTTGGTGGACTTGGGGTTGGAGAGTCGCAGCTTCTGGGACCCCGACAAAAGCCAGCGCCAAGCCGCAATCGAGTACGGACAATCCTGGATCGATCTCGCTGTCCGGTTGGGCTCGCCCAGTGTGCGGCAGCACCTTGGGGCGCCGAGGCTTGTAAAGCCTGACGTGGACTTGGCATCCCAAACGTTGGGAAAGCTCGCCGAATATGGCGCGTCAAAGAACACGCTGGTCAACCTTGAGAATGATGACCTTCTCAATGAGGATCCTTTCTTCCTCGTCAAAGTGATCGAAAAAGTGGATAACCCGTATCTGCGCGCTCTACCGGATTTCGGAAATACACTCTGTGGCGGCGACGTGGAATATAATGAACGGGGCGTGGCCGCCATGCTCAAGCACGCCTACGGGGTGTGCCACGTCAAGGACGTCGTAGTGGCTGACAACGGCAAGACGTACAACGTTAACTTGCCCAGAATGTTCGAGCTTGCCAAAGCGAGCGGGTTCCAAGGTTACTACATGATGGAATGGGACGGCGGACCCGGCGATCCATACAGCGGAACGCGAAGGCTGGTGGAAGAAACGTTGAAGCATATCGGTGCGTAGGCGTAGCCCTTGTGATTGCCTAGTCCGACGGCATGAGCCGCGCATACGGGAAGAGCAATTCAAATGGCAAAGGGCAAAGGTCAAATGGCAAATGGTTTTCCATTTTGGATTTAAATCCCGGCTTTACCTAACGATATTGTTTGGTCTTCTTCTGGCTCCGCTGCCCGCTGTCGCTGCGGATTCGGTCGAACTGGCAAGGAAGGGGGACACGGTCGAGGTGCTCATCGGGGGGAGGCCCTTCACCACGTACTTTTTCCCCGCTGACATTGCTAAGCCTTACTTTCAACCTCTGCGCACGGCGCAAGGCACCATCGTGACGCGCGACTTCATTGTCGGCAACACCATTCCCCAGGAGCACCTGAAGGACAGAAGTCTGGAGCCGCATCAGCGTCCGATGTATTTCGGCCATGGAGACATCGACGGCATTGACTTCTGGGGCGAGGCGGCATTCCCGCAATATAGCGACGACACGGTCTTTGGCCGGGCGGTGTTCAAAAAGCTGGAAGAGATGCGGAGCGGCGGCGAGTCGGGCGCGCTGAAGGCCGATTTCGAACTCGCTGATCCACGTGGCAGAGTGATCGCAGACGAGATACAATCCTTTGTTTTCGGAGGCGGCGCGGATACACGGTGGATTGATTGTGAGATTACCTTGATGGCTAACCAAGGTTCGGATGTGGTGTTGGGCGACACTAAAGAGGGAACTTTCGCAATCCGCCTGGCGAATGAACTCAATTCACCCCCTGGACACATGTTTAACTCCGCGGGCGCCGAGGGAGAGAAAGAAATCTGGGGAAAGCCGGCGGATTGGGTTGACTATGACGGCACGATTGCCGGGGAAGAACTGGGTATCGCTGTCTTCGACAGCCCAAAGAGCTTTCGGCACCCGACGACCTGGCACGCGCGCGGCTACGGCTTGCTGGCCGCCAACCCCTTCGGCTGGAGAGAGTTTTATAAGGACCCGGAGAAGGATGGGAGCTGGACAATTCAACAAGGCAAATCATTGAAGTTTCGTTATCGGGTTTTCATTCATCACGGTGACTACAAGCACGCCAAGGTTGCTGAAGCTTATCAGGAATACGCAGTGCACGAACGGTAGCGAATGCCTGCTTGCTGTGGCGCGGGCGTCTCGCCCGCTGTCGCGTGGGCATCTTGCCCGCGCCGGTGCGGGAGGGAGACGCTCCCGCGACAGCGGGAGGGACGCCCGCGCCGCATGACCGCTGGACTTCGCTGCGATTAGAATGACAGGGTGAGTGAAGTCTTAGGAGGGAGAGTGTTTTATGTCCAATGATACGCAATTAAGCCGCAGGAGTTTCTTGAAGAGCAGTGTGACCAGCGCGGCGAGTTTGGCCGCCGCGAGCGGCGTCACTTTCTTGACGCGGCCGGAACGAGTCTTCGGCGCGAACGATCGGGTGCGTGTGGCGATCTGCGGCGTGCATGGGCGCGGCATGGATCACGTGCACAATTACGCGCAGCTTTCTAACGTCGAAATCGCCGCCGTATGCGACATCGACGAGAAACTCATGGGAGAGCGCGTTTCCATGATGGAGAAACACGGGATCCCGAAGCCGGCGACGTTTGTGGATATCCGCAAGCTTCTGGAGGACAAGTCCATTGATGCTATCTCCATCGCCACACCAAATCATTGGCATACCTTGATGGGGATCTGGGCTTGCCAGGCGGGCAAGGACGTGTATGTTGAGAAGCCCTGCTGCCACAATCTATGGGAAGGCAAACAGTTCGTGGCGGCGGCGCACCGTTACAACCGCATTGTCCAGCACGGCACACAAATCCGCTCCGCCACGGCAATTCGAGATGGAATCAAGAAGCTGCACGAGGGCCTGATCGGCGACATCTACATGGCCCGCGGACTTTGCTACAAATGGCGCAATACTATCGGCCGCGCTCCCGTCACCGAGGTTCCCGCGGGAGTGAATTACGATCTCTGGACCGGCCCGGCGCCCCTGCATGATTTCACCAAGAATCGCTTCCACTACAACTGGCACTGGTTCTGGGATTACGGAAATGGCGACATGGGCAATCAGGGCACCCATCAGTTGGACGTAGCGCGATGGGGGCTGGGGGTGGGATTTCCCAATAAGGTTAGCGCCATCGGCGGCCACTTCATGTTCGACGACGACCAGGAGACGCCTAACGACTTGAGTTGCCTCTTTGAGTTCAACCTCCCGGACGGCAAGCGAAAGATGATAACCTTCGAGGTCCGCCATTGGATCACCAATCACGAAGCCGAGATCGGCACTCCAGAGATGGGAACTGAGGAACCGAAGCATAAGGCCAACCGCCCGGCGATCGGGCCCATGGCGGGCGGGCACAACACCATCGGCGACATCTTTTACGGCTCGAAAGGGTATTTCGCCACCGGCGATGAAGACGCGGATACCTACGGCGTGTGGCTTGGCCCCGATCAAGAGCCTCAGCCCAAGGTCCACGAGGGCACCGAACTCGCCCACTATAAGAACTTCATCGATTGCGTGGTGAGCCGGAAGAAAGAGGATCTGAATGCGCCCATCGAGGAAGCCTACACTTCCATGGCGCTGATGCACCTCGCGAATGCTTCCTACCGCTTGGGCCGGACCTTGAATTTCAATCCCGATACCCAGCAGGTCATCAACGATGCTGAGGCCGACACGCTGTTGCGCGACGGCGATCGCGGCTACCGCGCCCCGTTTACCGTGCCGGAGGAAGTGTAGCGATTGCCGACTGATGATTGTCGATTTGCGGGCGCGGACCCCGGTGTTGGAGTGCGGCAGCAAGCTTCCGCACTCCAAAGCTTCAGCCTGCCAGCGAGAGGGAGGAACCCATGAGCCAGACGCATCGTAATGCAGGCAAAGTAGTCTACGCGGTCTTGGCACTACTGGTTGGTGTTACCACTGCTGCTACGCAAACCAAAACTGATTCGCTCAAGAGTGGATTCGAGAATCCGCCGGAGGGCGCGCGCCCACGGGTGTGGTGGCATTGGATGAACGGCAACATCAGCAAGGAAGGCATCAAGCTTGACCTGGAGTGGATGCGCCGGGTGGGTTTGGGGGGCTACCAGAATTTCGACGCCGCGCTCTCAACGCCGCAGGTGGTGCCAAAGCGATTGGTGTACATGACCCCGGAATGGAAGGACGCCTTCAAGTACGCGGTGGTCCTCGGGGATCAACTGGGGTTGGAAGAGGCGATCGCGGGTTCGCCGGGCTGGAGCGAATCGGGCGGACCATGGGTTCCGGCGTCGCAGGGGATGAAGAAATATGTCTGGAGCGAGACGCCGGTTGAAGGCGGCCAGGCCTTCACGGGCATGTTGGCTCATCCTCCCTCTAACACCGGAGCATTTCAGAATCTCTCCATTCAGGACCTTCTCGAGAGGCCGGTGGGCTCCAAGCCGGTTCCGGAGTTCTACGCGGACGTCGCGGTGGTTGCCTATCGGGTGCCGGAGAGCGATGTGCCGCTCGAGTCGCTGCACCCCAAGGTGACGGCGAGCGGAGGCAATCTCGACGTGGCAATGCTGAGCGACGGGGACCTCGAAAAAACCACCAAGCTTCCTATTCCAACCGCCGCGGGCCAGAGTTCCTGGATCCAATACGAATTCGCCGAGCCGCAGACGATTCATGCCGTTAGCATCGTGACGAAGAGTACGCGCTCCATAGCGGCACTGCTGGCCGGCATCGGCAGTCCCGAGAAATCCCTCGAAGCGAGTGACGACGGGCAAGACTTCCGGGGCGTGGTGAAGCTGCCTGACAATGGAGCTGCGGAGCACACCGTTTCTTTTCCGGCGGTGAAGGCGAAGTTCTTCCGCATTGTTTTCAAGCGCACGCCTCCTCCCCCTTTGCCTGCCTGGGCGATCGGCGTCGACCCCGCGTCCCTGGGGATCAGAATTGGCAAGCCGCCCACGGACTATGAAATTGCCGAGCTGGTGCTGCATCCGGGAGCGCGTGTCAGCCGTTTCGAAGACAAAGCCGCCTTCAGTTCTCTGGGCGACCTTTACGAGTTCGCGACGCCCTCGGTCGATTCCGCCGATGCCGTATCCAAGTCCGAAGTGATCGACCTGACGTCCAAGATGAGCGCGGACGGCAGGCTCGATTGGACACCCCCCACCGGCCACTGGGTCGTTCTCCGGTTCGGCTACTCGCTGTTAGGGATCACCAACCATCCGGCGACCGCTGAGGCCACGGGCCTCGAAGTTGACAAGCTGAACCATACCGACGTGAAGAACTACATGGAGACCTACCTGGACAGCTACAAGCAGACGGTCGGCGCGGATTATATGGGCAAGCGCGGCATCCGCTACGTGATTAACGATAGTTGGGAGGCGGGTTCGCAGAACTGGACCGATAACATGCTGGCACAGTTCAAAAAGCTGCGCGGCTACGATCCGCTGCCATGGTTGCCGGTTCTCGCCGGGAGAGTCGTCGAGAGCGCCGAAGCCAGCGACCGCTTTCTCTGGGACTTCCGCAAGACCATTAGCGATCTGATTGCCAACGAACATTACGGCCAACTCGAAGCCACGCTGCACGAGTGGCACATGGGCCATTACGGCGAGTCTCACGAGAGCGGGCGCGCCTTTGTGGCGGATGGCATGGAAGTGAAGAAGTTCAACGAAGTGCCCATGAGCGCCATGTGGACGCAGACGCCCGGAGTCAACAAGGAGCAATTCGGCTACAACGCCGACGATCGCGAATCGGCGTCCGTCGCCCATATTTATGGTCAGAACCTGGCTGCCGCGGAGTCGATGACGGCGGCCGCAGCACCGTGGGCGTGGTCCCCGGCTACCCTGAAGCCGACGGCCGATCAGGAATTGCTGAACGGCATCAACCGTTTTGTTATTCATGAGTCTGCCCACCAGCCTTTGGTCGACAAGGCGCCGGGAATGACGCTGGGGCCTTTCGGGCAGTGGTTCAACCGCAATGAGACTTGGGCGGAAGAGGCGGGCCCGTGGATTAAGTATATTGCCCGCTGTAGTTATCTGCTTCAGCAAGGGCATTTCGGCGCCGACATACTTTATTTCTACGGTGAAGATTCTAACTTGACGGCCATCTTTGCGAACAAGTCTCCCGACCTACCGGCCGGTTACGGCTTCGATTACATCAACGCCGACGGCCTTATTCACATGCTGAACGCGAAGCAAGGGCGGATTACGACCAAGAGCGGGATGGAATACCGCTTGTTGGCGCTCGATCCCTACAGCCGGCACATGTCGCTGCCGGTGCTGCGCGCGATTCACAAACTTGTGGAGGATGGCGCGGCCGTGGCCGGCCAGAAGCCGATCGACGATCCCAGCCTGGCGGACGACCAAGCGGAGTTTCAGCGGCTGAACGATGAGCTATTCGGCGATGGAACTGGCGAGCATACGGTGGGCCAAGGCAAGGTCTACGCAGGTCAAAACGCGGAGGCCGCGCTAACTGCCAGGAGCGTAGCGCCGGATTTCGACCACACCAAGCCGGAGAGCGACACGCGCCTTCTCTTCGTGCATCGAAAGCGGGCGGACGGCGATCTCTACTTTGTGGATAATCGCAACGACCGCGACGAAACGGTGGATGCAACTTTCCGCGTTGCCGGCAAGGCGGCGGAACTCTGGCACCCTGACACGGGCCTGACAGAGCCCGCGTCTTACAATATCGCCGATGGCCGGACCACCGTGCCGCTGCACTTGGAGCCCTGGGGCACGGTGTTCGTGGTGTTCCGCAAGCCGACAACAGAAACCTCGCGCACGTTGTCCAAAGCGGCGGTGACGGACCTGGCGACCATCGAGGGTCCATGGAAGGTGGAATTTCAGCCGGGTCGCGGCGCGCCCACTTCCATCACATTTGACAATCTGATTTCATGGAGTGACAGCACAGATCCGGGAGTAAAGTACTTTTCTGGAGCCGGAACCTATACCAAGACCGTTCAGGCTTCACCGGAGTGGTTCAAGAAGGGCTCGAAGTTCTGGATTTACCTGGGTGATGTGAAGAACCTGGCGGAGGTGACGGTCAACGGAAAGTCGCTGGGCATCGTGTGGCACGCGCCATACAGCGTCGATGCGACGAGCGCGCTCAAGCCGGGCGCGAACGAATTGAGCATCAAGGTGATCAACGCCTGGGTGAACCGGCTGATCGGCGACCAGCAGCCTGACGCCAAGACGCAGTACACCTTCGCCGATGTGAAGCCGTATCGAGCAAATTCACCGTTGCAGCCGTCAGGACTCCTCGGGCCCGTGCGAGTTTATTCCGAGGCTACCGAGTGATATTGCAGGGGCAACCCTTGTGGTTGCCCAGGGTGGTCACAAGGGCCTCCCCTAAAACACCAGGTTACCAACTGACCGCTATAATGGCGTAGGTCTTCATTTCCGGAATCGTGAACGTCGCTGACGAATGCCCGGGAGTGAAGTCGATTGGGCGCGGCGCGTCTGTGCCGATCTCGTACATCTTGACTTCCTTCACCACGTTCCCGCCCGGGACTCGCACCCTGCATTGCAGAGCCGAAATCGCAGGCGTCTTCGCTGAATCGTAGTTGACCAAGTGGAGAAGCCTCCGCTGCCGTGTGTCTTGCTCGACGAGGTTTGCGACCAGGAAATCCGGTCCGGAAACGTCGAAGGGCAACTCCGCATTGGCTGCCCAATGGATCGCGGCGACGAGTTCCTCCCAGTTACGCGGGCGCTTCCAAAACCGGTTGCTGATGTTGAAATAGGGCTCTGCTTTGGGGAGGGGACCGTCGAATTCGACCGCGGGCAGATAAACTACGCGGCCTTTTCCAAAGGTTTTCCGCCGAGAGTGGCCTGCGGCGGCGGTTTCCTGTACCTCTTCCTCGTAGTCGTGTGCGTGCGCCTGGCCATCGACGAGCCCATTCAATCCCGTTTCCGGACGCAGACGACGCCATTCGTCGTAAAGGCCCGCCTGCCCGATGGCCACGAGTCCGCCGCCCTGCTCGACAAAGCTGCGTATTCGCGTCAATTGCTCGTCCGAGAGACATTCCGAATCCGGCAGTACAAGCACCTGGAGTTTCGAAGGCTCCCCCACCCCTGTTTCCCCTCCCCGAACGGGGAGGGGAGTACCGGGTTGTGATTCCCCTCCCCGGTTGGGGAGGGGAGCGAGGGGTGGGGTTTGGTCGAAAACGAGATTGAAAGGAATTCGTGACTGGATGAGAGCCTGCTCGACCAGAATTGCACTGAGCTGAGCGCGCGCGTGGTGATACGTGATCGACGGGTAAGAACGCAGCACACCGACGCCGGCCACATCTTTCGTACTCTGGTAGAGTTCGCGGTTCTTGCGGTAGAACGCGACATGCTCGACTATTGCGGCCGGTAGCGGCGCCGTCCCGGCGAAGCCCAGCGTCTGATTGAAAGCCAGGGATTCAGCCATGGCCACGGGGCTGTCCTCAATGTAAGCCAGCAAGATGTTGTTGAAAGCGCGCGCCAGTTTGTAGCTGCGGATCTTCGAGATCAGGCGGCCGTCCGGAAGGTACACGCAAGGGTTTTCTTCCTCGGTCCAGAAGACGTCCGTCGAGGTCAGCAGGCGGGAGTGGTCGATGGCGTTTTCCCAGGCGCGGTTTCCGCCCGTGATGCCGTGCGGGTTAATCTCGACCGCTACCTCGGAATTGAGCGACCGGACGTACTCTGCCATCTGGCGCAAGGCGTCGGCCATAATCTGGCAGCGGAAATCGATCCACTCCTGGATGGCGGGATCGAAGATGATGGCCATCTTCTCAGGCGGATTCTGGCGATTCCACTGCGGTGGATTCACATAGTCGACGTTCTCGAAGCCAAAACGCTGGCGGCGCTTTTCAGGCGTGTACTTCGCCCGCAGGAAAGCCCGGAATCCCTCCACGCAGGCCGGACAGTGGCAAGAATCGGGCTCTGCGTTGAGATCGAAATTATCAAAGTGGATGAAGTCAGATTTCACCTCTTCGACGGCGTAACGGACGATCTGTTTCAGGTAATCCAGGTACTCCTGGTGGGTAAAGCAGGGCCGGTAGCGGTAGGATTGCTGGTAGCCGTAGACCAGCAGAATCGGCAGGCCGCCCACGTCGCGCTGTATCCAGTCCTTGGCTCGCGACTCCTCAGCAAAAAAGGTCTCATACATCATGGTATTCCATTGAATGTAACTATCCACTTTCATACCATAACGATGAGCGATTGCAGCAGCGCGGCGAGCGTCCTCCATTTCGGGCTTCTCGGCGGCCATGCCAAACCCTTTATAAAGGTGGGTGTGGAAGACCTCGATGCCCTGGTTGTGGAGGGTGCGAATCAGCTCCTCGCTTTGATTCCATTCGTAGTCCTTGCGCGCGTCCAACCGCTCGCCCCCGCGGCGAACGACGAAGATGTAGGGCTCATGGCTTCCCCCGGCGTCAATCAGCCCGTTCTCGAGCCATTTGGCGCGGGGCAGGGGTGAGCGAACATTCTCCCCGATGGGTAGCGGCATTTTCACAATCTGCCCCACCGCCGCAGTCGCGGCCACGCTTCCCAGAAAATCTCGGCGGTTCATGTTTTCCTCCGCTCACCTTCTCAAAAGAGCGATTGGGTAATTGCCATACCGGTGAACTGTCTCGTACATGCGCAGCGCGTTCTCCACGGGCACCAAGTCATGCACTTCGCTGGAAGAGCCAATCAGAAGTCCGCCTTGGGGTCCGATCTTTTCGATAAGCTCCAAGGTTTCCCGCTCGACTTCCTCAGGCGTGCCATAGGGCAGCGTATTCTCGCAGCAGATGTTGCCAAAAAGCAAGGTGTGCGGATAGAGCCGGCGGATCTCGAAGATGTCGTTGCAGCCGTTGCGCTCGATGGGATTGAATCCGTCAGCGCCAAGCTCATGCACGACGATGGGCAGAATCTCCGCGGCACGCCCGTCGGTATGATAGAGGAATTTATAGCCTTTGGCCTTAACGGGTGCGGCGATCCGTTTCCAAATCGGCAAGGCCTTGGCACGGATAAAGTCGGGGCTGAAGATCGGGCCGTGTTTGCCGGCGACGTCTTCGCCCATGAACAGCAGCGGGGCCGAGGGATTCTCGGCGTACACTTCCGCGATATACTGCGAAAAGGCGCCGCATACTTCAATCAGCCGGTCGACAAGTTCCGGGGCCTCGTAAATAGCTTCGCAGAACAGCGTCATGTCGGTATACGTGTAAGCATCCGTGAGAGGGCCTTCGACCCCGCCGACGAAGACGACATCGAACGAGTCGTAAACCTCTTTGATTCTTTTGATAACCGGTTTGTACCACTCCTCGACGTGGTTCTTCTTGGGCATGCTGGGCATGTTCTTCTCGAGGCCGCGCAGGTCGCTGAACGGCCGCCTGGCAATCCATGCCGTCCCGCCTTTTTCCACCACTTCCCATTCACCCGGGTCTACGCCCAGGAAGCGAATCCAATCCTTAATTTTGTCGCCCATCCAGTGGTGTTCCGGGTCGTGAATGTAGCGCGTGGCGTCCAGCCCGATCTGTTTGCACATGCGGGCGTTGCGCTCGAGCAAGTCTCCCTCCCCGCCATACCGTTTGAGGAGTTCGGCGTGATCGACCAGGTCGTAAGTCATGATCCGGTCGGGGAGTTCCCAATTGATGGTTTTCACAAATCTCTCGTAATTGGTCATATGCACTCCGTCGTAACGGTGCGGCCAGGCGGCAATAGGCATGGCCACCAGGACGCCATTGACTATACACCAATTCGAAGCGCCTTCTGAAAAGCGAGGTTGGAATCCCGGACTGGACCCGGGGCTAGGGCGCGATTCCTGGAACCTTTTCCGTTGTGAGCGCGTCTAGCTTTCTAAGGGCACCGTTCGCCGCAACGACGAGCTTTCTTCTGTTGTGCCGCCGCTTTCCCTCAGGGCACGTTGCAGGCGGGAGTCACGTCTCCGATGCAGTGGCGGCCTTAGCGGTTGACTTGGCCCAACCTCGCGGGCTGCCCCTACCGAGCATGCTCGCGAAGACAAGGCGGTCGGAAAGGAAGAAATTGGCGACCGAGCCGGCTGCCGTAGAGACCAAGCTGGCGATGATTGGATCGATCTGCCATGCTCCGGTTAAGAGTAAGGCTGAGAGCAGATTTGCAGTGATCGATACGAGGCCATTCGTCAGGTTGAAGCGGGCGAGTGCGGCGATCGCATGACCGACCACGGCGCGCCGGTCGTGCCAGGTCCATCGCCAGTGCCAGATGAAGTTGTGAAGAACCGCTGCCTCTACTGACAGGACCGTGGCCAGCAGGTAGTGCATCGACACGACACGGCCGAGGAAGGCCAACAGAGTAAACTGGATTACTGCCCCAATGACTCCCACGATGTAGAATCTCAGCCAGCGCATTTGAACCTCTCCAACCGGTAAAGTGCGATGGTGTTGCGCACCACCGAGACCGCCAACACGCCTGCCATCGCGACGATCGCAACTACTCCCGAGACATCGAAGAACCGCGGGTGGGTCGGGAGGAGCCGAATGGTCGGCCGGAGGAAGGCGACGAGGTTACCCGCGGCGAGCAGAAGTCGGATCTCGGTGGGGCTGAATTTCCAGTAGGAAAGGCGGAAACTCCCCAGCGTGTAAGTGGCCAGGTAGGCATTGATGGAGAGAAGATAGAAGCTGAGAAGTAGCCCCATAGCGACCCACCAGTTCATGTAGCCTGAAAACGCCAGCCCGGCCACAACGAAAAGCGCGCCAAACGAATCAACGATATGGTCGACATAGAAGCCATATCGCGGCCTCTGGCACTGGCGCTCTCTCGCCAGTGTTCCGTCCAGGCTGTCGCCGAACCAGTTGACGGCTAGCCAGACATTGACAACGAGCAGGGAGGGCGCCCAAAGGCGAGCCAGCGCGTAGGAGGCGCCGGCCAAGATCATCGATGCAAAACCCAGCGCCGTGAGGTGGTCCGGATTGACCCAAGCCGGCAACCGCCGTGCCAGCCACACCAGGCAACGCTTTTCGACGCTTGCCAGCAGGCTTTGTTGGACGCGGGGGGCATCTCTAAATCCCTGCAAAATCTGTGGAATGGACTCCCGCATGGGCGGGAACGACTGAGGGCTCGGAAGTGAAGTGGTGACGTTACTCATGCGTTTTTCCTCCTTATCGGGGTCATACAGTTCGTGCTACGGGGCCATCGTGTGGCAGGCGAGGAGAAGCATCAATGCACAGCGGGTAATCTCGGCCTGAACTGTTTCTGAATCATTTCTGAGGCGGTAACTTGTTGAAAGGACTGGAGGTTATGCGGCATCTGATTTGCTTTTAGGGGGGCCGCACTGCAAAGGCGCGATGGTATAATAGCCGCGAAGTCTGATTTGCCGGGCATTCAGGCAGACATGCCTCCACTAGAACTCCACGCGCGAATCCGATTTGAGTCCTTTGAGTTGGACCTTCGCACACGAGAGCTTCGCAAAAACGGCAGGATCATCAAGCTTCAGGACCAGCCGGGAAAGCTTCTGGCGCTACTGGCCCGCCGCGCCGGGGAACTCGTAACTCGGGAAGAAATCGAGAAAGCGCTCTGGGGCGAAGACGAGTTCGTGGAGTTCGAGCACGCCGTCAATACGGCCATGCGCAAAATACGCGTGGCTCTCGGAGATGAGCTGGATAAACCGAGGTTCATCGAGACTCTTCCACGCAAGGGTTACCGGTTCATCGCTGCCGTGGAGACTCTTGACGTAACGGCGCCGCAAGGCCGTGCCGGCACGGACGCCGTCCATCCTGGCGAGGGTCTTCAAAATAAAACTCCCGGGCAGATTCGCTCGGCACAGGAAGCGACTGATAAACGTGCCGGGACGGAGAATGCTCTCCCAGAGGAGCCGGAAGTCTCCGCGTCTCAGGCGGAAACATTGAAGATGGGAGTTCCTTCAGGCGGAGAAACCGAATTCCGCCTGCCGAAGCCGCTGGCGCGATTCCTTTTCTTGACGGTGCAAGCCGGGTACCTGGCAATGTATTGCGCCGCTCTCTATAAAGCTGAGACAGCAAAGGACGTGCTTGCAGGTGTGCTCGGAGCGCCTGGGTCGATGCTTTTTCCACTGGTTGTCATTCTTGCCATGTGCGGCATTGCCGTCCGGCTCCACTTGCTTTCCTCGGTCGGGCTCAATCACCCGGCGGCGGGCGCAAAGTTCCGGCGGTTATTTCCGGCTCTGTTCATTCTTGATACGCTCTGGGCTGTCTCGCCGCTGCTCTTGGTCCAGACGATCGGATACGGGTTGGCATTGGGCGCGATTGCGCCGCTGGTGTATCTCCCCTTCTCGCAACGCACGCTTGTGGAGTGCATTTATCGGTAGGGGAACTGGAAATAGGGCGAATGGGCAGGGATTGGGTAACTGTCGACTGTAGACTGTCAACTGGCGACCTTGGAAGAAGGTGGCGAATATGAAAGGCATCAGCCGGCGTGAGTTGTTGCAGGGTGCCGGGGCTTTGGCGGCAAGCGCGGCGTGGGGCGGGTTTGCGGTGAAAGAGGGGGTTGCCGTGCAGAGTAATGGAGCGGCGCGGGAATTACCGCCTGCCTTTGAGTGGATTCGCTCCACGCGGCTGATGATTGCGGAAGGCTACGTCCCGCCTTTTTATCCCTCCTTGGAATACGAACCGAAGAAAGCGTTAGCGCTTTGCCGCCGGCTGAACTGCGATGCCTTCCGTTACCCCACTTACTCCTACGTTGCTTTTTTCCCGACCAAAACCAAGTTTCCGCACCATCCCGAGCTGGGCGGGCGTGATCCCTTTCGAGAGACAATCGATCTATTTCACGATGCCGGGCTGAAAGTGGTGGCTTATAATCCACTCAATCATCCTTTTATGGATGTGCAGTCGGATAACCCCGAATATCGGGAGTGGATGCGCTACGACGCTGAAGGAAAGCCATTGACTACCCGCCACTTGGGCTGGACGCGGTTCTACGAAGGATGCCTGAACAGTCCCTTGCGTGACCAGATTCGAGAAAGAGTGCGAGAAGTGGTCACTAACTATCCCGTCGATCTGATGTACTTCGACGGGCCTTACGAAGGCATGGACCAGGAATCGCGCTTCTGCCATTCCAAGTATTGCCAGGCGGCATACCAGAAGGCGCGTGGGAAAAGCATTCCCTTGCAAGACGGCAGCGCAACGCAAGAGGATCTGATCGACTACTGGCAATGGATGGCGCAAGACGTAGTGGTCGCTTTCATGCATGAAATTGCTGACCTGGTGCGGCAGGTGCGCGACGTGCCCGTAGTGTATAACGACACCGGGTTGCTGAGCCGGAGCGTGAGGGCCCATGCTTACCCGTACGTCGACGGCTTTATGTTTGAGGCGGCGGATACGCCCGAGCAGAAGCTTTTCAATATGCGTTTGGGGCAATCGACCGGCAAAGTCATTTGGACTTACATCAGCTCGCACACGGAATATAATTCCGAGCACCTCAGGGACAAGTCCGTGCGCGGGTGGTACAGCGCGCCCATCGAAGGCGAGAGACTCAAGCTGGACGCTGCGGTGGCGACCATGGCAGCCGTTGGTTACTGCTATTGGGGTCTCAATCGCGTGTACTATGAGCCCCGGGACATCCTGGATGTGCCTTCGATTCGCAGCCTCAAGGCGATTTTCGATTTTGCGCAGACGAACGGTCCACTGCTGCGGTCCGTAAGTCCCCAGCCGCAGGTTGGTATCCTGACCGGCGCGCAAACCATACGGTGGTACCAACACCCGCTGTTTGTCCCTCAGGCTTACAGGAATTACTACTACGGGGCTTGGCAGCTCATCAAGGATCTCGGTTACGATGCCCAGCCGTTTCTAGATTATGAAATGTCGGCGGAGCGACTGGCACGGTATCAGTTGGTGTTCGCCCCGAACGCCGCCTGCTTGAGCGAAGCACAATGCTCGGCGCTGGCACGCTATGTGGAAGCAGGCGGCTCCTTGCTGGCCACCCACCTGACTTCGACGGCGGATGAGTTTGGGAGGCCGCGCCGTGATTACGGGTTGGCTGAATTGTTTGGCGTCAATTTGAAGGCGGCTGAGCCCATTGAAATACCTGATTTGTATTTACATGTTATTTCCTCCCGCAAGCTTGTCCCTCAAGATCCCCAGGTGATGCAGTTTCAAGCAACGAGCGGCGCGGAGGTCATCGCGGAGACCGAGGACCGCGGCCATCGCCGCACGTTGGGTCCCGCGGCAGTCACACGCCGACATGAGAGGGGGCGAGTTATCTATATCGGCTCGGGTCTGGAAGCCGTCTATGAGGAAACTCTGAACGAATCCCTGCGGGCTTATTTCCGTTCCCTGCTCGACCCGATTCTCGCCTCGACGCGGCCTTACGAGCTCGAATTCCGTCCTGGTTTGATGCACGGGTTCGCGGCATCTCGCGACACCTTGCTTCTGCATCTGCTGGCCAATACCGGAAACATCTGGAAGAAGTTGCTGGTGCAAGAAGAATTCCTTCCCATCAAGGACGTGCGGATGCGTCTGCGGCTTCCCCAGGGGCGAAGCGCGAAATCCGTGGAGCTGATGTGGGGCGGTGGAAAGCCTGCCTGGAGCGTCCGCGATGGCTGGGTCGAAGTTACGGTTCCCCAGGTTACGCCGTACGAGGTGATTCGGGTGGATTTAACGCAGTTTCGGTAGATTCTGCGACTCCTTCCTCGACCCAGAGGGTTGCGGTTGCGATCTCCCTCCTCGGGGCGAGGGTTGCCTGCGCCGGCGTTTTCATCAGCCAGCGCGGGACGGGGATCCCTTGAGAAGAGCCCTAAGCGCAATTCGGAACGCCTGAGCCAATGCGATATAATGGGCGTGTCGGCGTGCGGAGGCTGAGCATGCAGAGAATTCGGAAAAAGATTGTCACAGACGAGGCACAGCGGCCAATCGCGGTCCAGATCGACTACGCCGATTGGTTGAAGATCGAGCAGGCTCTCAATCTTTCGCAGGCAGGAGGAGCCACTGATCTTTCACGATACAGTGGCGTAATATCTCTTACTGAGGAACCGCTGACATACCAGGCGCGCGTCCGGGGCGAGTGGTCGTGAACAAAGTTCTTGATACGAATGCGATCCTCTATCTCCTCGGCGGCCAAATGGCGCAGCCCCTCGCTCCGGAGCGGTACTTCGTTTCCGTAATTTCCGAAATGGAATTGCTTTCCTACCCCTCGTTAGATGATGCAGCCTTGGTACAGATCCACAGTCTCCTGTCCGAGGTGACCGTGGTTGAGCTTACGGTGGAAATCCGAGAACTCGCTATCGGCTTGCGTCGAAAGCACGCACTCAAACTGCCCGACGCGATCATTGCAGCCACAGCCCTGAGCCTTGAGGCACAACTCATCGCGAACGATACCAAGCTGCTGCGCGTACCCGGTCTGACCTGCCAAAGCCTGGAACTCAAGAACGTGTAGCGCTGCCTTTCGCTCACGCTCTGTTGTTGACCAGTCCGATTGAAATGACATTCTCGAACCCTTCCTGGCGATGGTTAATGATTGCCCTGGCATTCCTCGCCACCACCATCAATTATCTTGATCGGCAGACGCTTTCCGTGGCTGCGCCGGTGCTCATCGACCAGTTCGGCATGAGCCATGCAGCGTATGCGCGCGTGGTGTTCGCGTTCATGCTTGCCTATACCATCGCCAATGGAATCTCCGGCCCCCTCCTGGATCGCCTGGGAACACGTCTGGGCTTTGCCTTGACGATGGCTTGGTGGTCTGGCGCCAGCATCCTGAACGCCTTGGCGCGCGGACCGCGCTCACTGGGCGCCTATCAGTTTCTGCTGGGTGCCGGCGAGGCGGGGAATTGGCCGGCATGCGTCAAGGTCGTGGCAGAATGGTTTCCAGTCAAAGAGCGCGCACTCGCTTCCGGCATTTTCAATAGCGGCTCGGCTGCTGGCGCCATCTTGGCGCCGCCCTTGGTGGTCTGGGTTTTGCTTCATCACGGATGGCGAGAGGCATTTGTCTGGGTGGGACTGGCCGGCTTCGTTTGGTTGTTGATCTGGTCCCTGGTTTACAACGACTCTCCTCCTCGGATAAGGAAGGGGCAGGAGGTGGTGACGGCTGAGTCAAGTCCGTCACTTAACGGATCAACCACCCGCTACTCCCTCCTTAACAAGGCGGGGGACTTGCCACCAAGCGCAGTTTCGCGGCCCGTCATCTCTCCCTGGAAGCTGTTCCGAACGCGTTTTGTTTGGAGCTTCACATTGGCGAAAGTCTTTCTCGATCCCGTGTGGTACTTTTACATCTTCTGGTTTCCGGAATATCTCAAGCGGGCGCGCCATTTCAGCATGGCATCCATTGGGAAGTACGCTTGGATTCCTTTCTTGATAGCCGGGCTGGGAAACATTCTGGGAGGATGGGTTTCGGGCTGGATGCTGAAACGGGGGTATTCACTCAACATGGCTCGCAAGGGTGCAGTCTCGCTCTTTGCGATGCTCATGACGAGCGCCATCCCGGCCGTGTTAGCAGCCGACGCGCGAACTTCCATTGCCCTCGTGTCATTGGCCATGCTCGGTTATACTGGCTGCGGCTCAATCATGCTGGCTTACCCCGCTGACGTCTACCCCAAGAACATGGTGGGTTCAATCTGGGGTTTGGCCAGCATGGGTTCGGGTTTCGGCGGGATGATCTTCGCTCTGCTCACCGGTGTGGTGATTGACCGGTTTTCGTATTTGCCTGTGTTCATCGGCTTCGGCCTCATGCCGCTGATCTGCACGGGCATTCTCTGGACGCTGCTCGGCCCTATCTCGCCCCTGCCTCCTGGGGTGGATTTCAACTCTGCTTCGTGACAGGTCGCTCATGCTGCAATTCTTGTATGTCTTGTTCTTCTTTTCAGGTGTCTCGAGCCTCATTTTTGAAACCGTCTTCACGCGCCTGTTGACTTACACCTTTGGGAATACGGCCTATGCGGTCAGTACGGTACTCGCGGCCTTTCTGGGAGGATTGGCGGTCGGCGCTTATCTGGTCGGCCGATGGGTGGACCGACGACCCCCTTCACTCCGGGTGTACGGCGGGCTGGAATTGCTGGTGGGCGTTTATTGTCTTTTCATTCCAAAGCTCTTCGCATTGATGACCGAATCCTATGTTTTCCTCTTTCATCGCTTTCAACTTGGTGCTGCGGCGTTGACCGCGGTGCGGTTCGGCCTTGCAGCCCTCGTCATCCTTTTTCCCTCCATGCTGATGGGCGGCACTTTGCCCGCCCTCGCCCGGTATGTGTCCTCCGGGTGCTCAGAATTCCAGGTTGAGGTGGATCGACTTTACGCTTGGAACACGACGGGGGCTGCGCTAGGCGTGCTTGTGTCCACGTTTGTGCTAACGCCTGAGTGGGGTGTCGCGTGGACCATCCGAATTGCCTGCGCGATCAACTTCCTGATTTTCGCTTCCGTTTTTTCTCGCGGGAAACAGGCGCTCGAGGGTCCATCCCCTGCACCTGATCTGACCGGCGATGGGTCAACAGACGATAGACCAGCCTCGAGTCGAGCCGCCGCCGTACTGCTGTTCGGTTCTCTGCTCACTGGGGCGGTCGCGCTCGGGTACGAGGTTCTCTGGACGCACGTCCTGGCGTTCACGGTCGGGAACAGCGTCTACGCGTTTGGAACGATGTTGTTCGCCATGCTATGCGGCTTAGCGTGGGGCGCGCGGATTGTTTCCCGTCATTTCAGACGCCCGGCGGCATGGGGGTGGGCGCTGGCCATTTCACAGGCCGCGCTGAGTCTAATCGTCTTCCTTACCGTCCGCCTCTGGGACCGAGTCCCCAACTTCTTTAATCTTGGCCTGGGCACATGCGCACAGATCAGTCTGGCCTTACTCGTCGTTTTGAGGGTTAGCGTAGTGACGTGGAGAAATCGCCATGGATCCCAGCCCACTGTCTTTCGCTGGCTTCGCGTCAACGAGCCACTGATCGACTGCGCCCTGCTCGGCGTTCTGGTGCTCGGAAGCAACTGGCTTTCGAAGTACGACGCAACGTATTTTGTGGCGGAAGAACTGGTCCGCTTTTCCTGCGCTTTCTTTCTGTTGATTTGTCCAGCCGTGCTTTTGGGCTTGAGTTTTCCGCTCATACTCAACCTTTACAGTCGTGAAACGCGGCGCCCAGGAACGAGTGTGGGAGGCGTATATGCGGCCAACACCGTAGGCGCCATCCTTGGCTCGTTGCTCACGGGTTTCGTCCTGTTGCCTCGGCTGGGTTCGCTGGCCTCGCTTCGTTGCGCCGCCGCCGTCAACTTGATGCTGGCGGTCTTTTTTGGCCTTGTCTTCGTTCCCCTCAAACCAGCCCGAAAGCTGGTGCTGGTGGCCGCAACTGCTCCCCTTGCCGTACTGCTTTGGATTGTTCCGGGGCACTGGGACGCCCGCCGCATGTCGAGCGGTTCGTACGTTTATTTCGGTGGCGGTTTGCCTGACCGGGTGCTCTATCACAAGGAAGATGTTCAAGGAGGCTTGACCTCGGTGGTCCAAGTCGGATCGGTGAGGTCCCTCCTCTCCAACGGCAAATTTCAGGGCAATGATGGCGGGGAGGTCCAGGCGCAGATCCGCTTCGCCCTTGTGCCCATCCTCTTCACGCGAGAGTTCAAAAGCGCGATGGTGATCGGATTGGGAACCGGCAGCACCCTGCGGACGATCGCGCTTTTTCCCTTCCAGCACATCGACGTCGCGGAACTGGCCCCCAGCATCGTAGAAGCGGCAGGCCGCTGGTTTGAAGACGTCAATGATGGAGTATTCGGCCATGATCCTCGCGTCCGCCTTTCCATTGCCGATGGGCGCAATTTCCTCTTGCTGTCCCGCGATCACTACGATCTGATCACGATTGAAATCAGTTCGATCTGGATCGCCGGCGAGGCCGATCTGTACAACAAGGAGTTTTACGAGCTTTGCCGCGCACACCTCGGTCAGCAGGGCGTTCTCCAGCAATGGGTGCAGATCCACCATATGCGCACTCAGGACCTATTGATAATTCTGAACACTGCGGCTCGGGTCTTTCAACACGTGGCCTTCTTCCAGGGGCCGGAGCAGGGCGTGCTGATTGCCTCAGCCTCGCCGCTCGCATGTGATTACCATCTAGTCGAAGAGTTTGACAATGATTTCAGGGTTCGACAGGATTTGTCGGCCATCGGTGTCCCGAGCATGACTTCTCTGCTGGGCGAACTTGTGCTCTACGGGGACTCGATGAACAAAGCCCTCGCCTGCCTGCCGGCGCTGAGTGGTCGCCCCGCTGATTTCGTTTCGACGGATTTCTATCCTTACCTGGAGTACCAAACGCCTAAGGGAAATGTTCTCCCCTACGATACTGTCCGGCTGAATCTGAGTTTCCTGCGGCGATTCAGACCCTCGTTGTTACCGCCCGACCTGGTCATCGAGAACCTGCCTTCTCAGGACGAAAGAAACTTGATTCTTGGGTATATTGCCGAGCGCCGCGGAGATCGTGGCGCGGCGCTCGGTTATTTCCGCCAGGTCGGTGGCGCCTCCCGGCCTCTTGCGGAATTGGAAATCATGCGGATCCAGCCGAAGTCCGGGCCGGCCGGCGAAGATCGAAAGCAGGCTTCCAAATAGGCCAGCTCGCAAAGACTGATTGGGGAGGATGGATTTCCGCTGCGCGCGCGGCCGCAGGGATCGGGGTTGCGGCAGGATGGAGGCGGGATTATGATTTCAGTTGTTCCAGTGATGCGAAGCTGATGGGGGGTTACCTCGCGCAAAGGAGCACACTAATGACATTCGTTCGCATCCGAGTTTTGATCCTTCTGTTTGCCGTAGGGTTCTTGAGAACTGCGGTTTTGCCTGCGCAGACTGGACCGGCGATCGCCCTTACCGTCGATGCGACGCAAGCCCCGGAGAAGATTCTTCACACGCGCATGGTGATGCCCGTGCAGCCGGGACTGCTCACGTTTTACTATCCCAAGTGGATTCCGGGCATGCACAATCCGGCGGGGCCGATCGGAAGCGTGGCGGGGCTAAAGTTCATGGTGGACGGCAAGGAAGTCCCCTGGCGCCGCGACCTGGGTGACGTATTCACTTTCCACGTGCAGGCCCCTCAAGGCGCCCAAAGTCTGGAGATTGATTTTGACTACATCGACTCCGGCGGAGCGTTCGGCGGGTCCGCCACCGATAAATTGGTCGTCGTGAGTTGGAATCAAAACTTGCTATACCCCGCGGGACTCCCTGCCGCGAAGATCACTTATCACGCCACGCTGCGTTTGCCCGAGGGATGGAAGTTTGGGACGGCGTTGCCGCAAGAAAGCTCCAAAGACAGCGAGGTGACCTTCGCGCCGGTGGCGCTTGACCGTCTGGTGGATTCGCCGGTGGTTGCCGGCGAATACTATCGAGCCGTGGACCTGACACCTCCCGGCGAAGCGATTCATCACGAGATCGACATGGTGGCGGACAGCGCGGAGGCGCTCGAAATAAGCCCGGGAGTGCAGAAGGGCCTCACGAATCTGGTAGCGGAGACCGGTAAGCTATTCGGCACGAGGCACTATCACGACTATCATTTCCTGCTCACTCTGAGCAATCACGTGGCGCACTTCGGCCTCGAGCACCATGAGTCCAACGACAGCCGTGCCGAGGAACGTGGAGTGGTCTCGCCGCAGGGAAGGCGCGGCGTGGGCGGCCTGCTGTCACACGAATTCGTCCATTCGTGGAACGGCAAGTTTCGCCGTCCCGCTGATCTGAGCACCCCTGATTTCGAGACCCCGATGAGGGACGATCTGCTGTGGGTCTATGAGGGTCTTACTGATTTCCTGGGCAATCTCCTGGCCACGCGCAGCGGACTGTGGACCCCGGAGCAGTACCGCGAGAACCTTGCCAGCACAGCCGCAGGGCTCGGTCCGGGCCGGCCCGGACGCACTTGGCGTCCACTTCAAGACACCGCCGACGCAGTAGCCGGCTTGTCTTTTGGCCGGGGAGGCTGGATCAACTGGCGGCGCGGTGCTGACTACTACGAGGAAGGCGATCTGTTGTGGCTCGAGGTTGCCACGCTTCTCCACGACCAGAGCCACGGCCAGAAGTCCATCGAAGACTTCTGTCGCCTCTTTTACGGCGGCCCAAACAGCGGCCCTGAGCTTAAGACTTACACATTCCAGGATCTGGCGGGCGCTCTCAACCAAGTTGTGCCCTATGACTGGGCCGGATTCTTCCATAGTCGGTTGGCCTCAACCTCGCCCGTGCCCCCCATGGGCGGGATCGAAGCTGGCGGGTGGAAGCTCGAGTATTCCGAAAAACCGCCCGAGGGCGCCGGCCGCGGCCCCTCCGGGGGGGCAATGGGCGCCGAATACTCGCTTGGCCTCAGCCTCGCCAATGACGGCACGGTGCGCGATTCCATGGTCGGCAGTCTTGCCTATCAGGCGGGGATCGCCTCCGGCATGCGCGTGGTGGCGGTGAACGATCGTGCCTTCACGCCTGATCTCTTGCACGACGCCCTGACGGCGGCCAGAAACAACTCTCAGCCTATTCGCTTGCTGGTGCTGAACGACGATTACTACAAGACCTGCGCGATTGATTACCACGGCGGCGAACGCTATCCGCATCTCGTCCGGCAAGAGGGTAAACCTGACCTGCTCGACGACCTCGCCAAGCCGCTGGCGGAGCGGAAATAGCTCCCCACGCAGCCCTCGTGCTGGTCGAACGCGGCAGGCAACGTACCTGCGAGTCAAAGTGAATCTGCTAGAAGGCTGCATCCGGAGGTCTATCAATGGCGCGATCTGAAACAACCGCCGCGATGGACGCGTTGAACTTCATGATTGGCGAGTGGGCGTTGGATTATAGTGTGACCCAACGCGGTCAAACGACGCAAACCATTCGTGGAACCGGCTCCTTACGCTATCTGTTCAGCGCCGCCTACCTCACCTTCGATTACCGGACGCTCGACAAGGCCACCGGGAACACAATCGGCGAGGCGCATGCTATCTTCGCGTGGGATGAGAAAGCCGGGCAGTATCGCTATTACTGGTTCGAGAGTTCCGGTAATTACCACCAGGCCACCGGTGTCCTTCAGGATGCCCACACCCTCGCTCTTCATTGGGACGAGATTAACTGCACGCAAATCTTCCGCAGGGTCGACTCTGATGCGATGTACCTTGAGATGCGGTGTCCGGATCAGGATCTCCTGCTACGTGTTGACTTCACTCGAATCTGAGTCGCGCGGACCATCTGAAAGAAACAAACGTCAACTTCAGGAGAGTAGGGGGCGCCGCGGCGGCACGCCTTAGCGTGGCCTTACAACAGCGGGCACGGAAAGATCCTCCGGGGAGCGAACGGGCGCAGGACGTCACATCGGGCGAGCAGTGGAACTCGAGTCACGGTAGCAGCTCCGCAAGCTCCACCGCACCACTCCAATGCTACTTCTTCGCCAGCTTCTTTTCCAGTTGGCGTGCTTGTGCGCTCAGCTCACTCAACTGTCGAAGGTCGTCGTCGGCGGAAGAAACGGCGCTTTGGATGCGTGTCAGCGCGGCGTCGGTGAATGGGTTGCTGGTATTCGAGTCGCGGTTCGAACCGAGCTGGCCGCTCATGGCGCGGAATTGGCTCGTGACATCGCGGTAGCGGCGCAAGATGGAAGTCAGGAGGGCGTCGCGGCGGTTATCCAGGTCCTGGAGTTGCACGATCACCTGCGCGAGGTCGACGGCTCGCGCGGAGGCTGCGTTGTTAGTATTATTCAACTTTGCATTATCCGATTCTATAGCCGCCAGGCGCTGGCGGGAGGCTTGCGCGTCGGCCTGCGCCGACTCGAGATCCTGCTTCAAAGACGCGAGCTGGGTTTGCCAATCCTCCTTCTCCTTTTGCAGCAATTCGTTGCCGCTCGAGAGCGCCTTCTCGCGTTCGTCATTGGAATTTGAGAGTTGCGCCTGGAGGCTCATGATGCCGGCCTGGGCATCGCTCAATTCGCGTTCGAGCCGTTCGATCGTCGCATTCCGATTGGCGAGAGCGGCTTGACAATTACCTGGTGGAACCGGGCTTTCGACTTCGGCAGGAGCTCGTTGAAAATCGCGCTGGCGAATCGCCGCGAGTAATTGGCTCAGCGAACGTTGGTCCGTCTCTTGCTGCTGTTCGAGCATGGCGAGCCGCCGGGACTGCCGGTTGAGCAGACCCAGCGACACAAGCAGCGCAACTGACAGTGTCAGCACTACAGCGAATTGCAGGTATCCACGCCGCATGCTTTCATCCCTCCTTGGGGCGCAAGCGCGTGCGCCACGAAATGCGCCGGTCTTCATCGCCGCAGGGAGCGCTCAAGTGAATCTGGATGTTGTAGTGGATCCTGGTGGGAAGCGCCAGGGTAAGCCTCCAGGCGCTCGAGATTCGCGCAAACATTGCGGAGATGGCTTCCGGAATTTCGGCCACCGACCGGCAAATATCACTTCTGCCGCCGGTCGCGTCGGCAAGTGTCTCCAGGCCGTTTTGATACGCGGTGTTGAGCCGGTCGCGCCGGTAATTGAGATGGACCACAAACAGGGGCGCCTCGAGCGAACTGCTGGCATCGACCAGCCTGGAGATCTTGGCGTTGATCAGCGCCTCGGGGAAACGGCGGCTGAGGTCGTGCGGATCGCTCTCATTGATAACCGGATTTGTGTAGTCTTCGCGGTAGCTGTAAATGCTGCCGTCGGTGATGTACAGAACCGCGACCCGCACCGGAGACTTGCGCATGATGCCATCCGCCAACTCGAGGGCCGATTGCACGGTCTCGAGCAAGTCAGGTTCGGTGCTATTGGAAAGAGAGCGGACCGCATCGGTCAGCGGTTGGCGGCTCGCGCCCGGGTCGGCTAACACGTGCAAGCCGTCCTGGGTGCGCAACAGCCCCACCCACGCGTTCGGAGCTAGTTTGGAGACTCCGGCGATTAGCGCGTTTTTGGCGGCCTCCACCAGCGTGAGGTCTCCTGTCAGATCCAACACAACCAGGATGACCTCGTCGCTGCCTGGACCTAACTGCGCCGTGACGTGTACCGCCTTGCCGTTGAGCGCGGCCTCGAACTTGGCAGGCTTGGAGCAGTCGTTCGCCTCGACCCAGGCAGGGATCGAGACGTTGGCCGTCTGCGCATGGAGCGTGGCGACCGCGCAAACGGCAAGAAAAATAGTCACCAGCCCTAAACGTGTCGATCGCCGGGAGGATTTGTGCCGCCCACGCGAGGCAAAAGATCCACCACCGAGGCCACAGAGATCACGGAGGATATTCGTAGGATTCTCTCCGTGAACTCTGTGGCCTCCGTGGTGAGTCATTGTTTTCGGCATCAGAAGCTGAACTTCAGTCCAATCTGGACTACGCGCCCGCCGTGAGAGCCAATGATTTTGCCCGCATCCACGTTGGGCGCGCTGGCTGGACCGATATTCGGATCGGGATAATTCCAGTTGGCGTGATTGAGCACGTTGATCGCGGTGGCGCTGAACTCGAAGGCTCGTTCGCCTCCCATGGGCATGCGCTTGGTCACGCTCAGGTCCATGGAATTATAACCCGGGCCCAGCAGGTCCGGTTCGGTACGCGGCCCGTTCCCCGGGGTGAAGTCCGCGGGCTGATCGAAGGCGGCCGGGTTGTACCATAGATCGGGCCCCGGACGGGCCACATGCGGATCCACGCCGGGCACGAGGTTGACGTTGAGGGCAGGGAGCACGCCTCCGGTGTTGTTGAATTCGGGATGAAGCGACAGCGGCGTTCCGTCATTCCAGTAGGCCGTTCCGCTCACCGACCAGCCGCTGACCAGAGGCCTCCCCCAGTTCAGGAAGGGCCAAAGGGGCTCGCCGGAGCCGAAAGGCAGATCATAAACGTAGCTGAGTTGCAAATACTGCGGCGTATTCCAAGAGCAGAGCCCCCAATCGTTGCGCCAGTTAAAGAAGTCCTGGTTCCCGTAAGGGCCTGAGTAATCGTCGAGTTGCTTGGAAAACTCATAATAGACAGTGAAAGAGAGGCCGAAGGAGGCGCGCTTCTCGACTCGCACAAAGCCGGAGGCACGGTCGTAACGTCCCCAGGCGTAGTGGCCGTAAAGCTCGAAACCTTGGAATTGCGGGTAGGGCTGCAACGAGTCCCGGAATGAAAGATTGTAAAGCGCGTCACCGTAGCTCAGGGCAGAAGGGTCGATGGCGTTGGGATTGGCGACCCCGTCGCCGACCAGGAGATCGCGCCCGTTACTGTAACTCGTACCTACGGAAACTACCATCGAGAACGGCACTTGGCGCTCCACGGAAAGCGACGCCGATTGATAGAGAGGCTCTCGTCCGCTGAGGTCAACGAAATCCGCTACCGTGTTATCAGCCGCCGACGGGCTAAGGTCCGGGAGGGGGGTAGTAAAGGGCGGAATGCCGGCGGTCAGGTCCAACGCGGGGCTGAGTTGTGTGTCCGGGGAGATGAAGGTCTGGCGCGCGTAAAACCCCTGTGTGCCCCACTGGCCGTTGTAAATCGGAATCATCCCGTGGGAACGGCCATAGGAGGCACGGACTACGGTGTTGGCATCCCCGTGGGGGTTCCATGCCAGGCCCAAGCTCCCGTCGAGATCGACGTTGTCGGGACGCATTCCGGGCGGAACGCGGTTGAGACCGGCAAATACGACGGCGCCCATTAACCAATAGGAGGGGTCGATAGCAGAAGGTTCAACCGTACTCTGGCGGTTGTACTTCTCCACCCGCGGCGTCCGGCGGCTGTAATTAAGGCTGAGGGTGAAAGTCAGGTCTTTCGACAGCTCGTACTTATCACGGCCTGAGAGGGATTGGTAAGAGTTGCGAAAATAGGAGGTCGATACGGTGATGGTGCGTTCTGCGTAGGCCGGCAGGCCTAGGAGGAAGCTCGCGAAGGGATCACCCGTATCGATAATCCCCGGCAGGCTGGTGATGTCCGGCGAGAATTGAAAATAACCGGAGGGATAAGCCGGATTAAATGAATTGACCTGGTAGTCGTCCGCCTGAAACGTCAGGCCGAAAGAGTGCTTGTTCTTGCGAGCCGAGAGGGCGTCCTGAATTTCGAAAGTGTTTCGAGCGTCCCGGGTGCTGGGGTAAGCGGTGCCCATCGAGAGATAGTTGCTGAGGAATTGATAGCTGGGGAAGGCGGGCTGCGATAGATTTCCGGACAGCGCCGTGTCGGAAACCGCGGTGAAACCGAGGGAATTGACGGTGTTGGGGTTGGCAGTAAAAACGTAATCGAGTTCCGTGCGGCGGTTCGAGAAATGCTGGTCCGGAGCAGTCGGGCTGGCAATGTTCGGGAAGTACTTCGTGGAACTGAGAAAGCCGCTCGAGAGCGTGCTTGCCCATGTGGCCCTGTGCCGCTCGCCAAACTGATGTTCGAGCTTGGCGATGATCCCGTCGGCGTTGTTCGTGGCAGGGGCGTTCACGAAATAGTTATTCTGAAAGAAAGGGCCGATATCCGTATTGGGCAGGGGATACAGGGACAAGGCTTGCTGCACGATCGGCGCCAGGCGCGCCGCGGGGATGCGATTCTGGGGGAATGTGGAACGCAGATACTGAAGATTGCTCGTGGAAACGGGCTGGCTGGGATCATAAGCGGGGTTGAGGGTCGTGGTGGCCGGATCGAAGATGGGCAGAAGGTTGCCGGCTTCGTCCACGGTTTGCGAGAAGTCGCCGGTGCGCTGTGCGGCAGTGGGCACCGTGTGCAGCGAAGCATGGAAGACGAGTTCGCGAACTCCCTCATAGGACAACGTAAAGAACGTGTTTTTGGAATTCTTGAGCAGGTGCGGGATGATGACCGGGCCGGCCACATTGAAACCGAACTGATTGCGCCGCAGGGGGGATTTGCTCTCGCCGTTTTGCCGTACCTGGTGCGGTATAGCGTCGAGAATGTCGTTTCGGAGGTTCTCATAAACGCGCCCGTGCCAGAGCATCTTCGGTCCATGGTTCTTTTGCGCAGTCGCCGGGCTGCCCGGCCGCATGCCCAGGTCACGGGTCAGGACCTTGAACTCGTCAACGGCGCGGGTGAGGGGAGGGACCTGCTGCGAGGACGATTTGCCCTCCTGCGAAGCAATAGCGGTAGCACCAGCAGCGGAAAGAACAAAGCAAACGGACAAAAGTGCACAGATGTACGTCTTCATTTCCTAATGACCACACGACAGGGTAGAATAATGTGCAGCAATCTTCGTGCCGTAGCCCCCAATCATCGGAGAAGTACCGCAATTTCTGGATGTTGCAAGCTGAGACGAACGGTGGGGCCATCTTGCCGCGCCCCACGCTGACGGTCGGGGTAGCTGTACCCGCAGCCTGTTCGGCCGAGTCCGATGCGGACACCGAAGTCGTCTAGCCGACTATTTGTCATTCATTTCGGCTTCGCGGCAGGACTCGCGGGCTTCGGTTCGTTTTCGCAAAACGTGGTGTTTCTTGCTCCTTCTAGGCTCAAATCGCTGCTCATCTGCGCTCAAAACGCGACTATTTTGCAGCATTGAAAAAGTGATTTTTCTTTGTTTTCAAGTACTTCTTAGCTTCGTTCCCACTATTTTCCATTTTTCGTAGCGTCCAACTCTTCCTTCACGGCAAGGATCATTCCGTCTTGCATTGCTCCTCGGCGGCCCGAGACCTCGGCGACGACAACATGTCCGCAATATGACCACAGTTATAGGCTATCACACACACTCCGACTTGTCAAGTGGAAAATGTGAATCCGGTCGAATTGCCCGAATCTTCGCGCCGTGCTTGGACTATGCGCGCCAAATTGGCAGCCCCGTTGGACGGGACGGCCACTTCGTCGCTCCACGCTGCAGAAAGGCGCAGAGGATGTGAGTCAACGCCCGGACGGACAAGCCGGTTTCACGCAAAGACGCAAGACACACGAAGTTCGCAAAGATACGCAAAGGTCTGCTTTGAAAACATGGAGGGGTAGGGCTTGCCTACCCGGAATGTGCAAGATCGATCCAGCGAGGGGACGGCAAGCCGTCCCCCTACGATCGCGTTTTCATAGCTCCCCGAGCGCCGCAAGCCGCAGACCAGGGCCAATTGGCTGAAGCTTAGCTCGCGCAGAGCCCGTGCCCGCGTGCGATGAGGGAAGCGCTACTGCCCGGAGTAGTATCCGTCTCTTGCCTGCACGATCAGGTCTTTTTGTTTGGTTGTCAGATGGATCTTATGGTAGCCCGCCGTGGCGTCCGTTCGATCGGGAGTGTAGCCGAGGTTGTACTCGTTGCGCAGATCATCTTGAATCTGGCTGTAGATCTGCTCGATCGGCAGTTTCTTCGAGACTTCAAAAAGGCGGCCGCCCGTCTGCTTGGAGATCTGGTCGAGGACTTTCTTGCCATCCGGGCGCTCCTGTTGGGGATATCTGCCGGGCCCGCCACCGCGCCGGCCCATCCCACCCATGCCGCGGCCGCCAAATCCTCCTCCGTACGGATGCTCATCGGCAAACAGGATCGAATAGACCAAGGTATTGGCACGCTGGGCCGCTGCGACGGCGCTGGCCAGAGTTTCCTTACTGCCGCGATCGACTCCGTCTGAGAGCACAATCAACGCTTTGCGCCCTTGCTGCTTTCCCATCAATTCGTTCGACGCCAGGTAGACTGCATCATAGAGCAGCGTGCCCCCGCCCCAGCCGCCGCCCCGCCTGCCGGAGTCAGGAGATGAGCCGGGCGAATTTCCCGAATCGCCTCCGCCCTCCTGGCCGGCGCGGTGCAGTTGCGGCGTCTGAATTAACGCCAATGCCTTCTGCAGCTTTTCGCGGGACGAGGTTAGGTCCTGGAGGAGTTCGACTTCGTGGTCGAAGTGAATCAGGAAAGCCTTGTCCTTGTCGACGCGCAGCACCTGATCCAAGAAAGTCGAACTGGCATCACGCTCCTGGTCAAGAACCCGTCGCTGGCTGCCGCTGGTATCCACCAACA